>Ga0070741_10002943_pt1 | contig 43866 bp, 55 predicted proteins | sample Coa_R1_4_FD_66440 | JGI IMG/M metagenome (GOLD analysis project Ga0070741, IMG submission 66440) | Surface soil microbial communities from Centralia Pennsylvania, which are recovering from an underground coalmine fire - Coalmine... | ecosystem: Environmental > Terrestrial > Soil > Unclassified ... | reverse complement strand
GACGGAACATTTGTTGCCATTTGCATCAGTAATCCAAGTTTCCATCTCGTTTTTCTCCTGAAAATTCTGTTGCGAGAAATATTTGGTCAGCCCCGCTCCTCCTGATTCCCTGCGCTCGCTTTTCGTCTACAATTCGTCTCTCGAAATAGACTCTACCGGGTCCCTACCCATAATCGGGGTGATGTTGGCTAGCACTCGACTCCCTATCCACTCGGAATACGCCGGCGGTATTGCTTGTGCCAGCTCTCCCCGATTCATCCAGTCAATTTGCATGGCATCGCGCTTCTCTTGAATTAAGAATTGCTTGCCTCCGCGCCTCGCCCTAACCCACGACGGTGTGCCGTGTCCGACCACCGTAACCGGGTCGGGATGATGGCTGCACGGCGGGATCAATTCAAAATCTATTCCGTGTAACTCGAACCAGCGATGACGAACTAACCTCAAGCCGAACATCGAACCACACAACACTAAGTCTGGGCGAATTGGCGCGCCGGGAGTGTTCTCTATCACAAACGGTAGCCCTGTTGACTCCAGGCGATCGCGCGTGGCTGCTACTAAGTCTGGGTATGCCTTGCCGCCCATTTCTCTGGGATAGGCCGGCCATCGTATAGGCTTGGCACGGTGGACTAGCCCAAATAAAGTCATACCCTTCGAGTGCCACCGTAAGAGCATCAGCTTGAATGAAACGATCCCCGCAGTAGTGTGGCTGCGGTTCAATATCGACCCCGGTAACATGAAATCCGGCCCTCTGCAAACCTTTCGTGGCTCCGCCGGCCTTGCAGAATAAATCCAATGCCTTTGGCCTCACGCTCTCACCATCTCCTCACTGATGTCGGGTAGGGACCCGCGAGTAACTCTTTCGTGCGATGCTTCGTAGAAAATAAGGGTGCGGCTTCACCTTAGCTCTCCCCCTAGCTCAGTAAAAAAAGAGCGGCTATTTTCCTGGCCGAAAACAACCGCTCCTCCAGCTTCCCGTTTCGCCGTTCGTCACGGTTGACCCGCTGCCGCAAGCGAAACAGGCTAACCACGCGGCACAGTTGAGAAAACTCTTTCACGCTGTCTCTCTGGTCGCGACCAGGTGGCAACCGAGAGAGTACTTGGCAATGAATACAACCGCCGTTGGCCGCAGCAGGATGAAGTCTCCTCGCGTCTCTGCTTTAACGATGGCGTCGGCGAAAGAGTGCAACCACTCTGGAATTTCTTCCGAGTGCGGGATGTTCGAATAGATCCTTTTGATCTCTTCGTCAGAGAGGCGGGCGTGGGCGAGTTCGATTTTTGGTGTGCTCATGCAGGTATCTCAAATAGCCAGTCCGCAGCTTTTACGATTCCTTGCCGCGGATAATCGAGCAATCCCTTTGTCCGCAGCGCGCCCACCGGATTGCCGAATGCTCCACCGATGGGCGAATAGCCCGCTTTTTCGGCGAGTAATTCTTTTGGCATTTCTTCCTGGCCGGCGTTGTCGATCAGCGCGCGCAGAATCTTGACTTCGGGTCCGGTGCAGGTCGACTCAATTCGTCGCCAGATTTCGTTCTGATCTGGCGCTTCAATTGTCCCGACGATCTTTCTGCCTTCTTCTGTGAGCACGATTACGCCTGGCTGCGGGTAGTCAATCAAGCCTTTCGAGCGAAGTGAACCGAGTGGATTGCCGAAGGCGCCGCCGATTGGTGAATAGCCTGCCCAGGCTGCGACCATGTTTTTCGGAGCGGTTTCCTTGTCGATCGAAATCAGTTCGGCCAAGGCGCGGAGAATCTTTCGTTCAGGACCGCTTAGATCGCCGTTACCGTTGAATGGGATCGTTTCGCGCGGTGGACGATATTCGCGTTTGGCCGGCATTACGGTCACTGGCTCGTTTCGCCGAACATTGACTGCAACCTCGATGCTTTCATCTCCTAAAAGCGCCTGAATGCGTTGCAGTGTTCGCTCTGCTTCGGCTTTCAGCCGTTCAAATTGTTTCTGGCGAGACTCGACTGATCGCGATGCGAGTCGCGTGATTTCTCTCGAAACGCCTTTTCAATCGCCTGCTTCACCTGTTCTTGATCTATTCCTGCACCTTCGAATCCGAATGCGTTGATCTTGGCAATGATCTTCATGGCTTCCTCTGCGGCTTGACGTAAACGGGCAAGCTGCTTGGCTTGCGGAGGTTCGGGTTTCGCCGATGACGCTGCGGCTGGCTTCTGACTCGCAACCTGCTTCTGTAGCTCCGCAATCTTGCGCTTCAATTGCGCGGGATCGTTGTCCTTTGCCTTTTGGACGGTGGCTTCGATCTGCTGGCCGAGCTCGCGAATATCGACTGGCGCCAGTACCTTCGGAGAGACCTGAACTTGTCCGGCCTTCGGGGTGGCAGAACTCGCGAAGGTCTCCCGTTTGCGGATGTGAATCTGTTTGAAGATGTCTCCCCAGCCCGGCGCCCAGAACCAGGCAGTTCCAACCGGAAGCGAAGGAAGCGAAGAAATCATCTCTTTTGCAAGCTGCGGATCGCCGTGCACGTTGACCCATTCCTTGAGCGCGTCGATGTCCTTCGGATGAACCAGGCGCAGGCAGCAGACGATCTCGCATTGGGTCAGTACGTTCTTGTTGAGCACCTGCGGCCGCTGGGTGATGAGAGTGCATCCGATTCCGCGCCGCCGTCCGCGCCTGACCACATCCTCCATCGCGCCGAGCATTCGTGCCTCTTCGCCGAATGGTTTTTGTGGGGCAATCGCGTCAGCTTCATCCACGATCAAGTGCATCGCTTCCCGGTTCAGGCGGTAAAGCGTCTCGAGGAACGGAGCCATGAAGCGGTTGACCTGGCCTTTTCGAAATAACGATAGATCGAGGATCGCAGAGAACCTGCGCTCGACAATCGCCTGTGCGATCACTTCTCCGGCATGTTCTTCAAGTGGCACATCCGCATGTTCGCCGCCGAAAACCGCGATGGGGAACCCGGCGCTCTTGCCATTGGCAGAAGATTTCAGTCCGAACCATGCTCCGGTCGGGTCGATGACTACTACCTGTTGACCCGCCTTTAACAATTCTTCGGCTTCGACCGATGCGGTATAGCTCTTGCCTACGCCGCGCTTCGCTAAGATCGCCTGCGTTTGGGTGACGAAATCCAGCGGCAAACTCAAGTCGTCAGAGATGTGCAGTTTCTTCATGCTCCCTTTCCCAACACAATCTCAGCCGCTCGTCTCTTGAACGACTGACTATCTATCTTTCTAGACTCGAACAATTCTCGGTTCAGTTTTGCAGCATCGAACTCTGCTGGTCTTACGTTTGCCGTTTCGCTCGGCCAGTAACACGAACCGGGCTCGATCTCTTTCATATACTTCGGTCTTGGCATCTCCCACGGAACGAATTGGTACACAGGCAAGCTCCTACAGGCGTTTTTACTTGCATACGTTCAGTCTCCGGTCGCTGCTAACTTTCTGGCGGCGACGCTTTGCATTTTTTTGAGTTCGACGGCGCGCTCGATGGGAATCCCGGCGCGTTCGCATTGCAGTTCGAGAAGGTCTCCTTCTGTCAGCCACGGCTGCTTTTGGATCACTTCATTCATGTTTGCAGCGGCTTCGGCCAGTTTCCGGAGATCGCGTGCATCGAAGTCGGCTTGCGTGTAGCCGTGATTCGTGCGCGCATTACTAGTTTTTTGGTTGTGATTTGATTTATTAGAATCAAAATCAAAAGCAAGATCAGATTGAGAGGGAGAAGTAAAGCCTCCCGCTCTCTCTGTGGACGGCTGTGAATCTGTTGAAAACTCCTTATCAACACTTCTCCGGTTGCGCAGACGTTTCATCTGCTTTCTCATCGACTCGATCAGCGGCGGGAAATAGAGCACTTCCTTTCCACCCACCTTTCGGACCTCGAAGCAAGCCAGCAGACGGGACTTGTGTGACTCAAAGAAGTCGCTCCGCTTCGCTCCCGCGATCGACCAAAGGTTCGACGTGATTGGCAAGTAACCCTGCATTTCCGTCTGATCGAAAAATGACGCTCGTAACAAATTCCAAAACCAGGCTTGCTCAAAATCAGTGAGTCCGGCTGGTGGACAAATCGACCTCTCCCAGGGAATCCAATCCAGCCGGTCGCTCACCGCGCGAAAATCTCCCGCAGTCTCTGTCGAGAATTTGGACTCTGCCCTTTACGCTTAAATGGTCGCGGCGACTTTCGGCAGCTCATGCAGATCGGATAAGGAGATGTCTGCGCAGCCGGAGAAAATAAGTAGGCTGGCTTTGGCTGCTTACACTTGCCGTGACAACGGATGATGGGAGCGGAGATCATGACGCTCTCAAGACCTGTTGTGCGCGATCACCTTCACGGTAACTTTTTGCTTCTTCGCAGGCACGATGTACCAAGTCGGCCACTCCATCAGGCCACTTAGGTAGGCCTTCGCCAAATCCGTATTCCGTAAGGAATGGAGTGTTGAGAAGTAATGTCAGACCATTGCCCAAATGGCGCACGGCGGTAACGGTCAGACCGCGGCCTTCGCCCTCTTCGTCGGGCTTGAGGGAAATACTGATAATGTCCAGAGTTTCCTTCCAAGATGTCGGCAGTTCGCAGATGGTTTGCACATAGCCGCGAAAGGCCTGGAGCGCCTTACGGAACTCCTTGCGCGGCTCGTCGTCGGATTCCATTTCCGACTTGATCGACTCTGCCGCATCCTCGACGATGGTGAGCCAATGAATCTCGACTATGCCTTTTGTCGAGTGCTTAATTTTTGTGAACATCTGCATCGTGAAACTCCTTGCGACTCTGGCTTAAGCCGCGACTCCCTTCCTCATCTGCTTCGGCCATTGCCTGACCCGTAGCCGTTCCGGCCATTCCGACATGTCTCCGCCTTTGTGGTCGCGAGTGTGAAATGGAGTTCCGGCGAAACTGCGCGGGTTTGAGCCGATCTGCTTCATGAAGAATGAAACGTCAGCGTCCGAGCATTCGAGGCGAAGCTTATCCGCCCAAGAGAGATGAAAGGGGCGCGATCCGGGACCGGACTCGCCGCCACAGATGACCCAGTCCATGCCGGGATATTCGCGATTGTGGTCACTCGGATCGATGTCGGTTCCGAGCCACAATGAGAGCGAGACTTCTTCGAGCATCGGCTCGACACTCAAGAAGCGGATCGCCGCCGGAGTGTGTTGCAACAGTGTGATGCGCTCGTTTGCATACTTCTGGGACTCGACAGAAACCCCGAGCCAGACGTTTGTCAGCGGAAACCGGAATGGCAGATGGTAGTCGCTTGCCCAGTTAAAAAATCCGAGCATTCTCTCCGGCCGCTTGGTGAGAGTCTGGTACGTGTGCCTCTGTGTTCCAGCCATCACCCGGAAGACATCCAAGATGAATTCAAACTCGACCGACTCATGAAACAAATCGCTCATCGAATTGACGAAATACATGGTCGGCTTGCGGCGCTTGATCGGCTCTTCCAGTCGTTCGGGATGAACCCGCACATCGGTGAACTTCCGCGCTGAGCCATCGGCATTTGGCTTGTAGAGCTTTCCGAAGAAGCGGTCGGCCACATTTTCGGCGTAGCAGTGCTTGCAGCCTGGGCTGATCTTCTGGCAGCCTGTCACTGGATTCCAGGTTTCTTCCGTCCATTCAATCGTTGTCGCCATCGAATTCCTTTCTTCCAAACTTCACGCCCATTTCCTCTAACTCGGCATCGCTAAAACTGCCCCAGGTGATGATCCAGCCACGCATCAGGCCAATAGCAATCACCGTCAAAATGATCGCGACCGGAGCGAGGATCAGGAGCCTCATGCGGTCGCCTCCAGTTCTTCGGCTGCAAATAAATCGGGAATAGCCTGCCTCTGCTCTTCGGCTTTACAGTAGGCCGCGCCATCGAGGAAGTAGCGTGTGTTGAGTTCAACCCCGATCCCGTAGCGCTTGAGTTTGATCGCCCGCAGTGGAACCGTCATCAGGCCGCCAAATGGATCCATGACAACTTCCCCCGGCATCGAAAGCTGGGTGATGACTCGATCCGCCAAGTCGAACTGCAATGGGCAGAGATGCATCTCGCGGCCGCTGGCCGATTGCGCCGAATTAAGCGAGAGCATTCGCGTAATGTCAGTCCATACGTCTGGGTGCCAGCTCGCCGGCTGCAGGAGCATGAAGGTTACCGGCAGCCGCCCGCCAGCCTTGGGACAATCGCACTCATCGCACTTCTTGTCGCCAGTGTGAATGTGCTTGCAGTCCATGCAGCGCTCTAAGGATTCTGAGAGCGCGACATGGTTCTCGAAGTTGTAGACGCTCGATTGCGAGTATTTGCGGAAGAGCTTGAAGATTTGTTCGTGCTTTAAACCTTCGATCTCTTGTGCGGAAAGCAGGCGATTGCCCGAGGACCTGGCGAAGCCGTGAGCGTCGATTTGCCAGCGAGAGCGCGTGTAGTCGGTCTTATTTTTTACCACTGGCTCGTCGGCGTAGCCGTTCGAGCGATCCGTCGGCGGCTTGCGGAAGAGAAGAAGATATTCCGGCAAACCGTAGCCCATCTTCGTTCCGTCTTTGCATTGCTCAGTCCAACCCAGGCGATAGGTCTGATTGTTCTCCCGCACTACGTCGGTGACGATAGTCTTGCGACCTAGGAAACCGAAGCCGTGCTTGATGAAGTGCCGCACGGTTTCATCGGAAAACGGATAAAGGGTTTGGAATCCCAGTCCGGTGAGTCCGCTCGGCATAATGCGATCCTTCACATGAATCGCGGCTATGCGCCCGGGCTTGAGCAGGCGATACAGTTGCGGGGTCAGATAATCCATCTGCTCGAAGAACTGTTGATTCGAATCCGTATGCCCGAAGTCGTTATAGGAGGGCGTGTATTCGTACTGGGTGGAGAAAGGAATCGAGGTCAGGACCAGATGTATGCTTTCGGACTGCATCGATCGCGCTTCAAGAACGCAGTCGTTATTGACTATCCGGAAGTTCTCGCCTTCAATCTCGCTTCGCTGAACGCCGATTGAACGCTTCAATTCGTGCGCCAGGGCCTCGGAGGCCAGTCCGTACTGGCGAATGATGTCGCTCATTTGCGCGGTCAGTTCTTTGTGTTGTTCCCACTTGCGCTCTAGATTCCTGCGAATCTCGCGCTCGGCTTCGGTGTAGATCAGGTCAACGCGGACACGCTCGGTCTGCTGGAAGCGGTAGCAGCGATGCACCGCCTGAATGAAGTCGTTGAACTTGAAGCCGATGCCAAGGAAGATTTCCCAGGAGCAGTGGTACTGAAAGTTGCAGCCTGAACCGGCCAGCACTGGCTTCGCGGCTAGCTCTTGAATCTTGCCGTCCGAGAAGTCGAGGATGATCTGTTCGCGCTCGTCAAGGTCTTGACTGCCGTACACGGTTGCGGCTGCGATCGATTTGTCGAAGCGCATCTGGTTTACCGGCAGCGCATCTTCAATGGCCTTGCGTTCGCTTTCGAGATCGTGCCAGATCAGCCGATGCGCGTCTGGATCAAGCGCGCGCAGCTCCATCAACTTCTGAATTCGCGCTGGCAGTGAATTACGCTTTTCTGCTGCCGCATCGGTCACGCCGATGGCTGCATTTCGTAGCAGCTTGCCCTGTCCAGAGGTTTCGAATCCGGCGCCCTTGTGATCGCTCGGAACCTCATGCCAATAGACTTCGAGGTCAGGTAGCGAGTAGCCTTCGTCCGAATAGCCGAGATCAGAAGGTTTCTGCAAGAAGATCGCCCAGGAAGAAACCCATAGCCAGAATTCCCGCTCTTTGTGGGCATGAAGTGTAAGCGAGTCGGCTTTGGTCGAATCGCGTTTAAAGAAGCGGGTCTTCGCCTGACCGACATCCATCACGTCAAGAAATGCGGCATAGGCCAGCAGTTCGATGTACTCGTTGGGCGAAGGTGTTGCGGTCGCGACGAAGCGATATTTGCCTGAGCCTTCAAATAGCCGCATCATTTCGCGGAAGGTCTTGGTGCCGCCGAAGCCGCGGAGGATCGAGGCTTCATCGAGCGAGATGCCGGCGAAAAGACTCACGTCGATCTTGCGATCCCGCACGGATTCGTAGTTAGTGAGGCAAATTTGGGGACGAGTTCGATTCAGCAATTCCTCGGTTGACTTGCCGAAAGCCATGCCTTGAATCCCCAATTTCTCGGCATCTCGGCGAAACTCCTGGCGCACTCCGAGCGGCGCACAGATCAGGAATGGCTGCTGAGTTTTCTCCGATATCAGTTTCCCGATTTCTAGCTGGATGAAAGTCTTGCCCAGTCCGAAGGCGGCAAAGATCGCCCTTCGCCCTCCGCGTATCGCCCACTGCACGATGTCGCGCTGGTGCGGCTTGAGTAGCGGATTGATCTCTTCGGGTTCGCACGGCAGTCCGCACGAGTGCTCGAAGTCGACCTTCCCCGCAATGAACTCTTCGTAGGTCACAATGCCTTCCCCGCGCCCCAGATGATTAGCCAAACCATTCCCCAGACGAAGCCAATCCGCAGGCAGTCGGCCACAATGCCTTTCCACTTGGCCGCGCGCTGCTCTTCGAAAAAGAAGTTCACGCCGGAGTAGTCGTTCTCGCGGTAGGTTTCCAGCAGTCCGTCGTAGCGTTCCATGCGTCCGTTCATGGTTCTCCTCTCCGTTTCTCAAAGCCTTCCGCAATGCTCATGTGCTCGGGAAGTGCGCCGCCGCGCGTGTAGTCTTTTTCGATCTCGCGCCAAGGCCTGTTTTCGCGGAGCATTCTTTTGTCAATGCGATTCCACTCAGCGCGAATGTGAGCAGCTTGTTCGTCGGTGTGGACTGCGCCATGAATATGGTTTTCTGGCGTCCACGGCAGCCCAGTGACCGCCTCGACTAGCTTGATGACATCGGTCTGCGTACGAATGTGGCGAACGTGAAGGAAGCGCGAGTAGCGATGAGCCGTATCGGAGCGCAGCCAGCAGAACCAGCTATCGTCATGCGATCCGCTGCAAACTTCCACGCCTATATCTTGTGTATCCACTCCCCAGTTGTCGGCGGAACGAATACCGCACCAGAGTAGCCATTGCTTCTCCGGTTGACGGTCGAACTGGTGCCACTTGAAGCCGACCGATTTAAGCCATTCTTCGGTGATTGGAGTGTCGCTCATCCGAATACCAGCTCCTCTTGGCCGGTCTCGACAGCAGCTTCCAGCAACTGCTTCCGTAAATTCGCAGTTCCCCGCTTCAATAGATCCAGGCGCTCCAGATGCTTGACGTGGTAGCTCATAAACTCGCCGGTCCTCACTGCATCCGCGAAGTGGATGGTGGCTTCTTCAAGCGCCGAGACGGCGAGGTCTAAGTGGGAGAAAGTGGTCACGATTGCACGTCAATTCTTATCCCGCATTGAGCGCAATATTTTTCGCCACCAAATAGCCGAGTCTTGCACTTGCCGCAGAATTTATCTGGCACAGTGATAAGCTCAACTCCGCACTTCCGGCAGAACTTGTCGGATTCGAGCACGAAGTGACCAGCCGGACGCGCTTTCACGCGCTCCTCCAGTGAATGATGTGGCCTTCAAACGGAAGCCTTCCCTCCCAGAAGCTCATCATGTCGGCGAAGTCCTTGAAGCCATCGCGCCGTGCCAGGTAGTCGCATTCCGTCGCATCAAGATCAATGCCGTTGATTGCGATGCCTGCGTCCCATCCGTTAACTAACCGGATGTAAATCTCATCGACCTTCACGCATGGAACTCGCATCAGCAGCCGTGCGCCCTTGTGTCGCAACCCGGTGTACAGGTGCAACGTATTCCCCGGCTTGTCTGGATTCGCTCGGATAGCACGGATGGTATGCGTCTTCTCGCCCGATAAAATCTTCGGCACGAATCGCTGCTGAAAGTTATAGAGGCCCACTACGCGCTCCTCCGGTCCATCGGTCTGCGTCGCCGATCTTTGCCAGGGCAGATCGATTTGCGATCAGGGTTGGCTGACCAGCAGCCGCACTTCCCGCAGTGGAAAGTTCCAGGGCCGAATTCCTTTCCCGCTGGCTTCCATTCGCAGCGCAGCTTAGGCGGAACGGGTTTCAATCGGCGGGGAACCTGCTGGAGTTCAAGACGAAGAGAGGGAGCGCAGATCACCTTTGCCTCCGCGCCACCGTTCGCATTAGCGAGTTGATGGTTTCGCCTTCAAACGAAGGCTTCCATTCGTCCGAGGCTTTGAGGATTTCGCCGTAAGCGTTCTGGAGAATCAGCCGCGCATCGACGTTGGCCAGAGCCTCTGGCCGCGTCATCGAGCACAGGGTGAATTGCTGATAGAGATGCCGGAGTGCGCTTCTTACGGTTCCGACGGCTTCGGCTGGGTTGCGGGGAAAGCGTTCGCGGACAGGGTAGTTAGGAAAATCGTGTAGGACTAAATTCTCGCTCGGCATAGGGCTGGGCTTCTCTTTTAGAACCCGCCCTGCCGAGATGGATTAGAAATCCGATGCTCTATCCGGTTGAGCTACGCGCCCCTGTTCGATTGAGGTCTAGCTTGGATAACTCTGAGCTTCAGATTTTAATCCGCCTCGGCTCGAAAGCACTCGCGAAAAAGGCGGGAAAGTTAACTGCGTCGTACGATTGTGGAATATTTCATGCGTCAAAGATGAAGTCAAGCGGAAAGTTACTGTGGATTACTTTTCTGGTGCGGAAAAGAGGGAGCTAACTATGGCGGGAGGCTATGACAGTTGGCTTAACACTGGATTTGGAATCCGATGCGACAAAAATCAAGATGCCGGAAGTCCTTGAACCTTAGTTAGTTAGGGGTAGCGTCTGTCGGCTATGACAGAGCTATGTCAGTGGGTCGGCTGTGGCGTTTTCTCTGTCAGTTGGAGTCCGAATATCTCGATCTGCTTCGCCTGTCGGATGCGCCTTTCGGCTTCCGTGAGGAACTGCTGCTCTTTCTCTAGCGCCTGCCTGCGATCCGCCTGATCGACAATTCCGTAGCGCCGAAACTGAGCCGAGGTCTTCCAGCCCTGGATGTCCATAATCACCGATTCCGAGACGCCGGCGGCGCGCTTGATCTTCGCCGAGGTCCTACGTGCATCGTGCATCACGAAGCCTTCCAGTTTGCCTGCTTTTACTCCGGCGGCGTTGCAGATGCGCTTCCAGGCATAGCGGAACTGGCGAACTGGCCACAGCGGTTCGCTGGGCTTCCGACCGATGACGAGCGGCTGGATCAAGACGCGCAGATACTCTGGCATATCGACTTCCCGCGGCTCTCCATTTTTCGAGTCTTCGATGCGAATCGTGTTCTCTGCCAGCCGGACATTTGAAACGCACATCGGTTCGATTTCGCCCTTGCGCCAGCCGAAGAGGAACATCATTTCTACGAACACTCTCGCCCACAGGCCTTCCTTGCTGGCGGCTTCTCTCAGATTTTTTAGCGTGAGTGGATCGACGAAAACCTTGCGCGCATTTTTCTCCTTGCCGATCGCTCCTTTGAATTTCGGAATGCGCAACACTTTTGGCGGTTCGCTTTCGGCTGCCAGCTTGAAGGCTTTGCGAATGACCTGCAGTTCGCGGTTGATGGTAGCGAAGGCGGCCTTTTCTTGCGAACGCTTGGTTCGATAGGCCCGTAGATGGGCGGTTCCGAGTTCAGAGGCCTTCAATTCTCCAAAGGCTACTTTGAGATGAAGCTTCCATCGCGACTCAGTGTCTTTCTTGAATGTCGGTCTTGGGTTTTCGCTGGCGTACCACTCGATGAGATCGGCGACAAGCTCGGCAATAGTTACGGTCTCGGGCGTGGAATCTGAAATGACAGGCGAAGTAGCGACAGGGAAAATTTGCTCGGCGCGGCGCTCAGCAAGAAGATCGCGGGCGACTTGATATTGCTCTGACTGCGAGGATTCGCGTACGCGCGTACGCTTGCCGTTCTTCGTCTTCCAATACGAGATCCACCAGAACCGCGATCCTTTTTGGCGATAGACCGTACCGTCTCCTCGCATCTCTTCGTTCATGCCCTCCAGTGTTTCAATTCAGGAACAGCAGGGGCAGGTAACGGAAGTAGTTGCGCCCTGGGTTCGGCACCGACAGCATCTACAGCAATCAGCTTCTCTGGAAAGGCGAGATGATAACGCTGTATGTACTGGAAAAAGCAAGATGAAAATGTTGTTACGGAAACGGAACAGAGTTACACCGAAGTGCTATTTACTGCGGAAGGGCAATCTTTGTCGTCGGTTTTACGCGGTGGCTGGAACTACAGGGCGGGAGCGGAGAAGGATTTTCTCCGCGCGTTCGAGTGAGGCCGTGGCTCCGAAGGCGCTCAGGCTTTCATCGAGCGAATCGGCGGCTTCTTCAATGAATGAGCGTTCCTGCTCATTCGACATGCGGACTCTAAACTCGCGTTGCGAGGCGATGTTGCCTTGACGGCGGATGACTTTGTTGTAGGAACTGCTGGAGCCAGCGGGACGGCCAGGGCCGGAGCGGGTTTTGCGCGTGGCGGTTTTCACCATATGCGCCGGATGCTAACTCTGTTGAGGAGAGAAGCGCAATGTGAAAATAGTTGCAGCTTACCGAACGTTTTTCCAGAATCCGTCGACGAGCTGTCCACCGAATCTCCATCCAGTGTGCAGCTCCTCGAAAATGAATCGCAAGACGATGGCGAATCCCCACAAGGGGATGGCGATTAGGATGGCGATGATGAGGCGTGGAACTACTTGCGCAAAGGTAATTCCGAGCTGTCGCCATGATTGCTGAGTCGCTACTTCTTCCATCTACGCCGCTTCCTTCAATCTCACCTGTAGACTGGGAGTCTTGGCTTTTATCACTTCGCACTTGGCGAATAGGTTCAGGAGTTTCGCGGAGAGTTTTTCCCCGCGCACGATCTGCGAGGCTCCCGGCTTCAAGGTGACGCGCTCGACCACGTCGAAGATTTTCTTGAGCAGGCGAGTCTGCTTGGCTTCTTTGAGTGCTGCGCGGAAGTTCTCGACCGCGACTGCATCGACCGAGACCATCTGTCCAAAGGTGACTACGCACTCGTAGTTCACGCCGTGAACGATCTTCGATTTCTCGGCGTGTGGGCCGCCGTGTTTCTCGACCAGGTCTTTCAGTAGTTCGCTTTTGAGTTCCATCTGCTGTTGGGCTTCGGTCGCGGCCAGCTTCGCCTGCAGATAGTTATCCCTGAGCGCGAGGAATTCTTTCGCGGCTTGGTCGATCTCGGCGGGAGTGGGAATGGAAGAGGTCATTGAAACTTCGCGCTGCGGATTTATTCGTTTGTCACGTTCGGCAATCGTGGGAGCAAACCCGCAGAGAATCCCAAAAGCCTATGCACACTCTCCCGGCGTTCGCCACCTACTAACCTGATTTTACGCAGGAGTCGCGCGCGTCTATCCTGCGAGAGTAGCACTGGCAATCACACAGAGCATGTTTGCCGCTGCCACTGTCATCCCACCCTCGCGCTTGGCAGCTTGCCATCTCCGATCAATGCTGCCGTGACCGCATCGGCTGCGGCTTCCCAAGCAGCTTGTACATCCTGCCGCTGCGCTCCGAATTCAGGAAGTGGCGCGCCAGAGATCAAAGACTTTCCCTTTGATTGCTCGAAGTAAGCCTCGTATGCGACCTGGCCGAGAGATTTCTTCTGCATTGGGGCGTATGGTAACTCTGTCAATTCCTAAACTGCTAGCACTATTTGGGTTACCCCTCGATTGGGGCTACACTTTTCGGCAAAGGAGAATAGCTTCAACCATGAAAACCAAAAGCTCACGCTCCCAGAATCCTCAAAACGTCACTATCACCATCAACACGCTCCGCGAAAGGGCGGGCGAGATGCTGAATGTCGCCAATCACCTCGAAGCCACCGAGCGATTCCTCGGGAACGGAACCAGCAACGTGATTCGCGGATCGGGCAAGCGCCAGATGTCGCTGACTACTCGGCGCAAGATCGCTAAGGCCAATAAAGCTCGCGCCGCGCAGAAGCGGAAAGAATTGGCGGTTGTCGGGAAAGCCGCGTAAGTGAGCTACGGCGGCAGGATAGAAAAACGGGCAGCCCGAGTGGATCATTTCGATAGACCCGGACTGCCTGTTTGCTTTTGGAGTGCTCAGCCTTGCGCTGGAACGGAATTCAGGATGGTAACTACGGCGTTGATGTAATTCTGGACAGCGGCATCATCGGCGGCTTTCCCGAGATCGGTCAAGCCCTGCTTGATGAGTCCGCCAGCAATCGAGATTACGGCTGCGAGTTTTTGCGCTCCGGTTCCGCTCTGCTTACCGAGAGCGGCGGCATTTTGTTCGGCGGTGATTACCGCATGGACCGTCGAATTGAAGAGCGGCCCGAGGCTTGGAGCGAAAAGCGAAACTGCAACTTCGCCGCCGGTCTGCGCAAGGGGCAGGATCACATTCAACCCCTTGACGAAGTCTTTTCCGACGGCTTCGAGAAAGCTGACAAATTTGTTACCCATAGGAATTCATTTCTCCTTGAAGGAAGTCTGAAAGCGTGAAAGGTTGGCGGCGTCGAGCAGGTCACTCGGCACCGTTAAGGTCAGGAAGTTTTTCTTTTCGAGCTCTTGCAGGCTGAGGTACATCGCCGTGGCGGCATCCTGCAGAGCTTTGCCTTCGCCAATCCACTGCGCCCACTTCGACGAGCCGGACCGCCACATCGCCGTGATCCATGAGCTGTAAGCGGCGCTGGCGAGAGCATTGATCTCGTCTCGCTCCATGCCCGCATTCTTGGCGGATTCAAAGATCGAGACGGGATCGGGAATGGAGATCAGGCCCACGATTATTTCTCTGCTTTCTTTAGCAACTCTTGGGCTGCGATCCGGTCAATCGCCTGGATGGAAAGGCAGACGGTGCCGACGCCAGCGCCGAGCGTGAGTTCGCCCCTTTCGAGCAGAAGCTTGACCTGTTCTAGAGACAGCCAGGCAACTACTTCGTAGCTCTTCTTGATCTGGATGGAGGCGTTCATGTGTTTACGCGCCCGCCGGTTTTGCCTGCGGCGCGGCAGCTTCTGCGGAGACTTTATCCGCTAGCGCCAATTGAACCGCGTCCGCGACGATCTCTTTGATTTTGTCGAGATTCCCCGACCGCACCAGTCCGCCGAAGGCGTGTTGCATGGCGTACTGGGAAACGATGTGCCAGAGGCCAGTCAGGATGGCGATGGCGCTCAGCCCAGTGATGACCAGCGTGTGCGTGTCACCGGAATATTTCCAGTTGATTCCGAGCGTAGCGGCGAAGGCAAAAAGCGCGCGGAAGGCGACTGTGATCTTGGTTGTGTGTTCACTGATCCACGGCGTCTTTGACCACTTCTGCAAGAAGTGAAGCAGGTATTCAAGTACGGCGGCAGCCGTGAACTGCGATTGAAAATGTGTTTCGTGCATGTTGATTTCTCCCCTTATGTTTTCTCCCTACACCCATTCCCCGGTTTCAATCTGGCTGGCTAATCTGTGGGCCCGATCACCCACTTGCTTTGCCCAAAGTGAATCGAGCATTTCGGCGGCAGCGCCAGCGTAGTCTTCGGCCTGTAGCTTCCTGAGAAACTGCGCAAATGTCGTTAGCCGTTCGCCCATATTGAAGGCCATGTTGACCAGTGCCGCTTGACGCGCTTCGTTCAGGTTCAAGCTCCACGGCAGTTGCGTTCTCACCCACGCCGAGGCGCGGTCGATATCCGTCTCTAAAAGCGTCAACGCTTCTTCCCGCGAAATGCCGACATCATCGAGATTGCGCCCGACGCCAATGGTGGTTTTCCCCACGGAATCCTTGTAGGGCTTGAGTCGCAGGCCTTCGTCGCGGATCAGTTGCTCTTCAAGCGTCATCGCTTCCTCCACGGCTGATGGGCCGCGTACATGAACTCGGGCGTGTATTTCTCGGGGCAGGAAAGATGCGACGTAATTACGTCATTTTCCGGAGTCGGCCAGGAGCGGCTGCCTCGGTTGATGAAGCGCTTGGTGTCATCGAAGTACTTGAGTTTCAGTTCGAGATGCCGCCCTAGAATATTTCCGCACCACAAATCTTCCGTGTAGGGAGTGATTTCATCCCGCCACACGCCCAGCACCGGAGCGCTGATTAAAAGCGAATAGGCGCGCTTTGAAAGCCAGTAGCCAGGTCCGCCCGAGGCATAGTTCTGGGCTTTCTGATGAGTGACTTCATTGGTTGAAGGATCGCCGCGGAAGTCACCGTAGTAATCGAAGTTCTGAAAGCCACAGGTCATCAGCCGATCCACGCGCACGTAGGTGTCAGGGAAGCAGCGGAAGACGAAGTCGTATTCGTGTACGAAGGCCCAGCCAAGCGAGGCGCGGGTCTTGTAGGTCAGGTGGCCGTAGTCATCTTCAACCGATGGCAGTAGTACGCAGTCATGCTTGAGCCTTGTGCTTTCGGCGCCCTGGCCGACTCCGAAAAAGAAGCGGTAATCGACGCCGAACCTTTGAAGATCAGGCAGCCAGGTGTCCCGCATGGCGTCGTTGTTGCGGTTCTTTTCGAAGTCGTAACAACTGCTGATGGCGACGAGGTATTTCACTGCCAATCCTCCGCTCGCCGCTGGGCGTGGAAGGGATGGAACAGGCAGTCGTTCTCTGCAATCAGCTTCTGCGCCTGGCGCATTCTCGCGAGCAGTTCGGCTTCGCTGGCGTCGATAAAGTCCGAATAGTGCGGACGTTTCGAGTTTTCCATGAACACTCGACCACCAATCGCGGCGAAATAGTCTGCTCCGTCGTTGCCGGATGGGTCATAGACTGGCCAGGCGTGGGCGGTTACATCAATCACCATCGGGTGAGGCGCGGTGTTCAATCCTTCGAGATCGCCTTCGGCATCGAGCAAGCGCGGCGCTTGTTTGCGAGGATCGCTCTGCAAGAGCAGGTAGTCGCAATCGACTCCCATGCGCTTGAATAACGTCCGGATGGATTCTCCAGTCCCGACCAGGTCGAAGATCAAGGGCTTACCGCGAAAAAGCGGCGCACAGTAATCCAAGTAACCGTTCAATCCCTTGATCCGCGCCCAGCGGCTGGTGAGCCAATAGATGACCTGGTAGGGCGTTGACGGAAACATCTGTCGCCAGAGATGGGCTTGCATGTAACAGTCACGCGCCGAAAGCAGGATGCGGTCGTACTTCCCTTGCCGCAGTTTGCGATCGAGCAGAACCGTGGCCGAGGCCAACAGAGGAAAGTTGGCCTCAATCTGGAGATCAGAGAGACTCACAACTCAATGACGCCAATCCCCGCCCAGTGCAAGCGCGAATTGAACTCGCGCATCTTGAATACGCGATCCTTAAACGTCATTTCGTCCGCCAGCTCTTTCCACAACACTTTCGGCCCCAAGTGCTGGATATCGTGGAAGGCCACAATTCCACCTTCACGCACAAACTCGCGATACATCTCCCAGTCGGCTCTCACGCCTTCGTAGGAGTGATCGCCGTCGATGAAGAGGAAATCCAGTTTCTCTTGGCCGAGAATGTCCGCGACTTGTTGTTTGATTTCTGGGGAGTGCGAGTCTCCGGTAACCACTTTCACTCGCGGCGCGAAGGACTGAAACAAAGCCGTGCGCTTGGCCAGCGCGTCAGGTTCCTTGTAGAGCCAACTCCCCGATTCTCCGTCCGGCTTGTCGAGCGAGATTTTCAGTCCGCCGAGTTTCGCGAGTTGCGTCCAGAGATAGAAGGTTCCACCCGATTCCGAACCAATCTCCATTACGTTTCGCAGTGGACGCTGTTTCAGGAACTCGACAAACGCAGTAATCTCGTCGCGCACCTGGATCATGCCGAAGGAGAAGGCTTTGTCGATGAGTTCGGCGGTTTTCACTTCGCTTATGGTTTCCACGGATTCCATGTGATGTTCGTCTCCGGATCAGGCACAGGCCCGAGTCTTAAATCCCAATATCTTCGGTCGCAAACCGGCGAGATACGCGGGTTCGCACGATCCAGCGACCAGAACAGGCACCAGTCTTCCAGTTGCTGACGTGGGCTGAGTGCGAGCTGACGTTCGTCATAGCTTTCGAGATAGGCGATGATGGCTGTTCTTGAAAGCCAGTAACCCGCCCCGCCGCCGCAGCAATCGCCAGGATTGCCCACCAGTCCAACGAAGTCATCTCCCGCTTGCGCATGTTCACGGCCAGAAGCGAGCAACCGGTCGACATGAAGGAAGGTGTCGCGGTCGCATTTGAAGACGTAGTCGTATTCATGCTCCAGTGCCCAGCGGAACGCTGCCCGCATCTTGACGGGGAGTGCTAAATAGTCATCACGCACGGGAAGGATCAGTTCGTCTTCGATTGCGTTGGAATTGCCAGCACCGAGCACGAAGCGATAGTCGATGACTCCGCGCAAGAGTGCGGCTTGCGATTCCTGCCCAGCGCGGTCACGCCCACAAGAGGCGATGAGGACGATGGGTTTCATGAAATCTCCACCGTCCCATCTCCCAAGATGTAAGTATCAATGCCTCTTTCCTTCAGACAAGGCCTTCCCGGTTTCCTTGCCCGCGCCCGCATCTCGTCGTAGCCCTTGTGCTGGCGTTGCGCTTTCTCGAAGGGCGAGAACTTCATCTGGTTGATGTTGGCACCTTCGACGTAGGCCACGGACCAATAGCTGCGTTGCAAGTCAATGAAGAAGGCCGAGTGTTCTCCTCCGCCGATCTTCACCTGTCCGCCGTCCCACCTGATGCCGCCGAATTGCGGATCGAAGATTTTCGTCCGCACCAGCGAATAGTTCACCGTCAAATCACACAAGTGATAAGTCGTTCCGTTGACGTGTCCAGTGCCGTGATACTTGGGGACTTCTTTCAGTCCGCGCTCGAATGGCTCCCAGCAGAACTCATAGGGATTGTTATCGACTCGCCCACTCACCAGCCCGAGACTCGGAACCGCATCGAGCACCTTCTGCATGGCTTCGACTCCTGGCCGCACGTTCGGGTCGTTGAAGTCGAAGTCATCCGAGCCGATCAGCACGTATTCTTTTTTCATGCACTCGGGAATCGCGGCGTTGGCTTTCGCGCCGAAGCCTGAATCGAAGGGCAGCCAGATGCAGGCGTGTTGCTTCGCCCTGAGGTCGGCGTACTTGCTAATTTTGTTGTAGGGCGATCCCTTGCCTGACTCATGGCCGTCATCGACTACGACGATCTTCGATTCGGGAAAGTTCTTTTCGAGGCCTTCTAGGCAGCGGAACAAATAGCCATCGCGCAGGAAGGTCTTAATCATGATGGCCACACGGCTGAGTGAACCTTGCGGACGGACGAACTCGCCCATTGCCGAACGCTTCCCCGATTTGAACTGCTCATGCACCCGCCGCATGAGATCAGGCCGATATTCGCAGGAGGCAATCACGGAATTGCCGGCAAGCGGTGGTTCGCGGCCGCTGATGGCGGAATTCTTCGAATACTCGACGATCATCTGGGTAGCATTAAACGGGGTAATGCCGAAGCGCATGAGCTGGTTTCCCGTCCAACGATCTTCCGAGAAATCGTCCGAGGCGTCCCAGTCAAGCGGCGCCAATAGCTCCAAAGCTTTTCTGCTGGTTCCGTAGCAGAAGCCCGAGCAGTAGGGGTTGGCGTAGTTCCCCGATGGCCCGCGCAATCTGCCTACGTAGTCGTAGGCATTCAGTCCGCTGGCGAAGAGACGTTCCGGTCGCAGATAGCAATCGTCATCCACCTTCCAAACGAACTCGTAGCCGTGCTTGAGTGCCCAACGCCGGATCAGTTGGGTTTTGGCTGAGAGGTAGTGATAGCCGTCGGGGCAGTCCAGCGTGACTTCATCGGGACGTTTGGCCTCGCCAGCCCCGAGAAACACGCGGAAGTCGGCCCGCTCGCCAATCTCTTGCGCCCAGGTTTCGCGGATCGAGTCCGCGCGGTCGCGGTAGGCGTGGCAACTGGTGAGTGCGATCAGGGTCTTCATAGCGTGTTCCGTTTTCGTAACAAATCTTTGTCGCAGCAAATTCCTGCCGGTTCTTGCCGCACAATGCAGGCAGAATGCGACTACTCAACTATGCGCTGGCTGTCGCTGCCATTGTGGTTCTAGCTCTACTGCTGACTCACTGGCTGAAGATTCCGCTCTTTGCTAGGTGATGACAAACTCCATGATCGGCGGCGTGGTCTGCTGTTTACCCGCGACAATGACATGGAGGCCGAAAGAAGTGCTTCCCGATGGAAGCGAGATCGTTTCTTCAATTGATGAACTGGAAGCGAGTACCTGATCGAAAATTCCGAGCGATGTGAAACTTGTAGTCGATTGACCGACGCGCTTGCGCCATCCCGTCCCGCTGAAGTCTGAATAGATCCCGACATTGTCGCTCTGATTGAAGCCGAAGCCAACGGCTATTCCCGCATCGAGGGTGATTGAACCGCTGGCAACGTTCGAGACCCCTCCGCTCCCCTGCGAATTGAAGATCTCGGCATTGATCGTGCTCGGGGAATATTCAAGGGCGACGATCTGAAGCGAATCTTGTGCGCTGGAGGTCGAGACGGTGATGACATTTGCACCCGCTGCGGCTGATGCACAGGCATAAAGATGAAGCTGCGACTGGCCGTGCCCGCCGACCGCAACAATCGTGGTCGATGCGATCAGCGTCCAAGTGTTCCCCTTACTGTCGGTGACACTCGATATGGTTCCGAGTGTCGTACTCGTCCAGCGCGCGATCGCAAGCAGCAAAAGATTTCCGGCACCGTTCGTGAAAGACGGGGTGGCAACTGAAGACGCCGAGCTTGCCGAATTCCCGACATACTGTACGAGATCGTCGGGAGTACTGGTGTCGGCAAAGCTGACGACCATCGCATGAAAACCGTGCGAAGTGTTGGTTATGTTGACGGTATTGCTGAAAGTCCCGGTGGCGCTGACCAGTTGATCGTAGGTGACCAGACTTTCAGCGCCCGGGTTTGCCGTCTGCTGCCGCTGCGTCCATCCCGAAGTCGGGGTAAAGGTCTGAACTCCGTTCGATTGATCGTAGGCGCAGGAAAAAACCACTTCGTTGGCAAGCTGGGTCTGGATCGTGCCGGCGTCAATGTGGGATGTCTGATAATTGGAGCCTGAGGCTGATTGATCTCGCGCGGTGACCGTCGCACAGCCCGAGTATTCGTGAATGGCGATGTCGATGTCGCACGTAACCCCGACCGTAGCAGTGACGGTGTTCGCTCCGGCGGCGCAGTTGTAGGCGGCGAAAAGATAGAGGCAACTCTGCCCTGACTGCAACTGCCGTGCGGTTGCAAGCACCAGCTTCCAGGTGTTGCCCCGCGTGTCTGAAAGGCTAGGGTCAGTGAAGCCTCCCGAGGATCGCCAAACGCCCACGGCAACCAGCAGCATGTTCCCCGAGGTGTTATTCGAGGTGAAGGCCTTTGCAACCGAGCTGGCGTTGTGCGCGGTATTCGAGGCGTCTTGAACGTGGGCGACAGCCATTTTATCTCGTTCCGGTCAGCGTGATTGCGACATCGGCCAAGGTCGCGTCCTGTGAACTAGGGGCGGTGATCGTCAGCCGGTCACCTGCGGCCAAGGTGAAACTGGTCCCACCAGTGGTTGTGAAAGTGAATACCCCAGAGGTTGAAATCGAAATGGTTCCAACCGAAGTGCCGTTCTTTTTGACCGTGTAGCTGGCGGTTGCCGTCGGGTTCGTCCCGGCTGATCCGACTGAATTGGGCGAAGCGAAGTTCGCCGGGAAAGTCTCGGCGCGGCCAGCAGTGTAGATCATGACCAACTGATTTGCCGTCGGTTTCCCGCCTACGGCCGAGACCACTTCAAAGCTCGTTGTTCCCGCAGAACCAGTCAGCGATTGCCAGTTGGTGCCGTCAAAGAAAAGCCAGCAGCTTTGATTCTGGTCGAGGTTCTTGCTGGCCGCTACGTCTATCGTTCCTGACGTCGGGGTTAGCGTCGCAGTACCCGCGCCGAGATTCTTGACCGCGCAGAAAAATGTTGAAGGGGTTGCGCTACTGGTCGGTGGCGAACTCGAAGGATTGGCGACGTTGCCACCAGAGCCCGGCGCGCCGCCGATCCAGGTGCCCGCCGTGACTAGCGTCGAGTAGCAGGGGAAGTTCGGCGTTGGGCAGCCGCCCGATGCAAAGGTGACATGCGTCGAGGTCTGATCGATGACATAGCTACCGCCCGAGAGATTCGCGTGTGTCCACTGCACCAGCCCGAAGTTCTGGACCCAGAAATACTGTTCGCGCTGGTGACCGTAGAAGTATTCGAGTTTGATGGTAGGTTGCGTTCCTACGTCTCCGCCCCATGCCATCGACGTTGGCGGATAAGTCGTACAGGAGATATTGCCGAGATCGATCAGCGGTTCTGAATCCGCTCCGCAGTTGGTGGTTCGCTGGAAAGGATTTGAGCCATTGGTATTGATGGTGAAAGGCGCGCTGGGATCAAAGAAGCGGGGCATCACCGGCCGCGGCGAGAGTGCGCGCTTCCAGGCGGTTGCGGTTCCCCAGGTTCCCTCGTCGGCATTCTCGGTGATCCAGTGGTAGATGAAATTCGAATCGTAGGTGTTAATGTCCCAAGGATTACCGGCTGAATTCTTGATGAGCCAGAACTTCTGCCCGTCGGCGTCGCACCAGTTGGCAGCGTAAACTCCGGTTCCGACGAGGTGCTTGGTTGTGCGATCCGGATAGTCGATCATCACCCAAGCCAGCATGTCGAGCGTCGTTACTCCTCCACCGCCGCCGCCAGCGGTTGAATCGAGCGAGACGGAGACCGCGCTCGCGTTGTTGAGCGTGACCAGTTTTCCCTGGCTGGCGAGTCCAATGGTTTCTGAAGTCGAGGTCCGCGCATCGACGCCGCCGACATTCGGAACATTGGCCGAGATATTGGTCGGATCGAGCGCGTCGGCTTGAAAGACAACGTTTCTAGTTCCGGTCGGTGCGGATGGTAGTGAACCGTTAAAATTTGCCGTCTCGGGCGAAGGAATGAGAACGCTATTGACCTGGATTTCTACGCCATCCGGCGCATCCACGCTGGTCGAAGTGCTCGAATTGTCGGCGGGTGGATTGGTGCTTGGAGCGGGTGTCGCAGCGGGTGCCGAGGCGTTCCTTCTGGCTAAGATCAGTACGCTGATTCTAGCCAGCGAGTCGTTGTCATCGACGGGGTTACTGCCAGGCGGCAAGCGCCAGACGTGCAGGGTCACAACGCCGGTGGTCTGGTCGATATGCCCGAGAAAGAGGGGCATTCGCAGGTTGGAGCCCGTTTGATTGGTCGTGTCTGACCAATTCCAGAGATACTGGCACTCGGAACGCGAATAAACGTAGCCGTCAATCGGCGAAGTTGGAAGCGCGATGGTGTCGCCATTCGCGTGCGTGGTTGGCCCGAAGTATTCCGGCGTCAGCAGGGATTCGAGGATGTTGTTTTCGATTTGCTGGACGTTCGCTGCCGGAAGATCAGATCCCGGCATGAAATCGTCAAAGGAAATTTCGGCGAAGGAGTTCGCGGTCGGCGTGATGGTTCCGGGCGTTCCACTTCTTTGGCAAAAAGCAAAGACCGCAACTCGCCCGAGCGCCGGCGGCGTATTCAGATTCCCGCCATCGTCGATCATCGAGCAGGAGCAGGAAACTACGCCGCTCCCGTTCACCGAGGCTTTGATCGGCCCTAACTGGCCATAGGCCAGAGGCGGGGCTTGCATGGGCGAGACATTTCCGACCGAAGTCCAGCGCCAGGAAGGAAGAAACTTGCACTCTGCCGAACTGTAGTGGTAGCCATCGGCGGGCGAAATGGGAAGCGTTACAGTTTGCCCGTTGTAATACTCGCCGAGATAGAAGAATTCTTTGTTGAGAACGGCGAACTTCGCATCGTCATTCAGCCCTTGCGCCAGTTGCTGAGTTAGCGGCTTGTCGGTTCCGATCCATGATCCAGTGATGGCGGAATAGCTCGGCGAGGACGCGAGAACTAGATTCGAAAGTTGTCTCTGGGCAACCGTCCAGACCTGCAAAATCCCGTCATTGGTGTGGGTGATGTCGGCATGATTGCCGGAACGCCGATACCATTCGTCGCAGAAGACTTCGCCCGTCGTTTGATCGACCAGCCACGCCGCGTAGAAGAGCGAATCGGCTCCCGAAATCCATCCGGTTTGAATGTTCGCTGAGTTGTAGATGGTCCAGAAATAGAGCAGTTCATCGCGGGAATAGGCGTAGCCGTCATGCGGTGAAACTGGCAGTGGAACGGTGTCACCGTTGGTGTAGATGCCTGAAAAGACTTCCGTCCGCACCATGCCGAAGGCCGAGTTCTCGTAGATTTTGGCGAGATCGATTCCGAGCGCAGGTTTGGTGGAAGCTAAAACGGAATCGGCGAGATCGGCGAATCCAGGAGGAGATGAGAGCTTGAGGCCCATGCTAAAAGAGAGGTATGGAAGTTAACGAAGAAAACCCTGAGGTCAGTCGCAAGCCGAAATGTAGCTGCCTCTGCGGATGGAGAAAAAGTAAAACTGGATCGCGGTATTTAATGATTTGTCCTTGCTGCGACCAGCATGAATGCGCGGTTCACTATCTACGTTCTGGAACGCCATCGTTTGAATAGCTATCCCAGCGTGTTCGCCGTCGCTCCGGTCGAGTAGTGTCCGGTTGAGTCGCACTGGAACATGTATTTCCCTTTGTCGGTTGTCGACGCTGAGGCATAATCGGCTTCCGCGTTCGGTGCGATCTGGTACTGCTTGAATAGTGAGAAGTTGATTGCCAAGAGTTTTACTTCGATCACCCCATCCATGAAGCGCCAGTTGCGGTCGAGCACTTCGAAGAATTGTCCGGTGATTCCGAGGACTCCAGCCACGCGGTCGGGGACAAAAGGATTGGTTACCGCGATGATGTCGCCGGGCTCTAGTACGCAGGCGTTCCAGGTCAGCGGGAGCGGGTCAAAGGTGAGGCTCTTAAAGCCGTAGCGCAGCGAGATCAATCTGCCACCGAAGGCCGCCAGGAAATATCCCTGAAAGCCGGACTTCATCCCCTGCGACTCGATGGTCTGTCCGCCGACGAGTCCGTACTTGGCGATGCTGGCATCGAGGTCGACGATCTGCTCCGCGTTAAAGTTCCCGTTCCCAGTTCCGTCATCGTCGAACTTGAAGATCACCTGGTTAACCAGCGGCGCTTCCTGCGCGATCGGAGCTTCCATCTGGTTGGCGTCTGATGGCGTCGTACTCACTACAGCCGTCATTACTGGCGGCGTTGGCGGGGTATAGCCGCCTGCGCCCGAGACTGCGGGATAGAAGGAATTGATCGAGACCTGCCCGAGATTGTTTTCCCAGAGATACATGGCGAGCGGCTTCATGATCTCGTTCTCGATGAAGTCTTTCGCAGTGGGTGCCGAGGTCAGAGTGAAAACGAACTGTGCGCCAGAGTACGGGTTGTCGCGGTAGTAGTCGATCTTCGCCGTGTCGATGAAGGTGTCGGAGATTCCCGCTTGCTCCAAGGCGTCGACCAGCACGTCGAGCGGATGGGCGTTGATGGTCTTCGGATGCTTGGAATCGATTGCGAAGCCGTCATCGCCAGTGAGATAGATTTTCGCGGCCAGCTTGCGCAGGTTGATGGATGAGACCGTGAACTGATACTCCATGTTGCCGTTTGCGGAATCGACGCTATCGATTTCGCCGGTAAACATGGGCATGAAGTCCGTGATCGTCATGCCGACGAAGCCGTGCAAGAGTCGCGCCTTCTTGCCTTCGAAGACGAACTGCGACAAATCGGCCGTGAACTGCTGGCCGCGATCTTGAATGGTGAAGGTCAGATCGGCCAAATCCGCTCCCCCGTCCAGATCGCTCACGGTGAGTTTCTGATCGTCAATTGATACCAGCCAGTCGTATCCGGTCGATTTTGCTCCCCCGACTACAGCCGCTCCTCCGGCTTGCGAAAGTATCTGCTCCGGGTCTTTGACGGAAAAAGAAGTCGAGCAAATCAGCCCGATGGCCGTCGCGGCAGTGACGCCGCTGCCTGAATTCACCGAGATCATGAAAAGGTCGATGATCGGACCCGAAAAGTTCATTGGCACGGTTAGCGTGTTGCCATCCGATGTGGTTCCAGACGGAGTTCCGCTGCCCGAGCTGTGGCTGAAAAAAGAGGCCGAATAAGCTGCAGGAATCTCGATCACAAAGAAGTCACTCGAGGAACGGTTCGCGCCGGTGGTGAAGGTGATTTGATTTCCCGGTCCGGTTCCGACGGAGACCGCGCGCCAGATGCTGACATTGCCCACGCCCGACGCAGTTACGACGTTTGAGCAGATCGGTGTCCAGGTATTTCCGCCAGTGTCTGAAATTCCCGGCGACGTTCCTCCGTCTTCGTTGTTCATGAAGGCGTAAAGGATATTTCCCGCTGGAGTCGAGTTCGGAAGAGTGACGGTGCCAGGGAAGCCGAAAGCGCCGCCGATGTTTGATAGGTTTCCTGACTGGAGCACGATGTCAGGGATCAGGCTTTCGAAGGTGCCCAGTCCGCCGATAGTCGAGAAGGCGCGAGTGTATCCGGCAATCTCGATCAGATAGATCGGCTGCTTGGCAAGTGCCGCATTGGCCGCTTGAAACGCTGAAGAAACAGAGATCATACCCAGTAGTTACCGCAGCGGTCGCAGTGCATCATCGCTTTGCGCCGAATCCAGTGACTTCCGTAGGCGAACTCATGGACCCAGGGAAGATGGCCAAAGAGTGCGCACAGAAGCCAGCCAAAGGTGTATTGACGGAGTGAGCGCAAAAGCCTCATGCGTGAGTCAATCCGCCGGGGACTTTACGCATCACCAGCTCAAACTGAGCCAGATGACGCTCCACATATTTCGGAGCCCAGTTGGTCGAAGAAGAAACCATGCTGCTCGAAGTCTGCGAACGTTGTGAGCCGCCGGAATCTTCAAGCAGCCATTCGTCGTAAGCCGTCCCCGTCGAATCGGGGTAATAAAGAAAACTTCCACCCTGCTGGACGTAGGTGATGAACGCTTTCCAGTTCTGCATGTCGCTCTGGGGAACGTTCGCCATGATGAGGTGCTTAAAGGTGTCCGTCCGGTAGAACATCGACTGCCGCAATCCCGAGAGCGTGATCGAGTCATTGCGCACCGATTCAATCTCATCGCCGTCGTTGGTCGCGCCGAATGGTTTTTCGACCGGCGGATAAGTGAAGGTAAGCGTGGTGGTCGGCGCAGCAGCCGGATAGGTGATCTTGGGAACCAGTAGTGCCATGAGAAAGTCGAGACTCGCTTAGGCTTTGCGGATGGTTTTGTCGGAGGTGGTTGCGTGCAGGCGGATGCGACCGGATTTGGTCTGATAGTTGATTTCGCTGACCAATGCTGCCAGACTGCCGTGCAAATGAATCTGCGGCACTTCGCTGTAGCCGCCCATGTTTTTCATCTGCGCACTGATGGCGTTGGCGATCGCTTTCAGGGCTGGACCATTGTCGAGCGGGAGCACGGCTTCGCGTGAGCTGCCACCGCTTGCGGAATCGCCGATCACGGCAAGCGTCGGTCCGGTGACTAATCCGCCCGAAGCGAGATGGGTGACATTGATGACCTGAGTGGGTTGTGATCCGCCGGCAAGATTGGTCGGGTTTCCGGCTGAGACGCCTGCATTCGAGGAAGATGCAGAAGAGGACCTGCCGCTTCCACTGCCAGACAATGCGCCAGATGCGGCAGAAAGCCCGCCTGCAAGACCGAACCAAAGCGTGGCCGAAGCGAAATGCTGCGCCATGCCTGCAAAGTCGGGGTACGATCCGAAAGCGAGAGCCAGTTGCTTGGTTCCTTCTTTCTCGGCCACTTGCGCGATGGCTGAGATTTCTGCCGCAGCCACTTTCGCCAGCGCCTGCTCGATGCTGACCGCGCCTGCGGCGTAGGCTTGCGCAACCTCCGATAAGACTGTTCCGATCGACGCTCCCCATGCGGCGGTTTTAGAGCCGCTGTCTTGCAGTTCGGCGTCATAGGCGGCGATGGTTTTGGAAAGTTGCGCAAACTCTGAAATCAATCCAGCATTGACGGTTTTGCCGGTGCGAGCTTCTTTGGTCAGTTCTTTTTCGATGTTCTGGAGATGCTTGATCTCGTTCTGGATTGCATCCGTATTAACTTTTCGCGCCTTGGCTTCTGCGAGTTCTCCCTCAGCGACCAGCAGCGCGGCATGGTTTTCTTTCAGCTTCTCGGCAAGGATCTGATTGCCGCTCGCGACCGCAAGAGCCAATGCTTCGCCATAGTAGCCTCGCGATTGGCTGATTAGCTGGCTATTGAACTGGGCACTGCGTTTGACGATTTCGGTTTGTGTCTTGTCGTAGGCGGCTTGGGCCTCATCGAGATGGGCCTTGAGATCGGCCAGTTCCGCAGGAGAGAAGAGTACGTCCTTCGATGCCTGCTCGAATTTGGCTTTGGCTACATTCAGCGCCTGCTCCTGCTGAGCCAGCAGTTGATTCAGCGCTGTCATGGCATCGCGCTCTTCCTGCTGATTGAGCCGCGCGAGCATCTGCGCTTCCTGCTCCTTCGAAATGATGCGCAAGTTGGCCAGTTGGGTGATTGCGGCCTTCTGTTCGGAGAAGTCTGCCGAGACTTGCGCTTCGGCCAGGGTTTTCTGAGCCTCGGCTAATTTGTTTTCTGCCGCTTCAAGCGCCTTGAAGGCCTGCGTCTGCTCATGGGCTTTGTCGACGGGGAAAACCAGCTTGAACATCTCGTCGCGCAGTTTGGCGGTTTCCGCTTGCGCCTTGGTCAAGGAATCTTCTGCTGCCTTCGCGACGGAGTTCCATTCCTTTAGCTTCTCGGTTTGCGCATCCTGCGCCGCGGCGACGCTCTTGCTGCTGTCGGCGGAACGCTTCTGGGCATCAATCCACTGCTGAACGTTGATGCTGCCGGTTTTTAACTGCTCGGAAAGTTGTTCTTGCTGTTTGACGATGGCAGCAATCGAGTTCGCGTAATCGACATGCGCCTTGGCGGTTTCGTCGGTGGCCTTGCTCTGCGCCTGGGCCCACTCTTCGGCGCTGATCTTTCCCTGATTGAAGGCATCGTGCTCCGCATTCTCTGCTGCTTTCGCTGCCTCGATGCGGGCTTCCATCGTGCGCTTGGCCCGCTGCTCTAGATCGGTCTCTTGTTGCTTGACCAGATTCAGCGCATCGTTGAGTTTTTCCTGCCAGTCGAGCGCTGCGGTCTGTTCCAGTAATTCCCGATAGGCCTCGGCGCGTTTGTTGATTTCTGCCCACGCTTCGAGTTGGTCGGCGGGCAGCGTGGCCGTCTTGAGTCTTTCGCTTGCGGTTGTGGCCGCCGCGTTGATCGCGTTCAAGGCCTTAAGAAAAGAGTCCGCCTTGCCGGTGGCGAGCGCATCGTTCACCGACTTGGCCATCGTATCGAATACGCCCTTGGCTTCTCCCGAACCTTCAAAGCCGCCGAGCAGACTCTCGAACATATTCGCGTCCATTGACTCGAAGGCTTTGTCCGCTTCTTTTTCTAGTTTTATGAACTCGTTGCGCAGGTTCGAGAGCGTAGTGCGGTCGATCAATTGAAGTTCTAGTAGCAACGCACCGAGATGGTCACCGGTGAGTTTGTCCGTCTCGACCTGCGCCTTAATCAGATCATTGGTGAGGTGATCGAGCGCCTGTTGCTCGGATTCATGGACTGCGTCCCAGGCCTCGCTGATTTTCTCGGCGCGATGGGTGAACTCCGTAATCTTTTCGCCGACTTGAACTAGGGCGTCGATGATGAAAATGATGGCGGTTGCCTGGAATGCTGCGGAGAGGGCCGAACCAACGCCCGGCAACTCGGAAATGAAGGAGCGAACGTGCCGCGGCAACCGGACGCCTATCATCTCGCCCAACAGTTCCACTTCCCCGCGCGCCTCATACATGGATTCGCGGCTTTCTTCGCCAGCTAGGTTCATCACCTCGCCGAGCTTGACTGCCCCGTTCTGCCCGACTGTCATCTGCTCAGTCATTTTTTCGACTGATTCCGAGGTGGCATTGATCGCAGCTTGGGCAGGCTGCATTTTGGCCGGAATCTCGGCACCAAGCTGATCCAGTTGCGCCATCCCCTGGGATTGATCCAGGGTAAAAGTCAGGATGGCGTCGCCAATGTCAATGGCCATTGTGTTATGCGCTTCCTTGCGGCTTCATACCCATCAGTTGAAAGAGTTCCTGGTCGGACACTCTGCGAGTGACTTCCGACGAAGAACCTGCATCATTTGGCTTGCTGGCTTTCGCGATGGCACGGTCAATGGATACGATCCGTTGATTGCGCGCCTGCCAGAAGGCTTCGAACTGCTCGTCCGTCCAGTTTTCGAGCAAATACTCTGGGGTGAGGTGCCACTCGACAAGCACTAGTTCAAACTTGCCGATGAGCGAGACGCTGAATCCTGTGACCTCTGCATCTCCAGCACCATCCCCAGCGAGGCTAAAAAAGGCGCAAAAGCTACCTGCCAAATCTGCTGGAATGCGCGCTGGAAATCCTGATCGTAAGCGGCTTCAAGAATCTCTTCTTTCTTGTCGGCGAGTAGTGGCGAATAGGAGAACACCAGCTCTGGCACCTTGTCGGGGAATTTCAAGAGGGCAGCCATCAATCCGCGACTGACTGCTTTTGAGATGTTCTCCGTCTCTTCTGCTTTCATGTCATCCGCTACTTCTTTGGTGCGGGCAAAATACTCCTCCCGCCACTTTGCGGCTGCCCGCATTCGCAATACGGGTACCGTGTATTCCTGCTCGCCGAACTTGAGCTTCAATTCTTTGAGGATGACATCCGACTCGGAGCGCTTGGGGAGCGCATTGGGATCCATTGCGGTCATCTAGAACTCCAGAAGCAAAAATGCGGCTGAGCGCAAGGCTCTGCTTATCGACAAAGCTTCGGCCCAGCCGCCAGGTAAGGGAGAAAGCGTCAGGGTTTAGCTGAATACGCTGTCTTGGTTAAGCAGGAAGCCAGCCTGAAAGTTGGCGATCTTCAATCCGCCCGTCGGCGTGACCCCGCCCACGGTTCCCAAGTTGTAGATGAAGAGCTTGGTGATGTTGGTGGTCAGGGGATTGGCGAAGCCATGCGGCAGGTCGGCGTTGTTCCAGCCGAGCGCTTTTTTCGCCAGCAGGTTGAATTCCTGGGCGGGCACGGTCTCGCTATTTGTGCGGACGCGCACGTCGGTGTCCGACTCCATGAAGAAGGATTGGACGTTGGCAATGGTAACGGCAATGTCGACCTCGACCACGTCTTGCACTCCGACCTGGCAAGTAGACACGCCAGAGTTGCCCACGTTGACTTCGGTGGGAGCGCTGACGATAAGCGTATCGACGGGACCAGAACCGGCGTCGCTTTTGACGCTGAACGACCATGTGTGTTTCGGCATTGTGAAAGCTCCTTAGAAAGTTGGTTGGGGAAATCGGAAAGGGTTCGGAACGACTCGGAAGCTTGATCTCGCTTAGCTCAGCACGAACGGAGTCGCAAAGTCCTTGTAGGTGGCAAGGTCGGCAGCGGTAACCTGAGTGGCATCGGCCAGGGCTTCGAACTGCACCTGATATACCGCCATGTCCTTGCGCTGATAGTGCGCCTTGGTGGCGGCGATTGAGACCACGCGATCGACCAGTGCTTGACGGGTTCCGCCATTCGGGGATGGCCCCATCCAGCCGAGAATGAACTCCGGCGCCTCTTCGAGCGAGCCAATAGTCAGCACGGTCGAACTGACCAGCGTCGAAGCTGCAATCGCGAGATTCAGGTTTTGCAGCGTGGTTTCGGCAAGCTTGGCGCTGACCAGCAGTTTGTGCCCGGTGAGCTTCTTCTTGGCCGGTCCCAACAGCTCGTCGACCATGATGTCTTTCCAGGTCGGGGTATAATCCCATTCCACTCCGTCCTGGGTGAAACCGGACGGGGTGAAGTTAACGAAATCGGTGGCGCTGCCGGTGAGTGTCGGCAAGGCCGTGCCCGAGGGCGCGATAAACAGATTGCTCGGGCCAGTGGTGATATTTGCAACGGTTCCCATGATGTTTTCTCCTGTGAGTGAACTTGAATCAGAATTGGCGAGAAATTGTTTCTGCGAAACGCGCGGCGGCTGCTAGTCTTCGCGGAGCATCAGCTTCCAAAAGCTGATGTTGGTGGCGTAGAAGAGGTGCGGATCATCGACATCTTGCCCTTCGACCTGTTCTAAACAGCTCAATACAAATCCAGCATCGCCGAGGTCAACGTTGTTGCGGCGATGAATCCAGTCATGGATCGCTCCGTAGACTTGCCCCGCGATCTGGTATTGCTGGATACCGGCAAAGGTTGTGATCTGCATTCGCGGCATGGTGATCGGGATTTCGGGATGCGCCGAGCCGCCGCCCGTTCCCGCCGTCGTTCCAGCTCCTACGCGAATCACCACTCCCGGCCCATAAAGCGGATCGAAGCCCTGCGGCAGATGGCCGACGTAGATGCGATTGGGATCATTGTTCGGGAAAGCTCCACCGGCGACGAACAGGTCCGCCAATACAGGAAGCAAGGGATTTGAAATATCCACTCCGTTCACCGTCTCGCTCAGAAGCCAGGTCTTGACCAGAAAATTCGGGGAGATCACTTCGCTTGCCCTTCGATCTTGGTCTTGATGTTCTCGGGAACTTTGTCGATGTTCTCGATGAATGCGGGGTAGAGATAGGGCTGGGCCCGCATCTTCGAAGTTCCGGTTTCCAGATAGCCGCCGTAGCCGGATTGCGTGAAAAGTTGCGCCTGCGGCCCTTTGTCGGTTTCGGTCACTGACACGTCGATGGAGCGCCGATTGGTGCCAGTTCCGAGAATATGCGGCGGCTTTTTGCCCATCGCTTCGTTAATCAGCGCGCCTTCTTCGGTCACCGGAGATTTATCGACTGCGGCGGGCTTGATGTCCAGTTCGAAGACTTCGGTGACGGCCGCGAGAATCGCTTCCTTGGCGATCGAGATCGCTTGGGGAATGCGGGAAACAAAGCTGACGTTCTGGGTGGCCATAATACTATGCGATTGTTAGCGGGTGATTACGGCGTGATCACCGTGGCCGACACTTCCAAATGATGGTCAAGCAGCGCCGGATTCGAAATACTGGTGATGTTGTAGAGCACTGCTCCGGCATTGGCGTCGTTCGGGTCAAGCAGGGATTCTCCGTTTGCGATCTGGTTGCGGCTCAGAATCTGCAGCCAGTGCTTGATGTTCAAATCGACTGGTGGATTGTCCACCCGGATCAGTCGCATGAAGATCAGGAATTCCTGAATGCCGTGCGAGGTCTGCGACTGCGGCGCGGGTGGCGTGTTCAGCTCTTCGCCTTTTAGATTCCTGACCAAGCAGGGAACCAAATCGACGGTCTTGGTGACTCCGTTTACGATGGTCACCGTCGGAATTTGCACATAGTCGGAGACGATGTTGTTGAAGCCGTCGAAGGTGTCGATCTGCTTATAGACTGCCGCTCCCGAGGTCATCATTCCGTCGAACACGGAATCGGCCCACGTGATGTCAGGCGGGAAGGTGAGCGCGTTCGCTGGCATTCCTTATGCTTCTCCCAGCGAATAAGCGGGTGCGGTGTAATCCACGCGGATCGTCAATTCGATCTCGCCCAGCCGAACGGTGACGCGCTCGCCGTTCATCAGAGCATCCAGTTGCGAGTCCGAAAGCACCAGCGCCAACTGCTGCATTGCCTTGCCGTTCGGCTTACTCTTTACGCCGTTACTCATGGCAACTGCGTCCGCAGAATCCAGTTACGCAGAATGGCCAACTCGTTAAAGGCGGAGAGATTGTCTTCTGCGATGGCGAAGGCGGGAGCGTCGATATAGAGCTGGTAGAAGCGGTCAGCCTGGGATTCGAGGTATCGGACCTGCGTCCGTCCGGCGCTCGTCTGGAAGCCGCCGATCGATACTTCCTGTACGGGAATCGACCCGTATTTTACGACCAGCGAATTCGTGCCAAGCGATGCTGCGAGAAATAAGGCGCTGTCATCGAGTGTGCCACTGAATTGCGCGATGTCCAAAAAGGTCTGCAGTTCGCTGTCGGTGAATTCGACCGCGCTTTGATCGTTCAAGAGAATGCGCAAGGCATTCACGCCGAGGCTTGCGGAACCGCTTCCGGAACCCGAACTGCCCGATCCTGCCGAGGCTGGCGCGTAGGTGATGTCTACGACGCAGTCGCCCGCTACGATTGGCGTGGTGTCATCGTCCGCAATGCCTTTGGTAATGGTGAGCCCGATGCCATGCGTGAAATCGAGATCAATGTCATCGAAATCGTTGAGGCTGGCTTCTACTCCAATCGTGAAGATGACCCCAACACCTGGAGTTGGGACGGATGCTGTGTCGTGGAATTTGACGAAGATTTTGTACCCGGCATTATTGGTGATGCGGTACTGCGAGACAGAACCTGGAGCGGCCTGAATGGAGTTCGCGTTGGTTCCGTCAGCGGCTACTAGGTGGAAGTTGGGCATGGACTATTGCGAGATCATCTGCAGCGAATCGTAGAGCACGGAATTGCCACTGGCTGCTAAAGCAGCGCCGCTCTGATTGCGAACCACAACGCCCCATTTGCCAGGGACGACTCCGCCGAAAGCATTGGCGACAGAGAAAGGTCCGCAAGTGTAGACCGTGGCGTTGGCGACAATGTTGCAGGTGTAGGCCAGTATCAAATTTGTTGGGTTGGTGATTGTCTGCGTTCCCTGCGAACCGCTCATGCCATCGGTGCAAGTCGTGGTTCCAGCGATGCATCCATAGACATAGATCAAGGCGTTGCCGCTTGCGCTCACTCCCGAGGCGCCGCTGGTGAGCTGAACCGTGACCAGCTCGTCGACATCGAGGTTCGTCGTATTGTCGACCGCCGCCGATCCCCAGATTCCAGTGGATGCGCTCGTCGAGTTCGCCAGAGAATTCAGCGAGGTGACCGTCATCGACGTATTGGTCGCGCGGTAGCTGGGCTTGATGGTTGCGCACCATGCGCCGATCGAAAGAAGCAACGCGATTGCAAATCCGAACTTTTTCATCTGACTCTCAAACCTTCATTTTTGGCTATGCCAAGCGTGAAAATGCCTGTCGTTGGAGATGTCGAGCCGCCAGCCAGGCGCGCGAGCCTTGCCATCGGCTTCACGGCTGAGGCGGCGACTGGGTTGACGAAATCGTCGAAGAAGACGACATTGCCGTTTGGATCGGTGACCTTCACATACTGCGTGACATCGGCACCGGGAGTTCCGGAGAGCGTTCCCGATTCGACCTGCACGGATAATTTCAGGTAGACGCCTTTCGATGTGCCAACCGCCTGGGTGCAGGTCTGAGTCCCATCAATGAACCAGGTGGTGCTCGAAGCGCCCATCACGACTTTGTAAGTGTGGAAGTTGAGCGTCGGGTCGGTAGGCGCGTCCACGGTGCAAACGTGCGCCCCGCCTGAGTTGGTCAAGTCTTGAAGCAGGTCAGGAAATACTTCTGTCGGCCAGTGGGCTTCGGCGATATCGAGTTCTTCGCTGCCAGCGTTTGGCCAGTTGCACGGCGAGATGTTCGCTGCGTTCACGAGATCGACGCCTTGGCAGTCGGTGCCTTGCGCCCAGATTCCAGCGTCTCTCGGCTGCACGTTTCCGAAGCGAGTGCGAACTTCAATGGTGCCGAGCTGGATGCTGTAGCTGTACCAGATGAGGAACCCAGCTTTTACCGAGAAGGTGTGCGAGCCTTCGAAGGCATCGTTGCAGGTTGCAGATTGCGAGGTAGCCATCACGTTCACAGCTCCGTTGCCCATTGCGACCATGTCAGGGCTGTAGCAGGAGACTTCGCTGTTGGTCAGATCGCCGACGTGATGCACGGCTGCCCAGCCACCGTGGTTCCAGGGATGAAAGATTACGGGCTGGCATTGCGCGGTCGAGTCCGTGCCGGAAGCACAAGTGTTGGTCTGCGCGAAGGCGCACGCTGAGATAAGGAAAATCCAGAGTAATTTCATCTGACTCCCAGCCGTGAATACCGATTGCTTTTGCTTGCCGCTGACGCCGAACCGCCGCCCGCGACTCGATCTGTGATGGCGACGCCGACAACGATATAGGTGCTCGAAGTTTGACTGAACTGTCCGGTGTAAGTTCCCGTCGCGCTTTTCGAGTAAGTTTCTGATTCGTCGCCCGCACCATCGGACTGCGAGTTGCCCGCATCGGCAGCGACGTCCGCTGAGCAACTAGCGCCGCAGGTCGAGGCGAACAACAAAAGATCATGCGCGAAGGTAGTAGCTGGCAGCGTGAACGACGGAGTTGCGCTTGTGCCAGGGGCCCCGCTGGTGGTCGACGGCACATCGACAGGCGTTACGGTATCTGCTCCGCTGGTTTCATAAAAAAATATTTCTACGGTACCGGAATTGGTTGAGGTGCAGCTTACGGTGTGCGCGACTCCGGTGATGTTCTTGGCCACAAACCAGCGCATCGAACCTTCACTGGTTTGCGTGGTGTTTGCCGTTCCTACCGCAACATAGCTGTTCGTGCCACCATCGCTTGCCGAAAGGGTAGATGTAGTAGAACTCGAACCGCAACCGACGAGATTTGCGTGTCCGGTCGTGGTCGTGAGCGACGCCGTGGCGCATGTGGTCGTTGCGGTGCAATTCTTGGCTGCTTTCTGTATGACGGTCGGAGTGCTGGCAAAGGCAGCTACGGCGCACAAACAGCCGACAAACACACAAATTGAGATCAGCTTCTTCACGGCGTGATGGTGGTGATCTCCTGCCAGGCGAATGTCACCGTGACCGTCCCGCCTGTGATGGCCGCATTGTTGAAGTTGACTGCGACCTGTTGCGCCGTTCCTCTCAGCACGATTGGTTTGAACTGCAATCCCGGCATGATGTAAAGATCGTTCGGCGAAGCCGTTCCGCTTGCCATGCAGCCGAGCTGATAGGTATCGAGATTTCCAACCGAAGTTCCGGCTGTCGGGCCGGTTCCGGTGTAACTCAGCGGTGCGCTCACCGCTGCCGAATAGTTCGAATCATCGGGAACGGCCGTCATCGAAGCTGACGTTCCGGCTGTGTCGGCAGTCGAGCGCTTGATGATGTTGAGCGTTACCATTCCTGCCGTCGTCTGCGTGCAGGAGACATAAATCCCGGTGACCAGGACTGTGTTGGAGGCGTTCCCCGGTAGTACTGCGTTATCGGTCGTGCTCGATCCGGCGAAGGATTTCGAAGCGTGATAGCTGGCCGGTCGCATTGCCGGTCGCACATTGACTGCGAGAGCGCCATCGGTTGAGCAGTCCGGCGCGAGATCGCGGCCGGCAGTCGCGGCGGTTCCACCTTGAAAGTCGGTGCGTGCGATACAAGGTAAATCCGCCTCACGATTTGAGGAAGCGGCCGCTCCGTTGCTTGAGAGAGAACCTTTGACTGGAACGGCGCTTTGATCTGACGCAATCGCGACCGGCGCGGAGTTTGCCATTGTCGCTTGGCCGTTGGCGTTCACATTCGAGACCGCCACCGTGCCACTGACGGGAACTGTTCCACTGACGCTGACGGTTTGCGCCGGCTCGATCGAGGCCGCGCTCAGCGTGATGCCGATGTTGGCTGTGCCGGAAGTGTAAGCCGAGGAGCGGACGCGGAAATTCGTGGCCGCAAATACTCCGCAATCCCAAGCTCGGCTTTGATTCGAAGGCAGAGCCTCGCTCGACTCCTGCACATTGCTGTCGGTGCGGGTGCAAGTATCGGAATAGTAGGTCGTGCCACCATCGTCCGAGAATTCGAAGTTGACGGTGATCCCTGCGTAGGTCCCGTTGACCGTGACGGTTACCACAGAATACCCGACTGTAGAAACGGGAATGCTTGTCGAAGAAGTCGTGATTGTGCCAGTAGTGCGCGCTTGCTGGGCGACCGATACCATCTGCTGCGCACAAAGCGGCATCGCAAGCAGAATGAGCGGGCCGAGAATTCGCAGAAGTTTCATTGCGTTTTCTTCTTAGGAATGAGTTTTAGCTGCGTCGCGTCGAGCTCAAACAGGCTGAGATCGATGTGATTGGCGAGCGCATATCCGCCAGCAGCTTTCTTTATTTCGTCCACGCAATCTCGTTCGCGCTCAAGGTTCTGCTCGATCTCAGCAATCATTTCGAGATCGCGATGGCGATCAAGGTTTTGCTCAATCTGGAGAATCAGGCTCTCATTGGCGAATCGCAACTGGGATTGCTGGAATTGAACTTCCCTGATCTTCGACCGCACCTCATCTGGCAGCGGGTAGTAAGTTCCCATAGACGAACTAATTGGCGGCGGGCCGATAGGGACTGCTGGCTGCGCAGGATGAGCCTGCGCAGCGCAGGCGATAGGGAGAAACCACAGAAACACTGAGACTGCGGCCTTCATTTGTAGGCCACTTCAACAGTCGCATCATTCAGTGCAACTGCCGTATTGTCGGTATCCGCGATTCCCTTGGTCAGGGCCAGCGCGATACCTGTCCCAAACGCGTACCCTTCTTCAGTAGCCTCACAGGAAGAAATGCCCGAGTCAGCTTTGAGAACATGGACTGGAGTGTCGGTTCCGACCGTTGGTGCCGTGGCTTTGTTATAGAGCTTCAGAAAAACTGGATAGCTCGTATTGTTATTCAGGCAAACGTGGTAGACCTGCCCGGCGGACGCTTTCGTGCTAGTGGCATTGGTTGATGCCGCCGAAACAATGTGCAAAAGGGTCAATCCTCCGGTTGTCTGCGGAACCAGCGACACTCCAGATGAGCCGCTGCAACCAGTGGCGCAATCGACCAGCAATTTGCCGCTTGAATCGAGTTGCAGCGGAGAAGCGTTGCCACTGGTGATGGTGGTGGGTGAGGTGTTGAACTGGCCGCCGATCAACCACGCGTTCGCTGGCGAACTCGCGTTCTGGCCAGCGAAGTCGATGATTGCCCCAGCGTTACCAAGAGCTTTGATTTGGAATGCCGTGTTGTCGGACGCGATAGTCACGCGCTGGACACCCGCACCTGCAGTGCCGTTCCCGGTAGAGATGGCGGTACCAGGATAGGTGCCGACGGTTTCAAGGTCGATGGCTTGCTGGGCGAAAGCGCCGAGCGAGAGCGCGAGAATGACTGCTGCAATTTTCAGAGTCTTCACTTTCGTAGGTTCCTCCCTGTTTTTCACATTTCCACGCGGAAAGCAGTGGACCCGGGCGGAGCGATCCGTTTCCGGGTCCATCTACCCGCCGGACGAAGGGGCTCGGTTAAGCAGGTCCGGCGAAACTTACAGCTATGCGCCAACGTAGGAAGTGGCGTAGCGCGGATCCACCTGGGTTCCACCCAGAATGTGCCGCACCCTCCACTGCATCGCGTCGGACTCGAAGTCGCCGTCGGTCGGGTTCGACAATCCGCCGCCGAGCGTGACTTTGTTGGGGCTCTTCATCACAACTTCTGGCGACTCATGGCCAGCCAGGAAGTTCATGCGCACCGCATACTGCATGCCCATGCGTCCGAACAGGTACCAGGTCTTGTCGGCATTTCCGGACTTGTCGATGATCGGCAAGTAGGGATTGACGTGACCGGTGATGTTCAGTTGCGGCACCGTGTTTGAAGACGAGCGGATGATCGCCTTCGCTCCGGCAGTGGCGTCGCCGCCCGACTGGATGATGTTGGCGGGGTTCAAGGCTTGGAGCATCGGGATTTCGAGCGCTGGCGGAACCACCAGATCGAAACCGTCGAAGATGACCGGCTCACCATCGGCGTCCACAAAGCGGCGCATGATGGCCGCGGCCTGCCCGAGATTGGTGATGTTGAAGGTGGCGTTTGCCCCAGTGAAGGCGTTGGTCACGTTCTTGCCGTCGATGGGGTGGACGATGGGTGCGCCGAAGAGCGACGGATGCGGTCCGGTGGCGCTCACAAACAGCGAGGTCGCCTGGAAATACTCGGTGCGCAGGGCGCGCAGCGCCAGACGCTCGGCGATGTCGGAGAATGCTCCGAGATCGTCGTTGACCATCGTTTCCCAACCGAACGGGAAGATGGCGCCGTACTTCTGGATTTGAATCTGGACCTTGCCTTCGCCGAGCACTTCGTCGGCCATGTACGGTCCGCGTAAGGCCACGGGCTGGAGTTGGCCTTGCAGGGAGTAGATGCCGATCAGGTTCTGCGGACGGAAGTCGCGCTGGGTGCCGACTTTCACGTACGTGCGCCAGTCGGGACTTGCCGCCTGATATTTCGCCAGGAGCTGGCGGTCAATGACCGTGCCCATCAGGATCGGGAAATCCGAGGGGTTCTCGGCTTCCTGGAAAGCCCGCTGCATGCGGTACGACCGCTCGTAGCGGGGCATGGATTTGTTGGTGAGCAGTTCGAGCACGGCATCGTAACGCTCTTCAAATGCTGCGACCCGGCCGGCCTGGGCGGACATCGATTCGCCGATGTCAAAGTCGCCCCGTAATGCTTCGAGTATGTCCTTCATGTTGTGTCGTCTCCTATGCCGGCCGTGGCCGGTTGAAATGAAAATCGAGAAATCTTTGGGCAAGACAAAAGGCAGCGCTTTAAACGCTGCCTTCGTGGAATCAGTTCTTACTCAGTTCTAGCTGTCGGCTCCGATTGCGCCAGGCGTTGCGCCAAGCAGCCGCACCTGAATGGTGGCGGTTGTTCCCGCGCCAACCGCTTGCAAAGCGTGGCCGAAAGGCACATCGTTGAAATCGTCGGACAGCGCGGCAGTCACCGGGTCGATGTAGATGGTTTCGCCCTTCGAGATGCCGTTGTGAACCGAACTCACCGACAGGTTGAAGATGCCGCGCACGTAAACCGTGATCAGGTCCGTCGATTTCAAGGCGTCTCGGTCAGCGACGCCGACGATACGGCCGCAGACGACGGGATCGCCGCCTTCGACCAGGTTGATCGGGGTAGCAATGCCCTGCTGGGGGCCTGCGATGTTGGTGAAGGTGTCGCCGCTCGAATGTGCCGGAAATACTAAGTCCGACGCCAGCAACTGCACCAGGTTGTCATACGTCTGTACACAATTTTTCATGGAAAGAGTCTCCTACTCTCATCCGCCCGTCTTGGTTGAGAAAAAACTAAGGACGCGGCAGGAAATTGGATTTGTGAATTGTTGGTTGAAGCAAATTCGGAACGGTGAGGCTAGCGGCCGCGGGCGGCGATTTCTGCTTCTTTGTCGTTCATGCCGTTGCGCTTGAAGAGCTCGACGCGCTTCTGGTGACGCTCGGTTTCGGTCAACTGTGCCCGGTTGTGACCTTCACCCATGTTGGTGACTCGCGAGGACCCGCCCAAAGACTTGATGTAGCCCTCTTCCGCAGCAATGGCTTCTTTCATGCCTTGCGTCGAGGTGGCTTCGGCGAATTGCGGGATGATGCGTTTCTTTGCGAGTTCCGGCAACTTCGACTCCGACAGCATCTTGGTCAGTTCGGCTTGAGCGGTAGCTTTTTTCGCTGCCAGTTCGCTCTCGTCGATCTTGGCGGTTAAGGTTTTGACTTGCTCGGAAAGCGTGTCTACGCTCTCCTGAAGCTTCTTGGCCCTCGCTTCCGCCGCAATTTTGGCTTCGTTTGCTTCCTTCAACTGCAGTTCCAGCGTCTTCATACGATTGGAATCTCCTTTGTTTGATTCGATCAGTTCAACCAGATCGGGCCGACGCTGGCGAAGTTCTGCCTCGCTGACCAGATCAATGTCGTTTTCAGAACCTTGGTCACCTTCCATCATTTCGAGCTGTCCGCCGGCAGCGCCAGTGGTAACAAAATCCACCGAGCGTCCGTGCAGGAGCGATTCGATAATCACTGCCGACTGGTTCTCGATTTGCCCTTCGCTGACTTCGGCGGAAATGCGCACCGAGACGCCCATGTCGCTCAAGAGTCCCTGCTTCTGCAACTCTTCGAGCTTGGCCTTTAGCGGCGGATCGATGACGGCGGCTTCGCCCTTGATGGTGCCGTTTGATTCCGCCCACACCCGCTTCAGACTTGCACCCCAGTCGCGCAGATCGCCTTCGGGACGTTCGCGGGACTCTTTCTCGGTCTGATGGTTGACGAACATTTTCGCGCCTTCGAAGACTTTGTAATCGCGCTTCAGGGTTTCGGCGGGATAGTAGCGGCGAGCCTCTTTGCCGTTTTTCAGCCGCGTGGTGTTTTTGGAGAAGCCTGGTTTGATGACGGTGAGCGTCAGTAGACCTTTCGGCGCGTCGTAGGCGGCTTCCTGCATCATCTGCACTTCGGCGCAGATTCCGCGTCGCCGGTCGGTGAGATTGCCCGACTCACGCAAGGATTCCTGATGGAGTCCGTCCATGTGTGTAGTCAGAGAATCGGCTGAGTCACCCATGTGCTCGCCGTGAATCCAGGAACCGTCTTTGCGGACGTGGACGGTCGAGTCGCCTTTCGTCCACACCGAAGAGCCGTCTGATTTAAGGTCGGTGGTTTTGTAGCCGCGATCGGTGAGCGCCTGATGGGTCTTGCCTTCTTCTGGAGTTTCGGCTGAGGCGGTGAGCGATCCGTAACTGGAGTAGGCTTCGTCGGTGGAATCCTCCGAGTCATCCGCTACCGTGGTGTAGCTCTGCTCAACTTCGACCGGTTTTCCTAGCGTCACCAGCTCCCCATCATCCTGATAATCGCATTGGAAGAGGCAGCCATCCATCGAGTAGACCACGCTCGAGGGAAACAGATCCATGATCCAGGCGTAGCAACCGGAATCATCGTCTCCGTCGCAATCCATGTCTTCGCCTGCGGCGATTGCCTGATTGATGGCATCCTGTACGCGGCAACGGATGGCATCGAAGCTCTCGCTTTTGGGCGTGGTGCCATCGGCTTCATACATCAGGCTGCCGAATTTGGCTTGCAGGCTTTCGTTCTTCCAGTCATCGGGCAGCGAAGCGGTCGCACCCAGCGCCTTCGCGCGCTTTTTAATGTGAGCCTTGGCGACAGCAGGGTTCGAGGCTCGACCGACAGCGCGGATGGCGTTCTCGAGATCGCTCTTGTTCTCGATGGGGAAACTTCCGTCGGGCATGGCTGCGCCGGATTTCGCTGCCGCTTTGCGCTCGTCAGCGGTAAACTTCCGTTCGATCAAAGTGATTTGCATAAAGTTTGCTCCCTTTGCGTATCTGCCAGAGCAATCGCAATTTCGCTCACGGTTGCCTTCAGCGGTAGTCCGTACTCTTTAAGCTTGCGGTAGATCGTCGTCTTTCCGATCCCGAGTTCACGCGCCGCGCCGAGTGGATGCCCGATCTCCATCAGTGCGCGGAGGATGGCTTCCTTTTCGGTAAGTGCCAATGGGCAAATCATGCTTCTTAAATGCGCTTAGTCCTTAGATAGGCAGATCGAACCAATCCCGAACCCTGTCGTTTTCAGTCTCCGCTGGCATAGCTCATGCCGCGCCCATTCTGCCGAGGACTTGCTGCGGTTCGTTCGCCGGGATCACTTGCCGGTTGAGAATCCGCGCCAGCGGCAAAAGCGCGATACTCGAGCACAATTCGCAGCAGTTGTTCCTTCCCTGGGTGATGGTCTCGCAATCTTCGCAGAGCACGGCGGACGCGAGTTTGATGCCGATGGCTTCCATTTATTCGTCGATCTCGGGTGCGATGGGTACGCCGTTCTCGTCTGCTAACACTTTCGCGAATAGGAAACTGGACTTGATCTTCGCGTGAAAGTGCTTGCCCTTTGATTCCGACTCGATGAACTCCTGATGGGTTGTTGGCAGCACGTCTTTGAAGGCATACCAATCGCCGCTCTGGAACTTCACGTAAAGCAGTTGGCGCTCGGAGTCGTAACCGATGCGGGTAATGGTCGAGGACACAACTTCGACGATTTCAATGGCCGAAGCTTCGACTTTCGTCGAAGCTTCCTGCAACTGGGTTTGCTCTGGCATTTATTGAACCGTCGGCGCTCTTGCGCCGGTCACGGCGCAGCGGCAGTTGGGATGCGCCGGTGGTCTCGCGTCTCCGCTCGGGAAATCTTCATCGGTTGGAATCGGGCTGGCATCTTCGTTTTCCGAGCACTCGTCGCAGCACTGGGTTCCAGTGATCCATTGCTTGTACTGGACACCCATGCGGTCGAGTTTTCTCAAGGCGGCTTCCGAGAAGGCGTCGTTCATTTCCGTTGTCGCGATCAGGTGCGAGCGATAGGTGCTCATGTCTTGGAACAGTTGCCGTAATAACCTGGCCGTGCCGTCTACGCCGAGCGAATCGTCGATGCCTTGCTGGATGATGTCGGCGATCATGCGTTGGGTAGTAGTATTGATTCCCGTCACCAGTTCGCCAGCATGAACCGAGGCATAGAGTGCGGCTTCATCGCCGGTCAGCATCGCCCCGCCTGAACCAAATGAACCCAAAGCGCCTGCCCCTGTGAGATCGTCAGA
>Ga0070741_10002942_pt1 | contig 43875 bp, 36 predicted proteins | sample Coa_R1_4_FD_66440 | JGI IMG/M metagenome (GOLD analysis project Ga0070741, IMG submission 66440) | Surface soil microbial communities from Centralia Pennsylvania, which are recovering from an underground coalmine fire - Coalmine... | ecosystem: Environmental > Terrestrial > Soil > Unclassified ... | reverse complement strand
CAGCGGGAGGTGGTTTGGAACCTTCTCCTGCAAGACGGTTCCGAGGGGCCTCCCCTCATCGACTACTCAGTTACGCAAAAGAGGCGTCTGTCGCCGCCTCTTTTGCTCATGGCGCACTCAAAAAATCAGTTTCAACGCAAACTGAATCAAGCGGGGCGTGTCGGCCTGGCTGCTGATGATCCCGAACGTGCTCGGGTTATTTATATTCGCCGCCGGCCCGCCGAATACCACACGGTTAAAAATGTTGTAGAACTCCGCGCGAAACTGCACGTGCAGGCTTTCGTTGATATACGTGTTCTTGAAGAACGAAATGTCCTCGTTATAGAAGAACGGCGCCCGAACGCTCGGCAGCCGTGGCGGAGCGTTTCCGAACGTGTACGGGGCTGGCTGGCTGAAGGCCGAAATGTTCAGGTATCGGTCTTTGCCGGGGTCAAACGATGACATCGATACGGAACTGCGCACGTTATTGGAGATCCAGTTGGGCCGGTTGCCGCCTCCAAACAGAGGAAGCGTTCCACCGCCGCTGACCGCGATCGGGGTTCCCGAGCGGTAGGTTTGAATCCCATTGATCTGCCAGCCGCCCAGAAACTTGTCCGCTACCGAGTTCAGACTCGCCAGAAACTTCTTGCCGCGTCCGAACGGCAGCTCGTAGTTCCACGACAAAATCAGTGTGTGGGTCTGATCTGTGGAAACCACCGCTTTCTCCAGCTTCCGGTTGTAAGTGTCCATCGCCTTATTGCCGCCGCCGCCCGCCGTATCGCCGAAAATATCTCCTCCCGGAAATCCGATATTCTTAGCAAGCGTATAGGCGCCCAGGAAGGACAAGCCGGACGAGTATCGTTTCTGTAACCGGACCTGGAGGGAGTTGTAGAAGTTATACCCGGTGGGCTGGTACATATCGTCGATGTTCGTATATTGAGGATATGCACGCAGCGCCTGCGCCACCGAGCCGGAGAAACCTGCATACGGTTTCACGATGCCGGCCGCGGCGGCCTGCGGAGAATTGATATCTGCCAGCAAGGTCTGGCCGAGGCTCAAGTACCTCGGATCAACCTGGTTGGGATTCTCGGCTCCGGTCCAGGTGCCGTTTGTCTTAGTCCCAACATATGCCGCATCCAGCACGATGCCGAACGGCAAATCGCGCTGAATATCGAAAGTCCAGCTTTGCATCAGCGCCATTCTGTTCGCATGCCAATTGATCAGACTCACGCTCCCGTTATTGTTCAGCGACGGATCGAAGATTGGCGGATTCCGCGGATTGGGCGGGAAACCCTGATTGAGGTTGAAGACCGGTGTAACGCCTTGATCGGTGGACGTGTAAGATGGCTGAAGCCCGAAGCCGGAACACCAGAAGTTACAGCCGTTCAGGCGGCCCGTAGCTGTTTCTACGCGGAAAATACCATAGCCCATGCGAAGCACGGTCTTGTTATTCAGGCCATAAGTCAGCGCAAAGCGCGGCGAGAATCCCACCCGGTAGCTGCCGAAAATGGAATACGTGCCCGTGCGGCCCTCGCCCTCTCCGAGGAAGACCAGTGCGCCCGGCCTTCCACCGGCACCGGGATTCGGCCGGCTTAGATCCAGAAAGGAAATGATTCCCTCCTTCTCCTTCGCATACAGCGGAAGCTCGTATCGCAGCCCCAGGCTCAGATTTAGTTTCGGGGCAAGCTTGATCACGTCTTCCACGTACGTTGCCATGAAGTCGTCCTTGTAATGCCGTAATGGCGCAGGCACCGCTGCACTGGCGGAATATGTCTCACCAAGCAGAAAGCTGGCGAACGGGTTGCCCCAGTTATTGAAGTTTGGACTGTTCGGCAGCGACGTGGAGAGGTTGCTGAAGGTGAACGATCCGCCCTCATTCCGTCGATCGAGCACGGTCATCTCCCGGCGGCGCCACATGATGCCGAATTTCAACTGGTGCGCGCCTTTCACCCAAGTCATGTCGTCCTGCCCGCTCCAATTCTGAAAAAACTGCGGGTCCGTTCCGTTGTTATTCGCATTGCCCAATGTAGCGTATGAGGTTGCACCCGTAAAAGTAAGCTGCGGATACCCATGCACATCCTGGGGAATACCCGGTATCTGCATCACCCGGTTGCCAAGCCGTGGGTCCAGAGTCCACCGCGACCAAGTGGGGCTTGTCGGAGTGTAGCCGATGCCGATACGGTTCAACAGAGTCGGGCTGATCGTGTACGTGTGATTAAAGCGATAACCGCTCGCCTCCGTGGGCGTGTTGCGATAACCGGGGTTCAGTTCGCCGGCGATCGGCCCGTTAATCTGCGTGTTGCCGTTCACCCACCAATAGGCCGCGGAGATACGCTGCTTGCTGTTGATCTGGTGATCCAGCTTCACGCTCCAGTCGTCGTCCGTGCTCGGCTGGCTTTGGCGATTCACGTAGTTGTTGAAGTACCCTGGAAAGTCGGGTTGCGGGATGAGCGGCAAGGTGCGTTGAGCTACGCCGCTGAACCGGTTGGCCGGAATGCGGTTATTCGGGAATGGGTCCCGGGTGTACCCGCCCCGCCCATCCGGGCGCGTGGTGGCGGGATCATACAGCGGGAAAGGATAGTCGGAAAAATCGCCGGTCCTCTCCTGCGTCGTCGGCAGCGTCTGCAAATTGCCGGCTGCGATGCCGCCGCGTAGCCGAAATCCGGAATAAGAAACGAAGAAGAACGTTCGATCCTTGCCGTTGTAGAGCTTCGGTATTACTAAGGGACCGCCCAATGTCCCGCCGAACTCGTTCTGGCGAAGCATCGACTTGCTGGTAGCGAAAAAGCCCCGCGAATCGAACTTATCGTTGCGCACGAACTCGAACAGGTCGCCGTGGTAAGTATTTGTGCCGGATTTCAGAGTAAAGTTCATCACGCCATACCCGCCTCCGTACTCAGCCGGGTACATCGTGTTCTGCACCTTGAACTCCTCTACGGCTTCGTATGGAGGGCTGGCCTCCGCGATGAAGCCGGGCGCGCCGATATTCTGCATGTCGATACCGTCGATGAGCACTTGTTGGCTGAATCCGGGCGAGCCATTGATCGACTTGGACCATTGATTGCCGGTGACTCCCGGCGTTAGAAAAATGAAGTTTTCAATTTGCCGGCGGCCTGTTGCGCCCGTAGTCGCGGCGCCGCCGAGAGAGATCGGAAGGTCGAGAATGGCCTTAGTCGGCATAACCGTGCCGACTTCCGCCGAAGTCGTTTGGAGCTCCGCACCGCCGCCTTCTACAGTTACCGATTCATTCACCTGGCCGACCGCAAGCGTGAAGTTCAGAGTCGAGACGGTTGCGGTGCTGATCGTGATCGGTTCCTGAACAATAGTTTTAAAGCCCTCTTTGCTGACCGCAACACGGTAACGTCCCGGCTGAAGATTCGGCGCTAGATAAGCTCCGTCGGAAGAAGATGAAATACGCACTTCCGCGGCTGTATCGATGTTCGTGATTCTCAGGTCGGCCGCGGGCACGCCGGCGCCGGTGGAATCAGCGACACGGCCGGTCAGGCCGCCGAGATTGCTTTGGCACCAGGCAGGACTTGCCAATGCGACGACCGCAATCATACAGGGAAGCAGTATTCGACGCACAGATGCTCCTTGCGAACAATGGATTCAGATCTCTATGGGTGACAAGTATATACCAGACGTCCGCCGAGCAATTGTCTGGAAAGTCACGTTGCTCGCGAGCGGTGGCCAGGGAAAGCTTGAAATTTATACGAGCCGCCGGGGATTTTAGCGCCACGAAATCGAAGTGGGAGTTGTGGCAATTCTAAGTAGAGCCTGGCTATTAATTGCAAGTCTGCTCCTGACTCTGCCGGCGTGCTGCGGAGCAACGATCACCTTCGCACAGTTCCAGCAAGGCGGCCGTGGAGGGAACTACTTCTCCTTCACAAATCTGGGCGCCAGCGCCATCTTTAGGAGTAGGGATCCATGGACGGCCTCGTCAAGTGTTCCTGTATTTTTCAGTTTTGGGGACGTTTTCGGCTACCCAATGCCGTCTGACCTCACCGGCCCTCAGGCGGCACATATGGCATTTTTTATCCGCACAACAGCCCCCGTGAAGGTTGGACCCAGCAGCTTCGACCAGGAACTGTATCAAGCCGACAGCTCCGGCGCACCGGTTTACGGCTCGATCGTCTTTACCCGTGATATGCCGGACCACACGCTTCACAAGACGAACCTTCTGACCGTAACATTCAATGCGAGAGTTGGTGGATTAAGAGGCGTGGGGCGCTCTCAGACAGCCAGTCTCACAGCCGATAACCGCACGGAAGACTCCGCTGGCATTCCGGACCACATCCGCTTTTCGTCCGATTTTCTGATCTTCCCGGAAGGTTCCGCTGAAAACCTGGCGCTCTCATTTACCAGTGCGAACCCCTGCTTCGCGATTCGGCAAATTACCGGTTCGGGTCCGGCGGGATGTACCGCCTCAGGCCAGACTCTTAGTTTTCTGCATGATTTTACTGCAGCTGGAACCGGCAGCTTCGCAAGCGAGCCCACTCCTGTGAGCGTCTTTGCACCAGACCCGGAGACCGCCACCTTGCTCGTCTCGGGAATGGGCCTCTGCTTTCTCGGACGCTTCAGGCAAGCTCGACGTAGTGAGCACGCTTAATGGCAGGATTGCGGCGGAGCTCAGCGAGAACCCCCTCGGGAACCGGCTGATCCGTCGCTACTACAGCAATCGCCTCGAGCGGCTCGCCAGGGCGGGGAGGCGTCTCTTTGCGGCCTAAAGAAAAGTTGGCGATGTTGACGTTATTGCGGCCAAGCACTGTGCCCACATAGCCGATCACGCCCGGCACATCCTCGTTTTTCATGAAGATCAGATTGCCGCTGAGGGGCGCCTCACAATAAATTCCGTCCACCTGCAGGAGCCGGGGCTTGTCGAGGAGAACGGCCGCTTCGACCAGGGTTGTGCCCGCGTCCGTCTCAAGTTCTAACTGGATGGAATCGGTATGTCCGAGGCGCTGCTCGTGACGCTCGACAAGATCCCAGCCCCGCTGCGCCGCGATCTGCATGGCATTCACCAGATTTGCTTTTTGCGCCGCGGAACGGCTCAGCAATCCCGCGAGACCGGCGTTGCGCAGCAGATTAGTGTTGTTTTCGGCGATCTTGCCGCAGTAAGCCAGCCGCACCGTCTTCGGATTGCCTTCCGCAATATGAGCGGCAAAGTTCCCCAGCTTCTCAGCCACCATTACAAACGGTCCCAGGCTGCGATATTGTTCCGGCGAAAGCGCTGGCATGTTGACGGCATTGATTGCGATGCCATGCTTCAGATATTCAACCACCTGCTCGGCGATACGAACCCCTACAATTTCCTGCGCCTCCTCTGTGGAGCCGCCGATGTGCGGAGTAGCCAATACAGCATCCAGGCCGAAGAGGGGAAAATCACGCGGCGGCGGCTCCTGGGAAAACACATCGAGCGCAGCCGCACCGACGATCTTCGCCTCGATCGCTTCGCGAAGAGCCGCTTCGTCGATCAACTCACCGCGCGCGCAGTTGACGATCCGCACGCCGCGTTTCATCTTGGCGAATGCCTCGCGTGAAAGCAGCCCTTCCGTCTCGGGGGTCAGGGCCACGTGCAGCGTCAGATAGTCGCTCTGAGAATACAGCGTGTCCAGATCGACGAGCTCCGCGCTGAGATCTTTGGCTATGGCCGAAGTTACATAGGGATCGTGCGCGAGGATGCGCATCTCGAAAGCACGGGCGCGCTTGACAACCTCGCGCCCGATGCTGCCTAGCCCAACGATTCCGAGCACCTTGCCGCGCAGCTCACTCCCGAGAAAATCCTTCTTTTCCCATTTGCCGGCCCGCGTCGATGCGTTGGCCTGCGGAACGCGCCGCGCCATGGCCAGCATCAGCGCCAGCGTATGCTCAGCCACCGAGATTGCATTACCGCCCGGCGTGTTCATTACGAGAACTCCGGCAGCCGTCGCGGCGGGCAGGTCCACATTGTCCACACCCACGCCTGCGCGGCCGATCACGCGCAGACGCGGGGCCTGCTTCAGCACGTCGGCTGTCACCTGGACGGCGCTGCGCACGAGCAGCGCATCAGCTTCGCCCAAGTGCCGCATATACTCCTTGGGAGAGGACACAATCGTATTCCAACCCGGCTCGGAGCGAAACAACTCCACTCCCGCCGGGGCGAGTTTCTCGGCTATCAGGATGTTCATAGCTTGTGGATCGGAGATTCGCGCTGGTGCGCCGAGCGCACCAAGTTACTACGCGTTTACGGTCTGCGGAGCAACGGCCACTTCGGAATAAATCCGCTGCACAGCCGCTACACCCGAACCGAATTCCACGGAATAGCCGTTGGCATGGAGAATGATCTCCAGTCCGGCGATCACCGCGAACAGATCGGCGAAATCGAAGTAGCCGAGATGTGCGATCCGAAAGATCTCGCCCTTCATGGAGCCTTGCCCATTGGCGATAATCGCTCCGAAACGGTTCCGGAACTCTTTGACGATTAGGCCGGAATCCATGCCCTTAGGCGCCCTGACCGCCGTGACGGAAGAGCCGGGCGATGCCGCGGCGAACAGCTCGAGCCCCAGAGCAGTAGCGGCGGCGCGAGTCGCACGCGCCAGCAATTGGGCGTTCTCGATCAGCTTCGTCATGCCGACCTGTTTTACATACTTCAGCGCCTCCGCCAGCGCGAGAACCAGAGCGGTCGACGGAGTCCAGCTCGATTCGCCGGCGTCGCCATTCTTCTTCTCCTTCTTCAGATTGAAATAATAGTGCGGAAGATCGGCCGTCTCAGCATGTTTCCACGCCTTGGGACTGATCGAGAGGAAAGCGAGACCAGGAGGCACCATGAACGCTTTCTGTGATCCGCCGATCACGATGTCCAGACCCCAGCGGTCAATATCGAGCGGCATCGTGCCGAGGCCGGTAATTGCATCTACTGCGAAAATAGCGCCGGTGCGGGAAACTAACCGGCCCATAGCTTCCACGTTATGCGCCGCGCCGGTCGAAGTCTCCGAAGCCTGCACAAATACGCCGCGCACGTCGCGATGAGCGTGAAGTGTCTCTTCCAGCCGTTCCGGTGTCACAACGCTGCCGTACGGCTCCGAAAGCACGATCGTGTTCAGCCCATAAGCTTTTGCAATTTCAGCCCAGCGCTCGCCGAATTTGCCGGCCGAGCACACAATCACCTTGTCGCCACGCGAGAACAGGTTCGAAACAGTTGCATCCATAGCGCCCGTGCCGGACGCAGCGAACATGAGCACGTCGTGCGATGTGCCCATGACTTCTTTCAGGTCCGCCAACACCGAGCGATATGCTCTCCGGAAATCCTCGGTTCGATGATGAACGTCGGAAGCCATCATCGCATGCAGCGCAGGAGGATAGAGAGGCGTCGGGCCCGGTGTGAGCAGACGTTGCTTTCGTATGTGCATGATTGTGCTTAGTCTTTTAGAATAGCAGAATCATGTCACTGCTCGACCGGGTGCAGCAAGACCTTACCGCAGCCATGAAGGCGCGCGACGAAGACCGGCTCAGCGCACTAAGGATGATCAAATCGGCGCTCAAGAAGCACGAGGTGGATGCAATGAAGCCCCTCACAGAAGCAGCCGAAATGCAGGTCCTAAAGTCGCTCGCAAAACAGCGCACCGAGGCGGCCGAAGCGTTCCGCGCGGCAGGCCGGACCGAGCAGGCGGAAAAGGAAGACGCCGAACGCGCACTCATCGAGTCCTACCTTCCTGCCAGTGCCTCCAGGGAGGAGATGGAGGCTGCGGTAGCCGAGGCGCTGGCCGAGACCGGCGCAACTACCGCCAAGCAGATGGGGCAAGTGATGAAAGCAGCCCAGGCGCGCCTGCAAGGCAAGACCGTGGAGGGGAAGCTTTTGAGCGAACTGGTGAGGTCGAAGCTGCAATGACTCCGTCCGAAGACAAACCGGCGCGTTTCCGGCCGTACGTACCGGAGCACCTGAAAATGCCCGAGTTCACGTTTCGGGCGGTTCTGCTTGGACTGGTGATGACCGTAATACTCGGTTCGGCCAATGCCTACCTGGGACTGAAAGCCGGCATGACGATCGCGGCCACCTATCCCGCTGCTGTTATCGGGATGGCTGTGCTGCGGCTGATGAAGGGATCTTTGCTCGAAGAAAACATGGCCCGCACCGTCGGCTCGATCGGAGAGTCTGTCGCGGCCGGAGCGATCTTTACCATTCCCGCCTTCGTGCTGGCTAAGGCCTGGCCGTCGTTCGGATTCGATCAGGCTTACTGGAAATCGACGGTGCTCATGGCAGTCGGCGGCGTGCTGGGAATCCTGTTTGTGACATTGTTGCGCCGCGTCATGGTGGAGGATCCGGAGCTGCCTTTTCCGGAATCGGTGGCCGCATCGGAAATCCACAAAGCGGGACAGGCTGGAGCCGGCGCCGCGAATTTATTGTTCAAAGCGATGGGCTTTGGCGCAGCAATTTATTTTCTTGGCGCCATCCGGCTTTATTCGGCCAGCAAGGACTTTGCGCTGCGCATCGGAGAGCTGGGCCGCAGCATGGTCCGCCTCGGCAGTGACCCGAGCTCTCCGGGTGTGGGCGTGGGGGGCATCACCACGGTATCTGCTCCCGCTGTCAGCCCCGCGTACCTCGGCGTGGGCTACATCATCGGACTGCGCCTGGCCGCGCTCAACTTCTCCGGCGGCGTGATCGCCTGGGGCCTGATGGTTCCCCTGCTGATCTACTTCCTCGGGCCGCAATTGCAGGCATACCTGCCCGCCGGCTCAGGAGATGCGGGGTGGGACGCTCTGAGCCAGAACGTCTGGAAGTTTATCGTACGCCCGATCGCGGTGGGCGGCATGCTGGTGGGCGCGGGCTTCACTCTGTTTCGCATGCGGGCAAGCCTGGCAACCGGCATGGGCCGCGCAGTCTCAGACCTGAAGAAGTCCAGTGCGCAGGTCGCGGCCACATCGAGAACCGAGCACGACCTCGGTTCGAAGTTCGTGTTTGCCGGTCTGGGCGTTACGTTCCTGTGCATGATCGCTCTCTATTTTTATTTCGCGCAGATCCTTTCGGGCGCGGTCCTCGCCGCGGTGGTCATGCTGATTCTCGGTTTCTTTTTTGCCGCCGTCTCCGGCAACCTCGTAGGACTGATCGGCTCTTCCAACAACCCCGTTTCCGGGCTTACGCTTTCCACCTTGATCGTCGCTGCGCTTCTGATGGTTTCGATCGGCGTGTCCGGCATGAGCGGCGTCGCCGCGGTGCTCGGTGTGGCCGCCGTCGTCTGCGTCTCTTCCGCCGTTGCCGGCGAGATGCTTCAGGATCTCAAAGTCGGCCATATCCTGGGCGGCACGCCGCGCAGCATGCAGATTGGCGACATTCTGGGCATCTTCGTCGCCAGCGCTGTCCTCTACTTTCCGCTTTTCATTCTGCACGCCGGGAACATCTCCGCCGGCGGCACGGGCTTTGGAGACCGTCAGTTACCTGCTCCGCAGGCCGGACTTATGGCTGCGCTGGCGCAAGGGATTGTGGGCGGCAATATGGCCTGGCCGCTCGTGATTGTGGGAATCTTCATGGGGTTTGCTCTGATCATGATTGAGGTCCGCAGTCCCATGTTGTTCGCGGTCGGCATGTATCTTCCGCTCGAAACCACTTTCGCGATCTTTGTAGGCGGTGTCTTCCGCTGGATAACGGACTGGATTCGAAATCGGCGGGGATTAAACGCCGCGCAGGCGGCGCGTGTAGAGAACGCCGGCGTGCTGACAGCCTCAGGACTGATTGCCGGCGAGGCGCTCACCGGTCTAGTGATTGCTGCGTTTCGTTTCTTCGAATGGCCGTTACCTGCGCTGTTCCAATCTCCCTCGGTATGGAGCGGCTTCGCTGTCCTGGTACTTTTAGGCGTCATCATGGTCAAGGTTCCGTTGAGTAATGCCGGCAGCCCCGACGAGCCCGCGCCGCCCACGGCGATCATGTAAACAATCGTCGTGTAATAGAGGTAACGGTCACAGCAGTTTTTATTTAATAACCTTTGTCAACTTTTCTCTCTTTCGCATAGGTCTGTAGCATTCCGGTTCGAGGAGTGTACTTCCAGGCGCACTCCTCGCAACTTATGAAATTCCACCTTCAAACTCTGGTGGCAGCGGTTGTGCTGTGCACCGCAGCGCGGAGCTTTGGACAGCCCGTCATTATGAGCCTGTCCGGCGGGTCGGGCGCTCCAGGGACAGCAGTCAAGCTGTCCATCTCTTTGACGCCACCGGCTAGTGCGCGCGTCTCGGCGATTCAATGGACGTTCACGTATTCGAACCGGGACATCAGCTCGGTGTCGGTCACACTGGCCCCCTCCGGAAGCGGAGCGGGCAAGTCGATCTGGTGCAATCCTGATCCTGGCAGGTACACATGCATTGTGGCCGGCAAGAACGCGAATCCCTTGCCTGTGGGAGTGATCGCCAACGCGTTGGTGCAGCTATCTTCCAGTACTCTCAGCAGCTCGGCGCTGCTTCAGGTAAGCGGCGGGCGCGCGGCTTCAGCCAATGGCAGCGCTCAATCGCTTCAGGCGGCTAATGTATCCATCTCCATTGTTCACCCACTTCAAAGCGCGCCCGTGCCTCGGTCTGTCACGCCCAGCGGCGGCACGAGCTCCGCACAGGTATTCCAAGCCGTCGCCTCGCATAGTGCCGGGCCGGGTCAAATCGATGCGATCTACCTGCTGGTGAACGATTCCATCGACCCAAAGAATGCCTGCTATCTGGTCTACTATCCCGCGCAAAACACAGTGTTCCTGATGAACGATGCGGCGACTGGATGGCTGGGCCCGCTCGTTGTGGGGCGCAATGGCTCGCTTGCCAATACGCAATGCACTCTCAACGGAGCCGGGACCCGCTCGCAGGAATCGGGCACAACCGTGATTCTCACGCTGGCGCTTTACTTCAAGCCGCCGTTCGGGGGTGCACGCACGCTGTATTTGCGGGCCGCTAACGGATCCGCTTATAGCGGTTGGCAGGCCGCCGCCTGGTGGAACGTGCCATCCGTGATTGCAGCGGTTTCTTCGACTCCCAACTCCGGAAGGGGTTCCTCTCAGGTGTTTGTGTTCACGTTTTACAACCCGTATGGCGGGGCCAACCTTACGGACATCTACGCCCAGATCGATACGTACGTTAAATCGCAGCAGGGATGCTACGTAATGTTCAATTATCCCAGGCGCCAGTTCCTATTGATGAACGACGCCGGGACCATCGGGCTGGGTCCCGCCAACGCCGGCTCGAACTCCAGGCTCAGTAATTCCCACTGTACGCTGAACGCCGCAGCCAGTAGTGTGCGGGTTCAGGGAAATTATCTTTACCTCACGGTGGCCCTGCAATTCGCTCACTCCTACGCCGGGGTCAAAGACATTAACCTGCTGGCTTCAAACGATCGCATTAATAGCGGCTGGCAGCAGCGGGGTACGTGGGTAATTCCGTAGTTCGTCGTTAGGGGCCCAACCGGGAGACCACGGCTTTGGCGCTGTCCAGTTCGGGCTGCGAATAGCGCCGGGTCTGGTATACGGCAAACGAGAACGGGTGATTGAGTACGGCGTCAATGGTGTTGACCGCCACATCGCACACACGAATGAGAAAAGGTCCGTGTGACGGGCCGACGTTCTTGGCCGGCCGTGTGTCATTAAGCAGCGGCAGGGTCTCCGGAAGCAGCTTCGGATCGTTTACGTAAACCAGATCGTCAAGCGCCTCGGCGAGCTGCCCCGGGTCCTCGGCCTTCAGCCGTGCGACGACAGTTTCACGGCCGAGAGCATTACCCAAGCGCGCCAGTGCAAGAGACTGCGCGCGTTTGGCGTGCTCATCGCGCTCCACGGCAAATTGCTGTGTCAATGCGGTGGAAGCTGCAGGCTTCCCCGCTTTCCCCAGCATTAGCGCCACGCGTTCGCGGACATACTCATCCGGGTTGGTACTGAGCTCTTTTTCGAGTGCCGGAACATCTTCGGGCGTGAATCGCTGATCGAGGAAACGGCAGGCTGCGGAACGTACGGTGTCCGTACGATCATGCAACGCCTTGAACAAACCTTCGCGTGCGGCGTTGCCTCCTGCTGCATTGAGTGAATAGACGGCTAGCTCCCGCACCTGCGGATCCGGATCGTTTAACAGCGGCAGCAACGCTGGTCCGGCTTCGGAACCGATAACACCCGGATTATCGACGACCGACCAATCTTTCTTTTTTACGTGATCCGCGACCTGCTGAGGAGCCATTCGCCTAGCCTTTCTGGCCGTTTTTGCCGGTCCGGCCGTCTGCGCTTGGGCGTAGCAGCCGGACGCAGCCGTTGCCACCGCCGCGAAGCAGCATAAGGCGATCCGGCAAACTCGTCCCATGCCGCCTCCATTCTAGCCTGGATTCCCATTATGACAACTTCTTCATAACATTCTTGACATCGCCGGACGCCTTTAATAATGCAACTCGCGGGTTCAAAGAAGGATTGATGGTTGGTGTACACTCAACTTTGCTCGGAAACCCAAACTGCAAACTTCGTTTGACCACGGGAGGATGGGTGTTGTGAAGAACTCACTCGATCCCGCGGAGTTGAAGACCGCCATAGAGAAGGTCCATCGCGCCGGGATGCCGGGAGTGTTCGCGGAGGTACGCGACGGCGACCAAATATGGCGCGGCGCCGCAGGCGTCGCCGATGTCAACACCGGCCGTCCCGTTACGCCCGACATGCGGCACCGCGTCGGCAGCATCACGAAGACCTTCACCGCTGCTGCGGTCCTGCAGCAGGTCGAGAGCGGTGAGATCGGGCTCGACACGCCAATCGGCCGTTACTTGCCGCACTTAGTGCCCGGCGAGCGCGGCGGCGCGATCACCGTCCGAATGCTGATCAACCACACCAGCGGCCTGGCCGAATATTTCCCATATGCGTACCCGTCCCTCAAGGCGTTCCCTTTGCTGGCGCACACCACGCCCCAGAGCCTGGACGACAATCGGTTCAGGCGGTTTCACCCGAGGGAGCTAATCGAGATGGGGGTCACGGCGCCTGCCGTCGGTGCGCCGGGTGGCACTCCGGGGATATATTCCAACACCAGCTACCTGCTCCTCTGCGAACTCCTGGAACTCGTAACCGGTACAGCCGCCGAAAAGTGCATCACCGAGAACGTGATTGAGCGCGCCGGGCTCCGGGACACCGAGCTTCCGTCTGGACCGCAGATGAACGGGCCGCACTCGCGGATGTACGAGGCGTGGTTCGGGATGATCGATCCGCCGCGAGACTACAGCGTGTACGACATGTCCTGGGTTGGGCCGGCGGCCTCGCTGATATCGACCGTTGCGGATCTCAACCGCTTCTACGGTTTGCTGCTTGCCGGTGGGATCGTCAACAGGTCGTCTCTGGCGCAGATGCAGCGCACGGTCCCGGTCATCTCGTTTGAGGGGAAGAAGATCGACTATGGGCTGGGCCTGCACAAGATGGAAGTTCCCGGCCATGGCACGTTCTGGGGTCATGACGGCACGGTCTGGGGCGCCGGAGCGATGTCCATGACCCGCGCCGACGGCAAGCGACAGATGTCCGTCGCGATAAACCTCATAAGGTGGAACAAGCTGGACTCCTCGGGGAAGCCCCAGCGTCATCCCATCGATGACGAGCTGTCGGCCTTTTATCAATTGTCGATGTGCGGTGGCGGAAACGTTTCGTAAGCAGTCGCGGGATCTCTTCGTCGGGAATCGGCGGCGCACTCACCTTCTAGTAGGGATTGAGTGAGCGCCTGCGGGCACGGGCTGTTTCTCCATCCCAGGGATCGCCCGCGAGATCCTTCACGGTGATCTGCGCTCCGCGGAGTTGAGCCCCGTAGCCGACATCATTGCGGTAGGCCGGGGTGGCGTTTGGATACGGACTTGGTGTCCACATCAGCCTCCTGCGCGCCCAGATGTCGGTCCGCACATTTGTTCTCGCGGCATTTTCGTGAGCATGCTCCGGATTGTCCAGGTAATGGCATAGCTCATGAGCATTGGAGTTCGCCGTGGAGTTATCGGCAATCACGATGCCGTATCCATTGGGGCGCGCCACCGTGTTCGCGAAGGTCAGGCCGAAGACCTCGTTCGCCGTGCGGACGCAATACATGTTGATGCGGTTCGGATCGGGGTGGAGATTAATGAGCGTGGAAAATTCCGTCCAGTTGCCCCCGCTCAGGTTCGTTGTCATCTGGCCCGGCACCGCGAAGCCGGTAACCGTTTCCGCGCGCGTAAGCGCGGGGTCATAGTCGAAGCGGATTCCCACTGGGCGCCAGATGACATTGATATCGTCGAAAACCGACACCATGCTATTTGCGGTGCGCGTGGTAGCGACACCATTGATCGTAACCAGGTGCACGCGCACGCGCAGCACGCGCATCTGAAAGATGTGAGGCTCCAGCTCGCCTAATACAGGCCCGTCGGCTGCGCCGAGGCGCACCTGAATCTTCACGGGGCGATTCGCCTGATCGCTTTCGCCTTTGAGCCGGAAAATTCCGTCGCCTGCCAGCGGCTGGCCTGGGGCGGGTTCCACCACGGAGGCGATCTTACGGTCTGAGCTGGTGATAAACAGCGGGGCGGAGCTGTCGATCTCCTCGCGGAGCACCTTGATCCGCACGGTGTCGCCCGCCGCAAGCGACACCATCGCGCCCCGGTAATCGGAAGCCCCCCAGCTCGCCGGCCGCGTCCAGGGGCCGAAACCCCGATCGTCGACCTCCGGCGCATCCGCGACAGGAGGCCCGGTCACCGCTCGCGTAAACCGGATTGGAACGATGATCTGCTTACTCAGCCGAACCTTTACCCGCACCGCCATGCCGCTTTCAGCCTCCTGCCTTGGTTGTCAATTGCCCCTGCATGGCTGCGCTAACAACGGCGTCGGTGAAGGCGCCGGTGTCCGCCTGAAAGTCGAGCACCGAGCGCTCGAATTCCATGTTCTGTACCGTATCCACGCCGTCGCCGTCCGCGCCCCCATGGCCGATGTGATAGCCGAGCAGGCGCAGACGCTGCTTTTGCCCGTCGATCGCTGTCACGGCCGCCAATGGCGCGGTCGATACGCTCACGGTATAGGTAGCGACAACTGTGCCGTTGTGCAGCAGCTCGAGCTGAGAGCTTCCTCCGACGGGCACCCGAACGTCGATCCGGCCGTCCGCGCCCGTCTGCCCGCTCTGGATTATCGTTCCGTTGAGCCGCACCTGAAAGTGCAGACTGTCGATGCCGCGAGCATCGCCCTGCGGGAAGTCGGGTGAACGCTGGAAAAATACCGGCACAGCCGGAGGCAGCGAGAGTGTATTGTGCGCCGTCGAGCCGGAGATCAGCCTGGAGATGAACCGCCGAAGGCCGTTCACTGGCCGAAGACCTCGCGCAGCTTCTGGCGGGTCGCCTCATCCACCTGGCCGGTCACCGCCAGTCCGTATTTCTGCTGGAACGCGCTCAGAACCTCGGCAGGATCTCCGTCGCTTGCGTAACCCAGGTCGCTCAAGCGGCCCTTGACGCCTTCCGTGGTGTCGAGCGGATCGATTGTGCCGAATTGGAGCTCGAAGACGTCCTGCGTGCTTCCTTCGCCTACGAGAATCCTGCCCTTTCTTGCGCCAGGGGGCAGCGGCTGTTCGATGTACCCATCCTGATCCGTCGTGCCCTTGATCCAGTTGCCGTCGATTTCAAGCTGGTACGGCCGCGCGGCCATCGGCTCGTCGCCATCCATGAGCCGGATGCGAAGTTTAGCGGGCACGCCCTTGCGGCGGAAACTGTGCTGCTGATCGCTCGAGCGCGTTACTTCTTTGATGCGCTTCTCCGGCACGAACACCAAGTCGCCCGGAAACAGAACATTTGGATCTTTGCGTCTGCGCTTCAGATCGGCATTCTCGGGATGGTTCCAAATTGTCTCCCAGTACATTCCATACTGTTCGGCAATGCTCGTCAGGCAATCTCCCTGTTGCGCGGTATGAGTGGGCATGGGTCCGTCTCTCGGCGCCTCCGAAGGAATGTACCAGATTTTCAGGGATTCGTGGCGCGGTTAGTACTATTGGCCTGTTACCGCTTCGTTGGATGAGGGGACGCGGCCGAAATCGTCATCCAGCCGCACGATATCGTCTTCGCCCAGATATTCGCCGCGCTGAATTTCGATCAGCACCACCGGCTCCGTGCCCGGATTCTCGATTCGGTGGGCCGCCTCGACGGGAATATCGGCGGTCTCTCCCGGTTCGACGCGGATTCGACGACCTTCCAGGACTACGACTGCCGTACCCCGAACCACCATCCAATGCTCGCAGCGATGCTTGTGCTTCTGGTAGCTCAGCCGCTTGCCCGGACTTACTTCAATGCGCTTCACTTTGTATGCGCCTTCTTCATCGAGTACGCGGTAGTTCCCCCAAGGGCGCTCCTCATATTCAAGCGGGGCAGATCTCATCGCTTAGACAAAGATAGCAGAAGCGCTTTTCGGAAATCCGCAGTTTGCCCGCATGTGATCTTCCAGCGGGGTACGGAAGTACCAGGAGATCAGCGCTGGCTCAATCCGCCATCGACTGCGAGCACCTGTCCGGTGACGAAATCCGATGCCTTGAGAAAGTACACCACTGCATCAGCCACCTCTTCGGGCGTGCCCCCCCGGCGCGCCGGCGTGACGGCGATTAATCGTTTGCCGCGGTCATCGATGTCGGCGAACGGAATAACACCGGGCGCTACGGAATTGACCGTGATTTCCGGCGCGAAGGCTTTGGACAGCGCTCGGGTCAGCATGATGACGCCTGCTTTCGAAGCGCAATAGTGGACGTGCTCCGCCCATGGCCGCAGACCGCCAAGGGAACTGATATTTACAATGCGGCCGCTACCCGTAGCACGCATGAGCCGGGCGCCCTGCTGGCAACAGAAGAACACGGCCTTTAAGTTCACGGAATGGATAAAATCCCAGTCCGCTTCCGTGATATCGAGCGGATCCAGGCGCGTGAAACGCGCCGCATTATTGACCAAACCGTCCAGACGGCCAAAGTGGTTGTGGACCTGCGCGAACAAGGTCTCAATCTCGGCTACACGCTCGAGGTTGGCGCGGAACAGCGGAGCTCCGCCGCACTCCATAGCCGTTTCGCGCGCCGCGGCTTCGGAGCCCTGATAGTGAATGGCGACGCGGGCGCCTTCTCGCGCGAGCCGCAGTGCGATGCCGCGGCCCACGCGTTTAGCCGCGCCCGTCACAAGCACGACTTTCCCGGCGAGATCAGACGGTAGGCTCGCCATGCACCTCCACCTCCTTGGGCTCGATGCCTTCCCGCGGCGGCTCCGGCAGACGGCCGCTCCAGTTTGCCCATCCCCAGAAAAGCGCCGTGGTGGAACTCAGAGCTCCGGCCAGAGCTCCGATCGTGCGAGGGTCCCAGTATTGGCTCGCGATTCCGGCGAGCATCATCGAGATCATCATGACGGACCATGTCATCGACTCCACGGTTGAGAAGACGCGGCCGCGATACTTGTCGGACACGTGCCGGAGCAGTTGCGAGAAGTTCAATACGGAGCTGACGGCCACGGCGGCGCGCGAGAGGCCGATAAACACAAGCGCCAGCCCAAAATTTCGCATCTGGCTAAAGGTGATGTACGCCGCGCCGTGGAGGATATAGCAGATCACGATCGTCCGCTTATAGCCGTTAAAGCTGATGCGGTGCCCGAGCCAATACCCAAACGCGCCTCCGATGAGGAGACCAATTCCGGCCGACCCCCAGATGATGCCGATACCGGCGGGTCCGCGATTGAACACCAGCTCACCAAACACGCTGAACAGGATCTGCGCCGCTCCGCCGCCCGTTGCCCATCCCACGCCGATCAGCGCGATGCCGAAAATGAGCGGGTTGGCCCTCATATAACGCAGACCTTCGAGATACTCGTGCCAGGGCCGGACGACCTCGGTTTCGGTCAAGGCCTGTTTTTGCGGACGAAAGCCCTTGGGAACACGCAGCCGCCAGATGCAAAAGGCGGAAATGAAAAATGAAAGCGAATTGCCCACAAACGCCCACTCATACCCAAACTGCGTGACGCTCGCTCCGCCGAGGAATGTTCCGATTGTGAGCGTGGTCCACTGCGTGGTCTGCGTGAGCGAGTTCGCGGTATGCAGATCTTCTTTACTGGCAATACTGGGAAGAATGGCCGCCCGGCCGCTGGTGAAAAACGGTGAAGCGAACATCAACAGTCCGCTCAGAAGATAGAGCAGCCATGTGTCGGTGCGGCGGAGCGTAAGAATAAATCCTAAGGCCACGAACGCGCGAATCAAATCGCTGGCCATCATCACGCGTTTGCGGTCCAGGCGGTCCAGAATCACTCCGGCAACCGGACCTGCGAGTACTGCCGGAAGGGCGCGCGACAGCATGACGCCGCTCACCACGAGGCCGGAGCGTGTGTTCGCCAGCGCAAGACCGAAAACGGCGATGTTATTGAAGTGATCGCCGATCTCGCTGACGATCTGGCCGCACCAGGTGTAGCGGTAATTGCGGTTGCGCCGCAAAAGCTCGAGAAACGCAATCATCGGGGCAGCAACTCCTCGCGAACCGTGATGCGCCGGATATATGGCAGGTCGAGCTCATAACCGAAACCGGGATCATCGCGTACCGCGATCGTCCCATGCGGTGTGGTCTCGACGGGCGGACTGATGATATCGCGCGCCCAGTACCGTTTGCTGGCGGAGACGTCGCCGGGCAACACGAAATTGGGCAGCGTCGCGAGCGCGATGTTGTGCGCGCGGCCCACGCCGGCTTCCAGCATACCGCCGCACCATACCGGAATGCCCGCCCCCTGAGCCACATCGTGAACGCGCCTGGCCTCGTGAAAGCCGCCGACGCGCCCCAGCTTGATATTCATAATGCCGCAGGCGCGGAGGCGAACTGCCTGCTCGGCGTGCCGCGCCGAGCGAATGCATTCATCGAGACAGATCGGCGTCTCAAGCTTCGATTGCAGCTCGGCATGATCGATGATGTCATCGTGGCTCAGCGGCTGCTCGATCATCATCAGATAAAACGCGTCAAGCTGCTTCAGATGCCCGGCGTCGGCGAGCGTGTAAGCGGAGTTTGCATCAGCCATCAACTTAATGGCTGGAAAGCGCTCGCGCACCTGCCGGATTACATCCACATCCCAGCCTGGCTTGATCTTGATCTTGATACGTTGATAACCAGCGGCGAGCTCGACTTCAATTTTGTTGAGCAACTGGGAGACGGAATCTTGAATGCCGATTGACACGCCGCATGGTATCTCCCGCCGCGCGCCGCCGCCGATCTGCTGCCACAGCGGCCGGCGGGCCAACCGGGCTTCCAGATCCCATGCAGCGGCTTCCAGCCCCGCGCGCGCCATATGATGGCCGCGAATGTGCGCGGTCAGCGGCGCGACGTCGTCGGCGCTTGATAGAGCCCGCCCGAGGACTCGTGGCGCCGTGTAATCGCGCAAGATCAGCCATGCCGAGTCTGTCCACTCTTCGTTATAGAAAGGATTTTCGCCTGCGGTGACCTCGCCCCAGCCGGACACGCCGTCGCTGATGGCCTCCACCAGAATGATTTCCCGCTCGGTAGTCCGGCCGAAGCTCGTCTCGAAAAAGTGCACCAGCGGCATGCGGACTTGCCGGAGCACCACGCGATCGATTTTCATTGCCAGGGTCCCAACAGATAGCAGCCTGCTTCCGGCGTCCGCTCGAACCCGGTTACTGCCAATCCTTCTCCGAAGAACCGCTGGAACTGCTCGCGAACCCTCTGCTGGATCTCACGCGCCTTTCCGGGATCGGTTTTCCGCGTAGTTTCTATATCCGCGGGCACTTCGATTCGGGCCTCTACGCGCCGATCCACCGGCCGGCCTGATAGCACCGATTCGACGCGCTCGCTGGCCAGCCACCATTCAGCAATGCAGCGGTCCGTGGGCAGCCCGCCATGAAGCGGGCTCGTTGTAGTGCCGTATTGGTTCTCGGCGTAGCGCCGGATGACGGCTCCCAGTCGCTCTATGTTGAAATAGGCATTCTTAATTTGTAGAGGATCAAACGTCCATTCAATGAGCTGGATCGAGCGGGCAAGCGCCTCCGTTCGCTGAAACAGCTTCAAGGCGCGGCCTACGCCGCGATCGTGGTATTCGCTCACCACGCCTAACATATTGCTGTGCAAATAAACCTGCCCGCCGGGTTTGACGCCGGGGATGGCAACACAGAACCCGATCATGCGGTCGCTATGATAGGCAGCCAGCACCTGTCCGCCGATATGACTCGCTACGACAAAAAGCCGCACCGGCAGCAGGTCGATATCGTCGAAGCCCCAGATTGTTTTTTGCAGGCGAACGACTTCTTCAAACTGCCCGCGCTCGGTCAGCGAACGCACTTCAATCATCGTTTCGCCTCCTGCCACAGCGCCTCCATCTCATCTAAAGAAGCCTGGGCAGGCGATTTTCCTCTCTCCGCGAGCTTGTTCTCGATGTACGCAAATCGCTTTCGAAACTTGGCGTTGGTCTTTCGCAGGGCTTGCTCGGCGTCGACTTTTACGAAACGCGCAAGGTTGACGAGCACGAACAGCATGTCTCCCAGCTCGGATTCGAGCTCAGCCGCCGCCTGCTCCGGGGCGCTGTCCGAGTGTGCGGCCTCGAACTCCGCGATTTCTTCGCGAAGCTTATCGAGGACCTGGTCTATATAGGACCAGTCGAACCCCACGTGGGCGGCTCGCGAGGAGATCTGCTGCGCCTCAACCAGAGCCGGCAGCGCGCGAGGTACCGAATCGAGCAATCCCGCCGCGGCTTCGCCCGCTTCGCTCTTCTCCCGCGCCTTCACTTCGCTCCAGATGCGGCGAACATCGCCGGCATTTTGGGCCGTCTCTTCGCCGAAAACGTGTGGATGGCGCCGGATGAGCTTCTGGTTAATGGCATCGAGCGAATCTTCAATGGAGAATAGCTTCTGCTCGGAAGCCATCTGCGCGAAAAATACTGCCTGCAGCAGCAGATCGCCTAACTCACCGCGCAGTTCGGTCCAATCACGCGCGTCGATCGCATCGAGGACCTCATAGGTCTCTTCGAGCAGATATGGCTTGATCGTATCGAGGGTCTGTTCCCGGTCCCAGGGACAGCCGCCCGGGCCGCGGAGGCGCGACATGACCTCGACCAGCGTCTGAAAACGTTCACCAGCCTCTGATTTGGATTCCATCGGGCGGGTCGGACAAAGTACAGTCGATTTCTCACTCTAGCACAGCAGGACGCGGAAACCGCGCGGTGTAAGATATTAGTGTCGAGCCATGAGTGATGTAGAAAACCCGGGCGACCACGGAACAGGGGAAGACTTCCTGCCTCCAGCCTCGTTCGAGTCACTGGTGCAATCTCTCCTATTGCAGGCGCAGATGTTTCTCGGGATGTTTTTCTCCGGGGAGGAGAAAAACAGGCCGGAGCCTGATTTCATCCGAGCGCGGCACAGCATCGATCTTCTCGCGATTCTGCAGGAGAAGACCAAAGGCAACGTGACTCTCGAGGAACAGCGGCTACTGGAGAATTCGCTCACGGAACTGCGGTTTCGCTACGTGCGCGCCTTTGAGGAGAGCAGGAAAGCTCAGGCAGAGAAGCCCGCCGAACAGGCCGAAAAGCAGCAAGCCTGATGTCTACGGGCCCATTGAAGATCACCGTGCTCGGGTCCGGCACGAGCATGGGTGTGCCGACTATTGGCTGCCGGTGTGAAGTCTGTACCTCGCCGGATCCGCGCGACAACCGCCTCCGGCCATCTATCCTGGTGAGTTATGGCGGCCAGAATATCCTGGTCGATACCACTCCCGATTTCCGAACCCAGGCCTTGCGCGCCGGGATCGACCGCCTGGATGCGATTCTGTTTACGCATGCGCACGCCGACCATATCATGGGTTTGGACGATGTCCGGCCGTTCAACTTCCACCAGAAGCGGCCGATTCCAATCTTTGCCTCGGCTGAGACGATGGAAGCGATCCATCGCTCGTTTCGCTATATCTTTGACGGACGGGACAAGCCCTCGAGTGTGCCGCGCCTGGAATGCCACACTCTGAACGGTTCGCCGTTCGAGCTGTTCGGGCTCGAGGTCCTGCCGGTTCGGCTCATGCACGGAGTTGACCCGATTTACGGCTTTCGTTTTGGCGGCGCGGCTTATCTGACCGACCATAGCGAGGTGCCGGTAGAATCCATGGAGCAGTTGCGCGGACTGGAAGTACTGTTCCTGGATGCGCTGCGATACAAGCCACACCCGACACATTCCACGGTTGAACGATCTATCCAGACCGTGGCGAAGCTGGAGCCGCGGCGCGCATATTTCACGCACATCTGCCATGACTTGCTGCACGCGCGCGCCGAGGATGAGCTGCCGCCGCACATTCGGCTGGCTTATGACGGACTTCAGCTCGACGTGAATGGGACGGCGGTGCGAAATGGCAAGTGAGATGCGCATATTTCGCAGTCTGGGCGACGTGCCGGCCGACTTCGGACCCTCCGCCGTAACGATTGGCAATTTCGACGGCGTGCATGCCGGCCATCGTCGCATTCTCAGGCGCGTCTCCGCGGTGGCCGCGGAGCGTGGATTGAAGCCATCAGTGTTGACTTTCGACCCGCATCCAACCCGCGTCGTTGCACCGGACCGGGCGCCGCTGCTGATGACACAGCCCGAAGAGCGCTGCCGCCTGATGCAAGAAGAAGGAATCCGGCAGGCTTTGATTCTGCCGTTCAATGATGCTGTGGCCCGCCTCTCGCCTGAGGAGTTCGTACGGCACATTCTGGTGGAGCGTCTCGGCGTGAAGGCCGTGCTTGTCGGCGAGAATTTCCGGTTTGGCCATAAGGCGGCTGGAAATACACGGTCGCTCGCTGAGCTTGGCGCAAAGTACGGATTCAGCACCGAGGTGGTGCCTGCCGTACGTTTTCGGGGCTGCACGGTGAGCAGTAGCGTAATTCGGCAACTGATTCAGGCCGGCAACGTAGGGCGCGCCGCCAGGTTGCTGGAGCGGCCATATGCCATTGCAGGACGTGTGGTGACCGGACATCAGATCGGTTCCAAGCAGACCGTTCCCACACTGAACCTTGCTTCGCCCGCCGAGGTGCTGCCCGCAATCGGCGTCTATATTACGCGAACCCGCGACCTCGACGACGACCGCGTTTGGCCATCGATTTCGAACCTGGGGCACCGCCCGACCTTCGGCGGCGATCGCGATCTCTCGATCGAGACGTTTCTCCTGGAGCCCCTGGAGGGAGATCGACCGCGGCGCATGCGCCTGGAATTTCTCAGACGCGTGCGCGAGGAGCGGAAATTTGACAGCCCCGAGGCGCTGAAAGCCCAAATTTTGCGAGATGTAACGCGCGCACAAACATATTTCCGAAGAGCCAAAAAATGGACGTGCCGGCCGAATTTTGCGGCCGATCGCATCAGTATTCCGCACTTACAAGGAGAAGAGCATGACTGTATCCGAGGGTAAGTTGAAGCACATGAAAGCGCTGTCAAACAGCGCCGGAGTTATTGCGGCTGCTGCTATGGACCAGCGCGGAAGCCTGCAAAAGGCGCTCGCGCTTGCGCGCGGCGTTGACAAAAAAGAGATCACCACAGAGGTGATGAGCGAATTCAAGACGATCATTACCCGCATCCTGACCCCGCATGCCAGCGCTATCCTGCTTGACCCGGAGTTCGGTCTGGAAGCCAAGGATGTGCGCAGCCCCAACGCGGGTCTGCTCTTGGCGTATGAGTTGAGCGGCTACGACAACTCGCAGCCGGGGCGCCTGCCCGACCTGCTGCCGCACGTTTCCGCGAAAAGGATTCTGGACTGGGGCGCCGATGCCGTTAAGATTCTGATCTATTACACGCCTTACGAAGACGAGGCCATCAACGACATCAAGCATGCGTTTATCGAACGCATCGGAGCCGAGTGCGAAACCTGGCAAATTCCCTTTTTCCTGGAGTTCGTGGGCTACGATCCCAAGGGCGGCGACGAAAAAGGATTTGAGTTTGCGAAGGTCAAGCCCGAGATCGTGCGCAAGAGCATGGAAGAGTTCTCAAAGCCTCACTATCGCGTTGACGTGCTCAAAGTGGAAGTGCCCGTAAATGCGGAATATGTGGAAGGCAGCAGCGTCTACAAAGGCCAGAAGGCATATTCCAGGAAGGAAGCTTATGAACACTTCCGAAACGCCGCAGCCGTGGCGAAGAAGCCGTTCATTTATTTGAGCGCCGGCGTCAGCAACGCGCAGTTCGTAGAATCGCTGCACATGGCGAGCGAGGCGGGTGTCGATTTTTCGGGAGTGCTGTGCGGCCGTGCAACCTGGAAAGACGGAATTCCGGTGTACGCGAAAGGCGGCGCGAAGGCGCTGGAAGACTGGATGTCCAAGGAAGGCGTGAAGAACATCAACGCCGTAAACGAGGCCATCCGGTCGGCCACGCCGTGGTATGCCAAGGCCGGTGTCGCCGTTCCGGCCTAGTTCCGGCGAGGCAGTGTCTTCGGCACAGCGCATTTAGGCCGTTTTCGCAAACGAAACGCCTTCCCATCGCGCCACTACGGCGCTTGCAACACAGTTGCCCAGCACATTGACGGAGGTGCGCGCCATATCGAGGATCGCGTCGACGCCCAACAGCACGGCGACGCCTTCAGCGGGCAAATGAAAGGCGGGCAGCGTGCCCGCCAGGATCACAATCGCCGCGCGCGGTACGCCTGCAACTCCTTTGCTCGTTAGCATGAGGCTTAGCATCATGAGCAATTGCTCCCTCCAGGAGAGCGTGACACCGGCAGCCTGCGCCACAAATATGGAAGCCAAGGACAGGTATAGAGTTGTTCCGTCCAGATTGAAACTGTACCCTGCCGGCAGAACGAAACCGACAATGTGCCGCGGAACCCCGAATCGCTCTATGTTTTCGAGGGCGCTGGGCAATGCCGCTTCGCTCGATGCCGTCGAGAAAGCGATCAGAAACGGCTCCCGCACAGCTCTATAAAGTGAACGAAGCGGGATCCGCGAAGCCGCCACAATCGGACTCAGTACCGCAGCAACGAAGACGATCTGAGCGATATACATCGTCAGAACCAGCTTTGCAAGCCCATAGAGCACGGCCGAGCCTTTGCTGGCCACGGTGACTGCGATCGCCGCGCCTACGCCCAGAGGAGCCAGGTACATGACGTAGTGCGTGTAGCGGAACATCACCTCGCCCAATGCTTCGCAAAAGCTCACAACCGGCTTCGCCCGGGAGCCGGCAGCCGCACAGCCGGCGCCGAAGAGCAGCGAGAAGACCACGATCTGCAAGACATCGCCGCGAGCCATTGCGTCGATGATGCTGGCCGGGAACACGTGTTCCAGAATAGATGCGAAGGTGGGCGGAGCTTGGGCGACGCCGGACTCAGCCCCTGACCGCTCCAGCGCGACGCCGCTGCCAGGCCGGACCAGATTGACGGCCGCCAGCCCCAGGAACAAGGCGATCGTTGTCACCGCTTCGAAATACAAAATCGATTTCAGGCCGATACGCCCCATGCGCTTCAGATCGCCGCCTCCCGCGATTCCGTAGACCAGCGTGCCGAATATGAGAGGCGCAATGATAGAGCGGACCAGGCGCAGGAAGATTGTACTGACAGGCGCAAGTTTTCGCCCCCAGTCCGGTGCGATCAGCCCTATAAGGATACCGGCAGCCATGCCGATGAATATCCAGCCAATCAGCGAAGGGCGCTTCAACGTTCGCCCCACTTCAGCTTTTGCCGAAGCACGTCGAAGAACATCATTCGTGGCGGCCGGATCAGGTGCAACACGTGCGGCGAACTGCGGCACACCAGCCAGTCCTCTTTGTGTAGCGGCTCGCCGATCTGACCGTCGATTGTCAGAAAAACCGAAGCTTCCTCGCTGCGGCAAAGGATCCGGATGACGCTCGTCTCCGGCACGAGAACCGGACGGTTGGTCAGCATATGCGGGCAGATGGGCGTGATGCAGAGGGTCGGCACGGAAGGGAAAATAATCGGCCCGCCGGCCGAAAGAGAGTAGGCCGTCGAGCCGGTCGGCGTGGCCACGATCAGACCGTCGGCTTTATAGGCACAAACAAACTGATCGTCCACGTATGCGTCAAGATCGATCATTCGAGCCAGGGCGGATTTAGTCAGCACGGCGTCGTTGAGCGCTTCGAAGCGGTCCACGACGCGATCGCCGCGGCGCAGCTCGGCTTCAAGCAGCTTACGGCGGCCGACGCGGTGCTCGCCCCGGAAGGCTCGCATCAACTCCGGGTAGAGTTCGTCCACCGTAATTGCTGTCAGGAAACCGAGTCCTCCCAGATTTACTGGAAACAGCGGGATCTCCCGCCGGCCAATCGCGCGGGCAGCGGAGAGCAGAGTGCCATCGCCGCCCAGCACGATCACCAGGTCGCAGCCTTCCGGGACCTCGCTCCGCGGGATGCCGCTTGCGCCTGGCGCGTAGCTTGCAGTCTCTTCGTCGTACCTCGTTCGCAAGCCGTCCGCGCTAAGCCATTCGAGCAGCTTGGGAACAATCTGCCTCGCGGCCGGCACTCCGGGCTTCGAGATAATTCCTACGGTTCTAATGTCGGGCATACAGCAGGAATTCTCGATTCCCTTCGGCGCCTAAAATGGGGCTTTCCATCAGAGCCGTTTTGAATCCCAATTCTTGCAAAGCATCGTCGACTTTCCGGCAGGCCGCGCGATGTAATTCCGGCTCCCGCACAATTCCTCCTTTACCCACCTGTCCCTTTCCGACTTCGAACTGAGGCTTGACAAGTATAACCATTTCGGCATCCGGGCGTAGCAGCGGGGGCAAGGCGGGCAGGATCACAGTAACGGAGATGAAACTGACGTCGCACACGATCAAATCCACCGGCTCTCCGATGTCTTCGGGCTGGAGGTTTCGGGCATTCAAGCGGTCGTGAACGACCACGCGCGCATCGGTGCGGATCTTCCAATCCAGTTGGCCTGCGCCGACATCAACGGCATGCACGCGCAGAGCGCCGTGCTGCAGCAGGCAATCTGTAAAGCCACCGGTGGAAGCGCCTATATCCAGACAAACGCGGTTTTCGACCTGAATTGCAAAACGCTCAATGGCAGCGCGAAGCTTCAGGCCGCCTCGGCTGACATAGGGAGCCCGCCCTGTGACCTCGACGCGGCTTTGCTCATCAGCCAACTGGCCCGGCTTAGACGCCCTTTGGCCGTTTAGCCAGACTTCGCCGGCCATAATCAGCGCCTGTGCTTTCTCTCGGGATTCAGCCAGACCGCGCTCGACCAGCAGCCGATCCAGCCGCGTCTTCATGATTTCCGGCGCACAATCAGGTCTGCAATTTCACGGAGCCGCTCGGCCCGCTTCCCGAACATCGCAAGTTGTGCGTGCGCCCGCGAGCACTCCTCTTCCGCCATGCGGCGCGACACCTCCAGGCCATACACCGCCGGGAATGTGATCTTATGCTGCGCGGCATCTTTGCCCACTGTCTTTCCGAGCGCTTCGGAGGCGCCTTCCACGTCGAGGATGTCATCCACGATCTGAAACGCCAGACCTACGTGTTCGCCATAACAGGAGAGCGCCTCATATTGCTGTTCGTTGGCGCCGGCGTAGATGGCGCCAAGCCGCAAGCTGGCTCGCAGCAACGCACCCGTCTTCGCCCGATGGATCGAATCCAGGAGCTCGGGTTCCGGCGCGCGGCCCTCCCCTTCAATGTCAGCCACCTGGCCGCCGATCATCCCGCCGACAGTGCCCGAGGCGGCCGCGAGCTCTGCGATCATGCGCGTCCTTCGTTCGGCCGGCAGATCATCGAGGGACGACAGCACCTGAAAGGCAAGCGTCAGCAACGCGTCACCAGCCAAGATCGCCATGGCTTCGCCGAAGACTTTGTGGCAGGTAAGCTTGCCGCGCCGGTAGTCGTCATTATCCATGGCCGGCAGATCGTCGTGGATCAGCGAGTAGGTGTGGATGCATTCGAGCGCGCATGCCGCATTCACGACACCATTGGGACTGTCTAAGACAGCCCGTGCTGCCTCCATGCAGAGAATCGGTCGAATGCGTTTCCCGCCTGCAAACAGACTGTACCGCATCGCGCGGTGGATCGATTCCGGGGGCGCTGTCTCCGAAGGAAGCAAACGATCGAGAGCTTCATCCACCAGCTTCTGCTGTTCGGCCAGATAGTCTCGAAGGCTCATGCTTTCTCGGGCCGAAACGGCTCCGGCTGAATTTTGCCTTCTTTACGAATCAGCATCTCGACCCGGCTTTCCGCGGCTTCGAGCTGTTTACGGCAGGTTTCGCTGAGGCTCATTCCTTTCTCGAAGAGCTCCAGCGAGCGTTCGAGGGGCAGATCACCGGCTTCCAGCTCCTTCACTACTTTCTCCAGCTCATCCAGACAGGTCTCGAAACTCATAACCTGCTGGTCGTCGGAAACGTTATCCGCCATCGCCTCATTCTAGCAGCGTACCGGGACAGGAACCGACAGACGCTCGGCGATTTGCAGCAGCCGCTCCCAAGTACCATCGTGGACGGGAATGCCGTGCCGCTCGCGCTCGCGCTCGGTGCGCCATTCCGGATCGCCGGCGACGAGCACCTCGTCATATCCGGGCGCGGGCGCGGCGGATTTCACCTCAGCCACGCGCTGCTCCATACGCGCACGAAATTCCTCCACCGGAATGAAGCGGCTGATATCGATTGCCAGAAATGTTTGACTGACGCGGAGCCGGCGGCCGCGAACCCGAAGACTGCCAATTTCCTTCCCCATAGCGCCACCACCGAGCACAGCGCTCAAAATATCGGCCAGCATGGCAAGTCCGGTACCCTTGTAGCCTCCGAGCGGCATCAGCATGCCTTTCCAGGCTTCTTCTGTATCGTTGGTCGGCACACCGCTCGAGTCGAGTGCCCAGCCGTGCGGAATCGTGGGTTGACCGTTTATTCTGGCTTTGAAAACCTTACCCGCGGCGACGGTTGTGGTAGCCATGTCGAGCAGCCACGGTCCGGGAACCGACATGCAGATCGGATTCGTGCCGAGCCGTGGTTCCCTGCCCTGCCACGGCGGTACGAGTGATGATGCATTACACGTAACAATGCCAATTTGCCCGGCAGCCGAAATCTTTTGGGCCCAATAGGCGGCTGCTCCAAAATGGTTTGACTCGCGCGCCACCACGACCCCGGCGCCATATTGGCGCGCCAAACGGATCGCGTGCTCGCAGCATACACCCGCAACGCCCTGACCGATTCCGTTCTCCCCATCAAACAACAGGCAGCAGCCTGATTCGGAGACCACGTGTCCGTCTGCCACAGCGTCCATATCGCCGGATTCGATCTGTTCCACGTAAAACGGCAACAACTGCATGCCGTGTGAATCGACGCCGCGCAGGCTGGCAGCAACAAGAGCAGCGGCTGTAAGCCGGGCCTTGGCCTCGGCCACGCCTAAAGCCCGAAGGATTTGCTCACTGAACAGCGTCAGGTCGGAGGCGGAAAAATTGGCCATGAAAGTATCAGGTTATATCGAACTACGGCGAGCCTGAAATCTGCCGGCAACGGCTCTCCCGAGCAGTGCGTCTAAGATAAGAAGAATGAGTCATCGCCGACGTGTCCTCATTTTCCCGGTGCTTTCCTGCATGGCACTCCTGACGGGTACGGCATCGGGACAACCGGCCCCCAAATTCCGTTTGGGTGATGATGTTGCGCCGGCCCGGTATGCGGTGCAACTGAAGCTTTCACCAGGCGAGGAGGCGTTTTCGGGCTCAATCGATATTGAGCTGGCCGTGCACAGACCCGTTTCCACGGTCTGGCTCAATGCTGCAAACCTGACTGTTGACAGCGCGGAGATTCGCGCCGGGGATCAATCCGTCCGCGCGCGAGCCGTCGATGGCGGAAAACAGATGATCGGCATCACTGTGGACCGTCCGATTCCCGCCGGCTCCGCCAGCCTGCACATCAATTATCGCGGTAAGGTGTCGAGTACCAACAGTGAAGGACTCTTCTCCAACCGGGAGGGCGGGGATACATACATTTTCAGCCAGTTTGAGCCGTTAGCTGCAAGGCTTGCCTTCCCCTGTTTCGACGAGCCCCAGTTCAAGGTTTCGTGGCAGCTTACGCTCGATGTGCCGGCCGGTGACCGCGCCTTCGCTAATACGCCCGTGGTCTCGGAGACCCCCCAGGGAGGCCGCAAAGTGGTGAAGTTCGCCGCGAGCAAACCTCTGCCGAGTTATCTCGTCGCGCTGGCTGTAGGCCCGCTTGAGACGGTGGATGCGGGCAAGGCCGGCAAACGGCACGTACCAGTGCGGATTGTAGTTCCGCGGAACCGCAGAGGCGACGCCCGTTACGCCGCGGCCGTGACGGCAGAGCTACTGACAAGGCTCGAAAACTACTTCGGCGTACCTTACCCATACGAAAAGCTGGACCAGGTTGCGGTGCCTCTCGTGTTCGGTTTCGGCGCCATGGAAAACGCGGGCATGATTACGTACGCTCAGAACCTCATCCTGGCGAAAACCGGAGAGGAAATAGCCGACTTCCAGCGCACCTATGCACTGGTGGCCGCTCACGAAATGGCGCACCAGTGGTTTGGAGACCTGGTCACGCTCGCCTGGTGGAACGACACCTGGCTGAATGAAGCTTTCGCTACGTGGATGGAACAGAAGATTGTCTCGGAATGGAAGCCGGAATGGCGCATGGATGTCACAAGAGTATTCGACACCCAGCAAGCGATGCATGCCGATAGCCTTATCTCGGCCCGCAGAATTCGTCAACCGATCGAGTCTGAAGACGATATTGCCAATGCGTTCGACGCAATTACGTATCAGAAGGGCGCTGCCGTGATTCATATGTTCGAGGCGTGGACCGGCGCCGAAAAGTTTCGCAAAGGAGTTCGCTTCTATCTCCGCAGACATGCGTTCGGGAACGCCACGGCGGACGAGTTTTTGAAGGACATAAGCTCCGGATCGGGCCGTGATATCGCCGCTGCGTTTAGTACTTTCCTGGACCAGGCTGGCGTTCCGCTCGTTAATGTAAAACTGGCTTGCACCACCGGCGATCGGCCGAAGGTGGTGCTGACCGAGCGCCGCTATCTTCCGCTTGGCTCCGCAGGCTCCAACGACCAGGCATGGCAAATCCCGGTCTGTGTGGAATATGGCTCCGGAGGAAAAAGGAGCAGGCAGTGCACTCTTTTGAGGGGCGGCTCGGGCGAAATCGAATTACGGACGCGCTCATGCCCGGAGTGGGTGCAAGGCAACGCGGAGCAAACCGGCTACTATCGTGTTTTCTATCAGGATGACCTGCTCAAACGGCTCGCCGATAGCGGCGCGGCGCGCCTAAGTGTGGGCGAGCGCGTTGGCTTGCTGGACGATGTGGAAGCTCTGGTCGCAGGTGGTGAAATACCGGCCGATGAAGCGATGCGTCTGGCGGAGAAGTTCAGCAGTGACCGCGACCGGCATGTAGTCAGCCGCTCCATCGATCTAGTCGCGGAGTTGGGCGAGCACCAGGTGCCGGAGAACCTACGTCCCGTTTACGCCCGCTTCATCCGGGATACGTATGGTGAGCGAGCCCGCGCCCTGGGATGGGCGCCACAACCGGGCGAGGATGACGATACGCGGCTCCTGCGAAAGGCGCTCGTGCGTTTTGTCGCGCGGCGCGGCCAGGACAAAGCGCTTGCGCAACAGGCGGTCGAGCTTGCGCAGCGCTGGCTGAAGGACCGGAAAGCGGTAGCCCCCGATATGGTTTCGGCCGTGTTGACCACCGCCGCCCAGTATGGCGACGCCGACCTCTTCGACCGATTCGTATCCGCTGCCAAAGCATCCAAGGATTCCCTCGAGCGGCTGCGCCTATTGGCTGCGCTCGGAAGCTTTCAGGATCCCGCTCTCGCCAAAAAGGCGATGGAACTGCTCCTCTCGCGCGATTTCGACGCGCGGGAAACCTTCGATATTCTGTTCGGACCGGAGCAGTATTCCGAGACGCGCATGCTGCCATTCACATTCGTTCGCGAGCACTTTGACCAACTCATCGCGAAACTTCCTAGAAGCATCGGCGCGGATGCCGGGGCATCCCTGCCCCACGTCGCAGACGAATTTTGCAGCCAGGATCTGTATGATGAGGTCGAACGATTCTTCATGCCCCATATCGGCGAATTCACCGGCGGACCGCGCAATTTGGCTAAAGTACTGGAGTCGATTCATCTCTGCGCGGCGCAGCGGAAAGCGCAGGAGCCGAATCTTATCGCCTTCCTCAACGACTATCAGCGAAACGTCATCAACCAGTCCCACTCGGCCGCGCCCCGTTCCAGCACCAACGCAACGTCGCGGTCGAGCAGATAACCGCGGTCGGCGAGCATTCGCGCCGCAGCGCCGAGCCGCTCAAGATACTCTTTGCGGGTGGCATAGCGCTCCGCGATCGACAGTCTCGGATCGCGGCTGCCCTCGCGATCCTCCTTCGTGCGCGGGAACGGAATGAATGAGCCAATCATACTGTTCAGCTCATCCGGTGCGCCTATTTCTTTCGATCGTAGGTTCCAGCCCGTATAAGTTGCAAGCGGCACCTGGATTTCCGGCATTCGTATCCCGGAAGTCTCGTTGCCGTCAACGTCTACCTGCGGCACCAGCGTGGGATATTCGCCCAAGAGTTTCGGGGGCTCGATGCTGACGATACCGTGTGTCCGAAACTCCGGGCCGAAGTCGGCGCGATACGCTTTCTGAATCCTGGTCGGGAAATGGACACCCGGGATCTTCGGGAACTGCACGGCGCCGAGCGGCACCAGCTTGTCCTCCCCTATAAGCGGATATTGCGAAGCCGGCGGCTCTTTACCATCTTTCACCCAGGCATCCATTGCGACGAGCAATGCCCGCATAGAAAGGGTAAATGCATTCGGATTGGGAAGGTTTTCGGTATTTTTGCGAACGGGCGGAAACGGAGCCGGGCCGTGCTGGCCGCCGGCAAACAGATAGATGCGCGTCGTAGGAGCCAGCGGAGCATCGCGCTTGCCGTCGAGTGTCGTATGGATAAGAGATGCCGACCGGCCGTAGTATTCGTAAGACGAGTTTGTGTAGAAAATCTTAGGTGTGGCTTCGGGGCGCATGGCATGCGTCAGAATGCCGTCAGTCAGGCCGCTCTCCGGATCCGTCTCCGCCAGGTCCGTAAAGGGAAAAATGTCGGTCGGATAAAACAGATTCATGAAAGGATGACCGTCGCGGGAGGGCTGGGCAAAACGGTGATTGAAACTGCCACGCCCGGCCCCTGCCACGTGCGCGAGTACGCCGTCAAAAACGCGCCGGCCCTTTTCGTCTCCGTTGAATCCGTAGTAGAGAAAGGTTCGCAGGAAGCGACCGCTCTGCGAAGTGCCGCAACCATAGGCGCGCTTCAGATAATTGTGCTGGTCGCCGAGCACAGTGACCTCATTACCGCCAAATTTGAGAAATGAGATGAAATCGCGAACCGCTGCCGGGCCCAGACCGACTAGCGCCGGGTCGGCCGATGTATAGACCAGCTCATAAATTTTTCCGGGCTCGAAACCGTCCGGCATCACCACGCGAGATCGATCCTCAATGTGCCACGCAGATCGCGGAAGCGGCCGGCGCGGACCTTCGCGCAGATCTCTCACTGTGAGTACAAGCTTCGGGTCGTCGGGATTGATTGCTGGATACGGTATGTGGTTGCGATCGGCAAGCGAATGACTCTTCTCTCTGGAGTCGGGGATGAATTCGGCGCGGACCAGGCCGGTGACTCCTTTTATCACCGGAGTGTACAGGCGCATAAGCTGCGGCTGTTGCGGCACGTCGAATTGCCATCCCAGCCACACCAGCGTGTATCCCTGCTCGAACAGGAATCCGTCGCCCAGCTCTGCGGCGCCGCGCGGATCGAGCGAGGTGATCGCACGATTGTATAGACTCAACATGCCCTTGCGGCCGCGATTGGAGACTTCGTAGAGCACGGCGCCATTTCCCGCCTTCGGGTCACGAGGCTTGAGCACGTAGAGATCGGCGGAAAACTCCACGCGGCCTTGCTCGTTGCGAGGTGCTTTATCCAAATCAGTGACGATGCGATTTGCCGGAATCGCAGGATCAACGGCGAAATAGACCTTACCGGCGATGCGCTCGTAGGGTCCCGTGCGGCCGAACGATTTTCCGTCCAGTACGTCGGAGCGTTCTTGTACCTCAACCCGGAGGACCGCGGCAGGGACGGTAACGCATGCGCACGCGAGCAGTGCACCGAGATGTTTCAGCATGGCGATATCTTACAGGAATTTTTTTGACTGCGTTTCCCCGATCTGCGACACTGGCCTATTGCCGATGAGTCCTTGCGCCGCGCGCAGCTTGATCTTCCGCACCATCTTTGCGGGTGCGCTCGCGCAGGCGCCGGCAGCACAATCCGGCAGCGGGGCCGTGGAGGCGCCTCTGCCGCCAAACGAAACATTGCACTATACGGTGGAGTGGCGGCTCGTTACGGCAGGCAAGGCACGGCTCGCCTGGAGCGCCGATCCCGAATCCGCAGCCAAGGGCTGGCGGGCGAATCTCCATCTGGAATCGACCGGCCTGGTCTCGAAGCTGTTTCGCGTGAATGATGACTATCAAACGCAACTCCGGTCTGACCTGTGCACGCTGAATTCCTACATAAATGCGCAGGAGGGCCGGAGGCACCGGGAGACCAAAGTTGCTTTTGACCTTGCCGCCCGAAAGGCGAGCCGGACCGAGACCGATCTGATCAAGAAAACGGAGCTGGATAAGAGTGAAATCGACATCCCTTCGTGCGTTCACGATGTGATAGGGGGTCTGTATTTCCTTAGAACCCTTCGCCTACAGCCTGACGATCACACCGAGATTCCGGTGAGCGACGGAAAGAAAAGCGTCTCGGCCCGCGTGGACGCCCAACAGCGTGAGCAAGTGAAGACCGCTGCCGGCACATTCCAAACAATCCGGTACGAAGTCTTTCTCTTCAATAACGTCCTCTACCGGCGCTCCGGGCGTCTTTACGTATGGCTGACTGATGACGAGCGAAGACTGCCGGTGCAGATACGGGTCCGGCTGCAGTTCACAATCGGCACGATTACGCTGCAATTGGAAAAGATCGAGCGCGAGGCCGCATTTTCGAAAACGGTTCAATCCTGTTCATGGCATACGATGTCAGGCGATGTGGAGAAGGCGCCAGCGCAATCGTGATGTATATGGACGGAGGCCCGCACCATCCGATGCTGGACGGCGCTCGTCTCGAGAAACTCGCCGGCATGATGCGGCGCGGAGTGGGGCTGGTCTGTCTCCACTATTCCGTGGAAGCGCCGAAGGAGCTTGGAGGCCCAGCTACTCGAGTGGATGGGCGGATATTATGAGCGCCCGTCTTCCCAGAATCCGATCAATGATCCGGCTCTGACTCAGGCTGCGCCTCAGCATCCGATTTCGCGCCGTTGGTCAAGTTTCGACAGCCGGGACGAGTGCCTAGTCTAACAACGGAACGCTTTTGCAGCGCCGAAGCACAAGCGCAACATGGAGCCTGAGAGATCGCTCCCGAATGGCGCTTACTCGGGGCGCATCACGCGCTAACCGGAAACTAAAAATTCGCGTTTGACGATCCTGAGTTGCGACCAACCGTACAGGACTGATATCCGGTTGGCTGGAGGCCAATCCCTTCAATCGTTTACACATAATGAGCGGGCGAAAAGCCCGGCCTTTGCCCAACTACTTTGAAAGTCGCCGCTTTGAAAGCCATGCTCCAAACCACGTATGCCACGGTTCGCCGGTTCGGCATTGGTGCGGAGGCGGCGTCAGGAAGCACGAGATCCGCGGTTCCATGTCCCCGCAAGCCGTTACATAATAATGAAAGGCTGTTCAGAAACGTAGAAGGCCATCGGAAATAATGCTATGTTGGATACGACATGCGCGTATCCCCGATTTATACGCGTACAGCCTCGAAACCGGGCGGCACCAGAATCAAGTATGCCGTACCCGCCGTGGAGAAGACATTCGCTGTAATCGAACTCTTCGCTGCGGACAATCGCGGCTACACGCTCAGTGAAGTGAGCCGGCTCCTGAAACTGCCCATCAGCACCACCAGCTCGCTCCTCTACACGATGCAGAACTGCGGGTATCTGCAGCGTGATGAGAAAGGGCAATTTTATCTTTCCATGAAAATTCTCATCCAGGCCAACAAGATGTTCAGCCAGTTGCGCCCGCGGGAGATCGCGCACCCGGAGCTCGTGAAATTGACGGCCGCCACCGGGTTGACCTCCGTTCTCGCAGTTTTGGATGGGGATCAACTCGTCTGGATTGAAAAGATCGAAGGCACCGGGCACATTCAACTGGCGGCCCAGATCGGCAAGCGCATGTATCTGCACTACACTTCAACTGGCAAGGCAATTCTGGCGCATTTGCCTGACCAACAGGTGGACGCCATCGTGGAATCTGCCGGACTGCCGGCATCCACGCGCAACACCATCACATCCCTTCCAGCCCTCAAGAAGGAACTGGCAAGGGTCCGCGCCCAGGGCTACGCCATCGACGATCAGGAGACGGGAATCGGTATTCTTGGCGTTGCTGCTCCGGTATTCGATCACAATGCAGAATTGGTTGGGGCCGTGGGCGTTGGCGGCGCGGTCTTCGAGATGGATCATAACCTTAAGGCCGTGATCGCGGCAGTTAAGGATTGCGCGAAAACGGTTTCCGAAAAGCTGGGCTACCAGGAATCAACAATAACCCAGCGGGTCCGCCGCGCATAGTCGAAAGCGCACGCCACCAATGCGGTTTCCCTAAAATCAAAAGACGATTTTCAGCCCCAGTTGGATATCTCTCGGGTCGGTGCTGGTACCGGTAATCCGCCCGAACTGTGGGCTCACAAACGTCGTATTGGGATCGGCAAAATTCGCGTGATTGAACGCATTGAAAAACTCCCCGCGCACTTGGACGCGAAGCCGTTCGGTAATCAGGAAATTCTTGAACACGCCGATGTCCCACGTCTGAACTCCCGGACCGATGAGCGGCGCCCGGCCGGCATTGCCTGCTGCAAGGATGAGGTTCTGTCCGGTCCGGAGAACGTCGGCGAGAGGAACCGGTTCGCCGAAGGCGCTTTTCTGAAAGTACTGCTCAGGAACATGGCGGGACGTCTCGTTGGGGTTTGAGAGCAGGTTCGGCCTGGTAGTGCCGGCGCCCCCGAGGTTATCCACTCCGTAACCGACAGCGACAGGGATGCCAGCTTCGAATGTCGTGATGCCGCTGAGTTCCCAACCCCCGGCTATTTTGTCGAGGACTCCATTCAACCCAAAGTGACGGCCCTTTCCGAATGGCAGTTCCCAAACATAAGCGATCGAGAGCCGATGCCGGACATCAAATGCGCCGGGACCCTTGTCGATGCTGACGTACGGATCGTTGGGATCCAGGTATGGCGTCAATACCGGCGTCCGAATCCCGAATGCATTCCAGCCGAACCTGGAGCCGGCAAGTATCTCATTAATTCCGCCGCCGCCCCAAGTTATGCCTTTCGCCCAGGTATAGCTGGCAAGCAGATTTACCGACCGCGCGCGGGTTTCCACCTTCACTTGCAACGAGTCAAAGCGGCGGTGGCCCCACGGAGCGTTGATAGCGACCGAGCCGTGCTCCGGATGGGGCCGGCGTTGTTGAATATCGCCGGTTCCGATCGTTGGTGAATTGAAATCCACGCCCATCCGCTGTCCGACCCCGCGCGAGCCCACATATGCGAGGTCAAGGGAGGTGTTGGAAATCAAGCGGCGCTGGAGGGATATGTTCCAGTTATCCTGATAGGGATCCTTCCAATCATACAAGCTCCCGCCCGAGAGGCCCGGAGCGCCTTGCACTCCTGTGGCGGGAAAGGGCCGCTGTAGCGTCAACATGGGCAGATCATTCACATTGCCGGTGAAGGACAGGTTGCGAGACAGTGGCGGATTCGTTGTGTAGTTCCACATTACGTTTCCCGCCACGATTTCATAGAAACGTCCGTAGCCCGCGCGAAGCACGGTTGAATTCGATCCGAACATGCGCCAGGCAAATCCGAGGCGCGGCTCGAAATTCCGGTAAGAGCTCTTTACGAGTGAACGCGGCCAACCCACTTCATCCCGGGTCTTGAAATTGAAGATGCCTTTGAAGTCCTGGATGAGACTTGCGAGCGAACGTCCGTTGCACCCGGCGCATGCGGTCGGCTTGTTTAGATCGTTTTGGGCAAGAATGATCGCCTGATCCTTTTCACTCCAGTTCGCGATGCGATCCGCGGCGCTGACCGGCTGGGGCATGTAATTGTAACGGACGCCCAGATTTAAAGTGATGCTGCGGCTCAGATTCCAGTCGTCCTGAAAGAAGAATCCGCCATTCACCATGCGCATATCGTTATCCGTGCGGCCCAACTGCACGGAAGTGGTGGTCGGATAGCCGAGCAGAAAATCCCCGAGCGCCTGACCGGTTCCGGCCGGCGATGCAGGGTTGCGCGTGTATCCTCCTGTAAAAGAGTAAACGCCTCGGGGCGTTGGAAACTGCGTTCCGTTCATACGAGCCCGGCGGATGTCGGCACCGATCTTCATGTTGTGCCCGCTCCGGGTGATGGCGATCGTATCCATGTACTCGAAGCTGGCGGTGCGCGGCACGCTTGGAGCGAACTGAAATGCCCCTACGCCCGTGATGCCGGTAATATTGATATTCGGAGGTCCCCACGCCAAGGGATCTTCCAAAGCCCCCTGAATCCCAATCTCGCCGAGAATGTTGCGATCCCGCAGAGCAACGCTTAGATTCTGCTTGAAATAATTGAAGCCGATTCGTGCGTCGTTTACGACAGTTGGGCTGATGACCTTCGTGTATCCGATCACCGCATTCTGCTGATAAAAATCCAGGTTGGATTCGGTGCCCGGCAAACCGGAGGATAGGTTCACGGGTAAAAACCGCGGATTCCTCGCGTAAGCATAGCGCCCCCAGAGCGTACTGCTGTCGGACAAGCGGTGGTCGATACGCGAGATGACCTGATCCTGAAGCTCTCGTTCGACGGGATTGAAGACACCGTTTGGCTGGTCAGGAATCTGCCGCTGCGCTCTGGGCCAAAGGATCTCGAGCGCCTTAGCAGACTGCGCGGAAATCCGGCTTTGAGGAATGATATTGCCGGGGAAGACCGATCGAGTCACCCTGCCGGAGGAGTCGGCGGTAGTGGTCAGCGGATCGTAGATTGCGGCGCCGGTGGAGAGATTCCCGTTCCGCTGAGCGTCCGTCGGCACAGTGGCGTTGACGGTCAAACCTTTCCCGCGCCGCAGGCTCTCATGGCTCACAAAGAAGAACGTTTTGTTTTTTACGATGGGTCCGCCCAGAGTCCCGCCAAACTGGTTCCGCTTGAATTCGGGTAGCGGAGTCGTATCGAAGAAGTTCCTCGCGTCGAGATTGTCATTGCGATGAAACCAGAACGCCGAGCCGTGGAAGTCATTCGTGCCGGACTTGATCACAAGGTTAATGTTGGCGCCCGATCCTCTTCCATATTCGGCGGAATAAGTCGCTCCCATCACCTTGAATTCGGCAATAGCGTCCGGACTCGGATGCACGCCCACGCGCGGAATCAGGAAGTCCTGATTCTCTACGCCATCCAAAGTGATCTGATTCGCGTTGGTGCTGGCGCCGTTCACAACAATGCCTCCACCGTGCGCGGGAATCACCTGGTCCACTTTGTTCGCGGAGATGGTGCCGGGCGATAGAGTGGCCAGTTGGATGAAGTTGCGCCCGTTGAGCGGCAGCTCAACAACCTGTTTGGACCCGATTACCTGGCCTACATCGGAACGGTCGGTCTGCACGATGTTGACCTCGGACGATACTTCGACCGTTTGATTCACCCCGCCAATATCCAGAACGATATCGGTGCGCGCGGCCTGGTTGACGGCAAGAACCACACCGGACACCTTGGCCCTCTTGAATCCCGCCTTCACTGCTTCGATGGAGTAAGTGCCAATGGGCAACAGGGTTGCCGTGTACTGGCCGTCCGCACCGGTAGTCAGATTTCTTACGGCGCCCGTGGCCTCATTGGTGATGGTGATGGAGGCGTCGCTGATCACGCCTCCGGAAGAATCCGTCACCGTTCCTACGATGGTTCCGGACGTGGTTTGGGCTTGCGCCGCCACGCCGACCAAGATGGCAAATGTAGCGACGTGGGCCGCCGCTCGGAATTTGAGCATCCTCATGACCCCTCCTTATCCCTTTTGAAGATCCATCCGCCGCGTTACAATCTTCAGCGCGCTTCAGTGGTGAACCCTCGCGCGCCTGCACTCCTTGACTCTCCCGAATCTTTCCGACAGAATATGCTTACCGTATTTTGAAATGAGTTACGTAATAGTGTAAAGTACAAAATTCAAAACCTGGCCTGCACAGGAGCGTTGGTATGGCGGAAAAAGACTTCTCAACCCGCAGGAGCTTTCTAGGAGCATCCTCCACACTGGCCGTAAGTTCGCTGCTTCCGGCTCAATCCAAGAAATTGGGTATTGGCGTAGTGGGAGGCGGTTTCGGCTCTTCATTCCCATGGCACATGCACCCGAATTGCAACGTTAGCGCCGTCGCCGATTTACGGGAGGACCGCAGGAAGCGGCTGATGGAGCGGTTTGACTGCTCCAATTCCTACGGGGAATTCCACGCGATGCTGAAAGACCCGAAGGTTGAGGCAGTCGCGATTTTTACGGGCGCGCCGGACCACGTGGCGCATTGCGTGGATGTCATGAACTCTGGGCGACACGTGATATCCGCTGTGCCGGCGGCAACCACGCTGGAAGATTGCCAGAAACTGGTCGATACGGTGAAAAAGACCGGCCAGATCTACATGATGGCCGAAACAAGCTGTTTTCACGCTCCAACCATGACCGCGCGCGAGTGGAGAAAGCAGGGAAAATTCGGGCGAATCTATTACACCGAGGGATGCTATCTGCACAACCATGGCTCATACCTGAAACATGGGAACGCGCCGCCGGAGCTCATGGCAATGTTCCTGCAAAACGGCAAGCCCACGTGGCGATATGGGAACGCGCCCGGGCTCTACATCACGCACGCAAGCGGGCCGTGCATTTACGTTACCGGAGAGAAATTCACCGAAGTGGCCGCCATCGGCACCCCGATGGACCATGAGTTCTATAAGAAGAACCAGTACAACAACCCGTTTATCAATATCACGTTCTTTTTCAAGACGGATGGCGGCAACTCATCACGCATCGCGATTCACTGGTGGACGGCGGCTCCTGGCCGGGAAGGCGCAGACTACTACGGAACCGAGATGAGTTTCTTCGAGCCGCGCTTCGGCCAGCCGGCGCTGCTCAGCTATCCGAACAAAAAAGCGGAGCCCGTCACGGTTGACACACATGCGTCGGTTCTGCCGGCCAACATGCGCGATCGTGTCAACCAGGGCCACGGCGGCGCGGAAGTTTTCATTGTGAACGAATTCGTTTCGGCTTGCCTGGAGAGACGACGCCCTGCCGTTGACGTCTACCACGCGGTCGCCTTCACCGCTCCGGGCTTATGCGGGCAGCAGTCGGCGATGAAAGGTGGCGCGTGGACCAAGGTGCCCGATTTCGGGGCGATCAGTTGAGACGACGTTCGTCCCTGCTGCTGGTCTGGACTATTTCGGCAACTATGCAGGGCGCCGCCACGCAAAGCCGCTATTTCGGACACGCTGCGGTACATGACAGGTTCGGCGTGATCGCGCCCTGGTATAAAGGGCAGAACGGCCAGTTCGATTTCCGTGTTCGCATCGCGGCGGAAACGATCAAGCGCTATCCCTGGGTCGCGGCGCCTAAGGCCGTAGCGGCTGCTCCCGCTTACGTTTTCAACAATACGTGGAGGATTTCGCCCGAAGGCACGATTACCGTTCCCGATATGGATAATTGGACGAACGGAGCCATAGGACAGGCGAATGCGCGCGTGATCATGGCGTTAGTGGAATACTACCGCTATTCCGGCGATCCGGCGGCGATCGCGCACATCACCGCTTCGGCGGACGTGCTCCTGAACCACTGCCAAACGCCCGCCGGGCATTCTTGGCCGAGGTTTCTCATCAGCGTGCCGGTAAATGGCAAACCATATGGCGATTGTGACGCCGGCGGGTGGATTCAGTTGGATATTGTTGCCGAAGCCGGCTTAGCGCTGCTGCGTGCGTACCAACTCACCGGTAATCGGGAGTGGCTCGGCGCAGTGCGCCACTGGGCGGATGTTCTGGTTGAGAAGAGAAATCGCGAGCCCGGCGGCATGCCGTGGGGCCGCTACGCGAATCCGGAAAAGGTTCGCTGGGGCGCATCGGTATCAGGGAATATCCAGACCGGCGGCCTGGTCTACCAGTTAATGATGTTGGACGAGCTGATTCGGCTCGGTTACCGCGGCTCCGACGACAGTTACATACAGGCGCGCGATGCGGGACGCGCTTATGTCCACGACGTATTGCTGCCCGCCTGGCTGGAGAACGATACCTGGGGGCGGAACTATTGGGATTGGGAAGATCCAGTTCAATCGCAAACTACTACTGATTTCGCAGTTCAGTATATCCTGGCTCACAAAGATTATTTCCCGAACTGGGAAAACGACTGCCGCAACATACTTTCTTTGTTTCTGAATCACACCAGTGTTGACCCGAAATCCAAGGGAGAAGCATATAGCGGGGCCTGGGCATTTCCGGAATCACTCGGATGTTGTGGAACCTCACTCGCGTGGGGGCCTATGGAGCTGGCGGCGGCGTTTGCTCAATATGGAGCTCAGGCCAACAGCGAATGGGCGAGAGAACTGGCGCGGCGCCAGCAGATCCTGGCCACCTATGACGCCCATGAAACCGGCGTAGCGGAAGATAACATCGATGGCGGAACCATCGCCGCCGGCGGCTGGTTCAACGGTACGCATCCTTCCGCGCTGGAATGGGTGTTGCGGACCATGGCCTGGATGCCGGAGATCATGGGTCCGAATCGCGAAAACCACATCATGCGGACCAACGCCGTGGTGAAGTCTGTGGTGTACAGGAAGGGTCATATCGCCTACTCCACTTTCGATGCGCTTCCCGGAACAGAAGAAGTTCTACGGCTTGCTTTTTCTCCCACCGCGATTACCGCGTGCGGGAAGCTGCTCGAGGCCGGCCGCAAATCTGTCAAAGCGCTCGAAGGCGGCGATTATCTGGTCCAAATCCGTCACGACGGCTGCACCGATGTCGTTGTCGAAGGCGATGATCCACAGCAGGTGATCGAGGCGCAATCCCGGAGCTCGTTTCGATTTACCGGAAACCAGGTGCGGGTGATTGGTCACGTCGGCCCTGATGGCGGCCGCGCGGACGTCTTCCTGGATGGCGTCAAGCAAACCGCCGGAATCGATTTCTGGAATCCCAAGGAGCGCCGCGATCAGGTCGTCTATTACAAGAACGGTCTGATGGACGGGCCTCACTCGATCCGTGTCGTTCCTGCCTCGGACCGCAATCCGCTTTCCCGTGGCCGCCGCGTTGAGATAGCGCGTGTGCAGTATTCGACCGCAACCGGCAATTCCGGTTTTGGCGAAGGCGGCGGTCCGACCGGCCCGCAGCGCATGATTCTTGGCTATTCGTCTCGTTTCGATTATCAGGACCTGGCCCATAACCGATGGCGGCCGGCAACGGAGCTTGTGGTCCGCACAGGCCGTCAGACGGATTCGGTGAAGACGTGGCGGACACTCAGGCAGGCGATCTTCATCGACAATACCGACGAAGATGAACTCTATCAGCACGGCGTGCACGCGAGCGAGTTCCGGATCAATATCACCACGGGACCGGGCACGTATCACTTACGGCTGAAGTTTGCCGAAACGGAGTTTGGCGGACCGAATCAGCGCGCTGTTACGGTCTTGGTGAACGGCAAAGAGCGGATCCGGCGAATGGACATCTTTGCCACCGCAGGTAAGGCGAATAAAGCGGCAGATATTGTGTTCAACGGTCTGTCTCCCTTGAACGGATTGATAGAAGTGCGGCTCAAAGGAGAGCCGGTGGCAGGGCGCCCGAGCGAAGCGGTACTCCAGGCGCTTGAGGTTGGCCCTGGAGATGGCGGCAGCGGAGCCGCTCCGGTCAGCGCGGCAGAGTAAACAGTGACCGCCGAAAGACGAGTTAGACAGTGAGGTTTGATGAGGATCGGAATTGACATAGGGGGCACGTTCACGGACATC
>Ga0070741_10002941_pt1 | contig 43914 bp, 56 predicted proteins | sample Coa_R1_4_FD_66440 | JGI IMG/M metagenome (GOLD analysis project Ga0070741, IMG submission 66440) | Surface soil microbial communities from Centralia Pennsylvania, which are recovering from an underground coalmine fire - Coalmine... | ecosystem: Environmental > Terrestrial > Soil > Unclassified ... | reverse complement strand
TGGAAGCCAATGCTCAATATCAGACTTAACAGCTTCGTAGACATGATCTCCATCAATATGAATCAGATCAATCTTACCTTCATAAATCTTTGAAGCTAAATTAGAATCCATAGTCATAAGCTTTATCTTCCATTGATGCTTCTCTATTTGAGAAAGAACATGGGCTTTTGCTTCCGCCCCATTATCCTGACACCAATTATCAATGGCTGTAAAGTTAAAATCACGCTCTTTGCCTACCTCTGCAATGACACTTGTAGATCTGCCATATTCCACGCCAATCTCAACAACCTTGGCTCCTTTGGGTAAATCAAGGAGCTTATTAAAAAGAGCCTCACATTCTCCCCTGTTAAAAGCAGTCTCATGGCTACTTTCCTCAACTATCTGATAAATTTCATCTATGTTTTTCATATTATTTAACGCAGTAAAACAGCAATTCTGTCTCCGGATTTCGGTATCCAATTGACTTAAAGCCTACCATTTTAAGTATCTTCAATACCTGCTCAAAAGTCAAATGATTATATGTTTCAGTATCGCCACCGCCTAAATGCTTATGCTCTTCATGCTCTGCACTTACAGTAGTCAAAATAAAAGGTTGTCCTTTCTTTAAGACACGGAAAGCCTCTATAATCGTAGCCATGGGTTCTGAATCATGCTCTAACATAGATAAGCAAAGCACTAAGTCAAAGCTGCCATCGCTATAGTTCAAATCGTGGGCATCCATAACCACATCAACATTTCGGCCCTCAATAAGATCAATGCCAATATACTGCATACATTTAACCAAGTCTTTCCAGTTTGGGCCTCCTCCTGCAAAGTTATATCCCTGCATGCTGCCATTAATATCCAATGACCCTATATCTAAAATTCTACTAAAAGTTGGCTGTTCTTTTAAAGTTGGATAATCTGGCAAAAGCTCATTGGCTCTTGCTCCCCCGCCATTGCCGGTAGGATACGTATGCCCATCTTTTACAGTATTTAAAACAACAAAATCATGTACTATGCCATGCATTAAAATTTTCCTTTCTCTGCTCTATTTAAAACCTTTACTATCCAAATATCAGTATACTTTTTCATTTCGGTTGCATCATCATCAAAGTGCATTGCTATCTGATTATCAATGAGCTTTTGGGCCTTCCACATATTGCCATTGGCTATTGTTTCGTACTCTCCCCAAAGAACCAAGAAGTCCGGTTTAAACCCTAAATATCCCAAAATTTCCTTGGTTTTGTCGGTCTTATTGTATGGGTCTTTTTCCCGTTCTCCTGTGATAATTCCCACCCTATGGCCGGCCTTTTGCATAGCCAAAGCCATAGCGTCAAAGTACTCTTTATGCTCCGGGTAACACCCGTTCCAATCTATTGAAATATTCATAAAAATGCCTCCACTCCCCTACCCTCTCCCCCACTTAGCAACCACTCCCCCATGAGGCTAAAATAGCACTCCCCCACCGCTTTTTGGCTCATTTGACTACCACCCCTTCTACCTCTTTAAATGTCTCGGAACCAGTCGCCAACTTACCATAGGTATTGGTCTTGCCAGTGGCAATAACCAGCTCCGGCTCTATGCTACCAACCTTGTATCCATCCTTGATGATTTTCTGACAAAATGCCCAGTCTTCAGACCCCATTATCTTGATTTCCTCATTGCGGTTGGCATCTGAAAATGGCCCGTATTTATCCCATGTTTCCCAGCGCATTAACTGACTATATCCGGAAACTGCATCCTTTAAACCAACAATATATGGATACTGAATTTCTGGTCTTGAAAAGATCCCATTATTCTGTAAGTATGGATGGCAACCACCACCCAAAAGCTTTAAGCCATCTTCTTCAAACATATCCAAAGTAGCAAGCAAAGCGCCTAACCAACCTCGCTTAAAAAAGACATCATTATCTGAATGATAGAGAAATTCTTTCCGGCCACCGCTTTTAGTAATATGCTCACACATTTCATTACGAGATGCTGCCGGCCCAATTGCTATATCATTTCTTTTTAAAATGCTAATTTTCTTATAAGCCTTCAAACCATTTTCAGTTTCTGGATCTGACCTATCGTCAATAACATAAAGCTCAAACATTCCTTCATCAGTATTTTCAAATAAAGAATCCAGCGTTTGCTTGGTATGTTCCCACCTGTTATGTACCGGGATAATAATGTCAACTCTTTTTTCCATATGCTTTTAGGGCCTCCTCTGCCCATTCCCATGTCCTGCCCAAACCTTCATCCAATGATACTCTTGGGCTGTAGAGCAATTGCTCCCGTGCCTTTGTAATATCGGGGCATCGTCTTTGGGCCTGATCCTGCGGATATTCGGTAGGCATCTCAATAGTATTAATGTTACTCTTGCTTTGGGGAAAGAGCTTTTGCATTCGTGTTGCCAGCTCGTAAATACTAATTTCGTCATCCTGCCTGCCTATATTGTAGACTTCCCCATTTTTGCCTATAAGCATAGCCTTCAGGAAGCCCACCATAGCATCTGTAACATAACAGAAGGTTCTGGTCTGGAGTCCCGGCACATGGACAGTAATATCCTCATTCTTGAGCATTTGGAAGGTAAACTTAGGCACTACCCTGTCATCTACCACCCGCATGCCGGGGCCATAGACATTAAAGGGCCTGACCCATTTGACAGGCACATTATGGATTCTGTGGTAAGCCACACACATTGCCTCTTCCATGCGCTTACTCTCATCGTAGCAGCTCCTAGGGCCTATGGCTGATACATTGCCGTAGTAAGTCTCTGGCGTGGGTACTGCTTCTGGATGTGGATTGCCGTACATTTCAGAAGAGGAAAAGACAAAGAATCCCTTTACCGGGTTTTTAACAGCAAACTTCATCAGATTAGAAAGCCCAAGCACCATACCATCAATTGTTTCAACCGGGAATTTCCTATAGAAAATGGGGGAAGCTATACCTGCTGCATGAATAATATAGTCCACAGTGCCATCAATTTCCATGGTAGATATATCAGCCTGTTTAAAGAGAATATTTGGATCAGTAACTTTCACAATATGGTTATTTTCATCAGTAGCAATACCACTATCCACTGCATACACTTTGCATGGATGCTTAAAAAACTTATTTAATTCCTGAAAAAGAGCTATATACCAAGAGCCTAGAAAACCACATGCTCCGGAGATAAGAATCTCTCTCCCCTCAAAATCAAATATGGGAGTGCCTACCTGTTTAATTATTGACTGCAAATCTTCTTCAATTAGCTTCATAATATTGTTACCTTTGGAAATGGAATAATAAACTTGCCTTTATATCCTCTGGCTTTAATTAAAGACATCAGACTATCTTTGAAATTCCATGCAAAAAGAAATATGTAATCATGCGTACATTTACTCAAATCTGTATAGGGAGGGACAATCTTTATATGCTTTCGTGGCGAATACAGTCCTTGCTTTGCAGGAGCATCATCAATAATATAGTCAATTTGTTCTGGCCCCAAATCAAAGTAATTGGTCATGGTAGACATCTTGGCCGGCGCTCCATAGCCAATTATTCTTTTCTTTTGCTTCTTAAATTTTGTAATCAAGCTTACAATTTCATTTCTGTTATCAATAACCTTTTTAGGAAATTCCCTAAACAATCTATCTTTTGTTAAATCAGCATCTTTAAGCATTGCCCATCCCTCCGGTTCCTCATTTACAACAGTTACTCGTATTGATCCCCCATGTACTGAAGTTTGTTCAACATTTTCAATTTTCATATTATGCTTATAAAAGAACTTCCACATAGGAAATAAATGCCAGTAATACATATGCTCATGATAAATAAGGTCAAAGGTTCCCTTTTTAAGCATCTCTGGCAAATATGCTACCTCAACCATAAAGCGTCCATCAGGAGCCAAAAGCTCTTTAACACCCTCTACAATCTGATCCAGATCAGGCACATGGGCAAACACATTGGTCATTGTTACCAGCTTTGCTTTACCAAATCCCTTAACAATTCTTTTTGCAGTATCGGGAGTAAAGTATTCTGCCCACGTTTCAATGCCATCTTTAGCTGCCTTGTTTGCAATGGCTGCTGCCGGCTCTATACCTAGTATCGTTGCTCCAAGCCTTTTAAAAGGGGCAAGCAAAATACCATCATTGCTTCCAATATCCACTACCAATTCTCCCTTTTTAATTAAATCAAGATTAAATTGTTCCTGTGCCAATAGCTCAAAATGCTTTCTGAATGCTTCGGAGGTTGAAGAGTAATAAAGGTAATTGCCAAAAAGGACTTCAGGCTTAACTATATATTCCAATTGCACAAGCTCACAATCCTTGCAGTAAATAACCTTAAGTGGAAATAAATCCTCTTCAATATTATTGATGTCTTTTACCAATGCGTTTGCTAATGGCTGCATGCCAAGATCAAGCCATCTGCCAAAGTTTTTCCCTTTGCAAGCTGCACAATTGGTTCTTTTAGAAATCTTGTCGTATAGTATCTGATTCATAGCTTTCATGCGTTCTTGGCTCTGTTGCCAGTGCCAAAAACACCCCATCTGTTTTGAATACAAATCTGTGCTTCTCTCCTGTTTCTGATAGTACAATATCTCCGGCTTCCAAAGGAATTGAATTAACTTTTTCTTCTCCCTTTTCTACCCATTCATAAAGGATTGTACCCTCAATAACCAAACAATAATGCATGTCCTTTTTGTGAACGTGGTTGCCTCTGACTGCACCTTCTTTTCCTGTAATGTACATTACATTCTGGATATTGGCTTTAAAAGGCATAGCATTGATAATATCGCCTCTATGATCAGTATAATATTCTGCTTTAAATAACTGCATATTCCCCCCTAAAATTCTCAAAGACTTCATTCATCATCTTCTGGTTGTGGGAACCTTCTCCCTTTGGCCCATTAAAATGGATAATACAAGGATAGCTTTTTGTCTCAATATTTCTTACTCTCCCGTTTGGTAAAATCTCTACATCAATTCCCAATTCTCTATCTGACATTGTTTGAAACAACTCACATTGATGATCAATGGTCAACTCTGGAATCCTGCCAGCCAAATATGCTTCTGCCCAATGGCCTTGATCATCAGTTTGCAAATGTCTGAAAGCCTTAAGCTGATTAATAACAAAGAGCATATATTCTATCTCTCCAATGAAATTGCCGGGGTTCATAAAGCGGTAAGAAGTAGGAGCCTGTGGAAATTTATCTGCTAAATGTCCAAAAGGATGGCAATTCCTCTCTCCGGATACAACCAATTTACTATTGAACTTAAGATATTTGGTAATAATTTCATCCATTCCTGTAAGAAAGAGGGAGTCTGCGGTATCAGTATAAAGGCAATGGGTGTATTTATCTTTGAAGTTATTTAAGAGCATGCCCATTTTAACAATCTTACTATCATAGAAAGAAAAAAATTCATGATGCCCATAGGTTACTAAATCAATATCCAAAGCCTCACACGTATAGGTAAGCTTCTCAAGCTTTGAGTCATAATCCTTGTCATAAAAGCTGGCGGTAAATGCTAAAAGTTTCATAGTTTTTTAAATACTGCTAAATCCCAATATTTAATTGGCCCTTCTAATGCGGCTCTGTTTTCATCAACTGCTTTCTGTACTCCAAACGCTACATTGTAATAATCATGGAATCCAACGTACCCGCCTTTTCTTAAAGTAGGCATATACAATTCAATATCCTTTTTGACTGCTTCGTAATCATGGTTGCCATCAATAAATAGTACATCACAATTTACTTCCTGTACATCTCCCCATGCATTCTGAATTGCCGGCAATGCTTTGTCAGAAGGAAAATCAATATGCATATAATGTTCTTTGTAGGGACGCATATTTTTAAGGAATCTTTCTTTTGCATATTTGCCAAATTTTGGTTGGTTGTAATAATCTTCTGGGAAATGATCAATACAATACAATATGCCACCCAGTTCTTTTACTGCCTCTCCAAAGATAATGGAAGATGCCCCGTGAGCAGATCCAATTTCAATGATTGTAGGCCCTTTAAATTCAAAGCAATGTTTATACATGGCTTCCATTTCAACAGGACGCACTTGTACAAGTTCTACATTTTCCAATAATTTCCAAAGTTGTTCAATTGTTTTCATGCTACCCTCACTGGCAAAGAAATTTTATGCTTGCCATTCTGCACATTTGTTGGACTCCATTTATTGTAAAGTACCGGATGTGCATCTCTATGAATTTCTGCTTTTGTTTTGCCAAAGTTTTTATTCCAGTCTTCCCCTACATCAGTACGCCCGCCCAAGTGATCAGCGTCCATGGCAATAACATAATTTTTGTATCCTTTATCAATTGACTCAAGGGAAATGTCATTGTCATAATTGTGATGTGGGGGATATGATCTATCAAAGCCATCAAGCTTGTTGAGGAGTTCAGTACGCACAATAAGAGAAAAACCATCCATAACTGCTACTTCTTCTGTTTCTCCTCTTGGAGGCATAAAGCCATGGATAGCAGCATTCATTCTGTGGCAGCCTGATACATTGCCCATTCTAACTAATTGCTGCATCTGGTACGGGGTTTGGTATATATTCGGCACTCCTAGTGCCTTAGCACCATAAAAGCCCGCCACACCGCATTCTGGAAGGCCAGAGAGTACCCGTACAAGCTTGTCATCCCAGCCTTGTTCATAGATCATGAGGTCATTATGGGGAAAGAAAATATAGTCAGAAACATCTTTAAGGACACGCCATGCCTGATTGAGTCCGGGCATTACCCCTACATTTTCTTCATTTCGCACCACTAAGTCATTATCACGTAGTCCAATAAGCCAATCCCTCACCGGGGGCGTACTGCCATTATCAACAATTAAAAGAGGTAGCTTTGCCTCCCCTTCAGTTTTTCGGATCTGATCCAAAAACTGTTGGGTTATCTGTTGCTGATTTAATACTAATACTGCGACAGTTATTTTCATACTGATTTAAAGAACTCCACTAGCAATTTTATCGTTTGGATCAACTGTTTCATCTTCTACCTTCTTTCCAATTTGGATTCTCATCAAAGTAACTAGCAAATTTGTGAACCCTTCAGTAACATTACTTATTTCTTTTTTTACTTCATCACTTAAAAGATCTGCATGCGTCAACATATTTGTCAAATCTTTTAAATCCATTTGTACTTGTGCAGTTGTTGATTGCACTCTTACTACTGATCGTTTTCTCCAATATTCTTTTTGCTCATCTAAAAGCTGATTCTTTTCTTCCGGCTCTTTCTTTTCTTCTTTCACTTCAACAATTGTCAATTTGTCAACAAAGTTACAGTTTTCACAACTGACTGTTTTATTTTCAGTATCTGCTTTTATTTTATGTGGTTTGCCGTCTGGGCAAAATTGTTTATCCATGTAATTGTTGCTCCTCTTTCCAAGCTTTTTCATCTAAAACAATAACTGCTCCATACTTCATTGCTTTTTGTCCAATAATAAATTCGTTTGGCTCATACGTTACTTCCTCAATTGGCTGATCTCCGGGTTTCCTTGGCGCTTTAAAAAAATAGTATTTCATTTTATAAGTGTCCTCTCTTTTGGTTGTGTCCCTGTCTTTTGCCAACCCCTTGGATCATTTTTTAAGTCGTAACCGGGATTGTCAACTTCTCTACCAAACTTGTCTACCCATACTTCCCTGCCGTCTTCTGTTACTATTCTTGCTGCAGGCATTCGTTTGCCTATTCCCATGTCAAGTTGCTTTTTTTCAATCTCTTCTTTTTCTCGGACTTTTGCTTTGCATTTTAGGCATCTCTTATTCCAATCTTCTATTGCTACCTCATCTTTATGGCAGAATAAGCAAATTGCATTAATCTGTTTTCCCGTCTGATTTACTGTTAGATCTCTCATAGCATGGGCATCCTTTTCCATGCCCTAGGCATGACTTACTTTCTGGATCAACTTTTAAATGCACATGGCACATACAAACCTCTTTTTTATACGTAACCTTATGCAGTTTGTTTTTTGTTATCGTCTTCATAAGGATCTGTTACCAATGTATCCGTTGTAAGCATCATTGACGCAACAGAAAATGAATGTCGTATTGCAAGTTTGGTTACTTTTACCGGATCAGTAATACCCATTTTGATCATATCCCCTACTTTTCTGCCAACAATGTCATAGCCACGATTCTCTACATTTGTGCCTTCCAACGCTGCCATATGCTTTAAAACACTATCAGGATTTTCCCCGGCATTTTCAATAATAGTTCTGAAAGGCGCTGTAATCGCCTGATACACAAGCTTAAAGGCTAAATCATCTTTCTTGGCATCTCTACTTAATTCCTCTGCAATTTCCAATAATGCAATCCCACCACCTGCTACAATGCCATCTGCCATAGCTGCCTTGGTAGCATTGACCGCATCTATAACTCTTTCCCGCTTTTCTTTTATTTCAGAAGCAGAACCACCACCAACAGTAATAATTGCCACTCCTTGGGAAAGTTTACTCAACCGATATTCAAGGCGTTCTTTCTTAAATGCATTTTCCTCTGCATCAATTTGTGTTTTGATTGCATTGACTCTTTCAGTAATTTCCTCTGCATCGGGATTGAGTGGCGTAATGCTTGTATGTGTTTGAGAAACCTTGATACTTCTAAATCTACCAAGCTCTCCCAATTTGACATCCGGCAATTTCTTATCCAGATCCTTGGCAATAACATTGCCTCCTGTCAAAACAGCAATATCCTCAAGCATTTCTTTTCTACGCTCTCCAAACTCTGGGGCAATGACTGCCACAAGTCCGGCATTGATCCTAAGCTTTGTTAATACCAATGATTGCAACGCTGCTCCTACTACATCATCAGCAATAATAAGAAGAGGTTTGTTGGCATCTTTTATAACCTGATCTGCAATATTGACTATTTCCATAGGATCTGAAATCTTTTTATCAGTCATAAGAACATAGCCATCTTTATATTCAGCAATCATTTTATCGGGATCTGTAGCAAAGTAAGGGGAAAGGAAGCCATTTTCAAACTCCATGCCTTCCTGAAACTCAAGGGCTGACTCAAAGCTATTACTATCCTCAATCATGATAACGCCCTCTTTACCAACCTTTTCAAGAGCATCTGCTACAAGTTTTCCTATTTCTGGGGATGCAGAAGAGATTGTGGCTACCTGTTGATATTCCTCTTTCTTTTTAACGGGGATTGTTTTTTCCTCAAGCTTCTTAATAATAATGTCAGCATAGGCCATCAGATCCTCACGAAGCTTCATTGGATTGATCTTGCCAGTGATAACACCCTCAACCACTCCTCCCTCGGTTAGTTTAAACCCCTCTTGTATTAAGGTGTTACCAAGTAAAGTTGCCGTTGTAGTGCCATCACCGGCAAGATCATTCGTTTTAGAAGCTGCTTCCCGTAAAAGAACTGCTCCCATATCCTCAAATGGATCTCGCAATTGAATTTCTTTTGCTATGGATACACCATCATGAAGAATTAAAGGAGCTGGATAGGATCTATTTAAAGCTACATTCCTGCTTCTTGGCCCAAGAGTAGAAACTACTGCCTGTGCCAGTTTGTCAGCGCCTGCCGCTAACTTTTCTCTCGCTTCTTTCTTAAATGTTAAAAGTTTATAGTTCATGTGCTTATCTTTTTATCAGTATAATACTACCTGAAATTAGCTGTCAATATGATCATCTAGTGCATACTATATCAATTTTATTTGCTCCGGTTCTCCTTCTTTCTTTGCCCATTTGAAGTATCCTAAGATATAGAACCCACTCCCCCATTGGTCAGGAAACTTTCTAAAAGCTTCTGCACTATTCCAGTTATCTATGACCATCGCTTTTCTTCCAAAAAACACAGTAATCCGGCAATCCTTGTAACCTTTATTCGGGATCGCTATGTACCATCCTTCTTTTCCTATAACCCTGCCGTCAATAAGTTTTTTAGGTAAGTAGGTTTTTGTTTTCATTAGTCAAGGTTTGCCTTTTGCCTTGCTTCTTTCTTCTTGCGTCTGCATATTTTGCAGCGCTTTGGTTGTGAGTAGCCTTGCTCTTTAAAAAAATTCTGATCATTCTCGGTAAAAATGAAAGAATCCCCACAATCAATACATTGAAGCTCAATGTCATTTTCAGATTTAACTTGCATATAATATCCCCTCCTTTCTTACCATACTAAAATTACAGTACAAATACTAGAACATCCTAAAGCTTCCTTGGTTGCCTGTGATAAATCGGCAACTCTATTGTATTTGGCAAACCCGCCAGTATCAGTTACTTGCACAATAACGCTCTTTTTATTCTTTGGATTAACAATGCCAATATATTCATTCATGAGCTTATGCTGTTTAACCATAAGAGGCGTGAGTGCAACAGTAAGCTTTGTATCATCAAGCTTTTGACCATTTGCCATTGTGAGATTTGGTGAACATCCTAAACAACCAGTCGTGGAATACCATGAGGCTTTTCCTGTAAGCTCCCCTGCATAAGCTGGAGAGGTAAAGATAAAAAATAGTAAAAAGATAATTAATAATTTCATGCTAACTTTTCTCTTAAAGTCCAAAGAATATAGTGTAACCACCTTGGAAATAAACATTTATGCCCATCGTATAAATGATACTCCTGAAATTCTACTATAGCCCAATATATTTTGTCTTTCATATTTTATTGTCTTATTGAGAGGGAAGAGGCGTTCCTCCCTCCGGACAAGGCAATAACTAATTTCCTGAAATAGTTACTGATTCATCCCATGTGCAAGTCTGCCCCAAATGGGTAGAATTTGCAGCTAATGCAACTGCTTGCTGAAGATTTAATGTTTGTCCTACAGCTATTGATCCTAAATTAATTAAATAACCTCCCTGCGTAGTAGCTTGACCTGTTCTATCTCCTGATATTTTCAGTGTCAAATCGCCACATAATCCGCCGGATGCATTTATAATATTTAGAGTCAAAGTTCCTGCAACATCTCCAGTATTTTGAATAGTAAGAGCGCTGTTTGCTGTTTGTCCTCCTGGTTGAAGTCCTGTCATATTGATAGGACTAGCCGTTACTACCAAATTTGGACTTGCTGCTGCGGCTGCTGACACAGTATTTCCAGTACTTACTGCTTTAGTAAGAGAAAATGCTGCAAAAGTTATTCCTGCCGTAACGGCAAAGAGCCCTACTATTACACCTGCTTTTGTTAAAAGTTTTTTTATCATAAATTATTCACCTCCCTTCAAAACATATTCATTTGATTTTCATCAACTTGTCTTCTTTTGCAACTTCGGCATATTGCCTGCTTTGCTTTTGTCTTTTTAAATGACTGCCTGTTTTCGTGGCTACAGTCAACACATTTAAAATAATAGATATGTCTTTCTTTATAAATTCTGCGTTTCATATATTTGCTCCTTCCCCTCCCTTCTGCCCTTGCGTAGCAAGCAGAAGGGAGAGTTCTCAATGCCCTCACTCTGTAGCATTGACTTCTTGCTGAATGTCCTCACGTTCTAGGACTCCTCCATATTCAGCGTATGTTTGGGCCATCTGCCCAATTTCTTCTTCGGTCAACTTTCTGCCTATCTGAAAATTAGCAATTTGGAATTTACCCTTTTTGTTTTCCATTTTTTCCGCAGTTGCTTTTATTTCATATTCCCATGTAGCAGATACTTTTACATCCTTGAACTTAGAAATTAATCTGCCAAAATTACTAAAGCTCATTACTGAAAGTGTCAAGATAAACAACTTTTGTCTATCAAGTGCAATACCCAATAAAAGTAATTGCTTTGTAGGAACCATGGTCATAACTCCATTGACTTCCCGTTCAAAGTCTTTTATTTGATGCTTTACTCTCAATAATACAAAAGACAATTCTTCAAAGGCCTGCTGGAGGTCAGTAAAGTAAAATGAGCCAACCGGCGCATCCTTCCCATCCTCAAGCTCTATCTTTTTAGAAGTGCCTTGTACTAATTTCACAAAGGGAATAGGCAGTATGCTTGCAGGTACACCTTCCAACCCTTGGATGGCTATACCATGGCCGATTGTTGCAATGGCCGTGTCTTTGTCATCCTGCACAGCTAATGCAGCTTCTGCAGGTTCATGCACTGTTTCAGCACCCTCTGCTCCTTTAACTATACTATCAATTGCTTCTTCGTCTTCCTTGGTCATGTCGCTTGCTTTTTTATTCATGTAAATTTTCACCCCCTTCTGTTCCTGATAACATTTAAAACATTTATCGTATTTCTTAAAGTTGTAAAAAGTAGTTGGATGCTTCTTGCACCATGTTACATTGGGGTCTTTCTTTTTTGCTCCTTGCATGTAGCTTGAGAGGCCGTTGACTTTATTTCGTGGAGGATATTTTGGATCAAATGGTATTGACATATTATTCTTTATCAATTGCTTGTATTTTATAGGTTTTCAGCCATTTACGTACTTCTTTATAATCATATCTTGGTAAGTCTCCTACCCAAACAACGGGCAGTCCTTTTTTTTGTAGATTATAAATTGTCCTTGGATCTACTTTTAATTTGAGAGCTAGTGTCTCTCTTGTCATTAACTCGTCTTGTTTCATATCTGTTCATAGTATTTCATACTGGTTCATGGTTGTCAATAGGTCATTTCTATATCACACTATGCCAATTTATCTTGCTTCAATTTCCATACAGCCAAAGCTATTTTCCCACCCTTTGCTGGATCATATGGACAATCTTTTAACCAACTTCTAATAGATAAAACTTTATTCTGCCCATATATTCTAAACAGCCGCAGCACAAAAGTTGTAGGCAGGCCTACATATTTTCCAAATTCATCTGCTACTTCCCACTTGGTATTTATATCTCTCTTAAATCCCTCATGAGCTTTTGCAGCAATTTCTAATTTTCTTTTTTGTAATAAATCATCTAAGTTTCCCATATTCTTTTTATTTTTAATTTTTCTTCTAAAAATTAATCTAATCTATCTTACCCTTAAAGCAACGCAGGAGCCTCTTATTGGGTCAATAAGAATATAAAAATATGGCATCAGATTCTTATCAAAGAGGTTTCTCTTTTCGGAGTATCACTCTAATGACGAGCTTGGCTCTGACGAAGGCCCGTATAGCTTACCCTTTGAAGTTTCAGCTATCACCTCTTGCTTCCGGAACACTTTTATTTATAGTCCTGTGTTTCATGGACTCCCTATCCGGAGATGCCTCTGTGGTCGGGTTCTGGTAAATTAATCCAGTCTTGGATAATTTTCATTGTTTGTGGAATGTCATTTAAATTTTTGCAGAGGTAAAAGGGGTATCCCAATGATTTATATTTTATAGCTTGTTTAGATTCTGGTCGGTTAGAGTAATCCCTTACATGATTTTTAACCTCTATAATTCCTATGATTTGATCGTTTTTGAATATAATTATATCGGGTCTATAAGTTTTGAGGCGCAATTCTAAGATGCAGTGGATATTAAGAAGTTTGCATTGATGATAAATTTCAGCTTGAATATTTACTTCAGGCAGTCTTTTTAAATCAGGAATAAATATCATAAAAACCCTCTTTCAACTCGGCTCAGCTTCCAGCAGAAGCCGATGTGAAAAAGGGCTTAAATTTCTGGAAGCTGACTAATTTAATTGTATTTTACTACTTTTTTTATTAATTGCAATAGGGAAATAAAAGGGAGAGATGAATCCAGCCCTGCCCAAACCTTCCGCATCTCTCCCTTTTGGAAACCTCAACGCTTTTTAAAGGCCTCAAGATCTACCTCTATTATGGATCAAGTGTTATTGATTTTCAACTATTTGAGGGGAGAGCTGCTGGAGGCACTAGGTTGAGCTGTGGCTGAAGAAGAAGCGGTATTGGCACTTGATGTAGCTTCATGCGTTACTGGACTTCCTACAGCATTCCTACTAAGAAGAAGGATAAAGATACATGCTATAGCAAATGCAACAATGATTTTCCAAAAACTAATCATTTTCCCACCTCCCTTCTAAAAATAATTCCTTCACTTCTTAATTCCCGTGTAACTCCATATAAATATCCTTTTGCTATTTTCAATTCTGTTGCGTCCAAATGTTCCATCATCCCTGCATCTCTGATCATAGCAGGGCCTTTTGTCAATTGCTCTATATGATCTGCTTGCTGTGGTGTAGGTATAAATATTTCAGGCCGTGCCATTTTGTACCTTCCTTGGATTCCACAGTACCACATCACTGAAGATTTCACCACGGGCATTTAAGAATGTACCCTGACCAATTAAGATACCTTCTTTGTGCGTCATGGCATCTAAAGACTTCGCCAAATAGGGGACTTCCTCAACGATTTCTGATCGCCGGGCCGGCTCCCCTCTTTGGACTCTGAAAAACAATGGCACTTCCTTCATGTAGTCCTTTCTTGGGCAACGCTCTACCATCAATATAATACATACCTTTATACTTTCCAGTAAAGATACGTAAATTGTCGGTATGTCTTACTTGGTTTTCTTTCACTTGGTTCCTCCTACCTTTTCTCCAACTCTGTATAATCCAGAGCTAGCAAGACCAGCTAAAAAGCCATCTGCAATGGTAAGTCCAAACCAATGAAGAAATCCAAAAAGGGTTCCTAAAGCTACAGCTACTGCAAAAAAAATAAAACCCCAATATGATTTCTCCTGTAAAAGTCTAAGGCCATTAACAAACCCAACGATTGCTAAACCTGCGCTTACTGTATCCATATTATCTCACCCCCTTTCAAATTATTCCAAATATTTTTAAGATTATCAATAAAACAATAAGTGTCCCGATTGCTCCAAGTCCTAACATATGTACCTCCTATACTTTCTTTCTTAAAACTTTGCCTTCATCATGTGCTGTTGCATCTTCAATTTCTTTGTTAAATTTATTTCCCTTTGCCAATTCTCCATTAATAATTGCCATAAATGTTTTTATCTCTCCTAAAATCTCTCCAGTATCTTTCATATAACCGGATGCATTATCTGCAACTACCGTCATGTATTGCATAAATTTTTCCTGCTCCGGACTTCTTCCCTGTAAGATTGCAAGATACTCTTTTTTACTTACTTCGCTTGCTTCATATAATCCTTGTAACTTTCCCAACTTATTGTTTAATTCATTAATTTGGGATTGGTGTGAAGAAACTAAAGTTACTTTTTCTTCAGCCAGTCTTGTTGCTTTATCACGTTCTACTATTGCAGTTTCTTTAAGAGTTGCAATTAAATCATCTTTTGCTTTTCCAGCACCTAATTTAACTTGTGAATAGGCAAAACCAAGTCCTGCCATGAGAACTCCAATTCCTGCAAATCCCCCAAATAAATTTAGTGTATCCATATTATCCTTTCTTGAAAATTTTATTAATCAGGAGTGAAAAAAGATCTGAAGCGGTTAAATTAGTTGAGGATTTCAACCTTTGATTCTCTGCAGTAAGATTTGAGATCGTTGTATTGAGTGTTCCCTTGTCTTTTGCCAACCCATCTATTACCCCCTGCTTTTGTGCCAACTGGCCCTCATAGACCCCCTGTGTTTCAGAGAGTTTTTTGATAGCTTGATTTAGGCTATCATTCAAGCCTTTTCTTAGCTCCTGCTCTTGTAGCACTTGCTCCTTTAGTCTGCCAACCTGCTCTTCTCTATTCTGCTTTTCTGCAATGGCATCTGATAGTTGTTTTGTTAAGTCAGTTATGCGTGATTTGTAGCCTCCAATGGCACTAATATATGATTGCGTAGGGGTATGATCTGGGTCTGATAATTCAAGGTATGTAGCAACATCTTTGGCTGTTGTCGCTCTACTTACAAGCCAATCTCTTTCAGAAACAGGTACTGCAATTGTTGGTTCTGTTGGTGAAGGGTTTTGAGGAATTGGGCCATTATGAAAAACGTATCTTTGTATTGTAACTTTTGGATCTCCATAACGAGTAAGGTTTGAAACATCTCCATACCAAGGATCTGCTACTATCCAATTGCCATCTTCTTTGCCAATGAGCAAAACAAAATGCATATCTTCCTGACTTGTTGAAGGAATAAAATCAACTTCCAAAACAACAGGGCGACCTGCATTTAATTCATCTTCCATGCTTTTAAATTGTGCAGCAGTAACGGCAGAAGGAGTATCAATTATTGCTGTACAAGAAATGTCAGGCCAGATCTTAGGGACACCATCATACCATTTGTAAAGATTAGGATCTGCATATCCGGGGCTTGGTTTTAAATTCTTAAGAAGATCATTGAGTCGTCCGGGGTCAGTGTCCTTGCCATAATATTTAGAGAGCATGGACATGACTGATAATAAACAGCCAAAACCACCAATGGTTTCACTGGAAAAGCCAAGCTTTTTGTTTGCCCATTGCGGATCTCTTTGAGAAAATAGTGGTACTTGCAATCTCATAAGCCTATATTAACTTAATCATTTATAAAGACTGTTGTCAACTTAATAAATTTGTGCTGCACTCTGTCCTAGGATGCCATCAATACGCATATCGGCAGCAGGATTTGTTGTGCCGCTTGGTGTATATAAAGAATCAATATGAATACCTCCAGTGCCACCAGTTCCTCCTGTTGCTCCAGATCCAGCTCCGGGTGTACCTGCTGATCCGGTTGCTAAACACAAACTTGAACCAACACTTACGCTTTGCCCCTTCAAAAGAATAAATCCTCCAGCACCACCACCGCCTCCTCCTGAATTTGCTGCGGTTGGTTGCGGCCCTTGTTGTCCACGTACATCTATTAATCCAGTTACAGTAATAACAGGAGCAATAATAATAAGGCCACCACCGCCACGTCCTCCAAAGGCCTGCGGAGCGCCACCGGCATTATTTGCAGAACCACCTCCGCCTCCAAAATTTGCTATAGTAAGTCCTGCAACAGTTGCTGTTGCTAATCCACCAGTGCTAGCTCCATCGCTACCGCCTGTACCGGCTGTTCTATTACCTCCTCCAGCTCCTGCGGTACTTTGATTTGCAGGGCCAGATCCTCCGCCCCCATTTCCATTTGCAGCAGTTGAATGTGTCCCATCTCCGCCTGTACCATCTCCTTGATTTCCTTCTGGTTGTGCTGGAACTTGAGCGCCACCATATCCCTGAATTTGCCTTAGTGTTCCATCAATTGTTGCAGAAACAGATGCCATAACGACATCAAGGCCTCCACAGTAAAATGATCCTGTATTACCTCTCCAGTTTAATCCATCCCATGAAACTCCAGCACTTATTGAATAGGTAGTACATTGACGCACTCTAAGCAATTGAGCTGTTGTACTGTAGTTATGCTGCAAAGGATAAGAGAAAGTAATATCAGTACCACCCCCGGCAACAGATTGTATTTTATTTAATTCCCAATCGCCAACTTGATCCCCACCATTCCTTGTTTGATATATCACGACAATTTGACCAGCAGCATAGTTACTTAAATTATTTTCAGGGAAAGCAGTTAAATTACAGGTATATCCTCCAACAGTAGCATTGGAAACCGGCGCACATAATGTCATGGATTCTGAAGAGCTAACTGTTCTGGCTATTGCGCCATCGGAGCCATTGCCATATCTATCAGGCCATGGGGAAGTGTCATCTGATCTAAATTGCCGTTGTGCCATAATTAATCAAGATTATAAGTGGCTCGCATCATTACAGAAAGATCTGCACCAGCTATTGTTGATCCTACTTGAGAAAGAACCGCTCTATATAAATATGTGTTTGCTACAACACTGGGGACATCAATGGTTGTGGTATTGCCAGTTCGTGCAGAGATAGCAACTTGCGGCCTATTGGTTCCTCCCGTAAAAATTGTTACCCATGTAGCGCCCCCATCAGTAGAACGCTCAATATCCACAATGATAGCAGCACCGGTTGGAGCAGTGTCACAAGCTAAATAGACACCGGTAATAGTGGCATTGTCTGGAAGAGAGAGATAATCTTTGAGGGTTTGGGTAAAAAGCGTTGCAGGAAAAGCCCATTTAAGCGTAACATTCCGGCCATGGTTGGAGAGATTAGTAAAGTTTGCAGTAACCTTAGCAGATTCAATCTTTGTATTTGGTGTAAAGCTATTTAATGCCATCTTTTTTCTCCTTCTGTTTTTCTTTTAATACTCTGGCAAGCTCATCTTTATGATCTTTTTCTCTTACTACTTTGAATTTACTGATTGCCCGTTTTTCATCAAGATCCCAAGATTTTACCTTGAGTTTTTTCATCTGTTCAAACTGTGCGTCATTTGCCCAACCTACCATTGAATCAAACCATGAATCTTTTATGCGTTCAAGCAAAAGGGCAACCTTTGCATCATCTAATATAGTTATACACTGTTTGCAGACTGCGTGTCTAGCATGGCTTTCATCAGACAACATCATTGAAAATTCCACGTAATTTTCATATGGAGGCCCTATATATGATTCACACAAACCACATTGAGATTTATTTAATTTAGCCATATGTTTAGCTTGGCGCAGATGGATTATTAACCATTTGCGTTACCTCAAGATTTCTTTGCACATCTTCAATTCTTTTTGCAATCTGTGGCAAACGTGAACTCGCCTCAATAACAATACTATCAGGACTATAGTCAATACTCAAGATTTGAATCACATCAGCAGCAGAAGTTGAGAGTGTTTGATCCCAGACATCAGTATCCCAAAGCCCTACATCCCACAGCGTAACAGTACGTGTGCCGGCCTTCAAATTCTTCACCTTGAGTGATTGCCCCGGCTTAATTGTTTCAATGTCATAGCCTCTGGTAGCTGGCCCATTGCTATCAATGATAGTAAAAATGGATCTGATTTCAGGATCTTTCTTGCTATCAATTTCCCTATTTGAGAGCGTTGCGGCAGTAGCAATAACAGTTACCCGTTGATCTACAATTTTCTTTTCATACATGCCATAGGTTCCTTGAGAACCGGTATTTTCATATAGTCTGTAGAGAGCTGGGCTGCCACCTCCAATAAACAAAATTCTATTGGTAACATCCTCAATGCGTCTGAATGTCTCAAGGTTTTCTACATCAAGTCCCAAGGTAAATGTATGATCTGCAGCAATGTTATTTGGCTGTAGATAAATGGTGTTGTTTGCGTCAACCCTCCAATACCAACCAACAGGAGCCAATTCAATGATCTTGTCAATAACTTCCTTTATGGTATTGGTGTTAAAAGTATAGGAAACACTTGTATGCGTTGGAGCAATGGATGTTGCTGAATAATTAATGTTACCTCCCACTGCCCGGTATTTATCAATAACATCTTTCAAAATATCAGAAGGATCATAGGAATTGTACGTTAAAGTTGTATTGCCGCTTGCATCACGCAGGATCATACGCTGCAGCTCTGCAACGTAACCCAAGAGCGTTATCTCTACTTTTTCCTCTACTCCCTTTACAGATGGCTTGTAGCCTGAAATGTAGCCTGCATAGAGCAATTGCCCATTGGGAGACTCTTTATCAACGCACCAACATTCCACTTTGTTGTTAAGCTTCACGTCTACATCCTCACCAAAGTCATCAAAACGCCGTGCCAATTGGATAACCATTTCCCCAACACCACTATTGATTGTGGCCCTAAAATGTGGCTCTGACATGACTTCCTTTGTCCATGTGGCAACATATACGCCCTGATCATATACTCGGTAAATGTAGTGCTTTAACAGTGGTACTGACGCTGTTGTAAAGCTTAAATCTGCGCCATAAGAAGTGCCAATTGCATTGGTTGCATAAGCTCGTACATGGTAGTTAGTACCCGGATCAAGACTAACAAGATTTGTGGAAAAAGAGCCAGTGGTTCCAGAGACTGTAAATTTTGTGTCTGCTATTGTGGGGCTTGGATTTATGGAGATTACAAAACCACGTTCAGTTACAGGACTTCCGCCATTAGATACTATTGTCCCTGTGGCATATGCCAAGGTTCTTTGAATTTGAGCTATGGAATCTGTGGTTACAGAAGGCGCTGAAATTCCTGAACCTGTAAATAAAAGTAGTAAGCTCATAATTCCAGTTTAGCATATATGCGGTTAGAATCCAGCCATTACTGTAGTCAGGGTTCTTATCACGGCTGCGGCTACGGCACCAAAAGCTTCAGCAAAAAATGCTACTCCACGTGATGGATAATCAAGTGTGGTTGCATCAATAGTAGATTTTGCAACAACTTCTGCAAATGGGCCTCCTCTTGAAGGATAATCTAATGTAACTACTTGTGCTTGAGTTGGTAATGCCATAATTTATGCCTGACTGACTGTAATATTATCTACATAAATATTGCCTGCAGTGCCATCACAATCAATATAAAATTCAACTACTCCCAGCTCATTTGGAGTACCAGTAACTTGCAATGTTTCATAGGTAGAAGCTCCAACAGTCAAAGAAGCAATAACATCAGATCCAATTCCTCCAATAATTCCCCCCGGCATAACTAAACGTGGCGCATTACCATTGTATGATCCATCCTTCATAACCCGTGCAGTAATAGTTACTAAAGTAGAAGCATTTACTGCTGCTCTAAATGTTTCATCCATAGGAGTTGGCCCCGGCAAAATTAGTTTTGAATTTGCAGTATTTGGAGTCATTTTCCATGCATAACCTGAAGCTGTATCTCTATTTGAATCTGCTACTGCAAGAATGGTACCAAATTTGTAGGTAGCTTTAAAAGTTGTTGCAGAAGCATCATGTTTTTGAGATTTCACAAAACTATCAAAAGCAATGGTAGTAGTAGTAAGTTCAGTAGATGCAAGTGTTGTATTAAAAAGGTAAATTCTCGTATGATTTCCCGTTGAAAGATCTGAGGTCGTATGCGTTGTTACAGTACCAAAATTACAATCTTTGAATACTGTTACTCCTTCTACTCCTTGGAAACCAAATTGAACTGTCAATGTCGCATGGCCCTGAATACTACAATTTCTAAATTCAAGATAACCGGGAGTAGAATTGCTTTCACCTATATTTGTCCCACTATTACCAAAAAAAGTGGAGTTAGTTACATAAAAATAACTTGCAGTTGAGGTTCCAAAATCAATTCCATTACTATTATTTCCCCATGAGGTCATTCCATCAAGCACACCGCCTGGAGGTAAAATACTTGAAAAATACATTCCTCTTCCATTACTAGAATGAATTACATTTCCAGTAAAGTTAGCAGCAAGCATAACTGCTTGTTCGCTAATTAACAATGCTCCAGCAGAACTACTTGAGGAAGAAGCTAAAACATTATTGGTAAATGTTATACCAACATCAGCGATTGTAATTCCTCCTATAGTTGTAGTGTTTGGAGCGCCAAAAAGAATAAAATAATTTCCATTGATTGTAATTGCAGTTCCAGAGGTTGCCACAACGTCTAATGATGTAGTAGAAGAAGCAGCAACAGTATTAAGGTTGTAACAAACATTACTACTGAAAACAATATTATTGCATGATCCTCCAATTAACTTAATTCCAAAATCTTCTGTGTCATGTACAGATGAAAATTGCATACTAAAAGATCCAGTTGTGGTTGCAATTTCAATACCTCTTTTATTGGTTGCATTTTCTCCAAGATAATAAAATTCAGCCCAATCAATGTCTACTATTGAGGTAGTATTACAAAAAACATAAGCCATGATTGTTGATGTGGCTGACCTAATTTTTACATTTCTTGTAATATTTATTATTTCCCCTTGCGTAGGAGAAGTTCCTGAATGAGCAAATGCTAATCCTCCGCCTACTCCAGCAAATCCATCAACTGTTATGTCAGCAGCGTTAGCATTACCATTCAATGCCCCAAGTTCAGATTGAGAGTATGTTCTGGTAGTTGCCGCAACAACGATTTGATCATTGTCAAGCCATCCCGTATCTGTGTCTATTCCCAAAGAAGTAGAATTTACTGCTTCGTCTGTATTCAATTTGCAGGCAAAAATGTTTTTCCCAGATGTTCTTGATAAACCTTGAATATTTAATATACCTCCGGGATTGGCAATAAGACCCATGCCCCCATCAGCCACTGGATCAAATTCCAAAACTGCTGTAGAATCGCGAGGTATAGCAGTAGCTACAGTCCCAATATTTAGGGTTCCATTGCCCCAAACATTCAAGCTACCAGAAAGCTTCAAATAGTAATTTGTTGCAGCAGAAGTGCCATATTGCAAAATACCTGCGTTTCCTATTTCAATTCCATTATCAATAGCCCCATCAGTTCCTGTTCCATAATCAGTGGTAGCAGTAGAATCCATGGTAATGGTACGGGTTGTAGTTGCTCCAGCTCCAGTAATTTCCCCTGCAATATACATCACATCTCCAGCTCCAGCAGTTGCTAAACTTACTTTTCTCAAATAATGCGCCCAATTACCTGCTGTTCCATCTCTATAAAATGTGGCATTACCGGCAGAAGAGCCTTTGATTCCTACTTTATAGTCAGTTCCTCCATCAAGCGTAAGAGATGAACCAAATTTAAAGAAAACCCATGAAGGATCAACAGGAAGATCTGAAGCGTTTACGGCTAAGTTTCTGGTATCAGTTGTTCCATTATCTTCAGAAAGAGCTACTGTAACAGTTCCTGTAGTATTTACACGATTACAAAACAGAAGTAACCCATCAACAATATCAAGGTTTGTTCCGGTAAAAGCGGAGGAATAAACATAAGAAGTAGTTGTATTGGTTGAAGAAGTTTTAACTGCCTGAATAGCACCAGTACCCGTAGAGACTATATCCCATACAGTTGATACTGAAGTCAAATTGCCATCTGCTGCGCTTATTAATACTGCCATACATAAATAAAGCTTATACTAAGACGTAAGTAAGCCATCCTCCTATTGTCGCTGCTGCAGAAGTTGAGATAGTAAGATTTTCTCCTACTCGTGTCTCAAAATCTCCAATTTCAGCTTCAGGGAATTGGAATCCTCCATTTGCTCCAAGTGGGAAAGGCCCAGTTACATCAGTGTTGTTGTTTGATTTTAAGTTCACAGTAACTGCTGCAGAGGCCATAATACCACCATTAAGCACCCGGATCTTTCTATTTGCCACACCAGATACAAGAATCTGCCCGTTTGAAGATACATTAACAGGTTGCCTCTGTGGCTCAAGGAATACGTTTCCAGAGATTGTAACACCATCAGCAGCAGGCATTACCGGAAGTCGTCCTTGGTAGTCTATAACAGCCCTTCTGCCTCGTGTAGTGGCATCCTCAATAACTCCTACTGCTGCCCGCTTTGAATCAATACGTGCTGCCGCTATGTCATTCTCGGTTAAAGCAGTTCCTGCCGTTTCATCATAGGTATATCCAGCCGCCCATACTTTAGAGGTTCCATCAGTAAATGCCCCATTGTCAGCAATAACTTGAGAGTCCTGTGTAGCAAACGTGCCTGCATTATCAACAGTAATACTATTGCCCCCATCCTGAATGTTGACCGCAGATCCCCCGGAAGCATTGTTTATAGTTACGTCCCCAATATCTACCCCATCGTTAGCTGATAATTTTCCAAATGCAGCAGACCCGGCAACAAGGGCTGACATACGAGTTACATCAACATCAAGACCATTGGTTGCATCCCCACCAACCAAAGCACCTGCTGCCGTAATAACAGTGGCTGCAGCACCATTTCTTAAATGCCATGCTCGTACTGCATCATTATCTGCTGATACATCACTAGGAGCTGCTGCAGAGGCATAACCACCAACAAGAATAGGATTAATCGCTGCTGCCGCCCCATCATGTGCAGTGGTTCCTCCAGTAAGATTTGTTACTGTGGTTACTGTCGTAACAGTAGTAACAGTCGTGATAGATCCATCAATGGTAATTGAATTACCGCCATCTTGAATATTAACTGCTGAAGCACCAGAAGCATTATTGATTGTAACATCGCCAATATCAACACCGGAATTAGCACCAAGAATACCTATAGAAGCAGCGCCTGCAGTAAGAACAACAGGAAGCGGAGCGGAAGCGGAAGCATCAGTAGCAGTACCATCAACCCCCCAAGTAAGTTTAACCCTTTGATAATCAACACCACCGATTTTATCGGTAGCTACAATGGGAGTAGAATCGCCTGTACCCTGTGCTGGAATTGTTACATTATCAGCCATAATCTAGTCGCTTCTCTTTTCTTGCTAGATTATATCGCTACAATTTGAAATTCACCTTTAATAGATCCATCTGTACCAATAGTCATAAAGATTTTAGCTTTACATTTGTATTTTGCTAACACTTCATTGATAACACTTTGGCAATCTATAGCTCTCTGTTTTTTATCTGCAACTGAATTTGCTATAGCTTCGGCTTCTTTCTTTGCTTTATCAGCCGGTTGCTCTATTGGATCTTCTTTCTTTTCTTCTGTTTTTGGGGCTTCTTCAGCCATAAAAGTTGTGGTTCACCTCCCCTTTAGTTAAATATATCATCATTAGTTTTTAAAAAGCAATACTACAAATACCTTGGTTTATACGTTACTGTTACAGTGCCACCGGGGAAAGCCCTACCTGACGCTGTAATTGTGTAGCTATTGCTTCCCGGTTCAAATCTTGGGAAAGCGCCACTATTACCTATACTACTGGTTCCCTCCAAGGAAGTAAAGTCATCAAGATTTACTGTTACTGCATTCTGGTAGCCTAATCCCTGCAATGTGCCAGAGCCAAAACCAGAAATAGTTATTGTTTGTCCTGTAGGCACATGATGAATATCAAGCTCCCTGATAAATGTATTTCCGACAGCAGAAGGAGGCGTGTAGGTAATCGTAGGCCTTGCAAAGAGGGTTCCAGAGATATTGACCAAGCCTGAAAAAGTAAATGATCCTGACGTAACATTCTGTACCACTGAAAGCTGTGTACCTTCTGCAAATGGGTTGGTACACACAAAAGTTACCATGAAGGGCGCTTTAGATTGATTGTAATGCTCATCTGGAATGCCAAGCTCGGTTACTGTAGCGGTAAAAGTTCTATCTGCCTCAATAATTAATGCTCCCTCTTCTTCAGTTAAAGCTGCCTTCATATTATCAAGAAGTGTTTGCAACGCAGCAGCAGAGGGAGCAACAATGTTTCCCTCAATGCTAATTGGTTTTTCTCCAAATTCAGATGCAAGTATTTTTATCCCTTCACGTCTATTAACTTTGGCACGTATAACCTCACGTGCAGCATATCCTTTAAAGGTAATGCGTTCAGCAATAAAGTTCTCATCATTAAGAGAGAATCCATTAAAGGTGGGAAGCCCCAATTTACATTACCCCCTTTCTATGATAATATGTCTGTAATCCCATATGTATAATCAAAAAGCTGTTAGTAAATATTATAGATCTCTGAAGAATAAGCCTGAATTGCTTGCTAAAAAAAGAGCTAGGACTAAATTGTATCAAGAGCTTAATCGTTTTGGCAGACCACGTATAGAGATTATTGAATATTTCAATTATACCTGCCAAAAATGTTTTGTTGTTTACAAAGATACTCCTGAAAGATTTGATATTGATCATATTGATAATCAAGGTAGAAATGTAGAAAAGCCCAATAACGATTTTAGTAATTTCAATTTGCTTTGTAGTTCGTGCCATGCCAAAAAGACTTGGCAAGAACGCCATAAATTTTTGCGTAAAAATAGGTTGTTTCCTAATCATTGGAAAAAATTGTATGGTCATAAGCTTAAAACGCTACTCCCTTAGCTGCCAACTCATTTTGTCTACCAAGCAAGCTAATAACTTTGTTTGCCAACTCATTCACACGCTCTGAAGAATCAAGATTAAAAGAGCCAGTAATATTGATAGTAACTGCGCCAGCACTGCCACCCCCGGCATTCACATCTGTCCCATTTCTTGGGACAATTCGCTCTCCTCCATGAAGTATTGCCGGCACTGCCTGATTAAATGACCCCGGCACAAATCCTCCATGCTGGAAGCTTTTAACATTCTTGCCTGCATCAAATCCCTTTTTCACTGCATTGGCTGCCGCTTCTGCCGCATTCTTTATGCCCTCAAGCACGCCTTTTACTTTATCCCACCATTGGGAAACACCGGAAAACATACTGCTCATAGCATCTAAAACTGCCTGCTTTGCCGCTTCAAAGATACCTCCTACAATGCCCGGAATGCTACTTATCCATTTTTGTACCTTACCGGGAAGTGCCATCAGTTCAGTAGCCAACCACACAATAGCTTCAGTAAACTTCTGAATAATGAAATCTTTTACTTGAATCAATATGGCAAGAATGGCTCCCGGCAATTGAGAAAACCACGTAATAATCCCCTGAACCATAAGCGGTACATTAGTATAGAGCCACCCTGCAGCAAATCCTACGGCATAAGGAATTTTATTCACAAACAAATCAACAAAGAAGGCATTAACTGTATCCGGAAGGACTGAAAACCACGTAATAATACTATTCACAAATTGACTCACTGCGGCTATTGATTGTGTAGTAAATGATAAGATTGCGGCTTTTATCTCATCAAAATGGGTAACAAGCATATAGATACCTGCTGCCACAACACCAACGGCAACAGCAAGAGCCAAAAGGGGCCATGTTGCGGCAATTGTTGCAATAGCTGCAGGAATTGCTGCTGCTGCCCATGAAGTAAACATAGCAACAACGACAACGCCTAGGCCCGCCACAACGCCAGTAAGTATTGCCATATGATGAGAAAGAAATTCAATTGCAACACCAACTGCAGCGCCTATTGCCATTAAAGCAATTAAAGGGGCTAGAAATGATGCCATAGCTACTGCTGCCCCAAGTAATCCTCCAACCAATATACCAAGCACTGCTGCAATTTGAGACTTATTAGCAAGGAATGCACTAATAAATCCTTTCACCTTGGGTTCAAGCTCATTTAAAATATCCAAGACTTTCTGTGCGCCTTTACTGAAAAGATCAAATGCGCCTCCCTCTATGACATTGCCAAAGGTATCTGCTTCAGTTGAAATACCTGCAATGTTTAAAGCGACACGGGTTAATTGATCAGAGATATTGGACATTCTTCCGCTAAAGGTTACAGACTGTTTATCCATCAAATTAAAGAACTTTCCTCCCTCTCCAGTCATTGACTGCAAGGCTTGCTGTACCATGTCAAATGAGATTTGTCCCTTTGATGCCATGTCTGCAATGTCAGCAGCAGTTACCTTACTTGCAGCCCCAAAGCCTCCGGTTGTTGCAGTTGCTGCAGCCAGTTTCTGCTCATAGTTTTGTACTGCATCTTTAGCTGACATAACCGCACTGGTTTTTGCTTTCGTATTAGAAGTAACTTCAGCAAGTTTTTGTTTTGCAATTGCCAATTTGTCATTAAGATTGCCTATCTCTTCAGCAGTTCCTTTGGTCTTTACTGCCGTTGTACCCATAGCAGCACCGCTTTTGTTTATGACATTCACCAATGCTTCAATGATAGGAATACCTGTCTCGGTAAACTGGCGCAGTTCAGTACCTGCCAAGGTTGTCTTTGCTTTCACCTGTCCAAATGCCAAGATCAATTGCGGCAACTTGTCAGTACCAACGCCGGCTGATATATCTCCTAGATTCTTAAGTGTTGGAATCAAATCATCTGCGGCAACACCATAGGCCATAAGGCGCTTAGCAGCCTCTGTAATAGTGGGGAATGTAAAGGGAGTAACCTTAGCAAAGTCTGATAGCTCCTTGAGTGTTTTAGAGGCGGCAGAGGCGGAACCTTCAAACGTAGTAAATGCTACCTTTGCCTGTTCCATATCGGAAGCAGCATCCAAAATATTCTTACCAACTAATCCTAGGACTCCGGCAAAAGCAATGGAAGCGGCCTGTGATTTTTGAACCAAATCACCAAAAGCACCACCAACTCCTTGAATGGCTTTAGAAGCTTCATCTCTTGCGGAGATGATGATTTGTAACTCTCGTGTTAAGTCAGCCATAATTATCTTTTAAATTGCTTTGCCTTTATTTCCTGTGCAGTTATTTCATCTGCCGATTGGCTATTTCTCTGTGATTCCTGCAATAAAAAGAGCCATAACTCTTGAATAAAGAATGGGGGCTGGGCTTCATACTCCTCAAATGTCCAGCCAAATTCTTTACAAAGAACATACCTGACATACTCTTCAGAGTTTGCTTTCCCCCCAATCCTAAGAATAGTTATGGCATCCTTAACTATTTTTTTTTTGCTTCTTTACTCAAGGTTGAAGCTGCAGAAATCTCGCCTGCTTTGTCAAAAATGAATTTATTGTCATCAATACTAAGATTATAAATAAATGTTTTGACATCTTCTACCTTTGCTCCATCAGCAGTAAAAATCTCTTTCACAAGAAAATCTACAGTAAAATCAGCTTCATCAATCATCATTGAAGCCTGCATGCCCTGTAATTCACGCACTTTGCCATCTTCCACTTGAATTGCTACCTTATCTGCAAGCCTTCTTTGAATATCTCTAAATTCTCCGCCTGTTAGATAAGAATATAAAACAACTTTAGCTTTTGATTCTGGCAATGTAATTTCAGTTGTTGCTCTTTCCATATTGCACCTCCTTCCGCCTATCTTTTATTGGTAGGGGTTAGGTAAGATAAGCGACTAAAGAACCCAACCCCTACCAAATTTACTATACAGCATTTTATGTATAGTTTGTTGCCTTACCATTTCGCAAAGTTATCTCTGCGAAACCAGCCTGATCCTGATCCCATTCTGCAATAAAGTTTGCAGTTAGGGCAAAAAGATCATCTAATCCTGTCGCCATGTCAATATCTTGAATGGTTATTTTCTTCAGGACTATTTGTAGCTGTTCAGAAAATCCTGATCCTAAACTAGCTCCTGTGAGTGTAACTACCATACTATTCTTAACAAGGTTATAGTAATTATTTCTATCAGTAGTATTTTCAAAGAAGAGAGTGTAAGAGCCTTTTACCTCAACTGGCCCATAGGTTATGGTATCCGGTTGATTGCTTCCTGACTTGTAATTAAGCTCAAGGTTATTCGCAATTTCAAGCTTAAAGTTTGTCAGTTTTGTTGCCGTTGCAGCATTTGCAAGGGCTACAGTAGATCCAAACTTGGCGGACATATCCTTCCAAGTAAAGAGCGTTCCTGAAGTAGTTGTTAATGCGGGAGCGGTAACAGAAGATGGAGCCTTTGACATAAAGTTCGCCTTTATGGTCGCAATCCCATCGTTTGTTACTTCAATTTCACATTGATCAATAGCAGCATATGCATATTGCTCTGTATCAACAACTTTGTTATCCCACAATGTTGCAGCCGTTACCGCATTACCGGAAACAACTGGTGTCATTTGGTGGTCATGTACTGGAGGTGTTGCATTCAATTGTGTCCTTGATTCTGCACCAAATGCGAGTTTCAAAAGATAGCCACAATTAAGGGAATCAAGATACATAGTAACTGATCCTTCACCCCAGCGTTTGCCTGAAACTGAACCAAAATCCTTAACTCTGGATGTGCGTGCAGCGATATCCATTAAAGGCTCGTGATGCCCACGCATTGAGTTTTCAGTAAATGGTACAAATATATCAGGTGTTGCTTCAGGAGTTCCAGCAGTCGCTTCAATAGCAAGCCCTAAAAACCCCCTTCGTCCTATTGCTTCAGCCATAATTTATTCACCTCCCTTCAAATATCATAAGATAAAATTATTTAATAAGCAATGAGGGATGCTTTATAGCAATCTCCTCTGCTTTTGCCTTGGCTTCTTCTTCTGAAGAAGCAGTAATTGACCCGGCAATCTCTTTAAAAAGGTATGTTCCATTCAGCCCTCCGGGGCCAATGTATGTTACCAAAGATTTCTTTTCCTCCTTTGGTTCTTCTTTTTCTTCTGCTTCATTAACTATTGCTTCTCTTTTTTCTTGTGATTTGGATTTAACCATAATGCTCACCTCCTTTATGTTACAGATGGAACCACATTTACGCAATCAAGAATAAACTCTGCAACTCGTGTATCTCCAATTTCTCTATCAATGTAGCTTAGATCTCCATGCACTGGGCGTACATACTTCATCATGCCTGAAAGGGTAGTGTCCATATCAAATGCAGTTAAAATCTCATCAGTCATTTCTCTAATTAAACGCTCTGCCTTCTGATTGCCAGCACCGGTTGCTGTGCGCTCCTGATAAACTCTAATTGCTATCTGGTATGTCCTTAAGTTACGTATAGTATCGCCAAACTCACCAGAAAAGGCTTGGGGCGTTACTGTAGCAAAAGGGTATCTTCCCCCCGTTGGCTTATCAATCTCGTACTCATAGACATCCTGAATGCCTGAAACACCACGCATTTTGGTAGCAATTGCTCCCGACACATCAACAATTTGACTAGCCATGGATACCTCCTCTGGACTTGTAGTCTCTACCAAGATCCAATTGAATAGTAAAAGTAAGCTCATACATATAGAATAACATTATTTTCCTGCCATTTGACTCATGATCATATTGGCGGCAATACCAAATTGATCAACAACATATTGTGCTTCAGATCTAAATGCCGGCTCTACAAATGGTTGTGCCTTGGTTCCCTGCCTTTGAATCTTTTTTGCTATAACAAAGCCAGCACCTTTTGCATTCAATTTAATTTCTGCCCAACGCTCTATAGCTTTGACTGGAGGCATTTTGCCACCGGGTCTTCTTCCGGCTTCAACAACAGAGCCATATTTTTCCCCAACGCCAACCACACCCTTATCCCATGTGGCTTGGTTGACCTGTACTGATCTCCTCAATGATCCCTGAAAGGTAATACCCTTAGCGGTAATGTTTTCCTGAATGGCATTCTTGACCTTCAAGGTTGCCCTCTGCATGGCCTGTGTCATCATAGGCTTAACATTCAGCCCTGCCCGCTTGGAATCATTAACAAATTCCTCAAGCCCTTTAATTTGTAATGTAAAATTCATGTTATCTGCCATTTAGTTATCTCCTTTAAAAAGAACCAACTCCAAATGTGGAATTGGCCCCCAATTGTGATCTTGAATCCCTTTGACTATAAACTTCTCATTGCTGCCGGAAATAGTAACCCTATCACCAATTCTCATGCCTGAAACTGTTACAAATGCTTGGTATGTTTGTCCAAATACGCCATCTGCTACGGCTGTAAGCTCTGCTGTTGCTGGCTGAACATTAATTTTAATAGCTCCGTAATTACCAACGGCTTGATAGGACTCTTTGTCAGAGTCCATTGATTCTGGGGTTAATCTATCAACAGATGCAATTTTGTCCAAAAACATATCATCCAACTCTCCTGTATGGGCCTAGTAATCGCTTAGCATCTTTCACGAGTTTACTTTCACCCATACCGGTTGACCCAAATTCAAACTCAACAGCACCTTGCCTAAGCCTATTAGCGCCCATCTGATTGTATTGACCTGACACAAGATCTTTCATAAGTAAAACCACTGCCTGCTTAATTGACCCCGGCAATGCAGAAGGTTCCCAGCCACCTCTATAGGAAACTTTGGTATAGAACTGCCTGCCCCGCAATGAATAGAAATCAGTAAAGACAGGTACGCCCTGCAAGGTTATTTCTTGGTAAGGGTATCTGATATTTCGCTGCGTATAATCAATATTGAATTTATTGACCCCTGCTCCATTGGTAATAGTCAATGCAACAGTTGTAGCACCACGGGTAATTGAGATTGCAGACACTGTTTGAATGGGAAGCTTTTTAGGAAAGATAAGTAAATCACCTTCTGTGGTAATTAATCCCTGCACTACTTCATTGGCTATGTCTTCTGCAAAAGGGGTATATTCCAAATAATCAGTAGCTATTTTAGAGGCTGCACTAATCATGCCCGACAATGTAGGCGCATCATATTTAGAGGTATCAACCTCCGGGGCAAACTGCCCAAATTCGGTAACAGTAATAATATTGCTATCAGTCATAATTGCCTTTCCAAATATCTTGAACTCACTCTTGTAGGCTGTGGTATGAGTGAGATACACAGCCTACGATTCAAGATAGAGCATTAGCCAATGGCTAAGCCTCCTATCTTCATTTGGAAAGGTTCACCTATAACTTCAAGCACCAACGCTTCAAGAATGAAACGTATAGAGCTAAAGGTAGATGAAGGAACGTCCACCCTACTCATAGGGATTAATTCCTCAATTTGCACCCAGTTTTCACCGGATACATCTTTTTCCTGTAGAAGATAAGCATCTCCGCCAGTATATCTTGAAACTTCCAGATCAATGACATTACCAGTAACTGGATTAATGACATTGCCGACTCGGTAGCCAGCAGTAACATTACCCGTGTTATTGATGAATGCACGTTGAATAGATCCAGACCATTCCAAGTTATCTGCGACTGCTCTATTCTGTCTTGCATTTGCATACAAAACAGATGGATCTCCTCCTGCAAGGTATGCAGTGTTGCAGAAGTTGCCGATTCCGGAGGCGGTCAAGAGTGCAGCATTACCAGAATTAGTGGTAATTTGTACTCCCAAGCCATCAAATTCAAGTACTCTTGCTGTGGCATCCCCTCCTATAAGGAGTTCTTCCTCACCAAGCATGACTTCAACAGCTTTTACCTTTTCACGGGCATCAAGCATTGTGGTTCCAGAAACTGGCCCACCACCTGGCCCTGTACCTCCACGTGTTGCTGCAATGGCTAATCCACCAACCTCAACTGATCTACCCAGTAGCTTAAATGGATAAGCCACTGTAGCATACGTTTGAGAGGTAGCATTAGGCGCCGCAGCGTCCGCAAATGCGACTGCAGTATTTGTACCAACACCTGCAGCTCCAGTATTAGAGTGAAGTTTTGAAGTCAGCTTTTTAAATACGGCTGCTTGTCCAAAACCTTGTACTCTAGGAGTTCTATTCCGAATTGGAGTTTGAACTGGTACTAAAAGCTTAATGTCAGGTGTAATATTTTCTGGTGAAAATACTGACCGTGTTGGAGGGGCAAATGTAGAAGTCGTCAGGATTTCTGCCGCCTTCATGATTTGATCCCTCATTTGAGCATCTATCTGTGATAAAACATCATTTGGATTCATAATTTATTCACCTCCTTCTTTGTATAGGATCTGTTATTTAGCTCGTTCTAAGGCTGCAATTTCATTTTGTAATGCCATTGCTTCCTTTGAAAAGCCCTGTTTGGCAAACTCATTTGCTCCTAATTTTTCAAAAAGAGCATCAAGTTCTACCCATCGTGCTTTCTTAACAGCAAGCTCTGCTGTTGGTTTTTCTGCGTCTTTCTTAGGAGAATCTTCCGACCCACCTTCAATTGACTTTAGTACGACTGCTGACTTAGCTTTTGTTGCAGCAGGAGTACTCTCAAGTTTGGCAATGCGGCCTTCCATACCCATTAGGGTATCTACTACTTTCGCCAGACTGCCAGCTATAGAACTGACTGCTTTTGCTATTGAAGGATCTGCCTTGGCTTCCGCTTTTGGTGTCATCTTCTCAAGCTTAGCTTCAATTGCAGCAAGTTTGGTGAGGGTAGTTGCAGTTTCACCTGCTTCTTTTTCCTCTTCAGCCGTATCTTCTGCTTTTGCCTCATCAGCATCTGCAGTTACTTCTGTTTTTCCTTCTTCTGCTTTACCTTCATCCTTCGCTTCTGCATCTCCGTTTGGAGTTTCCTCCGCACCTTCCGCAGGCTTTTTTGGATCATCTTCTTTTTTAAGTTCGTTAGCTTTTGCTTTCATACCTATAATCACCCCCTTTCGCAAGGAATCTGCCATGGGATTGTTTGTAAAATCCATAGCCTCAAGTAATTGAATTTTCTGTTTGTATTGTTCGGGGGTAGCACCACCAAAGTATCCTTCCATTGGGCCATCTTCACTTGGCTCTGGCTCTGCTTCGGTTGCCTCTACGGCAATTATTTGCTTGAGCATTTCCAGTATCTTCTCAAGCTTCTTAACATCCTTGCCCAAATATCGGTAGTAAGAAATCTTATCCTTGACCTGAATCATGAGATTTGCCATGGAGTAAACAGTTTCAGCATCCTTGCTGATTTTCTCTTTTTTCCAAAGCTCAATGGTTGCTGCCTTGTTTGCCGGCACATCAACCAAAGAAATCTCAACAAGTTCAAGTTCATGAATAACATTACCTACACGCTTTAAGACATTCCCTCCAATAGAAAATCCTGCATAACCGCCGCCTTTGATAAGATCCCATGCTTCTTGAGCTAAGATCTTGGCTCCAATATAAAGGCCTTTCTTTGAAACGTCTGCCTGTTTAGTTGTTCCTGCCACCTTTGGTTGATGCATTTCACGAATAGTAGGAAACTTCATGTACTCTGGAAGCGCTTTCTCAAGAGCTTCTGATTTTATAATTTCTCCATCAGAGTCAATGTCTGGCGTGGATGCCCAGCCAAATACCATTCTTTCTTCATCATCAACTTTTGTAATAGGGACGTATTTTTGGAATGTAAGTTTCATATTCACCCCCTTAATAACTAGGTTTTGGTTTTCTTGGTTTCATATTTTAAAACACAAAAAACCACTACGCCCGCTTGCTCATTGGGCCTAGTGGTCTATAAATAGAACACTCTATGCTTTAATCTAACCAAAACAAAAAGCAATTGTCAAGAGTCTTTCTTTTTTTCTGCTTCCTGACTCTTTCTTAATTGCTCATTCTTTTCCGCTTCTTCTTTTTTGATCATTTCTATATCAGTTTTTGTATCCATATTAATTTCCTAACCACACTTTATCCGGAGGCAACCATTGATCTGGTATCACTTCTTCCTCATAGCAACGACAGGAAACGTGTGCTGGAGGCCCATCGTAGCCATCAGGGTATGTACCACCAATCTTCTTTTCCTTGCCTTCTAGTGGCACACAGATAGGGCAGACACGTTCATCCCTACTGGTACGCCAGATCATCTCCTGAATGCCATAGCGCTGTGCTGCTTGGTTCTCAACAACCTTCATTGCTTGGGCTGTCTCGGTAAGTACAATGCGCTCTGCCCGTATAGCTGAAATGCCTTTGCCATCTTCTATGAGCATTTGCTGAATCTCAAAAGGAGTTTTGCCGGCAACCTTTCCATCCTGAATCTTTTTAGCAATCCATTCCTTTGTATAGTCATCAATTTTATCAATGATTAAATTGGAGTAATTATTGAAATACGTAATTAATGCTTCATTTTTTAAGCCAAAGATCCCTTGAATACCCAGCTTATCCAGTGCTGCTTGGCCGCCTTGTTCACCGGCCCAAACCAAATAAGCAGAGAACTCCACATCATTACTCAACCGCTTTGTAGCCAACAACACACTGATTTGATTCATTAATGGGGAATTAGCCGCCTTGGCTAAATTAATGAGCAAAGGTAAATGGCTTTTGTATTGTGCGACATAAGCTATTTGTCCATTGAGTGCTTTCTCAATATCCTTTTGAATATTGACATAGGGTTTTGAATGTTCAGCCACATAAAGGGCTACGTTTGTACCCTTTTCATAAACAAATTTCTCAATAGTAAGTCTAGTTCTATGCAGATGCAACATCATGCTCTATTCTCCTTAGCTCGGAAGCAAATTTGAGCAAAGTCATAGAGGCTTTTATTTCAGGATCTAAGTATTGATCAAACAAAAGCTTTGCTTGAAGCCTTGATTGAACTTTCTGGAGTGCGTCTGCAATCTCCTCATTTGTTTGCCCATCTATATAGTCTGAATCAAATTTGGTTCTGATTTTCACCCCTCGCTCCAAATCGCTATACACACATTTCTTCCAGCGCCGTATATCCTGATCCATGAGCTTTTGCTTTTGTTCAGGTGTCATCTCCCCACCTTTGGGGGGATTATTCTTGTTCTCCTCATTATTGCCATTTGTTGGGGAGGTCTTATTCTCTGCCATAGCTGCGGCTGTTGCTTGTGTGGCAGCAGGGCCAACCTTGCCGGCAACAAAATCTTCTACCAATATTGGCCCAGAAGAAGTTTGGATGTAGGGCTTAAGGCCTAATGGTTCTCTTCCATTTTCTGCTCGCCATTCATCTACGCCCAAAGCACCAAGGCTAATTTCTTTTTCTGCAATCTCCATTTCTTCTTTATGATCTGTAGGATTAATATTCCTCCAGATAAACTGCAGATTTGTTAAGCCTAATTCCATTTGAATAAGATCATCAAATATCTCTTTAATGAAATTACCCAAGGGGAGTAGCCCACGCTCTTTTCCAATATCTTGTTGACTACCTGCTGTTGCTTTATTCACATTCATGGTAATGCCAATATCCTGTGGTTGCACTTCAAACATAGCGCATGTTTGCTGCAGCATCCAAAGCTCAAACTTCTCAAAGGCCATATCCTCTGGCTTTTTGGTTGGAGTATATTCAGAGCCACCAGGCAAGATCTTAAGCCTATGGGTCATCCTAGGATCTCCAGCGACCAATGCATCAAACCACATCTGCCATTCCTCAACAAGCGTCTTTGTTTGTGCTACGTCTTCAGGAAGCGTTAAGAAGCCTTCAGGAATATTGTTCTCTCTAAAATAGGACAAATTATATAAAGTACCCCGCAATGCTGACTCTGCTTGTAATATCAAGGACTCCAAAGGAGAAAGGCCATAAGGGGAGTAAGATCGTGGATTCATTACCTCATAAAGCATTTCATCAGTGCTAAACTGTGCGACTGGCTGCCCTTGGATGATCTGCACGTATGCTGGGTCTGGGGGTTCAGGTGTTGCTCCTGTATCTGTTACTCGTAAAGCAATAGTCGTTGGATCAACCGGAACAAGATTTAAAAAGTCTCCGCCTCTTGTTCTTTGCATCTCAAAACAAACCGCATCAATTGTCAACACATCATCTACCATGAGCGTCAACATCTCCCGCATTCTTGTCTTATGTCCCATTGGTTGCTTAAGGAAATCCTTTACTGCTTTAATTTGGCCCGCATATCCCTTTTCATCTTTAACTTCATCAATGGTAGTAATATCCCACTCTAATTGTGTAATCTGCCTTACACGTCTATTGATACATGCTCTGGCAATTGGATAAAGAACTGCAATGCGTCTTAAGTAGGAAAAGGGTACATCAGCTCCGGGCTTTCGGTCAGGATCTTTTGTATCATTGATCCGGTAAGGCAAGCGATAACGCATTGCTTCATTGCGATTTAATGTTTCTACCTTTTGGATTTCTTCTTGCACAAGGGCTGGGATAGATTTCTCAAGTTGTAATTTCTCATCATTTATCTTGATTAATTCCTGAAGATTCTTTGCCGGCACAAGCTTTGTGTTTGTGGACTTCACGTAGTTATTTAATATACCCCTGAAGATTGGGGTTTTGTAAAAACGAGTTTGGATTGTTTTTGCCAATTTCATTTGTTTGCTCCTTATAATAATCAGCAACAGCAGATCTCCTGCCCAATAGCGTCATCGCTCCTTCCAATGCATCAGGCCCATCATCATGATCTGCAGAAGGAAAATTGACTAGCTGTTCTATCAGCTTTTGCTGATCCCTTCTAAATTTAACTCTACCATTCTTAATATCGGGTTGCAAGGACTGAATCCTTAAGATCTTGTCTGTATGAGTTTTCACTCCTTTGATAGGTATCTCCAGTTTCTCATCTTCTAGTTTTTTTTGCAAGGTGTCTTTAAAGAACTCCTGAAACTGGTTAATTTCAACGCCAAAATCTTTGTAGTGATAAATCCTATGTTTGGCTATTACATCTAATGCTATAATATCCGGATGCCTCTTTGCAATATCTGCGTCAAGGATATAGATCTGGTAGTTATAATCAGAGGCTAATGTTACTATAGCAGAATAATCTCCGCCTTGCTTTCCCATGGAAGGATCAACAAACCCAACAACGTATAACTCTTTCCCTACAATATCCGTGTCATCATAGTACTGTATCCACTCCGGCAAAAATCTACGTTCATCATCTGACAACGGCTCATTCTGTTTTTCAGAACTAAAAGCAGCAGGGCCATCAGCAATACGTTGCAGCATCAAATTGTAGTAAGGTTCCTTTGCTTCCCATAAAACCTTTGTACCATCAAGCATTTCAGCTTTATGCTCCTCAAAGAACTTCCTGCCATCCTCAAGCCTATTGGGATTCTCCAGATCAACAATGAGCCTTTCCCATTCGTCCCAAAGGGGAGAGGCTGACCATTGAATAACTGATTGATACTTCTTGGAGTGATATACAGGATTCTTCAGGAGCTTTGCCAGCAGGGAATCGTAGTGCATGATTGTGCCTATTACTACCTTGTCAGTACGCTCATCACCTGCCTTTGAGAGGGCCTTTGCATGCCAAGCAGCCATATAGGTACGTTGGTCAGCACTACGCACGTTCTCATCGTTTTCTAGGTCATCACAGATGATAAGGTCAGGCCTCCATTGTTTGTAACGTCTACCACGGATCTTCTTGCCTGCTCCAAGGGCTTGAATGCGCACCTCTTCACCTTTAAGTATTAAGTCTGAATTTGTCCAGATATTACCCTCTACATTGCCAAAGTCATCCTGTAGTAACTCGTTATCCTCAAATTCACCTTTTATAGCTGAAAGGAAATCGTTTGCCTGATCTGCTGTGTCAGACACAATAATTATATAATGCTTCTTCTTGTATACCGCACACCAAATGGGAAGGGCAAAAGAAATGATTGTTGACTTGGCATTTCCACGTGGGGCTGCATTGGCTATATTATCCGGAGTACCATTTTCTATTGCTTCCTGAATTGTTATATACATTTCCTCATGCATAGAGGAAGGATCAACGTAAAAGTATTGGGGAAAGTAATTGCGGCAAAACTCCCTGAAATTATGTTCACATTCTTTAATTCGGGTCAGTCTGTGTCTTTGAAATTCTAAGACCGCTTCTTGGGTCAATACCCAACCGGGCGCACTCTTTAAGGTAAAGCTCATATGTCATCTCCTTTTGCTGATCATCCTTTACATTTACTTCTGACTTTTTGATAGTAACAAGTCCTGCTCTATCAAGTTGCTCTTTAACAATATGCAATGCTGCTATGTAATCATGTGCTTTCAGCGCCTGCTGTAAAATGGTATTCATTATCTTTGGCGCATACTTTGCCTGCGATTTAAATTCACTGCGTACATCCTCTTCTATAAACTTATCCTGCCTAGCCTGAAAGTCCAAAAAGGGCAAATAAAGCTTTCCATCATAAGCAAAATAGTTATCCAACGTACCCTTAGTAAGCTTCCCTCCAAGAGCCTTTTCAATCTCTTTTGTGGTATAGCCCTTATACCTTAACTCTATTGCCTTTTTATGATAAACATTCATGCTAAAAATTCAATTAAATCAATTAAAATCAACATATTTTTTAGGGGCCAAAAAAGAGGAGTTTATGCTGTATATAAGCCCCACTCCCCTACTTTCCTATGTGTCCCCTAATTTCTTCTTTTAGCCTCAAAAAGACCACTCCCCTACCGGGGGAGTGGGGGAGTGCTAGCCTCAATTGAGTACATTAATTTGCAACCACTCCCCCACCGCTTCTACAGCCTCAAACTATGCATTTACTGCTGGAGTCTCTTCTACTGCTTTTTCTTCTACATTTGGGTTATAGAGTTGAAATTCCCACTCTTCCCCATTATCCTTGATCTGGGATATTGCGTTGTATCCCTGCTTCGGGATTTTCACTATCTTTGTCTCCTCCTTGGGGTAAATCGTTTTGTTTGGCATCTAATATTTCACCTCCCTCCGATACTATCCAGTCTTGGAATTTTGCCATTTTATCGGCACTTCCATGACACTTTTTATACTTCTCTCCACTGCCACAAGGGCATGGATCATTTCTTCCTGTCTTATCAATTGCTTCTCCAAGTTTTCTTTCTTCCTGTAGTTTAGCATAGGCTTTTGTAAAAAGGCTATCCCATTCTTCAACAATATTATCCCATGACAAACCAACAACCCAGTCATATGCTCTATCAACAATCTTCTTTACTTCAGCCGGATGTGTATACGCCCAAAACATTTTCTCTACCATGTCATCAACATTTGTCAAAGGTCTGATTCGCTCATTGTCTTCAATGCCCATGCAAATCCATTCACTGTTATTGCTCCCGGCTTTGACCGGAATACCACGTACTTCATTAATGCCCCCTTTGTTAAATAACCAATCGTTAAGATCCAGCTCTCCCGGCGCTGTTCCATTGGCTCCTGAATCTTTATCAAGAGGAACATAGGAATTAAAAATATCAAGAATGCTTGTAATGTTTGGCGCTGCAATAGGAGTCTTGGTTGCCATGGCTTCTGTAGTAATAAAGCCCCAACCTTCGCCAAGCGTTGTTGTTACACAAAGATCCGCAATGTTGTAGATCTTATTCACATAGTCAACTGGATAACCAATGCCGGCATTAAAGTCCATAGGCACTGTATAGTCTTTGCCCGGAACCAGATCAAAGTTGCGTGCCATCTCATGGATACTGCCTCCAGCGTCTTGTACCTTACAATGCAGGTACAAATGGCTATCAGGCACTTTCTTCTTAAAAGCAGCAAAAGCAGCCATTGTGCGGGATATATCCTTCCTAGGCTGATTCCTTGAGACATTCACCACTAAGTATGTATGCTCGGAAACTTCCCCATTAAAGAAGGTTTTTCTAAACTCCTTCTTTTCCTCTTCTGAAATAGGCTTAAAGACATTTACATCTACGCCATGATGAATAACACTCATGCGTGTTGTCAAAGAAGGTGTATTGAGGATTGCCCGCTTTTTCTGACCTGCCTCTTGCAGTGCCAGATTAAAAGTAGTCTGGAATGGATCTTTATCAAATTTAAGTATCTGGTTTCTTCCCCACTCACAATAAGCTACAGGAAAATCAGCCAGAGCTATTGAGCGTGTTACCCAATTTTCTTTTACTTGAGCATCTACAGGAAAGTAGCCAATCCATGTAAACCAATATTCCGGAGGTACAGAGCGCTTCCACAATTCCTTGGCTACTTTTAACTGCTCGGCAAATGGATAGTCAACTCCCAAGCCTTCAATAACAAACGGGTCTTGAATAGTAAAGACAATATCCCAGCCTTGTTTCAAGCCAAACTTTGCTTCACTTCCGTTAATAGCATTAAGCAATCTGCCTCTCCCATACATATCAGCATACCCCTGCGGCATTGCAGGATAGATATTGTAGGGATGCGTGGCTCTATCGTAGTAGTCTCCATAGTAATTAATACCAATAACGTCAACGTCATATTTGCCGGTCTTTACTAACCCGGTTAAAATATTGCGTGAAACTTGAGCAAAGCCGGTTGCAGCCGTTGGAGAATCGCACAAGGCTAGTATTCGTATCTTCTTATCCTTTTTAGTTTCATCAGTAGTGATAGCAACATTTTCTTCCATTTAGTTGATGATCCTTTCTTTTTTTTTCTCTGGAATAATAATAGGCGCATTTGGATCTTGTTGTCTTTTCCTGAAAAATTCCTTTTGAAAATGCTTTTTATCTTCTTCAGACATGGAACTATATCCCGGTATGACATTTTCAAAACGCTCTTCATCTGCTATTGGTACGCCATAGTAAGTAATGCTCATACCAACATGAAAACCGCTAAGCTCATCTGCCGGGGCTGAAAAAAGCCAATCCCATACTTTCTTCTTTGCTTCTGTTGGCAATGTACTCATGCCAGTCTGGCCCCAATAATTGCATGGCGGTATTAAGGTTTTTTCAAATTCATCTACAAAATGTATGACACACGTTTGACAGGCTGTTTTCATATTAATTTTTCTCTTCCATTGATTTAACTCTTTTTGCTATTCTTTCTATATATTTCAAATGGGCTTTATGTAATTCTTCCCAAGCTATCTGGTAAGCCCAATATTGATCAAACCCAAAGAAATGCCAATGAAGACCGGGCATCTTTGATGCATTCCACAAATCAGATTTTAAATGCCAGAAATTTCTTATAAACTGTATAACTTGTTGCATCACCAATCCCTCCAGCTCTTTGTTGCATCTCCATATGGCTGCATATTACCGCCGCCATCCATAACAAAAGGATGCTCACCACCCCATTTTCTTATATACAGAGACTGGTTATGCCCATGGTTTATTGCCACATCATGACGCAGCTCCACGTTCCTTACCAGTGTTTGAGAGGCATAGTGATAGTATGGCGCTGTAGATAGCCTCTTGAAGTGTAGACGCTCTACAGGGATATTGTGGTCATTGTGCTGTGCTATATGCCTTCTGGCTCTATCAAGCCGTGCATGGTAATCCTGATCCTCACAGTAAGCCCCCATGAAGTTTTCATCAAACCAGCCAATTACCCTGATTGTTTCCCGTGAAATCATATAGCAGGAAAAGTCTGGCCCTTCTGCTCGCCAACCCTCAATCTTCCATGTATCAAAGTCTGTATAAGGCTCTGGTAATTCAAGTTGCTGCAATAGCTCAACGCCCATTCTATCCCGCACATTGTCGCCTGTTACCATTAAGTAGCCAGTCTTATCCATGAACTTCATCAAATGATCAAGTGTTTTTGGATTAAGAATAATGTCATTATTAAGTACTGCTACGTACTCGCAGTCTGGATCTTCAAAGGCAAGTTTAATTCCCTGATTCCAAGAAGCAGCAACGCCTTTGCGTTCATTGTTTCGGACATAGATAAGTTTTTTGCCACCAGTCAATTGCTCTTTGTTAAGTCCTTCACCCCAGCGTGCTGTTCCATCTGTTGAAGCGTTATCAATGAGAATAACATTACAAGCAGACCCAATAGAATCAATGGCTGCCTGTGTTAGCTCTAAACAATTTATAACCGGCATGACTACGTAAAGTTTCATTTTGTTACCTCCAACTGGCAGTTATAATCTGCAAACCCAATCTTTGTAGAGTTGTTCATTCCTATCTCTTGTGCAAGCATTCTTGGATCAAGAGCAATTGCACGCTGATACCCATTCTCCATGAAGAGCTTTGCCAGACTCTCCATGTCATAACCCCATTTGTGGTAATCGCCTACAAAGCCATTGTAGGGGCCAAATACATTGACCATGCAGATAAACCAGTCGTGCCACGCTCCATCCCGGTCTATAATATGTCTTGCGATTTTTGTTAGATCCGGACAGGCAACAAACACTTTTCCTCCCGGTTTAAGTACTCGCCTCCATTCTGACACTAGACTACCATTCTCGTGGAGGCCAACGTGTTCTATAATGTGCCAAGCGACAATATAGTCAATGGAATTATCTTCTATATCATCCATGCGCTTTGTAAAATCACGCCTCACAAAATTACCCCAAGATTTGGAGCTTTCAGTATCTGCAAAATCGCTATTCTCCCATTCAACAAAAGAATCTGTTGGTAGGATAACTGGGCCGCAACCAATATTAAGACCTTTTTTCATATTTATCCCTTTCCATTTGTTTTGCTTTTATAATGATTGATCCGGCAAGTGTAATAATGCCCCAAACAACAAGAGGTACTTGCAGCCAAAGGTTATGTAACTGTGTTGCAAGCAGCCAATAAAGAAGTGCCTGTATTTCCCAGAGTTCGCTTTTCAAATGATTATTCATGTTTTTTTAAAAGGAAATCGGTTAGATCATTTCGTCTATTTACTTTCTCAATAATAAATCCGGCTGCTTCAAAAAGCTTTGCCCACTCTTCATCAGTATGTGTTTGCTCTTGTGGCTGATCCAAGTAACCCCAAAGCTCATTTGGCACAAGGCAAAGGAATTTACCATCATCCTTGAGGAGTCTGTAGCACTCGTCCAAGGCTACAGGGAGATTAATCACATGCTCAATTGAGCCTATAGATGTGAGCCAATCAAAGACCCCAGAAGCGTACCCAGTGTCTTCTATGTCTGCTACCTCAAAATATGCGTCTACGGGCATCCTAGAGGCTAATTCTACCCCTACAGAAGACAGGTCTATACCCATACATTTGGCGTAGTCTGCCACATGCCCAATAAAGTCCCCATCCCCGGAGCCTATATCTAAAAGCCGCTTTGTCCTATCCTTGGGTATACCTGCCCACTCCATGAGCCTTAATGCCTCATCCTTTGGTATTTTCCAGCCACCGCCCATTTCGGTATACTTCTGGTTATACCAATCTCCAAGATCCTTTGAGTTGTCAAACTTTATTAATGTATGTGCGTCTGTCATATCTTTTGATACACTCCTAGCTTATTACCAAACCTCCCGCAAAAAATCCAGTTCCTATGCTCGTTAAAGTATTCTTCACATGCTTGGTATACTCCCGGCAAACTGTCATGCCCAAAGTCGTCAAAGCAGGCATAGCCTCCTGATTTTACTTTTGGAAGCCAATGCTCAATATCAGACTTAACAGCTTCGTAGACATGATCTCCATCAATATGAATCAGATCAATCTTACCTTCATAAATCTT
>Ga0070741_10002940_pt1 | contig 43919 bp, 37 predicted proteins | sample Coa_R1_4_FD_66440 | JGI IMG/M metagenome (GOLD analysis project Ga0070741, IMG submission 66440) | Surface soil microbial communities from Centralia Pennsylvania, which are recovering from an underground coalmine fire - Coalmine... | ecosystem: Environmental > Terrestrial > Soil > Unclassified ... | reverse complement strand
TTTAACCCCCTTGAAGACTGCAACCCGCCACAACCCACGCGAGGCGAGGTCCGCTTCTTAACGAAGGAGAGCGAGCACCCTAAACTCCGGGAATTCATGCGGGTTCCCGAAATGGAGCCCTACGGAACAGAGGAGTATTGGCGCGGGGTATGGGAACTCCTTTACTACACGGGGATGCGGCCGGGCGAGCTCTGTCATTTACGGTGGAGAAAAGTTCACTTAGCCGATGGGTATATTCTCATCGACCGAACCGCTAAGAGCGAAGCCGAACGGTTAGGCGAGGAGGCGTTCAGCCCCAAGGTCCGAAAGCGAAGCGCAAGCTTCAATCGCATCGAACTTCACCCCAAAGCCGTGCAGTGGCTCGAGTATTTTAAGGCGCTCCAGTCGCGCGGCCGCTTTTGTGTAGGGGTGAAGGCGGGGACATTCGCTGCGCCACCGCTCGAAGAAGAGGTCGTGGACGCGATCCTGGCCTATATCGCCGAGGTGGATCGCGCTGTGCCGGCGTCCGAACTCTACGACGCACTGGTGGCTCGCGAAGTTATTGAGCCATATACCCAAGCCGCTCCTGCGCGATACCTGGCGATCCGCCTGGCGCGCACCGACGTGGGTGGGGAACTGGCCCGCAGAGGGCTGGAACGAAAGTACGGTTTCCCACGTCACTTCCCGGAGGGTGACGCCGAAATCATGCACCCCTCCGGCGAGAAGCAGGTTACCGTTCCTATCTTTCGAGAGCCCGGTCCGTACGTAATTGGAGGCGCGAAGCCGATGCGGGAGCACACCGTGTACGATTACTACTGCCGCCTCATCGAACGGACGATGGCCGCCTATCCCGAGCTCGATCTAAGCGACACATCCCCCAAGGTGTTTCGAGCGTCGATCGGCAGCCACATGCTCCAACTGAGGGAGGACCTCGTGCGTGTTTCGCGCTTCCTTCGTCATTCGAGCGTGAAAGTCACGGAAGCTCATTACGCATCGCTGCTCCGAAGCGACATTCGTGCCGCGGTGTCGATTGTACCATAACAAACCAAAACGACAATGAATAGACAAGATACCCTGTCCAGGGTCGTCGAAGAACTACGAACCGAACTCGGAGAAGTCCGAGCGGAACTTAAAGCGATCGAAGTACGCGGGCCGGCCTTACGCAGCAGAGAAGAGCGTATCGCCCAGGCGCTCGATACGTTAGTAGGGGAAGGTTCCACGGGCGATCCGGCGTGGCTGAAAGTGCCGCGGATTACGAACGAGGGCTTGGAGCGCTGTCACGCCCCCGCGCCCAGGAAAGACAAAACTAAGGCGTCGCCTCGCGCCAAGATGCAGTTGACCGACGGCCACGTCTTGGAGGCTGCAATCTTTATTCAATCGAAGGGACGCCCGCAGCGGTCCGCCGAAATCTTTCAACACCTGGTGCATGGCGGCTTCCTTACGGTGCCCGAAGGTTCTGAAATGCCGACCAAGGCATTCGGCATCCGGTTGGGTAGTATCGACCAGAACCTTATCGTGTACGATCGGACGAACAAGACCTGGTCGCTGAAAGACCCGTCGCCAAAAGAAAAGCTGCGGCGTCATAAGTCGAATCCGGAGACGCGCATTCTTCCGTCGTCACCGATCGCCCGCAAGGACCATCTGTTCGTGAGGATCGTTAAGCGTATTCTCGACCGCACCGGAACCGCAATGTCGTCGCAGTCGATCTACGCCGAGCTTCAGGAGGAACGTGACTTTCGACTGATTCCACAACCCGTCGAAACGTACATTGATTTTATCGGAACTCTTGCGACGTATAAAGACTTTTTTGCGCTCGATGAAACAACGCAGCTCTTTTACTCCGTCGCCGATGATCCGGTTCACAACCGTCGAGGCATCGCGGCGGATGGAATTGCGCCCGGCCTCTACACGAATGGTCGAGCCTACGCCGCGCGTTGAAATAGCAGAGGGGGTCCCCACGCCGGTATGTTATCGGTATGTTACGACCTCTTTCCCCGCATTCTTGATAAACTTAAAAGCCTCGAATCCAATTCATATTTGAGGCTTTTCTATATTCCTGAGTAGCTCAGTTGGTTAGAGCATCTGACTGTTAATCAGAGGGTCGTAGGTTCAAGTCCTACCTCAGGAGCTTCTCCCGTAAAAGCTCTATAGTGTGCTGTGGCACCTCACTCGTTTGCTGCGGTAAGTCACTCATTTGTGACCTGATTTATCAGGGTTTGTATGGTTACCATTTGAGGGTTGGCGAGTCTTCTGAATGATGCCGTACATGGCATTGCAAACTCTCGAATTACATGGGTCACAGGTTATGGGTTCGGTCCATGGGGTGGACCGCCGGCAAAGTACGCCCGGAAGTTACGCTGGCCTTGATTTGCACTTTAGTGCTTCCCACACTTTGCTTTTATCCCTTTTACACAGATATCGATGTCCATCATTGTATCGCTCTTGAAGTCATCCGGTCATCGGACGCACCGTACCGAGCTAGTTTTGTAGCAAATTTGCCGGGTATTGTAGTAATTCATATTATTGCAATAAAGATATTTGGTCCATCGGTCCTGGGCTTTCGGTTTCTGGAAATTATTGTACAGGCGACGATCGTGATGATAATGTATAAGGTCCTTCGTTTGTGGATCTCACAGACCCCGGCACAAATTGGAGTCTCGCTGTATGCCTTTATATATGTTCACGGCCCCGGTTTCTATCTGGGTCATCCGGACTGTTTTGCGGTGCTCCCTATCGCCTGTGCCATTGGTTTTCTCATTCGAGGATTTCGAAGTTCAAAGGGCGTTCGGCGAACGCTATTTTTTATTGGAAGTGGGGCAGCCTATGGAGCCGCCACGTGTTTTCGCCCGACCTTTGGGCTCCTCCTGTTTGCACCGATTCTATTCTTATTCGATCTGCGAGTGCGGGACAGCTATAAAGACATTGCTCTTGTTATGATCGGGTTTACCGCGATCGTTGCGATATGCGTGATGAGTTACGCCGGTTCCGCACAGGGGATCGGAGCATTGTATACTTCTATCGTTATTTATAATTTCGAAGTGTATTCGCATGCGTTTCAATGGACCGCGTATTCGAAACGCTCGTATGTTATTGCGGGCTTGGCGGGTGTGTGGACCCTTTTGATCTGGCAGCGCACACGATCGGGTGAACCATTTGAAATCAGGCCTCGAAATTCCGGCGAAAGACGATTCCTGGCCGTAACTTTTATTGCGCTGCTGGCTGGTATTGCGAGCATGTTCCGATTTTCGGGGTACCATCTGACCCCGGTTTTTGCGCTCTTCATTCCGGTCCTGGCAGCGACCGTATGGGAATGGAGTAACGAAGGCAGAGGTCGAAAAATATTGTTCCGGCTCGTATATTTTGGAACGATCATTTATCTTTACCCCTGGGGACAGATCGAAGGAATGTGTCGGAACACGCCGCACGCACAAGCGTTTTCGGACGAATGGTATTCCGACTCCATCTCCTCCCGAGCCGCGTCGTATGCACTCGCACACAGCAAACCCACGGACGCTATCGAAGCGACGTTTTGTCCGGCAGTACGTTGGCGGATCGACCGGCCACGAGCTACTCGGTTTAACATACCGCAATGCATCTTATTGACCACGCCAAATGGAGGATTCACATCGTATCAGCGGGATTGGCAGGCAGAATATATTCACGCGATCCTCGAAACCCGTCCAAAATATTACATCATGCTAAATCTCGCCGATTCATCGGGGACGGACTCGGTGCTCAAGGGGATGTTTACGATCCCTGGCTTTCAGGACCTGCTCGACCGAAATTATCGGCTCGATACCGTGATCGGAAGATATTTTTTCTATCTGCGAAACGATCTTAAATAATGACCTGACTACCCGATTCCTCGCAATAATCGCATGGCTCATCTTTGAATCCTTATGAGACGATCGAATGTTCGTATGCTCAATCATCTCATTCACCGATGCTCACGAAACGCCCCTCGCATGAACGCGGCCATTTCGACCATGGCTGGCTAAAGACGTACCACACCTTTTCCTTTGCCGATTATTACGATCCGGCGAATACGCAGTTCCGAAGCCTGCGTGTGATCAACGATGACCGCATTGCGGCGGGACGCGGCTTCGGAATGCACCCTCATCGGGATATGGAGATTATCACCTATATTCTTTCGGGGGAAATTCGTCATGAGGACTCGATGGGAAACGCCGGGACCATTCGGGCCGGTGATGTCCAGCGCATGACGGCCGGTACCGGCATTGTTCATAGCGAGTTCAACCCCTCGGAGAGCGAGCCAGTCCATTTGCTGCAGATTTGGTTATTTCCTTCACGGCAGGGCCTGAAGCCAGGATACGAACAGCGCACGTTTCACGATCAGGACAAGCGGAACACGCTCTGCCGTATCGCCTCTCACGACGGAAGAAACGACAGCGTGACCATTCACCAGGATGCGTCGGTCTATGCGAGTGTCGTTTCCGACGGCGCGGTACTCACGCACCATTTTATTGCCGGTCGTGCTGGCTTTTTACAGGTCGCTCGAGGAAAACTTACCGTGAATGACCTGCCGCTTTCGCATGGCGATAGCGTAGCCCTTGAAGACGAACCGGAAATTCGAATTACCGCTCCGGAAAATGGCGAGGCCGAATTTTTGTTCTTCGATCTCGGCTAACGATGAATATTCTCGTTCTTCTCGGCAGTCTTAGAAATGGCTCCTATAATCGGATGGCGATGAACTCCGCCGAAGCGGTCGCTCCGAAGGAAATGCAGTTCGAATTTGCCGAGATTGGCGATCTGCCACTGTATAATCAGGACGTCGAAAATGCGGGCATTCCCGCGCCGGTCGTGCGACTGAAGGACCAAATACGAAAAGCAGACGGACTGCTTTTTGTCACTCCCGAATATAATTATTCGATGCCGGGCGTACTAAAGAACGCGATCGACTGGGCTTCGCGTCCGCCAAAAGAAAATCCGTTCAACGGAAAACCGTGCGCGATCATGAGCGCCTCGACCGGTATGGGCGGTGGCGCGAAAGCACAATATCATTTGCGGCAATCGTGCGTGTTCATCAATGTGATCCCAATGAACCGGCCGGAAGTGATCATTACGAAGGCGATGGAGAAGTTCGACGCCGAAGGTACGCTGACCGACGAGGCGACGAAAAAGATCGTCACCGCCTTCATGCAGTCCTTCAAGGAATGGGTAGAACGATTTCATTGAGTTCCGAGCGTCGTTATTATTCGAGCGAAACCCCGTGGGAACCGATTGTCGGCTATGCCCGCGCGGTCAAGGTCGGGAACACTATTTATGTCTCCGGTACGACCGCGACCGGCCCCGATGGAGCGATCGTGGGCGTGGGGGACGCGGAGGCCCAAACCGTTCAGTGTATTCGTAACATCGAGTCCGCGCTCCACGCGCTCGGGGCGGCGCTGAAGGACGTCGTTCGAACACGCATTTTTGTGACCGATATCGCACGCGATTGGGAGGCGGTGGGTCGCACGCACGGAACGTTCTTCGGCGACGTTCGACCGGCGACGAGCATGGTGGAAGTTTCCCGTTTGATCGATCCCTGCATGCTTGTTGAGATCGAAGCCGAAGCAATTATCTCGGAATGAGCGGCGTTTTGGAGCCATGCGTTTCACCCTTCACTGTATCCTCGCCGTTGTTGTTCTCGCCTCGGTATCGTCCTGCGCTCGAAAGGCCGGCATTCACCACACGCTCCGCGAAGGCAAGGGCGGCAAAAAAATGGGCGGGGCGTTCCATGTGAACGAAACGGCCGATATTCGTTCCCTCGACCCCGTCCAGATGAACGACCAGTCTTCGGTCCAGGTCGGGGAAAATGTGTACGATCGCCTGCTCGAATTCGATGAGAATCTGAACCTCATTCCCGGCCTTTCGGCGTTGCCGGAAATTTCGAAGGACGGCATGACCTATACCTACCATCTTCGCACGGACGTCTACTTCCATGACGATCCCTGCTTCCCAGGTGGAAAGGGAAGGAAATTTGTGGCGTCCGATGTCATTTATTGCTATACGCGCGCGCTCGACAAGACGACAAACACCGGCGCCGAACCCTATTTCAAGTATATCAAGGGGGGTGCGGCTTATTACTCCAGCAATAAACTTCCGCCGGGCGGGATTCCCGGGCTCCAGGCGGCGAACGATTCGACGGTCGTGATCACACTCGAAAAACCGTTTTCGCCGTTCCTTTTTTATCCGGCGGTCGGCTTCGGATTTATCTATCCACATGAGGCCGTCGATCATTACGGCCGCGATTTCGTCTTTCATCCGGTCGGAACCGGTGCGTTCCGGTTTGTCGAATATAAACAGGCACAGTATTGTACGTTGGTCCGCAACGACCGGTATTGGAAGATCGATTCGGCCGGGAACCGACTGCCCTATCTCGACACGGTACAATTCACGTTCATTCCCGATAATAAAGTCGAACTTCAGCAGTTCGAAGCGAATAAACTCGACCACGTGTATCGCATTCCAAGCGAATTCTTCCAATCGATGGTCGGGGAGAACAAAGAGCTGAAAGGGAAGTGGTCGAAGTATCACCTGGTCCACGTTCCGGCGCTCGCCGTCCAATTCTATGGTTTTAATACGACCGATCCGGTCGTAAATAATCGGCACCTCCGCCGCGCGATCGCGTTCGGGGTCGATCGGAATAAGATCATTAAATATATTTTGAAAGGGCAGGCGGCGGGACCGGGAATTTATGGCATTGTCCCGCCGTCGATGCCGGGATATCCGGTCGAACGGGTACACGGTTTTAGTTTCCATCCCGATAGTGCACTGGCCGAGCTGGCCCTTGCGAAAAAAGAGCTGGGAGGAACGATTCCGGACCTTACGCTCTATTTTAACGAGGGCGGCGGTCGATATACCGATGTGGCCGAGGCCATACAATCGCAGATCAAAGAAAATTTGGGGATCGATGTCCATCTCCAAATGCTCGCATTCGCGCAGCTAACGCCGCGGATCGACGATGGCAAAGCGCCGTTCTTCCGCTTAGGATGGATCGCCGATTATCCGAACCCAGAAAATTTCCTTAATTTACTCTACGGCAAAAGCATCCCGCCTTCCGGACCGAGTACGATCAATTCCACGCGATATAATAATCCGGAATTCGATCGATTGTTCGACTCTGCGATCAATGAGACCGACCGGGTAAAGTCATTCCAACTTTTCGCGCAGGCCGAAGACCTTGCAGTCCAGGACGCACCCTACATTGTGCTCTACTACGATGAAGATTACCACCTGCTGCAACCGAACGTGCAGGATTTCCCGGCGAATGCCATGTTCCAGCTCGATATGAAGTACTGCTGGTTCAGCGAATAGGGAATGAAAAACAAAAAGCACGGTGTTTGAATTGCTGAGTTATTTAACCTGTTTTCTATGAAACAATCGAGTGTCCTGTTCTTTTTTGTCGGAAGTTTATTTGTCATCGGCTGCGGTCATACGAACAAGTTAGCGCAGTATAAGCTGCGCGCTCAACCGTTCGAAATGTATTCGGGATCGAATACCACGGCTTCCGCTTCGAGCGATATCAATGGCAGTCCCCACAATGTCACCAGCGATATAGTTGCCGGACTCACCAGTGGATCGCTTTCGCAGGAAACTACCGAAAAACTTCGGCGCGCTGCCAATTCGGATTCGCTTGCAGCCGAGATCGGACGTTCGTTCGATCGCGCGCTTATGACCTATCTTGCCGTGCCGCAGGGCCGTGCGTACGATCCGAAAGCGCTCTATCGTGCCGAAACACAACTTCAAAGTTACAGCCTTACTTCCGATAGTACCGGCGTCGCCGCGCACATTTCAGCGACCTCTCGCATTATCGAGCGCTCGACGGGTATCCTGATTTGGCAATACACTTCGAGTAAAGATATCCTGCTCACCTCGAGTAGTTCTTCGATTGCCGGTGCGCGCGCGATGATGAGTGCTGTCAATGCGGCCACGCTTGCCGGAATGAGTGAACACGAAATGGCGTCGATTTTTTATAGTGCCGCCGCCCAGGTCGGTTCCGATATTGCGGAAACGCTGCGTTCGGACGTCGCTGATCTATCGCAGCATTAATAGGTCGTCGTTCGAAAGGAACACGGGTTTGTTACGGTCGAGCAGCCAAAGATCTCGATCTCCGTATAACCCGCCTATTGGCAAGCTTTCTGTACGCTCGCCACAGCATGGAACATATCGGGATTGTCGTTATCGTTGTCATCGTGTTGGCGCTGATTATCGTATTTGCCGTAGGCCGGGCAGCCCGTAAACAAAAGACGGCCAGCGATACGACGGCCTCTAACTCAAAAAAACATCCCGTTCCAGCGCAGTTTTCGGATCGCGGCCACTGACAGCCGGTAATGCATCCTTATGGGATGCATCCTTAGCGGCTATTGTCCTCTTCTCCGGTATCGCCGAGCGAAGGAATGCTCGCGGCACTTTGGTAATCGGAATATCGGAAGTTCGCGAGCGCTTCGACGACTTTGTCCTGCTCTCGTTTATACGCCCAGGGTCCTCCGCGAAAGTGCTGCATGGTAATAAAGTATGCGGCGAGCTGGCCGTCGCCCGTCGTGACATACCCGGCCAGCGCGGTGACGCCATTTAACGTTCCCGTTTTCCCGTGTGCGTTATATTGTGCCGCCGTTCCGATCATGCGGTGGCGAAGCGTTCCGTCGTAGCCCGCAACGGAAAGCGTATGGGTAAACAGCGGCAGCATTCCGCGCTGTTCGATCGCGGCGAGAAGGTCGATCACCGTGTTCGCCGTAATACGATCTTCTTTAGAAAGGCCGGAGCCATCGATAAAGGTACAGGCGGTCCCATTGACATTACAGACCTGGAGCCAGGAGCGCATGAGTTTTCGCGCTCGCTCGTCCGGCGCAGTCGCCGCGACCTGCTGGATCGTCGAAAGTTTACGGAACATGCTTTCCGCAAGGTAATTATCGCTCCTCTTATTCATATATTCGAGAAGATCGACAAGATTGGTCTGTTTTTGTGCAACCGTTTGCAGGACCTGGTTCGGCTGTGCGCGGTCGACGCGGGGCTGGCCGCTAACGGAAATTCCGTTTTGCTGCAACCGCCATTTCATGACCGCGGCCATTGCCATGGGAACATTTTTTACGGCGAAACTATACGTCCGCTGCTGCCGTGCCGGGATCTGACCCGTGACGGAGATCGTCTGTTGCGGGTCCATGGGACCGCCCGAAGAAGAGACGCGCAGGGTCATCACTCCGCGGGACATCGATCGAACGGTGCGGCGGTGGCGTCCACGCCCCACTTTTTTTGTGCGGTACGTGGCCGGTGCGCTGGAACTCCCATGATTGGAAACGACGACGGAAGCGATCGGTGGATAGATCCGAACGCTGGTCGAAGCACCTTTGGAATATCCGCCGGCGACGGTGACCGTCACGATATTACGGTCAAGCGAAAAATTCGGGAACGTCGAAAGCGCTCCGGCTTCGGCCTCCTCTTCATCGTCGTCATCGGAACTATCTGTGTTCGCGGTATCGGCGCTGGCGATCATGCCATTATCGCCCACAATAGAGTCGTGGACGGAAATCTCGTTGGTCTGGTGAGCAGCCATATATTCTTTCGCCTGGTCCGAAAGGGGATTTTCGCCGTCCAGATCGCTGATAATATCGCCCTGGATGCTGGTAATCCCTTTGGCGCGAAGCTGGCCAGCGAGCAGATCGAGATCGCTCGTGCGAAGCGTCGGGTCTCCGCTTGGGCGCAGGTACACATTGCCCACAATACGGGATCCCTGGATCTGCGCGCCCGGAGCTAGATCGAGTTTCGTGGTGAAGGCATATTTCGATCCCAATGCCCAGAGCGTTGTCGAAGAGGTAAAAAGCTTTTCGGTCGAAGCGGGGAGCACGCTGGCGTCCGGATCGAGCGCGTAGACGTCATGGACGGCATCGTTCGGTTCGAAAAAAACGATCTTTGCGCTCGTAATTCCGGAACCGCGTTCTAAGATCGAAGCGACCTGCTGGCGGAGATTGTTGAGTGCCCGCGCCGTATCCCCGGACCATCCTTTATACGTCACGTGCATCGGGTACGCCGACGTATCCGCATAGTGTTCGTTTTCCTTCCAGAGTGTTTTGCTGCCCGGAACCGACGCCTCGATGCGTTCCGGGCGTTTTGCACCGCAGGAAAGAATGAGAAAGACGACCAGGACCGCAAATGGCGAGCAGGCCATGCACCAGTCCCGAAACGTCAGATGTTTTAAGTATTTAAACAATCTCAACGGAGTGAAATAAAATCTCAACGGAGTGAAATAACGGTGTTCGGAGTAACGTGCCGATGTTTTGGAGTAAAGTAACTATTGTTCCGATCCGCGGCTTCGAGCGGAACGAATTAAATTCCCAAGCTCTCGCGAACGAGGCGCTCCGCGCTCGCGAACGCTTCGCCCAGGCGTTCGGGATATTTTCCGCCGGCCTGCGCGAGTTGTGGACGGCCTCCGCCGCGCCCGCCGACGGTCTCTGCGACACGCCCGACGAGATCGCCGGCCTTCAGTTTCTTTTCTTTCACAAGATCGTCTGAAACCGTGGAGACCAGCGATACTTTGTCTTCCGCAAGCTTCGCGCCAAGAAGCGCGACCGCCCCGATCCCGAGTTCGTCGCGGAGCATCTCGGCGAGCGACTGCAATTCGCCCGAATCGCGAGCGAGGATCTCTGCGGCGATGAAACGCACACGTGTTCCGTCAACGGGGCGAGCGTCGGAAGCCAGGCGGCGCATTTCGGTACGCCGGGCCTCCAGTCGAAGTTTCGCAAGGTCCTTTTCGAGGCGCTGTTTTTCCGATTGAAGCGATTCGTACTCGCGGCTGAGTTCCGAATGCTTTTCTTCCTGCCGCAGGAACCACTGTTCGATCCCTCGTCCCGTTACGGCTTCGACGCGCCGAACGCCGCTGGCGATTGAAGACTCGCTCGTGAATTTGAAAAGTCCGATCTCGGCCGAATTCGCGACGTGCGTACCGCCGCAAAACTCGCGAGAAAAGGGGCCGAAATCGACGACGTTCACGCGCGCGCCGTACTTATCGCCAAAGAACATCAGCGCGCCCATTTTCTTCGCTTCTTCGAATGGAATGTTGCGGTGATGAATAAGTTTTATCGATTCGCGCACTTTCTCGTTTACGATCGCTTCGATCTCATGCAGTTCTTCCGGCGTCACTTTCTGGAAATGGCTGAAATCGAAACGCAGATGGTCCGGCGTAACGAGCGATCCGGCCTGGTGCACATGTTCACCGAGAACTTTTCGCAGACCGGAATGCATCAGGTGCGTTGCGGAATGATTCCGCATGATATCGATGCGGCGGGAGCGGTCGATAGCGGCATGTGCCCGCACTCCCTCGCCGGCATCGATCGCGTCCTCCTCCAGGATATGCGCGATCGCGGAACCCGATTTTCGGACGTCTTTCACGCGATGCGGATTCCCATCGATGGTCAGAATGCCCGTGTCCGAAATCTGTCCACCGGACTCTGCATAAAAAGGAGTCCGGTCAAGGATCACCGTATTGCCTTCGACCAGCAGCGCGGTTCCATCGCCTTCCATCTCGTCGTAGCCGGTGAAGGTCGATTCGACATTCGTTAGCTCGGTCGTGGCAGAGAGGACCTGCTTTTTCGACGCATGCACCCGGAGAGAGCGTTCTTTCTGCTCCTGCAGAAGCGCGTCGAAGCGGGGCATATCGACGGAAAGCCCGCGCTCGCGCGCGAGGATCTGCGTCAGGTCGATGGGGAACCCGTAGGTGTCGTATAGCCGGAAGGCATCTTCTCCGGCGATGGCGGGCGATTCGGAGCCCTCGACGGTCTTCGAAATATCCTCGAAGAGCGCAAGTCCTCGGTCGAGCGTAACGAGAAAGCTTTCTTCTTCGGAACGAATAACCTTCCGAACCAGATCGAGACGGTCACGAATTTCGGGAAAGACGTGACCCAATTGTTCCGAAGCAACGACGGCGAGATCGAAGAGGAACGGTTCCGAAAACCCGAGATTCCGACCGTACCGCACTGCGCGGCGCAGGATCCGGCGAAGGACATATCCACGCCCTTCTTTCCCCGGCAGCGCACCGTCGGCAATGGCCGTGGTCAGCGTGCGAATATGGTCCGCAATCACCCGCATCGCAATGTCGGATTTCTCATCCGAGCCATACGAGCGGGTGGTTTTCTTCGCTAACCAATGGATGTAAGGCTCGAAGACATCGGTATCGTAATTAGAACCCTTATTCTGAAGTACCGCGCATGCGCGTTCGAAACCCATGCCGGTATCGACGTGCTTCATGGGGAGCTCTTCGAGCGAACCGTCGGGACTACGGTTATACTGGATAAAAACAAGGTTCCAAATCTCGATGACACGCGGATCGCCGGCATTCACCAGGGCACCGCCCGACTTATCCGGCGTGTGATCGTAGTGGATCTCGGAGCAGGGACCGCAGGGACCGGTATCGCCCATTTCCCAGAAATTGTCCTTTGCGCCGAACCGGAGTATATGCGTCGGATCGATGTCCGTTGCCGATTTCCACATCTCGAACGATTCGTCGTCCGTTTCGTAGACCGTGGCATAGAGCCGCGATTTATCGAGCTTCCAAACACTCGTCAGCAGTTCCCACGCCCAGCCAATGGCCTCCTTCTTATAGTAATCTCCGAACGACCAGTTCCCAAGCATTTCGAAGAAGGTATGATGGTAGGTGTCATGACCGACTTCTTCCAGGTCGTTGTGCTTGCCCGAAACGCGGATCACTTTTTGTGTGTCGGCCGCGCGAGTGTAGGAACGAGACCCGGTGCCGAGAAAGACGTCCTTGAACTGGTTCATACCGGCGTTCGTAAAGAGGAGCGTCTTATCGCCGTGCGGGATCACCGGCGCGCTGGGGACGATCTCGTGCCCCCGCGCCCGAAAAAAATCGAGAAAACTCTGTCGGATCTCTTTGGAAGTCATGCGACTGGCTAACAACAATGAAGTGGGAATGTTCAAAAAGAAGCCCCACGCCCCCTCACCCGATTTCTCCTGCGGCGAAATGTCCCTCTCCCCACTGCGTGGGGCGAGGCGAATGTATATGTACCTGGGCAAAAGGAACGTAAATAGGTCTGCACACTCAATGCTAAATTCTAAAACTACCCCTCTCCCCACGCAGTGGGGAGAGGGATGTTTCGCGTAGCGAAACCGGGTGAGGGAGTGCCCATACCACGGACAGCAATAAATAATTATTTTTGCACTCATGCCTGAACCTCGCCGACGTCCGCGAGCGACCCCGGAATTGCATCGCCGGGCCGTTAAGCTTCGGCAGGACTCCACCGCGAGTGAGCAGAAGCTTTGGGAGCAACTTCGCAACAGAAGACTTTGTAACCTAAAGTTCCGACGGCAACACATGATGAAACCGTTCATTCTCGATTTTTACTGTCCCGAACACTCCGTGGCCGTAGAAATCGATGGAAGTATCCACGATCTCCCGGCATCGCAGATCTACGATGCTACACGACAAGCGAAACTGGAAATGCAGGGCATTCGATTTCTTCGATTTTCTGCCGAGCGAGTAATGACGGATATCGATGGGGTGCTTCGGGAGATCGCGGCGGCGTGCGGCGAGTGAGCCCAGGGAGCGGTGGTCACTTTTCAATCCCCTCGAACGGAGTTCATTTTCGTTCCGTTTGATACGGTATGAAGTGTCTCGTTTCGATCCTATTGTGCTTCCTCGCCGCGAATGCCTTCGCCTCCCCCGCCGATAGCGGGAAGTGTCCGTGGAAGCTGCCGTTTACAATAACGATTCATTCAGTGGGTGGACTTCATCACTATATCAGCAATAGTACTGACCTTAAATTGTATCCCAATACCGATTACGGTACAACAGCGGGTACGGATGATTTTGCAATGACAGTCGATACATCGATATCTGATTGGGAATCACGCGGTGATTCTAACATTGTTTTTCACTACTCAATCAATGGTAGAATTCTTGTATTTTCCGTATCCGGCTATCATGCGGGAGTTGTTCCATATAGCTATACCGATTCGATTGCTTTCGCACTCCATAAAGATTCCATTATTTTCTTAAGCTGCGAGGCCAACGACTCCTACCCGTCTTCAGCCTTTATGCCAGGAGTAAGTAAATCTTTTTACTTTCGAATGTCCACTGTGCTCTTTACCGATACCTCGATGTTTACGATGGATTCCTCGTTTAGCGCGCATAATATTCAGACGAGAAACGACGAAACTGATAATTATTTTACATTCAGCGGGGGTATTTCATACATTGATCACAAGGATTTCACCGCCTCCTCCGTTATTCTCACTGGTCTTTTTCGCACGACTACCTTTTCCGACCCTCCATCCATCGTTGCCGGAGCTTCGCCATCGAATAATATCGGTATTTACAATTCCAATGGCTCTCTCGCCTGTTCGTTCGATCGCTCAGAGCGGGAAAGGACGCTGGACGTTTTCTCGCCGTTGGGAATTAAACTTGCGGCCGTCAATATCCCTCCCGCTACCGACCGCGTTTCGCTGCCGCATCTGCAACCCGGCTTTTATTTCCTTCGTCTGGAGGGGAATGTGAGGAAGGTCTTGCTCGGTGGTTAACGGCTGAGCTTTTCCCGGCAAGGAATTCGCTTCGATCCTCTGTGATGGTTATCACGGATATCTACGATCTCGAACGCCTGGCCCGAAAACGTTTGCCGAAGAGCATCTATACCTATTTTGCGAACGGCGGTTATGAAGAGGAAACCCTGCGAAGAAATATTGCCGACCTGCGAAAGTTCGTGCTCGTGCCCCATGTGCTGAACGATGTTTCCGAGCGTTCGATCGAAGGCACCATGGCAGGCATGCGAGTCTCGATGCCGGTCGGCTTAGCGCCCGTCGGGGCATGCGGCCTTTCGTATCCGAATGCGGAAGTCGAAGCGGCTCTCGCGGCAAAAGAAGCCGGGGTGCCCTTTTGCCTCAGCACGGTATCGATCGCCACCATAGAAGACGTTGCCCGCGCGACGCGCGCTCCTTTTTGGTTCCAGCTCTATCTTATGAAGGACAAAAAGGTCGGCGAGGCGCTCGTCGAACGGGCCAAACAGGCCGGCGTGAGCGCGATCGTGCTCAGTATGGACCTGCACGTCCGCAGCCAACGGCACGGCGAGCAAAAGCGCGGCATCGGCGCACCGCCCCGGGTGGACCTTACGAATATCGTCGATGCCCTCGTCCATTTTCGCTGGCTGCTTTCGATGGTGCGCAGTAAGCGGCGAACGTTCGGGAATTTAATTGGGCTTGTGCCCCATGCGAAGAACGTAGGAAAAGTTACCGAATGGCTCGAAGAGCAATTCGACCCCACGCTATCGACCAAAGATATCGACTGGGCGCGAAACGTCTGGCCCCATAAACTGCTGGTCAAAGGGGTGCTCAGTGCGGACGATGCAAAGCAATGCTTCGATCACGGCGCGGACGGCATTATCGTTTCGAACCACGGCGGGCGCCAGGTCGATGGCGCCGTCTCGACGGTCTCCGTGCTTGCCGAAATTGTGGATGCCGTAGGCGGCCGGGGAGACGTTATCGTCGATAGCGGGATCCGCTCCGGCGTCGATGTGCTCAAAATGCTGGCATTGGGTGCGACCGGATGTCTTATCGGGCGAGCGTACGTTTATGGGCTTTCCGCCAATGGGAGGGAGGGGGTACAAAAAGCCCTTTCGATCATTCGCAAAGAGTTGGACCAGAATATGGCGCTCTGTGGACTGACCAATCTAAAGAATATTCCGCGCGATATTATTCGCGTGCAGGAAGGTGCCGAGCTGCGAAACCCGGCGATTCATTTTTGAAATTGAGGTAACGCTTCGTTCAGGTAAGGACCTGCGTATGCAGTGCGATCTCTTCAAGGACGGAAGAGACGTGCAGGCAGTCCATAATGTCCCCTTCGAAGACCAGCGCCTGTCCACGCGTATGGACGTCCCAGGCGACACTGGCGGCCTCTCGTTTCGAGCATCCCGTAGCCTTGGAGACCTGCATGATCACTTCGTCGAACGTATGAACGTTATCGTTAAACAAAATCACGCGTGTCGAAAGCCCTTCGAGGACGTCGGTTTCTTCCGAAAATCCGGGTAAGGAGAATTCTTCTGCGAAGGATGGACTATCCGACGCGGTGGGCCAAAGTTCAGAGGCAAGATCGACTAACATTATCGCAACAAGTTTTGGGTTTTCCTATAACACATCAAAAGACGAAATGGCTTCGAACAAATTCGATTAATTTCGCTTACATTCGAAAATTTCTTCGATTTGAGTATTCGAAACGGCCTCGACCCTGCGTAATTCCGGTGCATCGTGGAGCACGGCACGTTCGATACCGGCCCGGAGCGTCATGGAGGACAGGGAGCAGGTCCGGCAGGCGCCGACCAGGCAGACCTCGGCTACGCGAGATTCCATATCGATCCGAACGAGCTCGACACTGCCGCCATCGACCAGCAGATAAGGCTTGACGTGCTCCAGGGCACGCCGGACTCTCGTTTCAAGATCGCTCGCCGCCGCCGCACGGCCATTGTTACTGATTTCCTGAATATCAACCATTTCGTTGTTTCTCAAACCAGTGTTGTTTCTCAAACCAGTGTTGTTTCTCAAACCAGTGTAATATGCCAAACGAATACTGATTAGAGTTCGATCTGGACGGGGGTATGTTCCGGCGCGAACGCGAGGATCGAGACCTGTCGGGCCATCTCGCATGCGATGTTGGCGAACGCCTTCCCGGCCGGTGAATCGGGTGCAGTCGCAACGATCGGATGTCCGGCATCGCCGCCTTCGCGAACGGCAGTCACCAACGGCAACTCTCCTAAAAACGGTACTTCAAAATTCTTCGCTGCTCGCGCGCCGCCGCCATGCGCAAAAATTTCTTCTCGTTCGCCGCAGTGTGAACAAATAAAATAGCTCATGTTCTCGACGATGCCGATCACCGGCACGTGAACTTTTTCGAACATGCGAATGCCCTTCCGCGCATCGGCCAGGGCGACGTCCTGCGGCGTCGTTACGATCACGGCGCCGGTCAGCGCGAGCGACTGCACCAGCGTAAGCTGGATATCGCCGGTGCCCGGCGGGAGATCGAACAGAAGGTAATCGAGTTCGCCCCAATCGACATCGGTCATAAATTGCTTGAGGGCGCCGGACGCCATCGGGCCGCGCCACACCACCGCCGTATCGGGATCGACCAAAAAGCCGATCGACATGATCTTGATGCCTTCGGCTTCGAGAGGGATCATTTTCACCTTATTCTCCGCCACCTGGCGTGCGGCCGGCTTCGCGCGTTCTAATCCAAACATGATCGGAATGCTCGGGCCGTAGATATCCGCATCGAGCAGCCCGACTTTTGCGCCGTCTCGCGCGAGTTGAACGGCAAGGTTCGCCGCAACGGTCGATTTTCCAACGCCGCCTTTACCCGAAGCGACCGCGATCGTGTTTTTTACTCCGGGCAGAATTTCCCCCTGTTGTTTTTGAGTTCCATGTGGCACTCGCGAAGTCATGCGCACGTGCACGTTCCCATGGCCCGCAATGCGTTCGACCGCTCGCTCCGCCTGAGATTGCAGCTCATCGCGTACCGGACAGGAGGGCGTAGTCAGTTCGAATGTGAAGCTCACATGACTTCCTTCGATCTTAAGATCGTGGATCATCCCGAGCGAGACGATGTCTTGCCGGAGATCGGGGTCGTTCACGGTACGGAGCGCGTCGAGGACGTCCGATTCGGAAATTGCAGTGTTGGAGGATTTGGAAAAGAGGCCCATGCCAGCAAACTTTCGCGCAAAACCGGCGTGGTATTCTATAAGTTCACTCCGCTCGGCGATACAAATAATATGTTCCGATCGCGGTATCGAGGTGATAACGGTCCAGAAGGGGTTGAAAGCCGGGCAATGTGAGGAGTAGATCGAGCGTCGTCCGGTTCGTCGAGGCATCGAGCGCATTATCGACCACAATAAACCGTGTCCGAGCTTCCTCGAGCGAGCGGACATACTCGCTCCGCCACGCGTTCTGGTAGTCGGTAAAATTCCCATTCGGGTTCGCGAAGAGTCCCTGTATCGTAGTGAAGCGAGTCGCGAACGGCCGGTCAATGCGCCAGCGAGGCCCCGGCGATGTGAACGAGGCTACTTCGACGGCTTCGAAGGGCTTGGAATGCTCTTCGACATAGTTCGCAATCGACCCGTCTTGTCCGGAAAAGCGATCGAGATCGTGAGTGAAAATGGAAAAAGCTCCCAAAGAAAAAGAAGAGGCGACCAGGGACCACGGATAGAGAATAACAATCGCGAGCGCGACTGTCGCCGTACGAAATCCTGTGGCCCGAGGGCGTTTGCCGCAGGCTTCCCATAATACCGCAGCGACCACCGGCATGATACACGCAAAGAACGGGGCGAAATGATAGCTTGCCAATCGCCGCATCACTGCAATGCCGGCGATCAGGCTAAAAAAGACGAATACGATATAGAATATTTCCCGATTCGATGCCGGACGGTAGATCGAACGTTCCCTTCGCCGCGCATGAACGATGACCGCAACGAGCCAGACCGCCAGGAGCGCAACGGCGACCCACGCGCGGCGGGAATAATCCCGGAACGCGAATAAATGGCTATACACTTCGATATTGTACCGGATTGTCGCCAGGTAAAATTGTTCTATGCCATGGGGAATCAATACATAGGGCAGGAGTCCGATCGCAACAATACTTCCAAAGCCGAACGCGATCGAGAGCAGCGGTTTCAAATCTTTGATGCTGCGGATTTGGAACAGTGCCAACGGCGGAAGCAGCAACAGCCCGTAGGTAGGCCGAATCCAAAAAGCAATCCCGATAAAAATTCCAGTTCCTGCGAAAAAAATCCATGGTCGGGATTGCGATCGGTAGGCAGAAACGGTGCACCATATACTCGAGAGAATGGGCAGGATCGCAAAGGCATCGCGCTGACTCATGTATTGGCCCGGACCGTTAATGTAAAATAGCGCATAGAGTGCGATGCCGAAAAGTGCGGCGCCCCGGTCGAGCCAGAACCGTCCGATCTTATAAAGAAGGACCAGGCTTGCAATCTGGAAGAGGACATCCATAAGGCGAAGCGAGAACTCGGAATTACCGAAAAGGGCCATCGCGCTCGCATGGATGAAGACCGTGCCTGGGAAATTACTGTCCCAACTCCCAAGGTAGGGCAGCCCATGGAAACGGTAAAAGGTCCAGGCCATCACTTGCTGGATGTCGATGTCGGCATGAAAGGGATAGAGGAAGATCGCCGGAAGAACGAACAGCGTGAGCAAAGCCAGGGCCAGCACAGCGCGCCGGCGAGCGGGAACGAAAGAAAACGGCATCGGAGGCTGTAACGGCACGTCCGGTTATCGAGTTCGTCCAACCTCCTTGTAAATCGCGTGCATCGGGAAAATCGTATCGAAGATATAGTGTTGCTCGATGAAATCCTTAATTTCCGGAGTGTATGGCAGGCACGCGCTATAAAAAAATTGTGGTTGGCCTCCGAGATCGCGGGAGAACACAATGTAGCGCGGCAACGTCGTTTGAAGCGATGCAAAAAATTCGCGCCTCCATTCGTTTTGATAGTCCATGGTCTTTCCGGTATAGCTCGTAAATACAAATTGCCACGGTGCCTGAAACCGGTTCGATTTTCGGCGATGGGTTCGCCAGGAGATCCCGGGATCGCCCATGATCTCGACATAGTCGCTTCGATCTGTGTGACGATCGAGAAAACCGGCGATCGCGGCGTCCTCCGAAGCGGCACTGTCGGCAAAGGAGTAACATCGATAGGCAGATTCGAGCGAGCCACCCGCGATAAACGATCGGACGAGACCCCACGGATATAAGAGGGCGGCAAGCAGGAAGAGGAGTGCCATGAGCGCTGTTCGGCGCCACTGTTGAAAAGGCTGAATAGCATCCCAGAACGACTTACTTAGCACCGGAATGAATCCCGCATAAAAAGCAGAGAAATGAACGGCCGCGAGCGCCTGCTGCATAAACATTCCCACCCACAGCGATCCAAATAAGATGTAGAGAAATCGCCTCTCTCGATTCGAATCGATCACAGGAGCGTTCCCTTTTATTTTCCGGAACGAATGATAGAGTATCCATGCGGTGCCGAGAATGAAAAGAACGAGCGTTCGTAATTCGAGCAGGTTATGAAGATACTCTTTAAAGCGAGCGGCCGACGGTGGAATATGAGAATAAATGTCCGAATTATAGCGGATCGCCGCACAGTACAGGTTATAGAGACCGTCTGTGCGAAGCGCATACGAAAGGAGCAAAAGGAAAATAGGAATGAAAAATCCAAGACCGGCCAGTGCAATGGCCCGAAGATCCGTTATTCGAAACAGCGTGAAGAAGGGAACGGCGATCAGCACGGCATACGTGGGACGAAAACAGGTGGCAAAGCCTGCCATCGCCCCACCGGCGAATAAGAGCCAATACTTCTCCTTTATTTCCGTTTTGCGGAACGCCCGGATAAAGAAGTATGCAGTTAGAAGTATGGCGAAGATTGCGAACGAATCCCGTTGGCCCATACAGTCCAACCGGCCATAGGCATAGAACAACGCAAAAACGATACAGCCAAAGCAAGATTCGGCGGGCGATAGCCATAATCGGCTCGTTTTGTAGAGGGCCAGTATGGTACACAGGATCGCGATATATTCCACCGTTCGGAACGCCAGCATCGATTCGCCCAGCGTTGCGATAGCGAGCGCATGAAATAAAGTGACGGCCGGAAAGGCATTATCCCACGCGTCAAGATAGGGTAGTCCGCCATAGCGGACGAAAACCGTTCCTGCCCATTGCCAGACGTCGTTATCGGCATTGAAGGGATAAAGCAGAATCGCCGGCAGGATTCCAAACGCAATGAGGCCCGCGCTAAGCCACCGTTTATGATACAGACAAAAATCCAGGACCGTACGGATGGCGTACCTCCTGGAACGCTCATGTGACCGGAACATAATTTTGGAACGAAAGTCACGGGAATATCCCGTATGCAATTCCAACTTTCAATGGGAACGAGAAAGTTTTGAGGGCACTCCGAATTGCCCTGTCGCTGTTACAAGGCCGCCTTAATTTTCGAAGACCATGAATCGAATCGTCATTGCGTTATTATTCTTTCTTTCTTTTGCCATCGGCTGCACCGGTAATGAAAAGTTAAATTCGGACACGAACGAAGCTTCCGTTGCAGGCACTTCGACCTCCGAATCTGCACTGGAAATCCCGATGACAGCGGATGTCATTGCCAAAGGACATACTATTTACGAGAACACCTGCTCGCCATGCCATGGCGTCAACGGCAAAGGCGATGGCCCCGCGGCCGCGGCGTTCAACCCGAAGCCACGCGACCACTCGAACGGTGCGTATATGGATAAGCTCTCCAACCGTCATATTTTTAATGTCGTACGATACGGAGGGCAGATGTACGGCTATCCCACGATGCCGGCGCAGCCCCAGCTTTCCGACGACCAGATCGAACAGGTCGTGGCGTTTGTCCGCACGCTAAGCAATACATATAAGGGACCGAAGTAAACAGTTGCAGGGGAACAAGCTTGGCTCAGTCACTAGAATTTCGGCATTCTCATTTGTGGAATTCCGTGAAAGTATATGGTTGAATTTCGTCATTTGTTGTAATGAAATCACGGGCCGCAGCTATAGTTGTGCATCGAAACCATCTGCTGCTCATACATCGTGAGAAAGCCGGTGCTCAGTATTTCACGCTTCCCGGTGGCGGGATCGAAATGGGCGAGACACCGGAGGCTGCGTGTCTTCGCGAATTAGCGGAGGAAACCGGTTTGCGTGGTACGATTCACTCGAAGTGTTGTGTGACTCAAAGCAATGGTCGCTTGGAGTACTTTTTCTGTATTACGGAATTCCGTGGTATTCCGAGACTTGGAGGTCCCGAAAAGCATCGGAACTCAGAGGGAAATAAATACACATTGCTATGGGTGCCGCTGGACGATCTGCGTTCGTTCGATATCAGGCCTGAAGGTATCAAAGAAAGAATTCAAGATTTTGTAGCCAGTTTGTGAACTTCCCCAGTGATCGGCACGCGGGGATCTGTAATGCTTAGAAGCGAATAAGATCGGTCCCCGTTATCCGAATTCCGGCGAGAAGGAACTGTGCGTTTCTTGGAATTGGAACGGCGCCATCGTCTTCCCAATGCTCCCAGCCGGCGTAGACCTGCATGCGTCCGGCGACCCCATGGAACTCGAAGCCAAGTTCGGCATGGCCGTCGAAGGTAACCTTCGCAATGTGTGAAAAGCGGCCGAAGAAATTCGTATCCCTTCCGAATGCGGTAAAATCGGTGAAGACCATGAGATAAAGCGAGCTTGCATTCCAATTCGCGAGCTTCGATTGGAATGCTTCGCCAAAGGACCACTCGATCGCCTGAAAATCGGTCCCAAGATGTTCGTCCGATCTTGGAAGGCGGTAATCTTCACCGAGATAATAGAGGTCGCCATGCAGCCAGGCAACGGTCGGCACGGCAAGGCCCAGCAGGCGGTCGCTCGTCCAGATCGCTTTGCCCGAAAGAGAGCCGTAAATGAGCGTCCGTTCGCCGAATACATCGCTGTACTGGCCCGGGTCGCCGTTGTCAATGTCGTGACGGCAGGTATAGATCGTTCCGACCTGCCACTCGAAATCGGAACTTTCTTTTGCCGCATAGACGAGGCCCTCGTGCCAGAACGCTCCGCGCGGACGAAAATCGATCGCATCGTTCAAGTCCGCGGTCAATTCCATTCCCGAAAACCCGAAGAGCGATTTGTCGCCATTCCATCGGGCGAACTCGAAGATCGCGCCCATCGTGATGTCCCAGGCCCAGCGGGCGCTATCGCTTCCAAAACCTCGCTGGACCTGCGCCCAGTAGCCGCCGTGACCGAAGAGAGAAGTTGTATCCGCGTGCCCATCCCACGTTGGTTGCACTAAAAAACTACGCGTCGGCCAAACCGGACCGGCTCGAACCTCGAGTGGAATGATAAGGAGCAGCACAAAAAGATATTTCATAACTGTATTCTCACTTGAAACGGCTGCGCTTGCAATATACGAAAAGTAATCATGGAACATCGATCGAACTTAAAATCGACTGCGAGCTTAAATCAAACTACCGTAAAAAATTTAATCTAAGCGGAATAGCGCCCAGCGCGTTAGAATCGTTGCTTTTTGCTTTTCTCTATGCGTAGCATTTCATTATTCTTCAAAAAAGTATAAGCCAGGCTTGACTTTCGGTTTTCCGCGCCGTATTTTTGTCTTTCTATAGACAGCGCGCTCTGCCCCGTGCGTGTGTGCTTCTGCGAGACGATCGTAGGGCAAAGGGTTTGGTTGCGTATTCCGCGCGGGGCAGAGTCTTTCTTTGTCAGGGACTCTTTTTTCGTTTTATAGACACTTTTTTAAGTCGTTTTTTAGTCTGGAGTTTGTCAATTTCGTCTCTTCTGCAAGACCCGCATTTTCCATATCGCAGGCCTCGCCGTAAGGGCAGTAATTGACATTGTTGAATCCGAGCGCTTTCGGTCCTCTTCAACCGGAAGTTCTCCTAAGGAGCTGCCGGGGAGGAATGGACATCCTTCCCGGCTTTTTTTATGGTTCCCGTTTCCGACCGCCCGTCTCTCGAAAATCTCTTAAATCGGGCTGCTCACAGTGCGTTCTTCGTATTTTTGTAAAGATTCAGATCCATCCATACCCAAACGAATTTACATGAGTGTTTTAGTAGATAAGCATACGCGGCTTTTGGTGCAGGGGATTACCGGCTCCGAAGGGTCCTTCCATACCCAGCAAATGAAGGAATATGGTACGAACGTCGTGGCCGGCGTAACTCCTGGCAAAGGCGGTACGACGCACGAAGGAGTGCCGGTGTTCAATACCGTTGCCGATGCCGTCCGCGAGACGGGCGCCAACGCGGCCTGCATTTTCGTTCCGCCACCCTTCGCAGCGGACGCGATCCTCGAATCCGCCGCCGCCGAACTTCCGCTCATTGTCTGTATCACGGAAGGGATCCCGGTACGCGACATGATTCCCGTCTATGAATTCGTGAAGCATTCGAAATCGCGGCTCATCGGACCCAACTGCCCCGGCGTGATCTCTCCCGGAAAAGCGAAGATCGGTATTATGCCCGGTTTCATCCACAAAGAGGGGCGCGTGGGAATTATCTCCCGTTCCGGGACCCTGACCTACGAAGCCGTGAAGCAATTGACCGACGCGGGACTCGGACAATCGACCGCCATCGGGATCGGCGGCGATCCCATTATTGGAACGCGGTTCCTGGACGCCATCAAGCTATTCGCGAATGACGATGAGACCGATGCGGTCATCATGATCGGAGAGATCGGCGGCACGGCGGAAGAAGAAGCGGCCGCATGGATTGGCGCGCATTTCCACAAGCCGGTCGTCGGATTTATCGCAGGGCGTACCGCGCCTCCGGGCCGTCGGATGGGCCATGCCGGAGCGATCATCGCAGGCGGCAAAGGCACCGCCGACGAAAAAATGCGGGCGATGAAAGAGAATGGGATTATGGTCGTCGAAACTCCGGCCGAAATGGGCGAGACAGTGCGCAAAGCACTGTCGAGTGCCCCGAAACGGAAATCGGCCGGTATAAAAGTTACCGCCCAGGTCGGTCCCACGAAAAAAGCTTCCGGAATGGCAAAACGCGTCATGAAGGAGATGGGATATGTTCCGATTTCGGAAGCGAAAGCCGGCAAAAAATCGAAAACTCCTAAAAAAACCGCACCTCTCAGTCGCAACGCAAAAATACCTTCGAAGCCGAAGGCAAAACCAAAAGCCACGAAAAAAACGGCAGGAGCCAAAGGACGGAAGCAAACAGTGGCAGCCAAAGGTCGAAAACCGACGGCAATAACTAAAGGACGGAAACCAACGGCAATAGCTACAGGACGAAAACAAACGAGACCGGCCAAAGGGCGTGGCCGTCGATAAGGTTGGCAGGATTTTTATTCTTTTCTGATGCATGGAGGCCCGTATCGCAAAATATATGTTTCTCTTTGGCCTCCTTTCGCTCGTGGGGACGAACATACGAGCCCAGGACACCGCCCAATATCGAAATAAGGCCTGGCGCGATTCTGTGACCGAATACGAAGGCCGCCTCGAAGCATACCATCAGGAACTTTATAGTTACGACTGGGGCATGACCCTGGGGATGCTGCCGGTCGTCGGCGAGGGAATTTATCTTGGGAAGTGGCGCACCGGGATCGAGTTTTCTGCAGCTCGGGCCATTGCGGTCGCCATCGCGGCTGTAGGGACGGTCCGGCTTATTGGCGCCAAGCCCAGTATCGGTGTGGATATCGGCATGCTCGTGGGCGGCATGGCAGGATATATCGGCCTTAAACTATGGGAACTTGCGGACGTCCGCCACACGGTCTCCGAGCGCAACGAGGAGCTTGTGCAACGATTTCAGATCGACACGGCCGATGTCGTTCCGCACTCGATCCGCTATCCGACGAAGCCCTGGCCCAACTGGATCACCAGTTGGCCACCCGCGCGCGCCCCCCAGGAGTCCAGGGAGGCCGTGAACGCGCCGCTGCCGCATTTAGGCGCAACGGGCCCGCAATAATTTGCGTTATACGCCGCTCGAGAATTTCACGCATCACTTCACGCATCCCATTTACGAATCTCGTTTCTGATTTTTATGGCTTTAGAACGCACGCTTTGCATCATCAAGCCGGACGCCGTCCGCGCCGGGAATATCGGCAATATCATTGCCCACATTCAAAAAGAAGGGTTCCGCATTCTTGCATTGCGCATGACCTCGCTCACTCAAAAATCGGCCGGGAAGTTTTACGAGGTGCATCGAGGCCGGCCTTTTTACGAAGGTCTGGTCGAATTCATGTCCGGCGGCGCCTGTGTGCCGATCGCGCTCGAAAAAGAGAATGCCATTGCCGAGTGGCGCCGTGTCATCGGCGCGACCGATCCCGCCGAGGCTGCCGCGGGGACCATCCGCAAGCTCTACGCGAAAAACAAAGGCGAGAATGCCGTCCATGGGTCGGACTCGGTCGAGAACGGTCTGCGCGAGATCGCGTTTTTCTTCACCGAAGCGGAGTTGGCAGAGTTAGGCGCGTAAAAAAACGATCCCTCCGGCGAGGGAGGGATCGAACGATTAAAATCGTCTTAAGCCACGGAGGCTATGGGTCGTCGCCAACCGTGCAGCAGGTGCCAACAATGATGAAGCGAATTTTCGAAGGCCGTCGAAAATTTCGTCCGTAACCCTTCCCCGCGGCGGAGGCCGTATCGCATAGAATTTCGTGGGGTCGAGTGTCCCGTGCGCGCGGAATGTTTTTCCGTGTAGAGCACTGGCTCGTAATTTTCGATCGCTTTTGCGCGATCGCTGAGAAACACAAGGGAAGCAAAGAGCTTTATCGCGATAGCCGTTCGGCGTTTCATGCGATCGCCCTCCTTCCTGTTATGATATTGTATGGTTGTTTCATGAGTATAGTGATGTTTGATTTGAGTGAATAAAAAAAGGCCGGCGAATGGCCGGCCTTTTCAAAATCGATGAGTGGGGGACGCAGTCAGCGCCTAAAAGTTCCATCGAATCCAGCCGGCAGACTCCTGCAGCAATGCCAGGGGTGGCACGCACAATGCTCCATCCGGTAGATGGTCGAGGAAATCATAGAGGTGAAGTAAAAAATGGACGAGCGCCTATTGTTCCGCGAATGAAGGCCTAAAGTTCGGAGGGCTCGAGGGTCTCTCGATCGGGGTCGAGTCGTCTTCTGGACTCCTGGTTGACAAAATCCAGTCTGAAGTGTGCAATCCCATTTTGAGGTGTGCGATGACGATAAATAATCGGAACTACGGCGGGGCGATGCTGTTATCCTCCTTTCCATTTGCGAGCGGAGACCGAAAACTCCGCGAAAAGCATGAGCAATCATGCACCGCATGAGCGATCATGCATTTTAGTCACCAATAAACGAATTGACAATGGCGTTTAGCAATCCTCGGCCTGCTACAGGGTCGAACAAAAATCGTAAGCGTGTTGGCCGGGGCGAAGGCTCGGGCCACGGAAAGACCTCGACACGCGGGTCCAACGGGGCCGGGTCGCGCTCCGGTAATCGTTATAAAGCCGGTTTTGAAGGCGGACAGATGCCTCTGGCCCGTCGGCTCCCCAAATTTGGCTTCCACTCCCCTCATCGCGTAGAATACCAGGTCGTAAACGTCGATACGCTCGAGGCCTGCGTTGTGAACGGCCGACTTCCCAAAGATGCTCCGATCACTCCGGACGTTCTGTGGCAGGCCGGGCTTATCAATCGCCAGGGCATGCCGGTAAAGATCCTCGGAAGCGGCGAGCTTACGCAGAAATTAAATGTCGAGGCGCACAAACTCTCGAAGAGCGCCATCGAAAAGATCGAAAAATCCGGTGGTACTGCCAAGCAATTAATGGCATAACCACGTCATTTCCGGGAAACCAATACGGGATTGACAAACCAAAAATCGTCCGCGTAATTTATTGAAATCGCGCAATCCATTGAATCGCGTAATCCAGGTTCTGACTTATGAGTCGTTTAACCGATAGTTTTCGCAATATCTTCAAGATCGAGGAGCTGAAGGACCGAATCCTCTTCACGATCGTCTGCTTAGTCGCGGTGCGGCTCGGTGCGCATATCACGCTGCCCGGTGTCGACTACAACGAGCTGACCAAGAACATGTCCTCGAACAATGGGCTCTTTGGTCTTTACGATCTCTTCGTCGGCGGCGCCTTCAAGAATGCTGCCATTTTCGGTCTCGGCATTATGCCGTATATTTCGTCCTCGATCATTATTCAGCTTTTGGGGGCCGTGGTGCCGTATTTCCAAAAGTTGCAAAAAGAGGGGGAGGACGGCCGCAAAAAGATCACGCAGATGACTCGCCTCGGAACGGTCCTCGTTTCGATCGGTCAGGCCTCCGGTATGGCGGTCTACCTCGAAAAACAGAACGTCGTAGCAGCTGGCGTAAGCCCGTTCTTTTTTGTGATCACGACGGTCATTTGCCTTACCGCCGGATGTATGATCATGATGTGGCTCGGTGAGCAGATCACGGAGCGCGGAATCGGCAACGGAATATCGCTCATCATCTTCATCGGCATTGTTGCGCGGTTCCCGAATGCGATCCTGACCGAAGTGCAGATGGTCCAGACGAACCAGCACAATATCATTGTGGAACTTGTGCTCTGGGCGTTCTTTGTCGCCATCGTCGCATTTTGCGTGCTCATTACGCAGGGCATTCGAAAAATCCCCGTGCAATACGCCAAACGGGTGATCGGAAGAAAAGTCTATGGCGGGGTGACGCAACACATTCCGATGCGCGTGAATACGGCCGGCGTTATGCCGATCATCTTTGCACAGTCGATCCTCTTCATTCCGACGACGATCGCGCAGTTCTTCCAGGGATCGAGCTTTGGCGATTTCCTAAACAGCTTTTTCAGCTATCGCTCGATGGGGTATTCGATCGTTTTCGCGATCATGATCATTTTCTTCACCTATTTCTATACCGCGATCGCGTTCAATCCACGCGATGTTGCGGACACGATGAAGAAACAGGGCGGATTCATTCCCGGCGTACGGCCTGGCAAAAATACGTCGGACTATATCGATAACATCCTGACGCATATCACATTGCCGGGAGCGATCTTTCTCGCGATCGTCGCGATCCTGCCCGCATTCGTCAGTTATCTTGGGGTCACGAGCGATTTCGCGCAGTTCTTCGGCGGCACGAGCCTTTTGATTATGGTCGGCGTAGCGCTGGACACCCTGCAGCAGATCGAGTCGCACCTGACCATGCGTAACTACGAAGGCCTCATGAAAGCCGGACGCATCAAGGGCCGTGTTGGCGCCGGTGGCTGGGGCTAATCCTGAACCAGGATTACGCTGATTAAACTGATATCGCTGATGTTTTAGATTTCGCAGACACTTTGATTTTGCTGATACATTCACATGGCTTCGACCGTAGAATGCCGAAGTACATCATCAGCGTAATCCAGGGTTATGTTTAGGCAAGCCACTCATCTCATCAAGTCTGAAGCCGAGATCGCGAAGATCCGTGCGGCGTCGCATATTGTGGCCGAATGCCTGAAGCATATCGAGACCCTCGTGCAGCCGGGTGTCACTCCGATGGCCCTCAATCTTGCGGCCGAAGAATTTATTGTCCAGAGCGGCGGCTACCCTGCGTTCAAAGGCTATAAAGTAGGACGGCAAACGTTCCAATATGCGGCCTGTACCTCGATCAATAGCGCCGTGGTCCACGGGATTCCGACGCATACTCCGCTCCGGGAAGGCGATATTATCTCCATCGATGTCGGCGTCGAAAAAGAGGGCTGGTTCGGCGATGGCGCATGGACGTTTGCAGTCGGGAAAATTTCCGCCGATCATCAAAAGCTGATGGATGTCACCCGCGAATCGCTCCTGATGGGGGTCGGCCGTGCGCGGGCGGGGGGGCGGCTCTTCGATATTTCCGAGGCGATCCAGGACTATTGCGAAATGCATGGGTATGGCGTCGTGAAGGACCTGGTCGGCCATGGGATCGGTTCCCATCTCCACGAGGACCCGCAGGTGCCTAATTACGTTCCCGGACCCTCCGAAGGCTTCGTGAATATCGAGTTGGTGGAAGGAATGACCCTCGCGATCGAGCCGATGATCAACATGGGAACCGCGCGCGTCAAGACCGCAAAGGATAAATGGACCGTCGTCACGGCCGATGGCAAACCGAGCGCCCATTTCGAGCACACCGTCGTCGTTCGCCGCGATGGAGGAGAGATCCTGACCCGGTAGCCCTCCGGCAGGGGTCGCTTTCGTAGCCCTGGCGGCTCCAGCACTTTATTGGCAGCCATGCCGTTGTTTCGGTGACCCTGTTTCTTTGCCGGCGTCTCAATTTTGCCATTTGCCATGGCCCGTTCCGAACGTCATTATCCTGCGCTCGATGGTCTTCGCGGTGTAGCCGCACTCATGATCGTCGTATATCATTTTTTGACCGTGGCCCCGATCGGCGGCGCACTCCATGCGTATGCGTCCCGGGCCCTGGGGTTTACGTGGGCCGGCGTCGATCTGTTTTTCGTCCTTTCCGGATTTTTAATTACGGGGATCCTTGCCGATTCTCGTTCCCGCAAACATTATTTTCGGAATTTTTATGCGCGGCGCATCCTGCGCATCTTTCCGCTCTATTATCTGGTGCTCGTAGTCGTACTGGTCGTCCTTCCCGGCGTTGGCGTGCCCACCGAAGTTCCCACGTCGTACCGCCCATTCTTTTGGACTTATTCCACCAATTTCTTCTTCGCCTCGTTCGGTTGGATCGAGCATCGCCTTACGCACCTCTGGAGCCTTGCGATCGAAGAACAATTTTATCTTGTCTGGCCGCTGGTCGTTTTTTGGGCGAGCGACCTGGAAAAGCTTCGGCGGGGCTTGCCCTTTGCCGTCCTGACACTTATGGCCTTGCGCGTCGTGCTGATTTCGAACGGCGTTCCGTTGAACACGCTCTATCTCCTCACGGTCACGCATTGCGACGGACTTCTTGCCGGCGCGTATCTGGCACTTGCGCTTAAGAGTTCCAAGCCGATACCGCAGGCGGTCCGAAAACCGTCGTGGTTCCTCGTCTTAGGTCTGTGTATCGTCTCCGTTGCATTCTCGAATTCTTTTCGATGGAATTCCGTAGGGACGGCACCGCCGGCCTGGAGACTGTTGCAAGCGACCTTCACCTATACCTCTCTGGCGGTATTATTCATGATGGTGGTGTATCGATCGATTTCCGAGGAAGGCTCACGACTGCGGCGTTTTTTTTCGAATGCGGTGCTCCGATGGTTTGGGAAGTATAGTTACGCGCTCTACGTCCTGCATGTTCCGGTAGCCGTCTGGCTTCTCGAATCGCACGGGCAGTCGCTGACGCGCGCGATCGGCCGCCCATGGCTCGCAGACGTTGTCTTATTCACACTCTTTGCGGGTTCTTCGACACTCCTCGCATATCTAAGCTGGCACCTGTTTGAAAAACACTTTTTAAAATTAAAGCGGTATTTTTCCTCGTCATTCGTTCCTGCGGTAGAACCGGAAGCCGCGGATGACGGTATCCGGATGGTAGCGGTCCTGGAGCAATGAAGGAAATCCCGGTATTTCCTGTGCCAGTTCGATGGGGGACGCGAGTGAAAACGGATGGTACCCATTATCGGCGAATACGATGAATGCCGGACGCACACGGGCTAACGTCTCGACAAATTCTTTCCGCCATTCGAGCTGGTAATCCGTGAACCGGCCGTCTTTCGTTTTTGCGGCCAGGGGAACGATCTCGGTAAACCGTGTGGCCGACGGAAGTCCCGCCTTCACGCGGATGTACGGCCGATCGAAACAAATGACTTCCACCGGCTCTTTCCTGGGGTCCATCGCTTTTACGTATTGGACCGCTTCGGCCTCCGCGTCAAAGCCAGCGAGTGAATCCGAGTCGATGATCGCATGCATATAGGCGATCGGGGAATGACCGCTGCGGTCGCCATCGATCACGTCGTGAACAAAGTTCCGAGGATAGAGTCGATAGGCAAAATAAAAGAAAAGGAGAGCGGTGCATGCGATCGTCAGGAGATTTCTCCTGACCAGGACGGGCGAGCATATTCCAAGGGCGACCACCGGCGAGAGGAGCAGGAGTAGGGGCAGAAAATGGTCCGCCTGAAAGGTATGCAGGAAGAAGATCGAGATAATGGAACTAATAACAAGCAGGGTATAGAGCGTGATCGCAAAACGAGATACCGTCGCAACGGGCTTTTTTAAAACGACGAGCATGCCGAGCGCGATCATAGCCAGAAGGGTGTAAGCCGCGGTGACGTATCCGGTTTGCTGCAGCGCGAAGAGAAAGGCTTCGTCCGTCGCTCGATATTGCGCATAGACATCGAGATCGAAGCGGACCGTGAAGTCGAGAAAGTCCTGAAGGCCATGGGGCGTCACCGCAAAGGGGATCAGCATTAACACGAATGCGATTCCACAGCCCCAAAGAAAATTCCAAAATCGCGGGGTCAGGCGGCGTTCGATAAGAATGTACGTAAGAAGAACACTGAGTGAAAAGAGCCCGTAGGTAGGCCGGATGACCGCGCAACTTGCAATGAGGATCCCGGCCAGGATCGTGCGATAGCGAGGAGCAGGATCGCGTTCGAAATCCGCGCACACGAGGTTCAGGCCCGCCAGCAAAAAAAAGACAACGAATGCATCGCGCTGGCCGGCCGTCGTATTTGCCAGCGATACATAGATCAGCGGGTAAATCAGGGAAGCGAGAAGCGACACCAGCGTTGGGAACCAGCGTACCAGCAGCCGATACAACAGAAGGCAGGCGGCGATTTCGAACATTGTATCGAAGATGCGAAAGCCAAGGTCGCTCGTGCCGAACAATGCGATGGCCAGCGCGTGGAGATATACGATGCCGGGAAAGTTCACGTCCCAGCTCCCGACATAGGGAAGTTTGCCGTAGGCGATAAGGTCCCAACCCATGGTCTGATAGACCCAGTTGTCCCAACTGAGCGGCAGGACGAGCTCGATGAGAAGAATACCGGCGGAGAGCACGCCGCACAGGATCAGTCCCTGACGCTTCGAGATCATATTATGCGGCACGCTCGGCTGCGATCGAAGGAATCCCGAATTCCGGTCCCGGTTCGGCGGGCTTTCGATAGGGGAAGTATTTCTTGAGCTTCAAAAAGTGCTTTTCGAGGAGATGCCAAGAGAATACGGCGGCCGCGATCGAGAGCACGACCTCGATCGCAATGATATACACACTGTGCAGGAACGACCAGGTAGGTGAAAGGTGCAGCAGGAAATCCGGTGTCGGGACGTGCCAGCCGACCCAATAGACGATGGGGGCATGGAGGACATACAGTGCATAACTATATTTCCCGAGCTCGCGAAGCGGGCGGTGCATAAGAAACCGCTGCACGCGATTGCCTCCGGGTGTGATACAACGGAAGACAAGATACCCGAGTGGCAGCGCCACAAGGCTAAGGCCCAACACTTGTCCGGACCGAGGCCACGTAAGCACGTCGAACTGGAATTGGTCGTTCCGAAGGAACGCAAAAACGATGAGGAATGCGATCGATCCTCCGCCGAAGATCCAGTCGAACGTCCGGAGTACGCGTGGGCGCTCGCGTATTCGTTCCAGAAGTCCGCCTCGTACGAACACACTCAGAAGTGCGCCGAGCAGCAGGCCGTCCACGCGACAAAACGTCATCGTACACACGTAGAATGCGGTCGCGCCGGCAGCGAGCGAGAGCGCGCGAATGCAGGGAATAGAAACGAAGAGCGCAGCGACCGTCCACCCTACGCGGGGCTTCGGTATCAGGAAGATCAGGAGCGGCCAGCAAAGATAGAATTGCTCTTCGATGGCAAGCGTCCACGATTGGCTCACGTTGTGGTCCGGCATGGCGCCCTGCAGGGCGGCGTAAATGTTCGTCGTATACGTCCATTGCCAGGGCTCGACGGCACGGATGCTCTCGTTCAGTTGGGAACCGAAAAGGGGCAGCGCGATATACACGATCGCGAGAAAGCCGTAATAGAGTGGGAAAATTCTTACGAACCGGCGTCCGTAAAAGGAACGAAAGTAGGTCCGGGAGTCCTTCGTTTCGAGTAGTATATTTGTAATGAGGAACCCGGAGAGCACGAAAAAGAGATCGACTCCGGTCCAGAGCAAACTCGTCGCCCGCCACCAAGCCTTGTCGAACGTGCTCGACATCCAGTAGGAGAAGGCCGAATGGTGCAGCACGATCATCAGCGCGGCCAGGCCTCGAAGGCCATCTAAAGCGGGATAATGCGTTTCTCGGATCGTGGACATGTCAAAAGATCGTTCCTTTGGCAAGGCGAACGGGGCAATTTCTTAAGACCGACAACACACAAATGAGCGATCGGATTCTCTCCGGACAGCGGACATCGTTCTGGGAAATAGGAGGCGCGTTCCTGCTCGGAGCGATCGCCGTAACGCTCCTTGCGGTGCAATGCGCGAGTCTCTATCGGTTCCCGCAGCCGGATGCCGGCCGATGGTATGGCGATGAGACCTGGCAAATGCGCGAGTTCCAGACGCAGGTGCAGACGGGCGTGCTCCGCGATCCCGACGCCCCGGCATCGAGCATTTATCATCACAATGGCATCGTTCCCAACTCGCTCTGGCTCGATGCGATGGTCTTCGGGGGTGCCGAAGCGCTGTTGTTCCCGAATTATTCCACGGTCGCTATCGGGCGGACCGTGACCTTCGCGTTTGCGCTTGTGCTGCTCGCGTTCTTTTATTACGGTCTGCGAAAATGGGAACTGCCACCCTGGCTTGCCCTTGCGGGCGTCGTGGCGCTGGCCGCAAACCGCGACTTTTTTTATGCCTCCCACTCGGCGAGGTACGATCTCTGGACGGCGCTCGGCGTCCTGATCGGCATTGTACTGCTGGCCAATGCCTGGAATAAGGTCCGGCATCAGCGCAAACCCGACCGCGGGCGGCACTATTTTCTTATGCTGTTTCCCGCACTTACCCTCGCGTGGAACTTCCATGTGGTGCGGATTCTTTGGCTTCCGTTTGTGGCGCTCGTTGTCCTTTATTTCTCGATAAATCGCGGAATGGCGATCCGCCTCCTCGTGGGCAATGGTATCGCTGCGATCGCACTACTTCTGCCCTCCATCCTTATCCTCCACTCGCACCACTTGTTCCATTACGGTTCCGAGCCATCGATGCTGGGCCTGACTTTTGGCGATCTTCCGTTGGTTCGCCCGTTCACCGATCGGTTACTCCGTATGACGGTCGTGGAACGGTTCCTCAGCCTTCAATCTGAAGCGCCGGTCGCCCTGTATCTCGCTGTGGGGGCGGTAGTCCTTTCCGCCGCCTTACTGGCGTTTCAAAGAGTTCGCTTACGGTCCGGCAGCCGTTCACGATCCGGGCTGCTATTGCTTACAGCGCTTGCCATCGCTTCCTGGGCGCTCACGCTCCGGGATATGCGGTATTACGACATCCAGATTCTACCCGCGATCGTGTTTACCGCGCTGGTGCTCGGTTATACGGTCATGAGAGACTCCGGGATCGTTACGAAACGCGTCGGAATCATTATGTTGCTCGCGCTTGTGGCGATCGCCGCCGGACTTTCGTTTCGCGATGCGAGCGTAGCCGGCCAAAGGAGCAGGATCCTTGCGAACGATCTTGAGCGGGTGACATCGACGGTCAAATCTGATATTCAGGCGCACGCGCTCGGCGGTAGGCCCGTCGTGCTGGCGGAACTCCAGTTGCAGGACTATTTACTCACAGACCCTCGCCTTCGGACGATCAATGCGCTCTTTCGGGAGTATCCAGACACGCCGATGACACTTCCACAATTCCTCGCGCGAGAACATGTCGACTTCATCTTCACCGCGAAACGATCTTCCATATTTACCGATCTTGCCGGGAAGCAACCGCTCGAAGATAGTTTACTCCGCAATGCGTCCGAATTCCATGGCCATTTCAGCGATGCCGGATTCGATTATTTTGGCAGTGAACCCGCGCCGGAAGATACACTTGTCCTTTATCCGGTCCCTAATCCGTAGTCGGAGAATGAGCCGGCAGCGCGGAGGCTGCCGGCGATGTGTCCGAATCTCAAAAAGATTACTCGCCCACGATCATGATCTTGTTCGTGACCGAGCCGGAGTTGGCGGTCTCGAGCGTGTAAAAATAGGCGCCGGGCGCGACCCGGTTCCCAGCGGCATCGCGCGCATCCCACGTGATGGACTGCGGGCCTCCCTCCATTGGGCGGTCGGCAAGCGTGCGGAGGAGCGTACCGTTGGCATTATAAATTCGCAGGAGCACATTGTCCCGCGCGGGGAGTTCGAAACTCAGTGCGATGCCCGTTTCCTTGCTCATCGCATAGGGATTCGGATAGGGCTCGTAGACAGAAAGCCCCGCTGCGCCAAAATGGAGTTCCACATGGTTCGTGTAGATCTGGGAACCATCGGCATTGACCTCATGGACCTGATAGATATACGTACCAGGGACGGAGGAATTGTCGCCAAACGAATAATCGTGCCGTCCGACCGATGCACCGATGCCAGCGACCGTCCCGATATTTTCGAACGATGCTCCATCGATCGAACGCTGGACGTAAAACGTAGCGCCATGCGGTTCGCCATCGACATACCAGGAAAGTTGAGCGCCGGAAGAAGTTTTTGTCGCCGAGAGCGAGGTTAGTTCCACGCCGCCGGCGGGAACGCTATATTCCCAGATCCCTCGGCCGTGCGTTGCAACGCGCAACAGCTGGCCGTTCGGAGCGGTTTGAATATCGCGGCAGGGGAATAGCCCAAGTTGCATCGAGCTCCACGTTTGGCCGGCGTTGGTCGTCTCGTACATTCCAAAATCGGTCGCGGCATACCACGTCGTGAGCGGCGCGGTCGAATCGAGGGCAATCGACATGACATTGCAGATCGTATTGCTATCCGCGCCGGGAATGGATGCGCCGCCCTTCGGTCCTGAAACATCCGTCCACGTCGCGCCCTTGTCGTCGGAAAACATGACCTTGTTTTTCGAATTCTGCAGCGAGACGAGTACAAAGTTCGTGTCCTGCCAGGATGTGTTGATCGAAGTAACGATGCCGGGAAGTTTCCCGTTGAGAGAAGTCCACGTCGAACCATAATCGGTCGAGCGCTGGAATATATTGCTGATCCCGGCAACATAAATCAGGTTGGAGTTCCAGGCGGCCAGGCCGATGGCACTCGTGCGGTATACACCGTTGCCATCGATTCCGAATGATGGCGCAAGGCGCGTCCAGCTCGTCCCGCCGTCGGTCGATCGCCATAAATGCTGGCGGCCGAAATACAGGATTTGGGAACCGGGCGTCGAGCCATGCCGGACCGGCGACATTTTGAGTGGGCAGTCCCACGAGGGCGCGTCCGTAACGCCAACGGCGGAGTCTGCAATCGCGCTCCAGCTTTCCGTCGTTTGAGTCGTACGGAAGAGATAGCCCTGGACCTCTTCGGAATATTTCACGTTCTGATTTTGCGGACTGACGAGCGGCTGCATTCCATCGCCGACGGGGGAGTGCTTCGTGGCGGGCTTTCCAAGCGGGAGTTCCCATAGTCCCTCGTCCTGCGCGCCGGCCCAGGTATCTTTACTATTCGTCGAATTGAAGGTCAGGTGATAGAACCGGTTCGAGACGAGATTGGTCGAGTGATAACGCCATCCGCCACCTGTCGAAAGATCGTTCGAGCCCGCTTTGTAATTGACCCAGAGTCCACCGTCGTCGCCGTCGTAAATAATGCGGGAGTTGGTCGGGTTGATGGCGAAGGAATGATGATCGACGTGGGGATATCCGCCGCCGCCGCCCGGATGATTGTAATCGCTGAAGTATTGCCATGCTCCGTTCATCAGCACGTACGCACTGACACCGCCCAGATAGATGGTGTCATTCGTCACCGAATTTGGTGTGACGGCCAGATACAGATCGTACCATCCCTGAGGGTTGAAGGAAATACTCGATCCGACCTGAAAAAGGTCGGTTGGCGGGCCGGGGTTATAAACGTTCCACGTCGCACCCGAATCGGTGCTTTCATAGAGATGCGCCTGTGACGACGACGACACATCCGTCATCAACGCGAAAATCTTATTCGGGGCATTGAGGGGAGTGGCCAGCGCCGCGCGACCAATCGTGGTCGCTGCAAAAAAGTTTGTAGAGGTCGTTACTCGTGTCCAGTGCGCGCCGTCATCTGTCGATTTCCAGACACCGCCATTACCCGAACCGCCGAAGGACGGATCGCCGCCATTAATGCAATAGAGCGTCGAACTACCGTCACCATTGTGCGTTCCAATGATGTCCCAGACAACGCCACCACTCAGGACCGATTTCCATGTCTGCCCGGAATCGGTGGATCGATAGAGGTCCAGCGGGCTGCCGAATTTCGAGGCCAGGATGATATTATCGTGGGCCGGATCGACAAAGACTTTGACAAAACTTCCCGAATCGTTATTGACATTGAGCCGCTCGAAGCTCAGTCCGCCATCTTCCGATTTATAGAGTCCGGTGCCCCCATAGTTCACGTTCGCGGAATAGCCATAGCCGGTCCCGACATAGATCGTATTTGTATTCACGGGATCGACGGCGATCGAGGCGACCGAAAGGTTGGGGAGTACATCGTCCGTCAGTGGGAACCAGGTGTTGCCGGTGTCCAACGATTTCCATACCCCGCCGCCCGAACCTCCGGCGTACATGATATTGGGGCGCTGGGGATCGAAGACGATGGCGGTCGTGATCCCGGCGGAGAGCACCGAATCGCCACTCGAAATGAGCCCGATGTTCATCCACTGTCCCTGAATGGCCTGTGGAGAGTCGGAATGATGAGTTCCCTGGTTCGCATAGAGGTCGCGGCGGGCTTCCTCGAAGGTCCGCAGATATTCGCCCTGGTCGATCGTTCCCGAAGTCCCTGCGCGGCGAATGTATTCGTAAAATTCGCGCGCGAACGGCCGCGAAGCGCGAAGGCTCGCCGGTAACCGGTTGAGGCTATAATAGGCGCCGGAGTCCGTCGGCGCTTCGATCGGTGCCGCCAGCGTTTCGGAGCCGGGTTCGGATTCCTGAGCATGAAGCGGAATTCCGAAGAAAAAAATGGAGAATGCGGCAAAGAGGAAGACCGGATATTTACGTAAGAACATGAATGCGAATGAGCAATAATAAACCAACGAGCGCGCCTTCACGCGCCCGGCACTACAACACAGAAACGACACATCCGTTGCAGGAAATCGCGGCTTCTCCCCATATAATATATGGGGGCGGATGCCAATACGGGCGAAGAATTCCTGGTGTGCGTGAGGGGGCTTCTGGTCACCGAAGCAGTTAGCGCTTCTTTACCACCCAGACTTTCCCGACGTGGACTTCATCGGCAGAAACGGTGTCTTCGCCGATCGCCCTTGGAACGGTATGACGGTCGTTCGGGCGCAACAGGTCGGGCGGATCGATCTCTTTGAGCGTCGTGTCGGCGACGCCTTTCGTTATCGAAATAAGCTGGTATCGGATCCGTTCGATCGTGTCATCGCCGAAATTCTCGTAAAACACGGTCAGGTACGGCTTCCCGTCCTCGATCTCCTTTGCAACGGAAACTTCGAGTCCGGGTGATTTTACCCACTCGTCTTTCGGTTTCGAACATCCCAAAACAACGAGGAAAACGGCACAGATCGCGCAAGATGAAGATAAGGACACCCTCATAAGCAGTCGGTTTTTAGAAGTAGCAAGCAAAGTACCAGTCCCTGGCGTAAGCCGTTGCCGCCCGCGACGTCTTCGGGCCGGTATTTGGCCCGGAACCGTCGGCGGCTTGAAACAGCCTTATTCATTTCAGGACTGACGTGGCCCTATCGCATCGGGCCAAATCATGAACAAGCCGTGTAAACTGAAACGTTGCTGAAAAATGCCGGACGGGACAAAAAGTTGGAATTATTTGCCGTAAACAGGTATTTGAACGTGCCGTCTTTTAGCGAAGGGCATTTGAAGTATGGCCCTGGCTGCTCGCAGCGCACCGGCTTTTCGGGGTTCGCAAAAGACCTCCCGGTTTTTTCATTTTAAGAAATAGGATACAAACAAAATGACAAAGTTCGCTCATCGTGTGGCTATTGCGGCGATCGCCATTTTTTGCCTTTCGGTTGGATCAGCCCAGGCGCAAAAGATCGGTATCGTCGATGTAGGTTCCGTTATTACCGCTATGCCGGAATACCAGGCAGCGCTCCAGAAGGCACAGGCGCAGCAAAAGATCTATACCGATTCGCTGCAGGCCATGAAGATCGCCTTCCAGGCGGCACAGGATACGTACGCCAAGCTCGGCGAGAACGCCACTGCCGATTTCAAGAAAAAGGAACAGGACGACCTCTCCGCCAAGCAAGCCGCTTATGAGCAGTATTACGAGGCGACCCTTGGCCAGAATGGCTCGCTGGCTCAGCTCCAGAATCAGCTCCTTCAGCCGATCCAGGAGAAGGTAAAGGCCGCGCTGGCATCCTACGCCAAGAAAGAGCGTATTTCTGTGATCATCCCGGCTTCCGCCGCGGTGTATTTCGACCCCACGCTCGATTATACGGCGAAATTCCAGGACTTCCTGAAGGCACAAGCCTCCAAGTAAGCGTTCCGTACGCACTCAGGATTACCAGAAATCCGGGACTTTTTTAGGGGCGCGGCTGCTTTACGAGAAGCGGCCGCGCTTTTTTTGCGCTCGCGACTATTTCGATCTTTTCTATGCAGACCATCTCTCGGGCGATCCGATTTTCTTTCTTCCTGTTTGTCTTCGCGGCCGCGCTGCTGGCCGCACAGTCGAGTTCTCATGCCCAGCAGACTCGCGTGGCATATATCGATGCCGAAAAATTACTCAAGCGCATGCCCGAAGCCAAGGACGCGCAGTTGCGGCTCGACCAGTTGACCTCGAGTTGGACCAAAGAAGCGGCCGATATGCAGGCGGAGATCGACCGCAAGCAAGCCGATTTCGACCGCCGAAAACTGATCATGACCGACGCCGAGCGCAACGCCGAGCAGGTCGAGCTCGCCAACCTTCGGAAAAAGCATGACGAGTTCGTCCACCAGAAGTTCGATCCCGATGCAGGGGAACTCTTTGCGCAGGAAGCGCAGCTCATGAAACCGGCCTACGATAAACTGAGCGCCGCGATTAAACAGGTCGCCAGCGATGGGAACTACGATTACGTCATCGACCGCAGTTCGAAGGACGTCGTCCTGCTCTATACGAATTCCAAGTACGATATCACGCTTGCGGTCGCGCGCGTCTTAGGGATCGAATCCGAGATCCTTAGCACGCCGTTGGTTCCTACGCTCGGAAAACCGGGTCAGTCCGGACAGCCGGGCCAGCCGGTGAACGGACAACCGGGCCAGCCGAACGTGCAGCCGCCGACCGGTCCGACCCAGCCCGGCGCGGGCCTTCAAAATCCCTCCCTGCCGACCGGCTTGAACCCGATCAACGGAACGAATGGCCAGCCGCAGCAACAGCCGGGATTTAATTCCGGCGGCTATAATCCGGGCCAGCAGCCGCCCCCTCCGGGCAAGCAACCGGCCGTGACGCATTAAGATCAAATCGGGCTATTTCTTCCGATCGCAAGCCGGGCGCGGTCGAGATCGATCGGGTAGGTGATCTTGAAGTTCATATTGCTGCCAGGAACTAAATGTGGCTGCTCGCCAATGCGCTCCAGGAGCTGGGACTCGTCGGTGCCCTGAAAGTGGGTGTCCCGCGCGGCAGCGAAGGCCGCGCGAAGGAGTTCGAGCCGTGCGCCCTGCGGCGTTTGCGCGCGCCACAGATTTGTACGCGAAACCGTCTCGACAATATTGCCATCGGCAACGCGCTTGATCGTATCGACGATCTCGATGGCAGGGACCGCACTGCCATGCTCGCGCACAGCGCCGATCACGGAGAGAATAACGACCGCATCGACCAGCGGGCGAGCGACATCGTGCACGAGGACGATCTTGATATTCGGATCGTCATGGACGGCGCGGAGCCCGTGCCCGGCAGAGTCCTGCCGCGTTTCGCCGCCGGCGACGACCTTCCATGCGATGGGAAGTTTTAGTTTTCCCATGCTGGCTTCCATGCGTGGGACCTCCTCCTCCGGGCCCACGATCACGACGGTATGGACCGGCTCGATCGCGGCAAACGTCCGGGCCACATATTCGAAGAGCGGCAGGCCGCCCAACTCCTCCCATTGTTTCGGCTTCCCGAACCGCGTGGAACTTCCGCCGGCCACAAGGATGGCGGCTACATCGCGAATCGTATGGCTTTCTTCAGGCATGATTCTGTTCAGGCATGAATCCGTTCCGTCATGAGCTGTTCCATAGACCGTTCAGGCATGGGTTCCCGGCGTTTGAACGCGCGCAACCTCTTCCGAGCGCTGCTCGCCGCCTTCGTATTCGATCACGAAACTATAGGCCGGAAATCGTTTGGGTAAACGCATGAGCGAAAAGACCATCACGCCGGTCGAGAAACGGTCGAGCCAGCTCGAGGTCGGCCAGCCTAAATGAAAGACGATCTTCCGGTCCGCGAAATCGTATTGCAGCATATAGATCAGGGAGACCAAACGCCTTGCCAGCGATTCGCGGTAGATCGTGAGCAGGAAATGGTTCTTGCCCAGCTTCGTCGGCGTTCCCGAACGCGGCGAATAGAAGGTGACGTAGGCAACATTCGGGTCCTCCGAAAGCGGGCTGGTATCTTTCGGGCGGCGGAAGAAGAAATGGAACGGCCGCGTCTCGTCGCTTTCGGCAATGCGGAACAGGACTTCCATCGGGTTATCGGTCTTTCGGAACTGTTCTATTTCCGGCGCGCGGCGTTTCGCCACACGGAACCCGATGATCTGGAAGATGGTGACCGTGATGAGCCACAACACAAAGCCCTGCCATTTGTGGTACGCGATAAACGCAAAGCAGGCGAGCAGGATAAGGAAGATAATGAACGTTCCCGTTCGCGAAGTATGATAATCGGGGATCTCTTCGCTCCCGCGCGAATACCGGTAATAAACAAGCGCCCCCATGTTGATCGTAAAACTCGCCACCAGTCCAACGGCATACATGTGCGCGAGCATCTCCTGGCTGCCGGCGGTGACCGCAATGATCACCGAGAACAGCGTCGCATTCATAATATGAATGCGATAGAGCGAGTCCGCTTTGTTGGTTTTGATCAGCCAGTCGAATCCATAGCGGTGCGCTACGCGCTCCAAGAGTTCGCTCGAAGCCACGAACGCGGTATTGACCGCCATGATGAGCGTAAAGCTCGCCAGGCCGCCCACGAGCCACGCGAAGACCCGGCCGTTGACGACTCCCGCAAAAAACGTGATGAGGTCGTCTTCATGCGCGCTGAAGTTGATATCGGTACGCGTGAGTACGAGCATCGTGATAAGCGGCGTGACAATACCGACCGTTACGGCGAGGAAAATATACGCTTTTCGTATGTCCTTCCAGCTCTTGACGAGTCCCGCCGTCTGGATCACACTTTCGATCCCGGAGTAGGCCAGGATAACGCCGGCGAACCCGAAGATAAAAAAGTTCACGCCGCCGATAAGGCCGTGCGACGTCAGGCCGGTCCATGTAAAGCTGAATCCCTGGGTGGCGCGGGCGACCTGTCCGGCGCTGGGATCGATGATCGCCGAAAGAACGAGCGTCAGCAGGATCATTGCGGCCGCAACGAAGACGAAGAACGTAAAGCGCGCATTTTCCCGAATGCCAATGATGTTCAGGAATGCGACCGCCCAGATCGCCGTGAAAAAGAGAATATAGATCACGAACGGCGAGATCGAGAAAAAGGAACTGCCGTTATAGACCGCAGAAACGGTCGAGATCGCGGCCGTCAGGATATAATCGACAAGGATCGAGGCGACCGCCGCGAAGGAGATCGTCGGGCCGAGCACAAAATAGCTGAAACTATAGACGCCGCCGCCGCGAATGCCGTGATGCTCGAGAATATGGGCGATCTCGACCATTCGGCTCGAAAGGAACCGAATGAAAAGGGAGGTCGCAATAATGAAAACGAACGCCGCAACGCCGACCAGCAGATAGGACTCCGCTGGAACGTAAAAAATGGACGTCAGCTCGTCCATGAGCGTAATAATCGCGACCGAGAGCCATGTCAGCCACCATTTTCCGCCGTCCATGAAGGAAAGCAGGTTCTTTTTTCGGAGCAAATAGACGAAAAGCCCAATAAGCCCCGCATTTAGCGCGACGATTAGAATGATCTTCATGGCTTACGAAATCGCGATCCGTCACGTGGGAGGACGTGGGGCATGGAGAAGACCGGGGCGAGTGGAGGCTCCGGCTGTGGTTCAGGCGTTTCCATAACGGAGCGCCGTAAACAATGCCCGGGCCGAAGAGCATTCCTTATGTTTCATAATGATTTCGGCAATCTTCCCTTGTTATGCAAATATTAAGTCTTTTCAAATTTGGAAACAATCCGCGCACGAGGCCGATAGACCGCGCCGGGTGAAAAAAAGAAATTTCTTCCTCGCCGCGTGCCTGTTTGTCCTCCTTACCGCTCCATCCCTCGTTCACGCGCAGGAGCGCGACGACGATGACGCCGCCGAAACCAACGAGCCGCCCACGCAGCTCGAGATCGGTCCCGAAATAGAAGTTCCACTACAT
>Ga0070741_10002939_pt1 | contig 43924 bp, 36 predicted proteins | sample Coa_R1_4_FD_66440 | JGI IMG/M metagenome (GOLD analysis project Ga0070741, IMG submission 66440) | Surface soil microbial communities from Centralia Pennsylvania, which are recovering from an underground coalmine fire - Coalmine... | ecosystem: Environmental > Terrestrial > Soil > Unclassified ... | reverse complement strand
GATCGGCGGTGGCGCTGCTCGGGGTGGCGCTGACCGCGACGTCGTTCACGTGGCGCGAGCACGTCATCGTCCAGCGCGCGCACGGCAAGGACCTGCCCGGGCTCTCGATCCGCGACTACCCCGGCGCATTGGCGCTGACCGCCAACGCCAAAGTGCCGTCCCTGCCGATGCGTCCGACGGTGCTGGAGGCGAAGAGCGATCTGCCCGTGACCACCGCCGACGGCTGCATCAGTGACTTCGGCGATCTGCAGATACACATCTGCGTGTACGGCGACAAAAATGCCAGCCGCACAATCGCACTGGCGGGCGGCTCGCATGCCGAGCACTGGATCACGGCGCTCGATCCGATCGGACAGCGCCATCACGTCAAGATCGCGACGTACCTGAAGATGGGCTGCCCGCTGACCACCGAAGAACTCCCGACGATCGTCGGCGACAACATTCCGTACCCGCAGTGCAAACAATGGGTGGACACCGTGATGGACAAGCTCGTCGCCGACCGGCCCGACTACGTGTTCACCAACTCGACGCGACCCCGCTTCAATGCGCCGGGCGACGAAATGCCCGCCAGCTACTTGGGCATCTGGGATGTCCTGTCGCGCAACGACATCGGGATCCTAGGCATTCGGGACACGCCATGGCTGGAGCGTGACGGTGTGCCGTTCGAACCGGCCGACTGCCTGGCCGAAGGCGGCACTGCCACCTCCTGCGGCATGAAACGAACTGAAGTGCTCAACGACCACGACCCGACCCTGGACTACGTCGCGCAGTTCCCGCAGCTGAAACCGCTCGACATGAGCAATGCCATTTGCGGCCCGGACATCTGCCGCGCCGTGGTCGGAAATGTCTTGGTATACCACGACTCTCACCATCTGTCCGCCACCTACGTGCGCACGATGATCGATGAGCTCGACCGCCAGATCGGTGCGGCCACCGGGTGGTGGTGAGCGGTGCGGCACGTCGCCCACCTCGCTAGGGTCGAGTAGTGACCGCCAACGAGACGACCCCGGGAAGCGCGCCGCCGCTCGCGACGGTGTGGCCGGGAACGCCGTATCCGCTTGGCGCCACCTACGACGGCGCAGGCACTAATTTCTCGCTGTTCTCCGAGGTCGCCGAAAAGGTCGAACTCTGCCTGATCGCCAAGGACGGCACCGAAGAACGGATCCGCCTCGACGAGGTCGACGGCTTCGTCTGGCACTCCTACCTTCCCGCTATCACACCCGGGCAGCGGTACGGGTTCCGCGTGTACGGCCCGTGGGATCCGGCCGCCGGGCACCGGTGCGACCCGAGCAAGCTTCTCCTCGATCCTTACGGCAAGGCGTTCGACGGTGACTTCACCGAGGGCCAAGCGCTGTTCTCCTACGACCTCAAGGCCGCCGACGACTCCGGATCGGGTGACCGGCCGATGGTCGACTCGCTCGGGCACACGATGACCAGCGTCGTGGTCAATCCGTTCTTCGACTGGGGGTCCGACCGCGCGCCGCGGCGGCCCTACAACGAGACGATCATCTACGAGGCGCACGTCAAGGGCATGACGCAGACGCATCCCGACGTGCCGGAGGAACTGCGCGGCACCTACGCCGGACTGTCGCATCCGGCGGTGATCGACCATCTGCTCTCGCTGAACGTCACCGCAATCGAGCTGATGCCGGTGCACCAGTTCATGCACGACTTTCGCCTTCTCGACCTCGGGCTGCGGAATTACTGGGGCTACAACACGTTCGGGTTCTTCGCGCCGCATGCGCAGTATGCGTCGGTCCGCAATCCTGGTGCGGCCGTCGCCGAGTTCAAGACCATGGTGCGCACCTTCCACGACGCGGGCATCGAGGTGATCCTCGACGTGGTTTACAACCACACCGCCGAGGGCAATCAGCTGGGGCCCACCATCAACTTCCGAGGCATTGACAACGCTGCCTACTACCGCTTGGTCGACGAGGATTTGCGCTATTACAAGGATTTCACCGGCACCGGCAACAGCCTCAATGCCCGCAACCCGCACACACTGCAACTGATCATGGACTCGCTTCGGTACTGGGTGCTGGACATGCACGTCGACGGCTTCCGGTTCGATCTCGCCGCTGCACTCGCCCGCGAGCTGCACGACGTCGACCGGCTGTCGGCGTTCTTCGACCTCGTGCAACAGGATCCGGTGGTCAGTCAGGTCAAGCTGATCGCCGAGCCGTGGGATGTCGGCGAAGGCGGCTACCAGGTGGGCAACTTCCCCCCGCAGTGGACCGAATGGAACGGCAAGTACCGCGACACTGTCCGGGACTACTGGCGCGGCGAACCCGCCACGCTGGGCGAGTTCGCGTCGCGGCTCACCGGGTCGTCGGATCTGTATGAGGCCACCGGTCGCCGGCCGGGTGCCAGCATCAACTTCGTCACCGCGCACGATGGGTTCACGCTGCACGACCTGGTCTCCTACAACGAGAAACACAACGAAGCCAACGGTGAAGGCAACCGCGATGGTGAAAGCCACAACCGGTCGTGGAACTGCGGCGTGGAAGGCCCGACCGACGATCCCGAGATCACCAAGCTGCGCTGTCGGCAGATGCGTAATTTCCTTGCCACGCTGATGGTTTCGCAGGGCACGCCGATGATCACCCACGGCGACGAGATCGGCCGCACCCAGCTCGGGAATAACAACGCGTACTGCCAAGACTCACAGTTGTCGTGGATGGACTGGACGTTCGTCGAGAAGAATGCGGACCTGCTGCAGTTCACCCGCAAGGTGACGACACTGCGCAAGAACCACCCGGTGTTCCGCCGACGCCGCTTCTTCGCAGGCACGCCGATCCGCACCGGCGCACAGGTTCGCGACATCGCGTGGCTCACCCCGGCCGGCCAAGAGATGACGCCCGAAGACTGGGACAGCGGATTTGGCAAGAGCATCGCCGTGTTCCTCAACGGAGAAGCGATCCCCGAGCCTGACACTCGCGGCTTCCGCGTTGTCGACGACTCCTTCTTGCTCTTCTTCAACGGGCACGATCAGGATTTGGATTTTGTTGTACCGCAAGGGCTTTACGGTCAGGAGTGGCGAGCGGTCCTGGACACCGCCGACACACAGGGCAAGACCGACGTCGTCGCCAAGGCCGGCGACAAGATCACGCTTGAAGCCCGTTCGGTGATCGTGCTGCGCAGATCGGCGTGAGCATGGCGGCGGTGGTGTCGACCTACCGGCTGCAGATGCGCGGGCCCGCAAGCGGGCAGACGTTCACGTTCGCCGATGCCGAAAAGCTGTTGGACTACCTCGACGACCTCGGCGTCAGCCATGTCTACCTGTCGCCGATCCTGACTGCGGTCAAAGGATCTACGCACGGCTACGACGTCACCGATCCGACAACGGTTTTCGATGAACTCGGCGGGTATGACGGCCTCGTCCGACTGTCCGCCGCGGCCAAGGCCCGAGGGATGGGGCTCGTCGTCGACATCGTCCCCAACCACCTCGGTGTCGCTGAGCCCGCGCAGAACCCTTGGTGGTGGGATGTGCTGCGGTATGGCCGTGATTCGGCGTACGCGCGTTTTTTTGACATCGACTGGGCTCCGGACAACGGCGTTGACGGCAAGCTCGCGCTGCCGGTACTGGGGTCCGACGACGACGTCGCCGACCTCACCGTCGACGGTGACTTGCTACGGCTCGGAGATCTGGCGTTCCCGATCACACCCGGCACGGGTTCGGGCTCGGGACCCCAGGTACACGACCGCCAGCATTATCGCCTGATCGGCTGGCGTCGCGGATTGTGCGGCTACCGAAGGTTTTTCGCGATAACGACGCTGGCGGGTCTGCGCCAGGAGGACCGCGCCGTGTTCGACGCCAGCCACGTGCAGGTGTGTCGGTGGTTCGCCGAAAGCCTCGTCGACGGCGTGCGGGTGGACCATCCCGACGGGTTGTCCGACCCGGTGGGATACCTTGGCTGGCTTCGCGAGATCGCCGGGCCCGATGCGTGGATCGTGATCGAGAAGATCCTCGCCGTCGACGAAGCGCTCGACGCGACGCTGCCGGTGGCGGGTACCACGGGGTACGACGCGCTGCGGGAAATCGGCGGCCTGCTCATCGATCCGGCGGGCAAGGACGCGCTCACCGCGCTTGTTCAGTCCGCGGGCACCGACTACGCGACGATGCCCGCGCTGGCCCGAGAACTCAAGGCCGCCGCGGTAACCGACACGATGGGCAGTGAGTTGCGCCGGCTGTGCCGGGCGATCGTCAGAGCGACGGGCGCCGACCACCCTCAGCTCGGCAAGTCGGTGGCCGCACTGGTGAGCAATATCGGGGTGTACCGCAGCGACTATCTTTGCTTGTCTGCGGTGCTGCCGCAGGCGATTGCCGAAACTGTCGGTGGTTCAGCGGAATTCGCTGAGCCACTGGAGATCGTCGCGTCCGCATTGAACGACTCCGAGTGTGCCGTGCGGTTGCAGCAGTTGTGCGGCGCGGCCACGGCCAAGTCAATGGAAGACTGCTTGTTCTATCGCGACGCGCGCCTGGTTTCGCTGAACGAAGTCGGCGGTGAGCCAGAGCGGTTCGGCGTCAGCGCGGCCGAGTTTCACCGTCGCGCGGCGGACCGGGCGCGGTGGTGGCCGTCGGCAATGACGACATTGTCCACCCACGATACCAAGCGCGGTGAGGACGTACGGGCCCGAATCGGGGTGCTGTCGCAGGTGCCGTCGCTGTGGGCGGAGTTCGTCAACGGATGGGAGGAGCGCGCGCCGGCGCCGGACCGCGTGACGGCAATGTTTCTGTGGCAGAACATCTTCGGGGTATGGCCCGCTTCCGGAGCGGTGACCGACGACCTGCGCCGGCGCCTTTCCGCTTACGCGGAAAAGGCAATTCGCGAGGCCGGTGCGCACACTACCTGGAACGATCCCGACGGCAAGTTCGAATCCGCGGTGCACCAGTGGCTAAACAAGGTCACGACAGGCGACATCGCCGCGGAACTGACCGGTCTCGTCCGGCGCCTCGATCCGCATGGCCGCAACGACGCGCTCGCCCAGAAACTGGTGCAGCTCACTGCGCCTGGAGTCCCGGACGTCTACCAGGGCACGGAACTGTGGGACGACAGCCTGGTCGATCCCGACAACCGACGAGCGGTCGACTACGCCGCCCGGCGAGCGGCCCTGTCCGCGTTCGAGCATCCCAAGATGCGCGTGGTCGGCACGGCTTTGCGACTGCGGCGTCGCCGGCCCGACACGTTCCTCACCGGCGGCTACACTCCGATCCTGGCCAGCGGTGTCGCTCGTGACCATCTGATCGCATTCCGCCGCGGCGATGACGTCGTCACAGCGGTGAGCCGATGGACAGTGAGCCTCAGCGAAACAGGTTGGGGTGACACCGCTTTCGTGCTGCCGCGAGGCGACTGGACCGAACTGCTGACCAACCGTGCGTTCTCGGGTGAGGTATCGGCCGCCGAGTTGTTCGCCGAACTGCCCGTGGCTCTTCTGGAGCGCAAGCATGCATGAGTTCGCGGTCTGGGCGCCACTTCCGAAACAAGTTCGGCTCGACGTCGAGGGCGTGGTGTATCCGATGCAGCGAGGCGACGACGGGTGGTGGCGCACAACCGTCGACGCCGCGGCCGACGCGCGCTACGGGTACGTACTTGACGACGACCCGCAGGTGCTGCCGGATCCGCGCTCCCCGCGGCAACCCGACGGCGTGCATGAACGATCCCAGCTCTGGAACGCCGCCGCCGACGCTTGGACCGACGGCGACTGGCCGGGGCGATCGGTCGAGGGCGCCGTGGTCTACGAACTGCACGTAGGCACGTTCACGCCCGAGGGCACGCTGGATTCGGCGATCGGCAAGCTGGACTATCTGGTCGACCTCGGGACCGACTTCGTCGAGCTGATGCCGGTCAACGCGTTCGCCGGCACACACGGCTGGGGTTACGACGGCGTGCTCTGGTATGCCGTGCACGAACCTTACGGGGGGCCGGATGCGCTTGTGCGGTTTATCGACGCGTGCCACCAACGCGGCCTGGGCGTGCTGATCGACGCGGTGTTCAATCACCTTGGGCCGTCGGGTAATTACCTCCCCCGCTTCGGGCCGTACCTGTCGTCCGGCAGCAACCCGTGGGGTGAAGGACTCAACCTGTCCGATGCGGACGCCGACGAGGTGCGCCGCTACATCATCGACTGCGCGCTGCGCTGGATGCGCGAGTTCCACGCCGACGGTTTGCGTCTGGACGCCGTGCATGCTCTGGTCGACACCACCGCGATCCACATCCTCGAGGAACTGTCCGCCGAAACCGATGCTCTTGCAGAGGAACTGGGACGGCCGCTGTCGCTGATCGCAGAGAGCGACCTGAACGATCCGCGGCTGATCACACCGCGGGAGGAGGGCGGCTACGGGATGACGGCGCAGTGGGACGACGACATCCACCACGCGATCCACGCCGCGGTGTCCGGCGAACAGCAGGGCTATTACGGGGATTTCGGCTCGCTGGAGACGCTGGCGACGACGCTGCAGAACGGATACTTCCATGCGGCGACCTATTCGTCGTTCCGCGGCCGACGCCACGGGAGGCCACTGGACAAGAAGACGATTCCGGCATATCGGCTGACCGCTTACACCTGTACCCACGACCAAGTAGGCAACCGCGCCGTCGGCGACCGCCCGTCGCAAAACCTCGATGCCGGCCAGCTCGCGGTCAAGGCGGCGCTTGCTCTCTGTTCTCCTTACACGGCAATGCTTTTCATGGGTGAGGAATGGGGCTCCTCGCAGCCGTTTCAGTTCTTCACCAGCCATCCCGAACCGGAACTCGCACGCGCGACTGCCGAGGGCCGAAAGGCGGAATTCGCCGCGCACGGCTGGGATGCCGACGAGATACCCGATCCGCAAGACCCGCAGACCTTCCTGCGGTCGAAGCTGAACTGGGACGAGGTCTGCGCCGGCGACCACGGGCGCCTGCACGATATCTATCAACGTCTGATTGCGTTGCGCCACACGGAACCCGACCTCGCCGACTCGTGGCTGGAGCACCTCCGCGTCGACTTCGACGAGGAGCAGCGGTGGATCGTCATGCACCGAGGGACGCTGAGCATCGCGTGCAATTTCGGCACGGATGCCGTCGACGTTCCCGTCACCGGCGACGTGACGTTGGCGTGGGGCGAGCCGACAGTCGGTCCGTCGCACACGACGCTGCCCGGCCACTCGTTCGCTATTCTCCGGGCGCCGAATGGCTACTTATGACACGTCTTTTCGTCAAAACCGTGCGATAAGTGGCCACTCGGCGCTAGGGGTTGATCAGGTATCGATACGCCGGTGAGTCCGGCGCCAGAACCTCGACGCCGATGTCGGATTCCCGCATCCGCTTGAGCAGTCCGTCGTAGTCCTCAGCCGAACCCATCTCGATGCCGACCAGCGCAGCGCCCGTCTCCCGGTTGTTGCGCTTGACGTACTCGAAGAGCGTGATGTCGTCGTTGGGTCCGAGCACCTGGTCGAGGAAGCGCCGCAGCGCGCCGGGTTCCTGCGGAAAGTCGACGAGGAAGTAATGCTTCAACCCGAGGTGCACCAGCGAGCGCTCAAGGATTTCGCCGTAGCGTGACACGTCGTTGTTCCCGCCGGAGATCAGGCACACGACGGTCGAACCCGGTTCTGCGACATCGTTTTCCAACAGCGCCGCCACCGACAGCGCACCCGCGGGTTCGGCGATGATGCCCTCGTTCTGGTACAGGTCCAGCATCGCCGTGCAGACCGCACCCTCGTCGACCGTCGTCACCGACACCATGTCGCCCGCGGCCGCCAGTGCCGCGTACGTCAACGTTCCCGCGCGGTTTACCGCGGCGCCGTCGACGAACTGGTCGACGTGGTCGAGTGTGACCGGCTCCCCCGCGGCGAGCGCGGCCATCATCGCGGCCGCGCCCGCCGGCTCGACACCGAGCACCGATGTCGCCGACGTGCGCGCGGCCAGATACGTCGTCATGCCTGCGATGCAGCCACCACCACCGACCGGGACGATCACCAGGTCCGGCTCGGTGTCCATCTGCCCCAGAATTTCGGCGGCGATCGTGCCCTGCCCGGCCATCGTCCGCACGTCGTCATATGGATGCACGAGCGTGGCTCCGGTCCGGGCGACGTCGTCGAGCGCGGCTTCGGCGGCCAAGTCGTAGGTCGACCCGGTCGCAATCAGCTGGATGTACTCGCCGCCGTGATATCGGATGCGATCGCGCTTCTGCTTGGGGGTCTTGCGCGGAACGTAGACGCGGCCCTTGATCTGCATCGCGCGGCAGGCATGCGCAAAGCCCTGCGCGTGGTTGCCCGCCGACGAGCAGACCACCCCGACCGCCCGCTCTTCCTCTGAGAGCTGCATCAGCAGGTTGTAGGCGCCGCGCAACTTGTACGAGCGCACCGACTGCAGATCCTCGCGCTTGAGGTAGACCGTGGCCGACGTCGCCGCGGACAGCCGCTCGCTGAACTGAAGCGGGGTCGGTGCGACCACCGCGGAAATTCGCTCGGCCGCCGCGTCGACATCGGCCGCGGTCAGCGGTCCGGTCCGATCGGGCAGGCTCAGTTCAGCGGACACCGATCAATGGTGCCACGCAGCACAACCGAATTAGTCCACCCGGGTCAGCACGAAAACCGGGATCTGGCGATCCGTCTTCTTCTGGTAGTCCGCATAGTCGGGCCACGCTTCGACGGCGCGCTCCCACCACGTGGCCTTTTCGTCGCCGAACACCTCGCGCGCCTCGTAATCGTGGGTTTCGCCGCCGTCCTGCAGTTCCACCCGCGGATTGGCCTTGACGTTGTAATACCAGACCGGGTTCTGCGGGGCGCCGCCCAGCGAGGCGACGATCGCGTACTCGCCGTTGTGCTCGACGCGCATCAGCGGGGTTTTTCGCAGCTTGCCGGTCTTCGCGCCCACCGTGGTCAGCAGGATGATCGGCTTGCCCTTCATATCGGCGCTCTCGGTGCCGCCGGACTCCTCGTACTTCTCGGCTTGTTCGCGGGACCAATCCCAGGGGCTCGGGGCGTATTCACCAGTCAGAGGCATGGACCCAGCTTATGCCGCCGACACGCGACCAACGTTTCGGCTGGCCGAAATCATGATCACGCCTTATCCTGAACTTGTGACGACGGCTGAACACATCCGCTCGATCGCCTCATCGAAGACATCCGATGTGTCGATCGCCGGTGTCCCATGGCCGCGGTACAAGGTCATCGCGCTGGTCGCGGGCCTCGTTGTCGCGGTCGTCGTCGGCATCGTCACCACGAACACTGCCCCGACAGTCCTCGTCGGCGCGGCGGTAGGCACGCTGGTCTGGCTCGGGTTGGGCGCGGCCCAGCACCTGCGCGGTTAGTCCTTCTTTTCCCGCCACGCGCGCTCGAACGGCAGCCGCCACGCGTTCGGTGCGATGAGTTGATGAATGGCGTTGGGACCCCAGGTACCCGGCTCATAGACCTTCACCGGAGGCGGATCCTCCAGTAGCGCAGTCGAACGGTCCCACAAGGATTCGATGCCCTCGGCGGTGGTGAACAGCGTGTGGTCCCCGCGCATGGCGTCGAGCAGCAGACGCTCATAGGCCTCCAGCACATTGGCGACTTCGCCGGTCTCCTGCGTGGAGAACTGCATCGACAGCTTTTCGAGCTTCATCCCGGGGCCCGGGCGCTTGCCGTAGAACGACAGCGACACCCGCGAGTTGTCGGCCAGATCGAACGTCAGGTGGTCGGGACCTTGCTGTCCGACCCCCGACCCGGCCGGGAACATTGTCTTCGGCGCCTCTTTGAACGCGATAGAGATGATGCGCATCCCCTCGGCCATCTTCTTGCCGGTGCGCAGGTAGATCGGGACACCGGCCCAGCGCCAGTTGTCGATGCCGACCTTGAGCGCGATGAACGTTTCGGTGTCCGACTCGTTCGCGACGCCTTTCTCCTCCCGATATCCCTTGTACTGTCCGCGGATCACCTCGGCGGGGTTGATCGGCAGCAGTGAGCGGAAGACCTTGTTCTTCTCCTCGCTGATCGCGCGGGGTTCCAACGCCGTCGGCGGCTCCATCGCGACGAACGCCATCACCTGGAACAGGTGGGTCACCACCATGTCCTTGAACGCCCCCGTCGCGTCGTAGAAGCTCGTCCGCTGGTCGAGCCCGAGCTTCTCCGGGATGTCGATCTGGATGTGGTCGATGAAGTGGCGGCTCCAGATCGGTTCGAAAAGGCCGTTGGCGAAGCGGAACGCGAGGATGTTCTGGGCCGCTTCCTTGCCGAGGAAGTGGTCGATGCGGAAGATCTGGGATTCGTCGAACGTCTCGTGGACGAAGTCGTTCAGCTTCACGGCACTGTCCAGGTCTGTGCCGAACGGCTTTTCCATCACCACCCGTGACCGTTCGACGAGCTTGGCGTCGTTGAGCATCGTGATGACGTCGCGGGCGGCCTTGGGTGGCACCGACAGATAGTGCAGACGACGGACGTCCGCGCCGAGCTCCTCTTCGGCGTCTGCGACCGCCGCCGCCAGCCCTTCGGGCCCGGCGCTCTGCGGGACGTACCGCACCTTGCTGGCGAAGCCTGCCCACTCTTCGTCGGTGGCTTTGTGGCTGCCGAACGAGTCGACCGCCTCCTTGGCCAGAGAGCGGAACTCGTCGTCGGACATCTCTTCGAGGGAGGTACCGACGACGCGGATGCCGGGCGCCAGCTCCGATGCGGACAGATACGACAGTCCGGGTATCAGTTTTCGTTTGGCCAGGTCGCCGGTCGCGCCGAACAAGACGATGACGTGCGGGTCAAGGGTCTCGACATCGCGTTGGCGTGGTCGAGAACCTGGCGCTGGGTAAGCGATCTGCGGTTTGTCGGTAGCCACGCCTGCCAGCATTCCCTAGTTCGGCGCGACCGTAACGCCCTTGGGTTCATGAACTGTCGACGGAGGCTCCGGCGCATACAGCTCCTCGATCTCCGCTGCGTATTTCTCGTTGATCGGTTTGCGTTTGAGCTTCATTGTGAGCGTGATTTCGTCGCCGCCGGGCTCCCAGAACGTCGGCAGGATGCGGAACCGCTTGATCTGCTCGACCCGCGAGAGCTTGCTGTTGCCTTCGGCGACGCCGCCGGCGATCTGATTGATCACGTCGGGGTCTTCGGCGAGGGTCTTCGCGGATGCGTCGGGCAGGCCGTGCTGCGCCGCGTAGGGCCCGGCGGACTCCGCGTCGAGGACGATCAGGGCGGTGTTGTAGGGCCGCGAGTCGCCGATCGCGATGATGACGCCGACCAGTGGGCACGCCGCCTTGATGGTGTTCTCGATGTTGGCCGGCGACATGTTCTTGCCGCCCGCGTTGATGATGAGCTCCTTCTTGCGGTCGACGATGCGCAGATAGCCGTCGTCGTCCATGTCGAGGATGTCACCGGTGTGCAGCCAGCCATCGGAATCGATTGCGTCCGCCGTCTTTTCGGGTTCCTTGCGGTAGCCCTTCATCACCAGGGGGCCACGCACCAAGAACTCGCCGTCGTCGGCGACCTTACCTTCCAGACCGGGAAGCAGCCTGCCGACGGTGCCGAGCTTGGCGTCACGTGGATGACTCACGCTGGCAACGCAACTCAGCTCGGACATCCCCCACACCTCGCATATCGGTACCCCGAGCCCCGCAAAGAAGGCCAGCGTCTCCTTCGGAATCGGTGCTGCCCCTGACACCGCCCACCTCATCTGGTCGAGGCCGAGCTTCTCTCGAAGCTTCGACAACACCATCTCGTCGGCCTTGGCCCACTCGGCCGCGACGTCGTCGGGCACCGGTTCACCCGCGACCACCGCCGCTGCCTTCTTCGCGGCGACAGCCAGCGCCCACTGCAGACCTTGGCGCTTGGTGTCGTCGGGCTCGTTCGCCGCACTGAATTCGATTGCGGCCTTGAGCTTTTCCCACACCCGCGGTACCGCGCCCCAGATCGTCGGGCGCACGTCGGGCAGCGCTGCCGCGATCGCTCGCGCGTCGGAGACAACGGTGACCTGGGTGCCGAACACCTCTTGGCTGTACAGGCAACCCCAGCGGTCGGCGATGTGCGCGGAAGGCAAGAAGGAGGTAATGCGGTCGCCGAACTCGACGCCCAGCACCTCAGCCACCGCGAACGTCTCGAACAGCAGGTTGGTGTGCGTCATCTCGACACCTTTGGGGTTGCCGGTGGTGCCCGAGGTGTAGATGAGGGTGGCAACGTCGTCGGGTTGTACTGCCCGCCATGATGATTCGAAATCGAAATCGCGATCGCCGCCGGCAAGCATCTCATCGAGGGACATTGTGCCCTCCGGTGACCCGTCGATGCAGACGATGTGCTCGACGTTCGCGCCGCTGGCCTTGATCCGGTCGACGTACTGCTGCTCGCAGATCGCGACTTTGGTCTCGGCGTTGGTGAACAGATACGTCAGCTGCTCGGCGGCCAATGTGTTGTACACGGAAAAACATGTCGCGCCGAGATGCTGCGCGCCGACATCGAGGGGATAGAACTCGATGCGGTTGCCCATCATCAGCGACACTGTGTCGCCTCGCCGGACGCCCAGCGCGGCCAGCCCCGCCGTCACTCGGCGCACCTGGTCGGCGTACTCGCGCCACGTCATGGTCTGCGTGTCACCGGGGGTTCGCACCGCGACGGCGTCCGGGTCGACGGCAACAGTTCGCTGAAAGGCTTCGCAGAGAGTGGCTGGTCGCTCGGTCATGACCGGTAGCGTACGGCCAGATGAAGGACAACAGCGAGGAACCGCAGGCTGGGCGCGAAGACGTCGTGCACCGCGCCGAACATCTGGCGAAGGAGGCCGAACAGCGGCTGCCGGCGTGGCTTCGGCCCGGGAACCCGGAGAGCCGCTGGCCCGTGCTGCTGGCGCTGATCGCCGCGATGGCGATGCAGCGTGCGATTCCCGAGCGCTACACCGTGGTACCGCGCTGGCCGCTGATCGCGCTGGAAGCGCTGCTACTTCTGGTGCTGCTCGTGCTCAACCCGGTGAAGCTCACCCGCCCCACGACGGCCGGCAAGGCGGCCAGCTTCCTGCTGCTTGCGGCCATCACGATCGACAACACCGCGTCCGCCGTCGTGCTCGACTACAACATCCTGTCCGGTCAGGTGAGCAACGACGCCGCCCGACTGCTGGGCAGCGGGGCGGCGGTGTTCATCACGAACATCATCGTGTACGGGATCTGGTACTGGGAGATCGACCTCGGCGGCCCGTTCGCCCGCGCGGGCGTCATGGAGCGCGATCCGAAACGCGTCTATCCAGATTTCCTGTTCCCGCAGATGGACGTGCGCCGGTTGGCGCCCCCGGACTGGGAGCCACGGTTTCTCGACTATCTCTACGTCAGCCTGACGAACGTGATGGCGTTCTCCCCCACCGACACGATGCCGTTGACGCGGCGCGCCAAGGCGTTGATGTCGTTGCAGGCAATGGTCGCGGTGTCAACGATCGCACTGGTTTTCGCACGCGCGGTCAATGTGCTGCACTGATCACTGGACAGGGTCCAACGCGAACGTCGCGCTGTTGGACTCCACACAGGTGGGATCCGGTGGGCTACTGAATGTTCCGGTAAGCGTGTTGGGATCGACGACGTAGGTCAGCGTCACGTCCTTGACAGTGCCGTCGGCGCATGTCAATCCGTTGGGACGCAGCGTGGTGCCGACCCACAGACCGCTGCTCATATGGAAGTCGGCAGTCCAGTTGCCGGAGCTCTCCACGTGGGCGACACAGCCTTCGCCGTCGCACGGCGACGTCACCGTCCACGTACCCATGCCGCCGCCATTGCTGGTCTGAATGAACGTGTACGTGCCGTTGAACCCGGAATCGGCGCTTGCGCTAGTGGCGGTCAACCCCCATGTGCTGATCGCAGCCAGGGCGGCCGCGGCGATACCGAACGTTGATCGAAGCATGGTCCCTCCCTTTCGCGGCACACCACAGCCGCTCTATCAGGAGTATGTCTGTCATACACGGGAGAATCACAGCATTCGCCAAACTTGCGGCACGCCGAACGTCAGGTCAGCCGCCGAGACAGCTCGGACCGAGCAGTGCCTTCAAGTCCCCCATCAACGCCGAGGACGGCGTCACCCGCAACGACTGGTCGAGTTCGAGGGTGGTCACCCGGTCCCCGCTAACCAGCCGCAAATGCACCTGAGCCGTACCCGGATGCCGCGCCAGCACCTGTTTGAGCGCAGTGACCTTGTCTGGCGTGCACTGCCGGGTTGGCATGCTCACGGCCACCGGCCGGTTTGCAGCTGCATGGGAAAAGTCCGGCACGACAAGGTCGTTCGCGATCAAGCACACCCTATCGTCCTGGATGCGCACCTTGCCGGTCACCAATACCACGGCGTCGTCGACAATCTCGGAGCTCTTCGTGGCGTAGATGTGCGGGAAGAACATCACCTCGATGCCACCCGTCAGGTCCTCGAGTTGCGCTGAGGCCCACGGCAATCCGTTCTTGTTGACCCGCCGGTTCACCGACGCCAGGATTCCGCCCACCCGCACCATCGCATCGTTGGGCACGTCGCCGTCCAGAATCGCCGGGATCTGCGTGTCGACCTGCCCGGCCAGCAGATGCGCCACACCGTCGAGCGGATGCCCAGACACGTACAGCCCCAGCATCTCTCGCTCCAGCGCGAGCTTGTGCTTGTCGTCCCACTCGTCGTCGGGCACCTTGATGGTGAACACCGCGTCTGTGCCCCCGTCGGCAGCGTCGGCGCCGAACAGGTCGAACTGGCCCATCGCCTCGGCCTTCTTGGTGCCGAGCACCGAGTCGACCGCGTCGGTGTGCACCAAGAAGAGGCCCTTGCGCGGATGCCCGAGCGAGTCGAATGCACCGGCCTTGATCAGCGACTCGGTTACCCTCCTGTTGCATGCCGCGATGTCGATCTTGTTGAGGTAGTCGGAGAAGTCGGTGAATTTGCCTCTGTCGCTTCGCGTTCCGATGATCGAACCGACGACGTTGGCGCCGACGTTGCGCACCGCGCCGAGTCCGTAACGGATGTCGGTGCCGACGGACGCGAAGTTCAGGCCGGACTCGTTGACGTCGGGCGGCAGCACCGTGATGCCCAGCTTGCGGCAGTCGGCCAGGTAGACGGCGGCCTTGTCCTTGTCGTCCCCGACCGACGTCAGCAGGCCGGCCATGTACTCGGCCGGATAGTTCGCCTTCAAGTACGCGGTCCAGTACGACACCATCGCATAGCCGGCTGCATGCGACTTGTTGAACGCATAGTCGGCGAACGGCAACACCGTGTTCCACAGCGCCTTGATCGCCGCGGCGGAAAACCCGTTGGCGCGCATGCCTTCTGCGAAGCCCTCATACTCCTTGTCGAGCACGGCGCGCTTCTTCTTGCCCATGGCCTTGCGCAAGATGTCGGCTCGTGCCAGCGAGTAGCCGGCGACCTTCTGCGCGATGCGCATGATCTGTTCCTGGTAGACGATCAAGCCGTACGTCTCGGCCAGGATCTCCTCGAGAGGTTCGGCCAGTTCGGGGTGAATGGGTTTGACGGCTTGGCGGCCGTTCTTGCGGTCGGCGTATTCGTTGTGGGCGTTCTGCCCCATCGGGCCGGGCCGGTATAGCGCGATGACGGCGATGATGTCCTCGAACCCGGTGGGCTGCATACGGCGCAGCAGGTCACGCATCGGACCGCCGTCGAGCTGGAAGACCCCCAGTGTCTCCCCGCGGCCCAACAGGTCATAGGTGGCTTTGTCGTCGAGCGGCAGTGACTCGAGGTCGACGTCAATTCCCCTGTTGGCCTTGATGTTGTCGATCGCGTCGCCGATGATCGTCAGGTTGCGAAGCCCGAGGAAGTCCATTTTCAGCAGGCCGATGCTTTCGCACCGCTCGTAGTCCCAACCGGTGATCACCGCGCCGTCCTGCGGGCGCTTCCACAGCGGGATCACGTCGACGAGCGGCTCGGAGCTCATGATCACCGCACACGCGTGCACGCCGGAGTTGCGGATCAGCCCTTCCAGCCCCAGCGCCGTGTCGTAGATCGTGCGCACTTCGGGGTCGGTGTCGATGAGGCCGCGGACCTCGGCGGCCTCCTTGTAGCGCTCGTGGCTGGGGTCGGTGATGCCGGACAGCGGGATGTCCTTGGCCATGATCGGCGGCGGCAACGCCTTGGTGATCCGGTCGGCGATCGAAAAGCCCGGCTGGCCGAAGTGGATACGCGCCGAATCCTTCAGCGCTGCTTTGGTTTTGATGGTACCGAAGGTGATGACCTGCGCGACCCGATCGGTGCCGTACTTCTCCGTCGCGTAGCGCAGCATCTCGCCGCGGCGGCGGTCGTCGAAGTCGATGTCGATGTCGGGCATCGACGTGCGCTCCGGGTTCAGGAAGCGCTCGAACAGCAGGCCGTGCGGGATCGGGTCGATGTCGGTGATGCCGAGCGCGTACGCGACGAGTGAGCCCGCCGCCGAGCCGCGGCCCGGGCCCACCCGGATCGCGACTGAGCGGGCGTAGCTGACGAGGTCGGCGACGATCAGGAAGTACGACGGAAAACCCTTGTCGCAGATCACTTGTATCTCGTAGGCGGCGCGGTCGGCGTACCCGTCGGGCAGCCCGTCGGGGAACCGCCGCCGCAGCCCGGCGTCGACCTCATGGCGCAGCCACGACGCCTCGTCGTGGCCGTCGGGAACGCCGAAGACCGGCATCCGGTTACGCGGCTGCCAGACGCCCGCATAGGATTGCACGCGCTCCGCGATCAGCAGCGTGGCGTCACACGCGCCGGGGACCTGTGCGTCCCACAGCTGACGCATGTCGGCGGCGGACTTCAGGTAGTAGCCGTCCCCCTCGAACTTGAACCGGTTGGGGTCCGACAGCGTCTTGCCGGTCTGCACGCACAGCAGCGCCTCGTGGTTGTGCGCGGCGTCGCGGGTGACGTAGTGACAGTCGTTGGTGGCCAACGGCGTAATGGCCAGGGTGCGGCCGATCTCGAGCAGCCCGTCGCGCACCCGGCGCTCGATGTCGAGCCCGTGGTCCATCAGCTCGAGGAAGTAGTTCTCGGCGCCGAAGATCTCCCGCCACTTGCCGGCGGCCTCCAACGCCTCGCGGAACTGCCCTAGCCGAAGCCGCACCTGCACTTCGCCGGACGGGCATCCGGTGGTGGCGATGATGCCGCCGGCGTGTTCGGCGATCAGTTCGGCATCCATGCGCGCCCATTTGCCCAGCTGGCCTTCGAACGAGGCCAGCGACGACAGCTTGAACAGGTTGCGCAGGCCTTCGGCGTTCTCGGCGACCATCGTCAGATGCGTGTAGGAGCCGCTGCCGGAGACGTCGTCGTCCTTCTGGCTGGGGTCGCCCCAGAACACCCGCTTGGTGTCGAACCGCGAGCCGGGCGCGACGTAAGCCTCGATCCCGATGATCGGCTTGATGCCCGCCGCGGTGGCCTCGGTGTAGAACTCGCTGGCGCCGAACATGTTTCCGTGATCGGTCATGCCGATGGCGGGCATTTCCAGCCGCTGCGCCTCGGCCAGCATCGGCGCGATCTTCGCGGCACCGTCCAGCATCGAGTATTCGGTGTGGTTGTGCAGGTGCACGAACGAGCGGTTCATAGGCTCGTCAGTCTATGGCGGCCCACCGACGCAGCCCGGCGTGTCGGAGGCGTGTGTTGCAGTTACGCCGGTTTGCGCAGCAGGTTGGCCATGTCGGTAGCCTGCTGCAGGGTCAGATTGCCGGAAATCTCCAGGCCCGGCGACGTGATGGCCTGGGTGATCTTGGGCGCGAAGACGACGACGCCGTCGCGCAGAAACGCGAGCTGGGTGCCCACGTGCTGGGCGGTGTAGGCGCCGAATGTGGTGGCCGACGCCTGGTCCATGGTCAGGCGCACGACGTGGAAGTCTGACGTCGGCGCCTTGACGGTGTCGACGTGCGTGAGCGTCACCTCCATCACCTGCGGCCCAAGCACGTAGGCGGCTGTGCGCATGAAATCACACCGGGTGATCGGGTCCGTCGGCGCCGCGACCGGCAGCGGGCCCTCCCCGGGACATTGGTCGGGAGAGCGGATGTCGGTCACCGGTCGCACTTGGAGCGGCCGAATGTTCTCCGTCGGCACCAGGGGGTGGCTGGTCACCGTCGCTTGTCCGGGAATCTGTTTCGACAGGCCGCCGCCGAAAAGCTGGGTCCACAGGCTGGCGACGATCGCGACGCCGATGCCGAGGCAGGCCACCAGCGCGACGAGTGCAACTGCCCTGGCCAACAACTTGTTGCGTCGCCGGCGGTCATGTCGCGGCGGCGCCACGGGTTCGGGGGGTGGGAGCGGCTGCGTGGTACGCGCGGCCGGCCTGATCGGCTCGGGTCGCGCGCCGGCCGGGGTGACGATCGCTCGGCGCAATGCCGCGGCGAAGTCCGAACACCGCGGAAACCTCACGCCCGGCTGTTTGGCCAGTTCGTTCGCCAGGCCCGGATTCGCATGCCTGCCCAGTGTCTTGCCCGTCAGCAGCTGGTAAGCGGTGGCGGCTAGCGAGTGCAGGGCCGCATGTTCGTCATCGACGCTTTGCCCGATTCCCAAGTCGGCCAACAGAACTCGCCGAGCGTTGCCGTCTGCACCGGTGAGGATGATGTCGGCCGGCTTCACACCGCGATGGTTGAGTCCCCGATCATGGGCGTAGTCGAGCGCGCTTGCGACGGCGTCGACAATCGACGTCACACGATCGACTGGCACGCCTTGCGGATGTGCGTCGGCGAGCAGCCGCTGGGCATCGATGCCCTCGACGTAGTCCGACGAGATCCACAGTCGGCCGTCGAATTCACCATGCTCGCGCACCGCGACGATGTTCGGGTGCGACAGCGTGACGGCGATAGCCGCATCGCGTTGAAACCGTTGCCGGAAGTCGTCGTCGGCAGAGACTTCACCCGGCAGAATTTTCAGCGCAACCCCACCTGCCAATCCCGGCTTGTGCGCCAGATAGACCTCGCCGGTCTCCCCCGAACCCAGCCGGGAATCGACGACGAACCCCGCGAAGGCCGTACCGCTCGCCAACGGCATGGGCCGATGCTACAGGTGCCGCCGCCCGGTCATGTTTGCTCCGCAAGGCACGAGCCGAGGTAGTCGCGTACGCCCGCGTCACGCGTCAACTCGATGGCGCGCGAGTAGGCCTGCGCGGCAGCGATTTCCGAGCCAGCTCGGGCAAGCAGATGCGCCCTGGTTGCCCAGTACGGTTGGAAAGCGCCGACAGCTGCGCCGTCAATCGCGTCGAGCGCCGCGAGTCCGGCTTGTGGGCCGTCGATCTCGGCGTCGACGGCAGCCAACGCCACCGCTGCGCCCAGCGACGGCGCGAGTCCGACCAGTCCGCGATGCAGCGTGCGCAGCGCATGCCAGTCCGTTCGCCCGCTGCGGGCACGATCGCAGTGCGCGGACTGTATTGCCGCCTCGAGTTGATACCGGCCAGGACGGCCCCAGCCATGGGCACGCGCAAGCAGCGCCTCGCCCCGGTCGATCAACGCGCGATCCCACAACGAGGTGTCCTGCTCGTCGAGCGGCACGAACCTCCCGTCGGCAGTGCGTCGGGCAGCTCTGCGTGCCTCCGACAAGCACAGCAGCGCCGCGAGGCCGAGCACTTCGGGTTCGTCGGGCAGCAATTCGACCAGCACGAGCGCGAGATGCATTGCCTCACCGGACAATGACTCGGCGGGCGCGCCGCGGCCCGGCCAGTCGATGGCGTATGCGCCGTATACGGCTTCCAACACGGCAGGGAGCCGCTCGGCCAAATCAGCACGCTCTGGCAGGACAAACGGGATGCGGGCGACGCGGATTCGCCGCTTAGCCCGCACCAGCCGCTGCGCCATCGTTGACGACGGCACCGCGAACGCCTGCGCAATCGAGTCGGCGTCGGCGCCGAGGACCGTCTGCAGCATCAGCGGTGTGCGAACGTTTTCGGCGATCGCGGGATGGGCGCACACCAGCATCAGTTCCAGCCGTCGGTCCAGGACGGCGTCCGCGCCGACGTCGATACTCTCTGTCGCACGGTCGGTTTCGAGCAGCGGCTCGGTCATCCGGTAGCCGTGCGACTTCCAGACGTCGCGGAGGCGGTTACGTGCCACGGTCAAGATCCAGCTTTCGGGGTTGTCCGGGATCCCGTCGTCGGGCCACCGCGTCAGCGCGCGTTCGAGCGCGTCGGCGATCGCGTCTTCGGCGGCGGGTATGTCACCGGTCGGTGCCGCGAGCAACGCAAGCAGCCGGCCGTACGAGTCGCGGGTGATGCCCGCGACCCGTGCCGGCACGTCCTCTACGGCGTGTACCACTCGCCGCGCTCGTGGCTGTATGTTCGTGCCACCGGCCGGATCTCGATCGAACCCCAGGCGGCCGCCGGGTTGCGTTTGGCCCAGTCGAGCGCGGCGTCGAGGTCGGGAACGTCGATTACGAAGACCCCGCCCAGCCGCTCCTTCGTGTCGGCGAACGGGCCGTCCTGGATTTCCGGTGAACCGTTGCGGGCGGTGACAGTGGTGCTGGCAGCGCTCGCTTCGAGCACCTGCGTGGTGACGAGCACGCCGGCCTTGTCAAGATCGCGTGCGTAGGCCTGGAACGCGGCCATGGCGGGCGCCATGTCCTCTTCGGTCAGGCCGATCTCGCTGGCCTCTTGGTAGTGCATGAGCAGGCAGTACCGCATGTCGCTGTCCTCCGTGGTGTCGTTGTCGTCGAGCCTGTCACCGTGATGACGATTCAGGGACGACCAGATCGACATCTTCGTCCGGAATTTCAGGCCGGCGCTTCAACGCGTCCATCGTGAGCAGCGCGAGCGCCAACCAGATCAGCGCGAAACCCGCCCACCGAGCGGCGGGCATCGCCTCGTGATCGATCAACACACCCCACAACATCTGCAGACCGGGATTCAGGTACTGCAACAGCCCCAGCGTGACCAGCGGCAGCCGCTGGGCCGCCGCGGCAAACATCAGCAACGGGATGGCGGTCACCGGACCCGACAACACCATCAGCGCGGTGTGGCCCTCACCGTGCCCGACGAAGTGCGCATGACCACTCACCTGAAGCGCGATCAGATAGCCCGCGGCGAGCGGCAGCGCCAGCAGCGATTCGACGGCGACGCTCACCCGCGGATCCGCGGTCACGATCTTTTTGACCAGCCCGTACAACCCGAACGACGTCGCCAGCGCCAACGCGATCACCGGAACCCCGCCGACCTGCATGGTGAGCAACGCAACCGCCGCGACCGCGATTACGAGCGCGACGAGCTGCGGCCGCCGGATGCGCTCACGCAGAATCACCACTCCCAGCGCAACCGACACCAGCGGGTTGATGAAATAACCGAGCGCGGCGTCGACAACATGGCCGTTCGTAACAGCGTAAATGTATGTGCCCCAATTGATCCCGATCAGCGCAGAGGCGCATGCGAGCAACAGCCAGGTCTGCCTGCTGAGCCGTCGTAGCTCACTGAGCTTGCGCCCGACGAGCAGCACGACCACCAAGAACACCGCAGTCCACACGTACCGGTGCGCCAGTACCTCTATCGCCCCGGCAGGCAACAGCAACGGGAAGAAACCGGGGAACAATCCCCACCAAACGTAGGCGCCGACGCCGAAGAGCAGCCCGGACCGCCGCGTCATTGGCCACGCAACACGTCGAGAGCGTGCTGCAAGTCGTCCGGGTACGGGGCGGTGATCTCGACCCGGCGACCGTCGGCGGGGTGCGTGAACGCCAGTGACCGCGCATGCAGCCATTGCCGTTGCAACCCAAGCTTTTTCGCAAGGGTCGGATCGGCACCGTAGACCATGTCGCCGACACACGGATGGTGCACAGCGGCGAAGTGCACGCGAATCTGGTGCGTGCGGCCGGTTTCCAGATGGACGTCGAGCAAGCTCGCAGCGCGAAACGCCTCCACGGTGTCGTAGTGGGTGATGCTGTGCCTACCGTCTTCGGTGACCGCGAACTTCCACTCGGGGCCCCGGTGCCGCCCGATCGGCGCGTCGATCGTGCCGCTGGACGGGTCCGGATGTCCTTGCACCAGCGCGTGATAACGCTTGTCTACGGTGCGCTGCTTGAATGCGCGCTTCAACACGGTGTAGGCACGCTCCGACAGCGCGACAACCATCACTCCCGAGGTGCCGACGTCGAGGCGGTGCACGATGCCCTGACGCTCGTGCACCCCCGACGTCGAGATCCGGAAACCCGCGGCGGCCAACCCGCCGAGCACCGTCGGGCCGGTCCAACCGACAGACGCGTGCGCGGCAACGGCCGCGGGCTTGTCGACGGCGACGATGTCGTCGTCGGCGTAAAGAACGCTCATGCCGGCCACTTCTTCGACTCGGTTGTCAGGCGGGGCGGGCGGCGCGGGCAGCCGCACATCGAGCCACGCCCCGGCGGTCAGTTTGTCCGACTTGCCCGCGCGGGCGCCATCGATTTCTACGGCGCCTTCCTCGGCCAGAGCGGCCGCCGCTGTCCGCGACAACCCAAGCAGCCGGGCCAGGCCGGCGTCGACGCGCATTCCGGCCAGCCCGTCGGGAACAGGCATCGACCGCTCAGTCATGCGGATGGTCGTCGGCCGACCTGCGCCTGCCGGGCGTGTCGAAGTCGTAACCGAACAACGACAACGCGACCAGCAGCACCGCGCCACACACCACCGACGCGTCGGCGACGTTGAACACCGGCCACCAGCCGACCGACAGGAAGTCCACTACCTGCCCGCGCAGCGGTCCCGGCGACCGGAAGAACCGATCGACCAGATTGCCCAGCGCCCCGCCCAGGATCATGCCGAGGCCGACAGCCCACCACGGCGACACCAGCCGGCGGCCCATCCAGACGATGCCGGCGACCACAGCAGTCGCGATCAATGTGAGCACCCAGGTGGACCCGATCGTCATCGAGAACGCCGCGCCGGAGTTGCGCACCAGCGTCCACGTCACCGTGTCGCCGATGATCGGCACAGGCTGACCGGGGGTGAGCAGCCGGACGGCGATGACCTTGGTGACGATGTCGACGGCCAGAACCACGGCGGCGACCACGATCAGCATCAGGATCCGCCGGCGCGCGGGCGGCCGGGTGACCTCGTCGGTGTCGGTTGCCGGCCGCGTGGTGGAGTCGTCGCTCACTTCTCCATCATCCCTCTCCGCCTTTTTCCGACGGGTTCCAGGCATGATTCCGCCATGAGCCGCGTCGTCGTCATCACCACCGGCGGAACCATCGCGTCGGTTGCCGACGCGGGCGGGGTGCTGCGGCCTGCGCGCACCGGAGCCGAGCTGCTCTCCGGCGTCGATCGCGACGTGGAGGTCGTCGACCTGATGCGCAAGGACAGCTCCGAGCTGACGCTTGCCGACTGGGACGCCATCTCCGCGGCGATCTCCGCCGCAGTCGACGGCGGCGCATCCGGCGTCGTCGTCAGCCACGGCACCGACACGATGGAGGAGACCGCTCTATGGCTCGAGCTCACCTATGACGGCGACGTGCCGGTGATCCTGACCGGCGCCGCCAGAAGCGCGGACGTACCGGACTCCGACGGTCCGGCGAATCTGCGCCACGCAGTCACGCGGGCCGCGTCCGCGGACGCCCGCGGGCGCGGCGTGGTGATCTGCTTCGGCGGGAAGGCGCTGGCCCCATTGGGCACGCAGAAGGTCGCGGGCGGCTTCGACGGGCCGTCGGCAACCGACGGTAAGGACCGGCCGTTCCTCGGATGCGCGTCGGCGGTCACCGCACCGCGCGTTGACGTCGTCGCGTGCTACCTGGGGGCGGACAGCGTCGCGCTCGACGCGTGCGTGGCCGCCGGAGCGCGGGGCGTGGTGCTGGAGGGTCTCGGGTCGGGCAACGCGGGGCCGCCGGTGATCGACGCGGTCCGCCGCCACTGCGCCGACGGCGTGACCGTCGCGGTTTCGACTCGCGTCTCGTTTGGCGGTGTCGGTTCTCGCTATGGGCCTGGTCGGGAATTGGTGGACGCCGGCGCGGTCGCGGTGCCGCGACTCGGCCCACCCCAGGCGCGGGTGCTCCTCATGGCGGCGTTGGCCACGGGGTCACCGGTCCGCGAGGTCGTCAGTCGCTGGGGCTGACTCGTCGAGAAGTCCGGTGACGTATTCGGGCCAGTCGAGGCTGTCGACCGGATTGGCCCGCTGCACGGCGGAGTCGTCGGCGGCAAATGTTCGCGCCGTGCCGGGCCCGCTCGCCCGGGTCTCGAACCGCACGGTCATCACGCCGTGGCCGGCGCCTTGCACCCACCCGTGGCCCCACTGAGCGTGATCGACGTCGTCGCCGACGCGCCAGCCGGACGTGGCTGCGGTCGGCGTCGACGCCGACGAGGTGTCGGTTGGCTGCTCCCAAGTGTCGAGGTCGGGAAAGAGCGGTTCCTGACGAACCTCGGACAGTCCCGAAAAGCCCACGCCGACAAGGCGAATCGGCCCGACGTCGACGGGGTCGAGCAACAGTCGGCGAGCCGCCGCGATCAGCGTGGTGGCCTCGGTCGTGGCGTACGGCAGCGTCATCGAGCGTGTCAGCGTGCTCATGTCGGAGCGCTTGAGTTTGACCGTCACGGTGCGCGCGCCGCGGCCGTCCTTGGTCAGCCGCTGATGCGCATGCTCTGCAATCGGACCGATTGTCTGATGCAGTTGGTCCAACGTGGTCAAGTCCTCGGGGAAGGTCGACTCGGCGCTGATCTGCTTGGCCTCCGCGCGCTCTGCAACCGGGCGGTCGTCGATGCCCTGCGCGAGCCGGTGCAGCGCCGGCCCGACCGTTGCGCCGAGGATGTCGGCCACCTCCGCGTCCGTCAGTGCGGCAAGCTGCCCGACTGTTTGGATGCCGAGCCGGTGCAGCTTGTCCTCCGCGACCGGCCCGATGCCCCACAGGCGCCGCACCGGCAGGCCGTCCAGCAGCGGACGCTCGTCGTCTCGGTCGATCACCCGGATGCCGTCGGGCTTGGCCAGGCCGGACCCGATTTTCGCGATCTGCTTTCCCGATCCGGCGCCGACCGAGGCGACCAGTCCGGTTTCGTCGCGCACCGTTGCTCTCAACCGCTCGCAGAACTGTTCGACGTCGGCGGCCGTCGCGCCCACGAGTTCTGCCGGTTCGCCAAAGGCCTCGTCATACGAAAGCTGTTCCAGCACAGGCACTATTGCGCGAACGGTGTCGAAGACACGGTGGCTCGCGACGCCGTAGACCACCCCGCGCGGCGGCAGGACGACCGCGTGGATTCCGACTTGGCGACGGGCCTGGTGCATCGGCATGGCGGAGCGCGCGCCGAAGACGCGGGCCTCGTAGCTGGCGCCGGCAACGACCCCTCTCCCGCCCAGCCCGCCGACGAGGACCGGGCGGCCGCGCAACGTGGGGCGCGTCAGCTGCTCGACGGACGCGAAGAACGCGTCCAGGTCGACATGTAGCACCCACCGGCCCACGCGAACATGCTAAGGAGATGTCATGACGATGAATCTCCTTCACCGCATGTGTTGCAGCTCGGATTACTGGGCACGGTCCGTGGAGCAGAAGCTGTTGCCGTGGGCGTTGCGCGACGTGGAGTTGGGCGAGTCCACGCTCGAGATCGGGCCGGGCTACGGCGCGAACCTGCGGGTGCTGGCAGACAGGACGGCGCTGACGGCGGTGGAGATCGACAAGCCGATGGCTGATCGGCTGGTCACCAAGTACGGCGAGCGCGCGCGAATCATCCACGGTGACGGCACGGACCTGCCGTTGGCGGACTCCGATTTCAGCTCGGTGGTGTGCTTCACGATGCTGCACCACGTTCCGACGCCGGCGCTGCAGGACCAGATGTTCGCCGAGGCGTTTCGGGTGTTGCAGCCCGGTGGGGTGTTCGCCGGCACCGACGGAGTGCCGTCGTTTCTGATGCGCGTGTCCCACATCCACGACACGTACAACCCGGCAATCCCGGACACCCTGCCTGATCGGTTGCGGCGGGCGGGGTTCAGCGAGGTGCAGGTCGACGTCAAGGGCGGCGAGCAGCGCTGGCGGGCGGTCAAGACTTAGCCTCTGCGCCGAGTGGCCAGTTATGTCACGCGAAATCGCGAAAACGCGTGCATTAAGCTCCCACTCGGCGCAGGGCGACCCGCACGCCGTCACCAATCTCGCTGCCACCGGACGGTTCGCCGAATTCGAAACTGGTGGCAAGGATTTCGCGGGCGATCAGATCGCGGTGGGCGCGTGCCCAATCGACGCGCTCATCCGGAACCGCCATGACGACCGCGATCCGGTCGGACACGTCGAGACCTGTCGCCTTGCGGAGCTCCTGCAACTCGCGGATCCGGTCCTTGGCCCAGCCTTCTGCCTCGAGTTCGGGTGTGACGGTGGCGTCGAGTACGACGAGCCCCGAGCCACCCGGGAGCGCCGCGGTGTATTCCGCATCTGCCGCAACAAGTTTCGACGTGTACTCCTCCGGTTGCAGCACGGCGGGCCCCGCGGTCAGCGTGCCGTCGTCGTTGACGACGGCCTCACCCGCCTTCACGGCCTTGATCGCGGCTTGCACGTTCTTGCCAAGCCGTGGGCCCGCGACGCGCGCGTCGACGGCCAACTCGAAGCGCCCGAACGCCGCGATGTCGTCAGTGAATTCGACGGCCTTGACGTTGAGCTCGTCGGCAATCAGCTCCGCGAACGGAACCAGTCGCTCAGGATGCTCCACAGCCACAATCAGTTTCGACAGCGGCAGACGTACCCGCAGCTTCTTGGCCTTGCGCAACGACGACGCCGCCGAACACACGTCGCGCACCAGGTCCATATCGGCGACGAGCTGCGGGTCGGCCGGCACATCCCCGGCTGACGGCCAGTCGGTCAGGTGCACCGATCGTTCGCCCGTGACGCCACGCCAGATCACTTCCGTCGTCAGCGGCAGCAGCGGCGCGGCCAGGCGGCTCGTCACCTCCAGCACCGTGTGCAGCGTATCGATCGCGTCTGGGTCCTCGTCCCAGAACCGCTGCCGCGAGCGCCGCACATACCAGTTCGTCAGCGCCTCGGTGAACTGCCGCAGCTGCTCGCACGCGCCGTAGATGTCGCAGATGTCCAGAGCCGCCGTCAGGTCGTCGCGCAGCGCGGCGAGCTTGGCCAGAATGTAGCGGTCAAGAACATGCGTTGAATTCGTCCGCCACTCACCGACTTTCGGTGCATACAGCGCCAGGAAGCTGTACGCGTTCCACAGCGGCAGCAGTACCTGCCGGACGCCTTCACGAATGCCCTGCTCGGTGACGATGAGGTTGCCGCCCCGGAGGATCGGCGAGGCCATCAGGAACCAGCGCATCGCATCGGACCCGTCGCGGTCGAACACCTCGGTGACGTCCGGATAGTTGCGCAGCGACTTGCTCATCTTCTGTCCGTCGTTGCCCAGCACGATGCCGTGTGCCACACAGGTTTTGAACGCGGGACGGTCGAACAGCGCCGTCGCCAAGACATGCAGCGTGTAGAACCAACCGCGGGCCTGGCCGATGTACTCGACGATGAAGTCGCCCGGGAAGTGCGTCTGGAACCAGTCTTCGTTCTCAAACGGGTAATGCACCTGCCCGTACGGCATCGAACCCGAGTCGAACCAGACGTCGAGCACATCGGGAATGCGGCGCATCGTCGAGCGTCCGCTCGGGTCGTCTGGGTTCGGCCGGGTCAACTCGTCGATGTACGGCCGGTGAAGGTTCTCGGGGCGCACGCCGAAATCGCGCTCCAGTTCGTCGAGACTTCCGTACACGTCGATTCGCGGGTACTCGGGGTCGTCGGATTTCCACACCGGAATCGGTGTGCCCCAGTAGCGGTTTCGCGAGATCGACCAGTCGCGTGCACCTTCGAGCCACTTGCCGAACTGGCCATCCTTGACGTGCTCGGGGTACCAGGTGATCTGCTGGTTGAGTTCGACCATGCGGTCACGGAACTCGCTGACTTTCACGAACCACGACGACACCGCGCGGTAGATCAACGGGTTGCGGCACCGCCAGCAATGCGGATAGGAGTGCTCGTAGGTTTCGTGGCGGACCAGCACGGGCGCGTTGACCCCCGCAGAGCCGGTGCCGTTCTTCAGATCGCGGATGATCTGTGAATTGGCATCGAACACATGCTGATTCGCGTAGTCGGGCACTGTGTCGTCAAACCGGCCCTTGGAATCGACGGGCGTGACGGGCACGATGCCGGCTTTTTCCGCCGCCTCCTTGTCGTCCTCGCCGTACGCCGGTGACATGTGCACGATGCCCGTGCCGTCCTCGGTCGACACGAATTCGCCGGGCAGCACCTGAAAACTGTTGGCAGCGCCCATGAAATACGGAAACGGCGGCAGATACCGTGTCCCGATGAGGTCCGCCCCACGGTAGGTGCCGACGATGTCCGGCTCGTCGCCGAGCTCCCGCGCGTATGCCCCCACGCGTGCCTTCGCGAGCAGATAGCGCCGCTCGCCTGTCTGGACGAGCACATACTCGACATCTGGATTGACGGCGACCGCTTGGTTCGACGGCAACGTCCACGGCGTCGTCGTCCATATCAAAAGGTACGCACCCTCGAGTGGACCGTCAGTTACCTTGAACCCCACTGTGATTGCCGGATCCTGTCGACTCTGGTAGATGTCGTCATCCATCCGCAGTTCATGGTTAGACAGCGGTGTCTCGTCGCGCCAGCAGTACGGCAGCACGCGGTAACCCTCGTAGGCCAGCCCCTTGTCCCACAGCTGTTTGAACGCCCAGATCACCGACTCCATAAAGGTCGGGTCGAGCGTCTTGTAGTCGTTGTCGAAGTCCACCCAGCGGGCTTGCCGGGTGACGTACTCGCGCCATTCGTCGGTGTAGCGCAACACCGATTCCCGGCACGCCTCGTTGAATTCGGCGATGCCCATCGCATCGATCTGCGACTTGTCGGTGATGCCGAGCTGCCGCTCCACCTCGAGCTCGGCGGGCAGCCCGTGGGTGTCCCAGCCGAACCTGCGCTCGACCTTGTAGCCGCGCATCGTGCGGTAGCGCGGAACGATGTCCTTGACGTAGCCGGTCAGCAGATGCCCGTAGTGCGGCAGCCCGTTGGCGAACGGCGGTCCGTCGTAGAACACGTATTCCTCGGCGCCGTCGCGGCGGGCGATGCTGGCCCGGAACGTGTCGTCGGCCGCCCAATAGTCGAGGACGTCGAGTTCGAGCTTGGGGAAGTTCGGCGAACCACCGCGCTGGTCGGCACCCAACTCGGTGCGCGGATAGGCGTTGGCAGTCACTCGTGCGTCTCCTGTGCCACTGTCCGGCACGGGGACGACGACGCGCCGGTGCGCGAGCGCCGCGGTACCACCCCGCTTGCACACGCGTGTCGCGTGGCCGCTCAATACGGCTGTGACGGGCCTACCCGTTCGGTTCTACTTGGCCGCAAGGCTGTTCTTCCGAAGGCTCCCCGGTGATGGCCGGATCGATGCCGTTAGCCCTAGTCTAACCGGCATGGAGCAGCGCACCCTCGAAGCGGTCATCTACGAGCGAGAGCCGCCGATCGCGCGGATCATCCTCAACCGCCCGGAGAAGGCCAATACCAAGGACGCGCAGTTGGTGCAGGAGGTGGACGCGTGCCTGCGCGAGGCAGACCGCGACGGTGAGATCAAGGTCGTCATCCTCAAGGCCAACGGCAAGGGCTTCTGCGGCGGACATGTGGCGCGCTGGGGGCCCGACGAAAACCCGTACCCGGATTTCGGCGACACGTTCGAGTCGCTGTACAAGGGCACCGCCGACCTGTTTTTGTGGCCGACGTTGTATCTGTGGGAATTCCCGAAGCCGACGATCTCGCAGATCCACGGCTACTGCATGGGCGGCGGCATCTACCTCGGGTTGCTGACGGATTTCTGCGTGGCCTCCGATGACGCGTATTTCCAGATGCCGCTTGCCCAGAGCCTCGGCGAGCCCGGCGGCCACACGATGATCGAGCCCTGGCTGATGATGAACTGGCATCGCGTCATGGACTGGCTTCTGTTGGCGCCCACGCTATCCGCCGCCGAAGCGTTGGAGTGGGGTCTTCTGAACAAGGTGGTTCCGCGCGATCAACTCGAGGACACCGTCGAGGAGATGGCCCGCAAGATCAGCCAGATTCCGTTGACGACGCTGATGGCGGTCAAGAACAACGTCAAGCGGGCGTGGGAGCTGATGGGTATGCGGGTGCACCTTCAGGTAAGCCACATCCTGACGAACATGGTCGGCGCAGCGTCCGATGTGCAGGCCCGCCGCGCGGAGCTCATCCAGTCGGGCCTGAAACCCCGCGATTTCGTCGAAGACCCCTAGGCGATTTCGGTGCGTTTTCAGGCGCTCAGCGCCGGTTAGCGCACCGAAATCACTCGCCGCGGGCCGCGTGGCGCGCTGCGACGTAGCCGAAAACCATCGTGTTCGCGATACTGCCGCCCGCCCCGAGGTAATGCCGTCCCATCACCGTCGCCGTGATGTTGCCCGTCGCGTAGAGGCCGTCGATCACCTTGTCGTTATCGCCGAGGACCTGTCCGTACTCGTTGGTGATCACTCCCCCGCATGTCCCGACGTCGGCCGGAAAGACGCGTGCGGCGTAGTACGGCGCGCGGTCAAGCGGGCCGAGCGCGGCGTTCGGCCGGTATCCCGGGTCGCCCAGGCAAATGTTGTAGGCCGATTGCCCGCGGCCGAAGTCGGGATCGAGGCCCTTGACGGCAAACTCGTTGAATCGTTGGACCGTCTGCTCCAAAGCCTCAGCGGGGACGTCGATTTGGCGCGCAAGATCGGCGACGGTGTCGGCACGCACGATCTCACCCCGTTCGATCACCTCGTCCGGCAGCCGACGCTTCTGTAGCGGGTTCGCCCCAGAGACGTATCGGCGAACATAACCCTCATCGAAGACCTGCCAGCACGGCACGGCCTTGTTGGCGTACATCGCCTTGCCGACTTCGACGTAGGAGTTCGACTCGTTGCAGAACCGCCGGCCGGTGCCGTCGACGTAGATGGCCCCCGGTCGCTGCCGCGCCTGGCCGACCGCACGGGCGCGGGGATCGGCCACGAAAACCGATGGGAGCCACCAGGCTTCGTCAAGCAGGTCGGTCTTCGCGCCCAGCCGCATCGCCGTCTGCAACACTTCACCCGTGTCGCCGGGGTTCGCAAGTGACCACTTTGCCTCGTTGGGCTGATCGCCGCTGTACCGACGGCGCATTTCCGCGTTGCGACTGAAACCGCCCGCCGCGAGCAACACCCCTTTGCGCGCTTCGATATTCAGCGAGGCATCGTTTCGAGTGACTCGCGCACCGACGACGCGACCATGCTCGACGATGAGATCGTCCATCGCGGCGCTCGTCCACACCGGAGGTGCGCCAGTGCAGTCGATCAGCACCTTCAGCATCTGACCGATTAGCGATGCGCCGTTGGTGAGGACCTGGCGCCGCCGGATCCGTGCTGCCCAGGTGCGCAGGAACACCCGCACCGCAACGCCGAAAGCTCGTGGCGAGCGGTTGTAGTACTGCACCGAGCGCAGCTCGCTCGTTTTCACCACGAATCCGCGGTTCCAATTCTTGTCCATCGTCTGGACCCTGCCGCCCCAGTCCCCCAGTGGCGCCGCGTCGTACGGGATGCCCTCGACCGATCGGCCGGCCGCGTTGCCGCCCTTGTGGTTTGGGTAGTAGTCGGCGTAGCCGGGGCATCGGACCAGCCGAACACCTTTGCGCATAAGGAAGTCGATCATATCGCTGCCCGCGGTCAGGAACATCTCACGCCGCGGGGGCGACGATGCGGCACCGATGTCACCGACGACGTCGTCGAAGTACGCCAGACCGTCCTCGTGGGAATCGGGCACGCCCTCCGCCCGCATCAACGGGTTGTTCGGCAGCCACACCATGCCGCCCGACATTCCTGTTGCCCCACCGACGAGATCCTCCTTTTCGAGCACGAGGGGTTCGATCCCCGCGTCCAACGCGGCCAGCGCCGCAACCATCCCGCCACCACCGCTGCCCACGATCAACAGATCGACGGACTTGTCCCAGTTCATATCGCCGCCACCCGTCGCGACAGACCGAGCTCGGCGACGGGCACGTCGATGGTGGTGTTGGTCTTCTGGATCGCACCGACCAGCGTGTCGTACGGCAGGCCTGCGAGAAATCCGTCCACGACCCGCTCGAAGTTCGAGATCAGTCCTTCGATCTGGTTCGACAACCGCATGTATTCGAATCCCTTGGCGTGCAAGCCTTTCTGCTGCCGGGGCAGGTTGGAGAAATCCTGCGCGGGGATCGTCGGCCAGCTCGGGTCGTCGGGGGCCACCGGCTCTGGCGGAGTGGGTTTTGACGGCGGCTGGTCCGACGGGAACCTGGTCAGCGACCACACTTCGAACAGCGTCTGCTCGGGACCCAACGGACGGATGCGGTACGACGCCGCACTGCTGTAGGTCGGCAGGATGAAGTAGTGCGGGAAGCAGAACCCGATCGGATCGGAGACCCCGCGACGATCAAGGTCATTCAGGTCGGGGAAGTCGCACCCGCGCGCGCGGTGCCACGCGGTAACCGCGTCGTTGACCGCGCTGCGCCACGCCGCCATCGCCTCGGTCGGGTCGTCGGGCAGCGAAATGTTCTGCAGCCCTTCGGCGATATGGACGTCGTTCGCGTGGGTCATGCCGCCCATCCCGGACCCCAGCGTCCGCATGAAGTGAAGGCTGGTCTGCACGACCGGGTGCACCCGGGACGACTCCGGGCTGTGCGCCGACGGCAGCAGTTGCGGGTGGGTCTGCGGCACGTGGTAGCCCTCCATGAACGCCGCCGTCGCCAGCTTCCAATTCACTGGCAGCAGACACGATTTCCACCATTCGGTGTAGAGCTTGTCCACTTTCCACTCGTCGTGCCGTGACGCGAACGGGTCGATGCAGTCGCGCAGCGCGGGCGCGTCGGCGTCGAGGTTGATCCAGGCGCAGCCGCCCCACAGCTCGCATCGCACCGGCGCGAGCCCGAGATCGTCGGCGCACAAGTTGTTTTCGTCAAACACCTCGGGCCGCAGCACGAACGTGTTGGCGCCGTCGAGACCCCAGCACCATCCGTGGAACGGGCAGACGAAGCTGCGCCGGCTGCCGTGTCCCTCGACGAGTTTCATGCCCCGATGACGGCACGAGTTGTAGTACGCGCGCACGGTGGTGGCGTCGAGTCGCACGACGATGACCGACTGGTCCAGAATCTCGTACTCCGCGAAGTCGCCGGGTTTCGGAATCTCCTCCAGCCGGCACGCCATCTGCCAGACGCGGGGCCAGAACAGCTCGGTCTCCAGGTCGTAGAACTCGCGATCGAAGTAGCGCTGCTTGGGAATTCGGTCAGGAGTCTGCACGGCCCAGGGCACCGGTAGCGGTGTCCAATTCACGTCAGTCATGTGGGTTCACGCTCCCCTCACAGGATTCGCGACGTCCGCTGATTCCAGTATCGATCGCGAATCCGCCTTTTGTAGAGCTTGCCGTTGGGATCGCGGGGCAGTTCGGCGTCGAAGTCAACCGTCCGCGGGCATTTGTACGTCGCGATGTGCGCGCGGCAGTAGTCGATGAGCTCGTCGGCCAGCTCCGGGCCGGGCTCGATGCCGTCGACTGGTTGCACGACCGCCTTCACCTCTTCGCCGAATTCATCGTTGGGAACCCCGAACACCGCGGCGTCCACCAGCTTGGGGTGCATGACGAGAAGGTTCTCCACCTCTTGCGGGTAGATGTTGACCCCGCCGGAGACGATCATGAACGTCGAGCGGTCGGTCAGGTACAGATAGCCGTCGTGGTCCACATAGCCGATGTCGCCGAGTGTCCGCCAGCCTTTTTCGTTGGCGACGGACGCGGTCTTCTCGGGATCCTTGAAGTACTCGAAGTCGGGGCCGCCTTCGAAGAACAACTCACCGGACTGGCCGACCGGAAGCTCCTCGCCGCCCTCCCCGACGACATGCACCGTGGTGAGAGGCTTGCCTACCGACCCGGGGTGGGCGAGCCACTCTTCGGGCCCGATCGTCGAACCTGCGAATCCCTCAGTGCCGCCGTAATACTCGTATAGAATCGGCCCGAACCAGTCCATCATCCGCTGTTTGACGGCGACGGGGCACGGTGCGGCAGCGTGGATGACGCATTCGAGGCTGGATACGTCATAACGCTCGCGGACAGCCTCGGGAAGCTTGAGCATCCGGACGAACATCGTCGGGACGAACTGCGCGTGGGTGACGCGATGCTGCTCGATCAGTGCCAGTACCGCTCCGGCGTCGAACTTGCGCATCGTGATCGCGGTGGCTCCGACGCGATGCACGGCCATCGTGTAGTTCACGCCGGCCGCGTGGTACAGCGGCGCCGGCGAGAGGTAAACACTGGAGTCGGTCATCTTGTAGTGGTGCTGCAAGGCCATTTCCAGCACGTACTGTGCCCACGAGCCGTTGCCGTCGATCGGAAGCGGCCGGCGCACCGCCTTCGGCCGGCCCGTGGTGCCCGACGAGTACAGCATCTCGGAGCCGTCGGACACGGGCGGCGGGTCGCCGGCCGCGGCCAGGGCGTCGGCGTACGGGCGCCAACCCGACACCTCGCCGCCGACCGCGACGTGGACGTCGACGCCCCGGCTCGTCGCCATGAGGTGAGATGCCAAGTCGACCATCGAGGCGTCGACGAACACCGCCCTCGCCTCGGAGTCGTCGACGATGTACGCGACCTCCTCTGGCGTGAAGTGGGTATTCACCGCGCTGTAGTAAAGACCGGAAAGCTGGCAGCCCCAGGTGATTTCGAAGAACTCTTGGCAGTTCGGCAGCACCAGCGCCACCCCGTCGCCGCGCCGAAGGCCCGCGTCATGCAACACAGCCGCCACCCGTTGGCTTCGGGCGTACAGATCACCGTAGGTAATGGTCTCGCCGCCCGCGACGACGAGCGCCGGAGAGTCCGGCGTCCTCATCGCATGGTCGGCAATGTTAATTTCTGCTCCTCGTGTCCGCGGCCTTCACGACTACGAACCGTCGGTGGACGCCGCAGCCGCACTCTGCCGTTGCGCCATCTCCGATGGCAGGATCTTGTCCTTGAACACCCGCTGGATCAGCGCCTGCACGTCGGAGCTGAGTGACGCGAGCGCGACCAAATCGTTGGAGCTCTGCCAGTGCACCCGCATGCCCATCAGCTCCCACGCGCGCTTCAGGTTCGCCTTCGTCGCCAACAGCGTCGTCAGTGGCGCCTGCGCGATGTGGCGGGCGATCGCCTCGACTCGCGTGTCGAGGTCTTCACGTTTGACCACCTCGTTGACCAGACCGACCTCCAGAGCCTTCTTCGCGTCGATCACCTCGGCGAGATATAGGTAGTAGGCCGCGCGCCGCCAGTTCATGAAAACCCATGGCTCGATCGAACATTCACCCGACGGCATCCCGAAGCCCTGCAGCGGCGGGTACTGGAAATACGCGTCCTCCGATGCGATCACGATGTCGGTGGTCAACCCGTAGTGCGTGCCGCCGCCGACGCAGTAGCCATGCACCTGCGCGATCGTCGGCTTGGAGAACTCCCACAGGTTCAGGATCGGTTTGACGAACAAGTCGGTCTGCGGTTTCCACGGCGTGCCAGTGTGTTTGAAGCCCTCGACGAACTCCGGATAGTCGACCGCGTTGTTGCCGATCGCGTGTCCGGAGCAGAACCCCTTGCCGTTGGCCTTGATCACCAGCACCTTGATGTCGTAGTCGCGGTCGGCGTCGATCAATGCGGCATCGATCTCCTCGACCTGCTTTTGGTCCTGAGCGTTCGCCTTCTCCGGCCAGTTCAGCGTGATCCGCGCGATCGGCCCTTCTTTTTCGTAGATGATCCGCTCACGCGTCTCGTTGCAGTCCACAGGTCCTCCTCGTGATGGGTTATGACGTGATGACGCCGATTTCGGCGCCGATGTCGTAGGTCGTGCCGACTTCGCCGGTCCATTGGACCGTGCCCGATGCACCCGCTTCGATCTCCTGTTCCACCTTCTCTGTTGCGATCACGTAGATCGGCGTGCCCTCGTCGACGTGCTGGCCACCGTCGACGAGGATGTCGACGAGCTCGGCTTCGGACACCGCGACCGAGACACGCGGAATGCGAATGATGAAGTCAGCCACGCGATCCCGTTCTGTCAAGGGTACGTTGGACGGCCTCGATGATCCGCGTGGCCGACGGGTAGATCTGCGCCTCAAGCAACGGAGCAGCCGGCGCGGGAACGAACCGCGCCCCGACGCGTTCGACCGGCGCGGCGAGCTCGCCGAACAACTCGGACTGCAGGATTGCCGCGACCTCTGCGCCCGGGCCGGCGAATTCCACCGCGTCGTGAACCACTACTGCCCGTCGCGTTCGGCCGACCGACTCCACCAATGTGTCGACGTCGAGCGGCACGAGCGTACGCAGGTCGACGACTTCGGCGCTCACTCCCTGCTCGGCCAGCGTGGCCGCGGCTGCCAACGCGTCGTGCACGCTGCGCCCGTAGCCGACGAGCGTCACGTCGGTGCCGGCCCGCTTGACGTCCGCCTGGCCCAGCGGGATCGAGAAGCCGGGATCGGTTGGCACCAAACCTTTTTGACCCTGCAAGCGGATGGTCTCGACGAACAGGCACGGGTCCTCGTCGAAGATCGCCGACGTCAGCAGGCCCTTACCATCGCGTGGGGTAGACGGGACGACGACCTTCATCCCGGGGATGTGCATGAACCACGCTTCGAGTGTCTGCGAGTGGGTTGCCCCGGTGGCGAGGCCGCCGTACACCTGAGTGCGCACCGTGATCGGTGCCGTCGTGCGGCCCGCGGTCATGAACCGCAACTTGGCCGCGTTATTGATGATCTGGTCGGCGGCGATCCCGATGAAGTCCATGATCATGATCTCGGCCACCGGCAGCAGGCCGTCGATCGCGGCGCCGATCGCCGCCCCGACGATCGCGGCCTCGGAGATGGGCGTGTCGAGCACCCGGTCGGCGCCGTACTTCGTCGATAGTCCCGCGGTCGGACCCGACGCGCCGGGATCGGCGATGTCCTCCCCGAGCAGGAACACCCGGTCGTCGGCAGCCAGCGCGGCGTCCAGCGCGAAGTTGAGCGCCTCGCGCATCGTCATTTCCCTCTCGTCCACGTCCGCGCCTCAGACCGGGTACCGAATCGCGGTGGCGTACACATCTTTTGACAACTCGTCGACGGACGGCGGGTCGGCAGCCATCACCGTCTTCAACGCGGCTTCGACGCGGCTCAGCGCGTCGTTCTCGACGCGGGAAAGCTCGCCCTCGTCGGCCAAACCCGCCTCCAACAAATGGCTGCGGAACCGCGGCACCGGGTCGGCCGCCACCGCAGCTGCCAGCTGGTCGGCCGGAATGTAGGGCGTGCGGTCGCCGAAGTAGTGGCCGCGGAAGCGGAACGTCACGCACTCGATAAGCGTCGGGCCGTCCCCACCGCGCGCGCGGTCCAGAGCCCCGCCGAGCGCCGACATCACGGCCAGCGGGTCGTTGCCGTCGACACGCACCCCCGGCATGCCGTATCCGGCAGCGCGCTCGGCGACGTGTTCGAGCTTCATCGTGTGCCGCGTCGGCGTCATCTCCGCGTACTGATTGTTCTGGCATACCAACACGATTGGCAGGTTCCACAGCGCGCCCATGTTCGCGGCCTCGTGGAACGAGCCGGTGTTGGTGGCGCCGTCGCCGAAGCTGACCACCGTGACGCGGTCGAGCCCCTTGCGTTGGGCCGCCATCGCCAAACCGACGCCCACCGGCGGGCCCGCGCCGACGATCCCGGTGGACAGCATCACGCCCTTCGCGGGGTTGGCGATGTGCATCGTGCCGCCCTTGCCGCGGCCGGCACCGACGGTGCGGCCCATCATTTCGCCGTAGATCTCCTCGAGCGGCACCCCTTTGCCTATGAGGTCGTGCAAACCGCGGTAGGTCGTCACCAATTGGTCGTCGTCGCGAAGCGACACGCCCATCGCGGCTGCGATGGCTTCCTGGCCGCGCGACGGCCAGTACACGCACATGAACTCGCCGGTGCCGATGCCCTTGCTCAACCTGTCGTCGGCCGCCTTCATCAACACCATCAGCGCGTAGATGCGCTTCTGGACGTCGGCGGGCACGTCAGTCATGGCTGGTACGAACCGATCTCGCGGTACACCTTCGGGATCGGCGGCGGCGAGTCCATGCTCAAATACTGCAGCGACGACATCTTCCCGCTTCTGCCCAACTCGCCCATCCGCCCTACCACCGCGTCGAGGTCGTCGCAGTCGAGTTCGTAGATCGCGACAAACGGACCCGTTCCGTCAGTTGGGGCGAAGCGGCGCGCCGACACGACACCCTCGACCGAGCAGATCTCGGCGAGATGCGTGTCGTTGTACCACGCGTGGTACTCGGCTTCCTTGTCCGACGACACCGGCATCGTCTCGAGATAGATGATCCCTCTGGGCATCTCAGCCGACCTCTCTCATCCACCCGACCACGGTTTGACTTTGAGAAAGCCACCGCCGTCCACGCGCAGCTGCTGGCCGGTGATGTAGCGAGCCGCGTCGCTGGCGAGGAACAACACCGCCTCGCTGATGTCCTCGGGTTCGACATACGGGATCGGCATCGCCTGCACCACAGGGAACACCGGCTCGGCGTCCTCGCGAGTCGGGTTCTTCAAGTCGGGCCGAAACGCCCTGTACATCGGTGCGCTGTGCAACATGTCGGTGTTGACGTTCGTCGGATGGACCGCGTTCATCCGGATGGAGAACGGCGCAAGCGCTAGAGCGAAGTCGTTGACATAGTGCGCCCCAGCCAGTTTCGCGAACGCGTACCCCGCGCCGCCGGGGCCGCCGTCGATCCCGGTGGTGTTCATCGACGACATGAACGCCGCGTTAGATCCCGTCACGATGATCGACGCGCCGGCGTGTAGGTGCTTGAGACTCGCGTGCACGAGATTGAGCACGCCGACGAGGTCGACGTCAACGGCGTCGGCGAAGGCCTGGGGCGGCAGACCGGCAGTGAGCGGGCAGATGCCCGCATTGGCGACGACGATGTCGAGTTGGCCGAATTCGGCCACCCCCCGGTCGATCGCCTGGGACAGCGCCGCACGATCGCGGACGTCGGCGATCTCGGTGAACGCGCGCTGGCCCTCTTTCTCGACAAGCCGCGCCGTTTCGTCGAGATCCTCCGGCCGCGCCAGCGGGTACTCGTTGGTTTCGATATCCGCGCACAGGTCCACGGCAATGATGTCCGCGCCCTCGGCGGCGAGCAGCCGAGCATGCGAACGGCCTTGGCCGCGCGCGGCGCCGCTGATCAATGCGACCTTGCCTGTCACCCTGCCCATCAAATGGCCCTCTCTCCCGCCTTGTCAGACTGTCAATACCAGCGAACCACATTGCGGGCCAAAGCCATTCGCGACCACTGCGACCTCGGCATCGGGAACCTGACGCGGCCCACACTCGCCGCGCAGCTGTGCCACGCCTTCGGCCAGAAAGCCCAGCCCGTGCAGCCGGCCCTCGGCAAGCTGTCCGCCGCTCGTGTTCAGCGGCAGCACACCACCCGGTCCGATGGTCTTGCCGCCGTCGACCCAGTCGCCGAACTCCCCAATGCCGCACATGCCCATGGCTTCGACCCAGGACATCGCGATGTGCGTGAATCCGTCGTAGAGCTCGGCGACGTCGACGTCGGCCGCGGTCACCGAGGACCGCTTCCACATCGTGTCGGCACAGGGCCGCGTGCCGCCGAACAAGAAGTCGTCGGCGTAGGTGAAATCCGGTTTCCAGCCGGTGCCCATCGCGATCGCATCGATGAAGACGGGCCGCTTGGGGGTGTCGGCGGCGCGCTCCGGGCTGGTGATGACGACAGCGCAGGCACCCGTCACCGGGTAGTCGCAGTCGAGCAGCCGAAGAGGCTCGGAGACATAGCGCGAACCCAGATAGTCGTCGATCGTCAGCGGTTCCCGCATGACCGCGCGCTCGTTGAGCGACGACCACCGTCGCCCGTTCAGCGAGATCTGCCCGTAGTCTTCCTCTTTCGTGCCCAGCGTGGCCATGCGGCGCTGCTTTTTCATCCCCATCACCGGGATGATCCCGCCTGCGATGCCGTACGGGAACTCGAATTGCCACGGGCCCGCCGCGCGCGGCAGCGCCCGCCCGCTCATCTGGCCCCACTCCCGGGTCACCGAACGCACGACAAGCGCGACGTCGCACGTTCCGGACAGCACCGCCATGTGGGCGCCCAGCGCCGCCGCCAGACCAGACGGCCCACGCGGCGTGTAGTCGCCGTAGACCACCAAGTTCTCGATGCCGACCAGACGTGCGATGTCCATCGCCTGCTCGTCGCCGGCGTACTCGAACACCGCGTCGATGTCGCTCACGGCTAATCCTGCGTCAGCGATGGCGATGCGAGACGCCTCTACGGCCAGCGGCCGACCGTCTATGCCCTTATCGCGGAGAATTTTCGAGTAGCCGACACCCACTACGGCTGACCGCCTGGCTGACCCGTTCATCCATCTCTTCCATGAAACTGCGCGGTGGCAGTGGAGGTCACGGTATGCCGCACAGTATCTAAAATACCTAAAATAGAAAAGACTGCGGACCCGGGGCGGCGGTGGGGTTCGAGTATTGTCCGCATGTGGACTTCTCGTACCCGCCACAGGTAGAAGAGTTCCGCACCGCATTGCGCGCGTGGCTAGCCGCGAACCTCACAGACGACGTGGTCGCCGCGGGCCGGCGGCGCGGCCGCGACGATGCGGCGTTCGAAACACTGCGCGCCTGGGATGCGGCGATGGCTGACGCGGGGTGGGCGGCGGTGTCCTGGCCGCGGGAGTACGGTGGCCGCGGCGCGACCCTGCTCGAACAGGTCGCCTACGCGGAAGAGACCACCCGCGCGCGATCTCCGTTGCCGCTCAACGTGATCGGGATGACCAACATCGCGCCGGCGATCATGCATTACGGGACCGACAAACAGAAGAGCGACCTGCTCCCCCGGATGATGCGCGCCGACGACATCTGGTGCCAGGGGATGTCAGAGCCCGAGGCCGGGTCCGATCTCGCGTCGCTGCGAACCCGTGCGGTGCGCGACGGCACCGACTTCGTCGTCAACGGACAGAAGATCTGGACGTCGCTGGGTCATCGCGCCGACTGGTGCCAGCTGTATGTGCGGACAGACCCAAATGCCCCTAAGCACAAGGGCATTTCGTGCCTCATCGTCGATATGACGCTGCCCGGTATCGAAGTATGGCCCATCCGCACGCTCACTGGCGACGCCGATTTCGCGGAAGTGTTCTTCACCGACGTGCGGGTGCCGGCCGACGCGCTGTTGGGACCGCTCGACGGCGGATGGGGCGTAGCGACCACCACCCTGAGTCATGAACGTGCCGGGGCAGCAAGGCTTTACGCAGAGATGCAGCTGCGACTGCAGGATCTTGCCGCCGATCTAGCCGACACTGAGACCGACGGCCACCCGGCCGTCGAGGACGCCGTGACGTTACGACGGCTGGGCGAACTAGCGGTGCGCATCAAGTATCTCGAAGTGTTGTGCCTGCGATCGATCTCGCTGGCGCAGAACGGCGGTGATCCGTTCGGCTCGGCCAGCGTTGCGAAGACGGTGTGGGGCGAGGTGGGACAGGGACTGGCCGCGCTTGCCTTCGACACACTCGGCGACCGGGAAGCCGACGGCCGGTGGACGCGCGACCGATTGTCTACGCGGTCGCTGACGATCGCCGGCGGCACCACTCAGATCAACAAGAACATCACCGCTGCGCGTGTCCTCGGGTTGCCCCGCCAATGAATCTCGAGCTGACCGACGAGCAGGTCGCGCTGCGCGACACCGTGAGGCGATTCCTTGCCGAAAAGGCAAGCGTGACAGCACATGTACGGCCGATGCTCGACGATCCGACCGGCACCACTGCCGACGTCTGGCGCGGTCTTGCCGAACTCGGTGCGACGGGAGTGCTCGTCCCGCCGGACTACGGCGGTGCCGGCATGACGATGGTCGAGGCCGGGATCGTCGCCGAGGAGCTCGGCGCGGCCCTGCACCCGGGACCGTGGTTGTCCTGCGCGGTCGCAGCAGTACGCGCGGTGACGCGGACCGGCGCGGCGGAAAAGGCCGGCGCTCTGCTGAGCGGCATTGCCGACGGGTCGACGATCGCGACGGTCGGCCCGTTGCGCGGCCCCCGGCCGGGCGCAGTCGAACGCAGTGACGGAGTCGTGCTGCGCGGAACGCTCTCGGCGATGCCCGACGCCGCAGCGGCGAACGTGATGATGGTCCTCGCCGAAGACGGGGACGGGGCCGCGCTCTCCACCGTCGAGACGGCAGTCTGCCATCTGGGCGACCAGTCGGGCGGTGTCGACCCCACCCGCAAGCGGTTCGCGGTCACGCTCGACGACTCACCGGCGCAGCGCCTCGCATCGGTGTCAGCCGAGCAATGCCAAGCGCTGGTCGACGACGTGCTGGTCGCCCATGCGGCCGACGCTCTCGGGGCCGCAGAGGCAGTGCTGACGCTGGCCGTGGAGTACGCCAAGACGCGGAGACAATTCGGTCACCCGATCGGCAGTTTTCAAGCCGTGCAACACCTTTGCGTGGACATGTACGAAGCGATCGAGCTCGCCCGCAGCGGCGTCGTCCATGCCCTGTGGGCCGCAGATGCCGCGGATCCAGCCGAGCGACACCTCGCTGCAATTCGGGCGAAAGCGTTCGCGGGGCAACTGACTGCCGTCGGCGACACCGCGATCCAAGTGTTCGGCGGCGTCGGGTACACCTGGGAGCACGACGCTCATCTGTACCTCAAGCGGTTGCTGGGCTGGAGCGCCTATCTCGGCGGGCCCGACCGATACCTCCAGGAAGTCGGTCGCGAACTCGTGTCCGGGCTCTAACTGACCATCACCATTTCGGCGGCATCACGCAGCATCGGCGCCGCTTCCGACGTCAGTTCGATGAGCGCGAGAGGGAATTGCTCGGCGAGCTCATCGACGGTGCTTCGCTCCAGCCGGCGGGTGTCGTACCACCAATCCATCTGCAGCACCCCACCCGATCGGTACACCCGCAGCTCGAGCGCGTGGCCATCACTCGGCAGCATTTGCCGACGCATCGGCTCGTGCGCGCCGAGCAGATAGGAAATCGCGACGTCGGAGGCTGCCGACGTCAGGCGGCCGACTCTCCGCCGCGCGCCAGTCAGCGCGCGGTGGGCAGCGCGCACCGCTTTGGTGGCGCTCACTTCCCCTACGGTCGTGCAGGCCAGGGTCACCGTCGCTTCGCCCTCGCCGAGAAGGTCCACCGACATGTCTCCAGTGCCGATGGTTCGCGCGATGGTCCGGGCGACCGCCGCGAGGACGAGCTCCTCGACGGTCACCCTCAAGTAGTGGCGAGCCTCGTCGAGCTCCGTGGTCAACATGCTGGTCAGCGGAGCTGACAGGATTGCGAGATCGTCGGGGCGCGGGGGCCCGTCAACGTCGTAGTCGAGCATTTGCAGAGTTGCTCTCCCCAAGTTTGTGGACATGAGGCAACGGTACACCGATGTCCCATTTTTGGGAGATATGTGCCAAAACCGTGACGGCTGTGTCAATTTCGGTTGATCTCTCTAGTTTGCGGGAGCCACTGCCCAAACGCGGGAGTTTGCTCTATGGTGTAGAAGTGCCACGGACAGACGAGAACGGCCGGCAACTGAAGGCTTTGCTGGACTACCTGCTCGACGGGGATATCGAAGCAAAGGACATCTACGACGCGCTCGGGGTCTCCAGCAGCACCTATTACCGGCGGATCAAGGAAGACAACTACCCTGACGCCGAGGAACTGCGGAGGGTGGCCGACAGGTTCAACCTCAGCTATCCCGATCTTCAGGTGCGATTTGGATTGATGAGTCACCAAGAGGTGCAGAATTATCTGGACTCCGGCCCGTTTGCCACAACGAAGATACGGGAGCGCACCACGACCCGTCGGCCGAAAAAACTTTCCGAATTGGCACCGCGGCCAGACGCTCCACCCCTATAAGCCGTACACTTTGCTGACACCGGACCCGCTCGAAGGCACGACAAGATGGCTCTAGCAGTACTCATCACGATCACGCTGGCGTGTATCTCGTGGAGTTTGTGGATCCGCCGCGTGACATGGTCGTGCCGCTGGGAAGTCGCCGCCACCCTCAACATCGCGATGCAAGGCCTGGCCGTCCTATTGATGTCCCCCTGGGCCTCGCAGACCGTCGGGGTCGGCCTGCACGCACTGACCGGTAAGTGGAATCTGAACGCCTACCTTGGGCACGACTG
>Ga0070741_10002938_pt1 | contig 43936 bp, 40 predicted proteins | sample Coa_R1_4_FD_66440 | JGI IMG/M metagenome (GOLD analysis project Ga0070741, IMG submission 66440) | Surface soil microbial communities from Centralia Pennsylvania, which are recovering from an underground coalmine fire - Coalmine... | ecosystem: Environmental > Terrestrial > Soil > Unclassified ... | reverse complement strand
TACGCGCGTGCTGGCTGAGATGATCAGCGATCCCGATGCACAACGATCGGCCCGCGCAATGGAAGCGATGCCGAAGATGAAGAAGCTCGACATCGCGGAGCTCGAGCGCGCGTACGAGGGCTAGGACGGCGATCAATACAACCGCTGCCGCGCGTCTTCTTCGAGCAGCGCCTGCACCTGCTCGAGCGATTCTTCCAACTTGCCTTGCGCCACGAGCGCCTCGGCGAGCGATGGCAGTCCGGCGAGCGATGGCCACGCTTGGCTGTCCCAGAGCCTCGATCGAATGACGCACTTCGTACAGTGGAAGAAGGCTTCGGTGACATGCACCACGATGGCGTGGTCGGGAAGCTTGCCGCCGATCGCCATCGGTCCTCGCACCCACTCGTCTCGAACGATTTGCGCGGTGCCGCTGACTCGCAACGTCTCCTTTTTCCCCGGTATCAAAAACAGCAGTGCGACCTTCGGGTTTTGGATCAAATTCTTCATCGTGTCTGCCCGACGGTTGCCAAGCCGGTCAGGAATCGCGAGCGTGTGGTCGTCGAGTACACGCACGAAGCCAGGCGGATCGCCCTTCGGTGAAACGTCCATGTTCCCCTCGGCATCGCACGACGAGAGCACCAGGAAAGGGCTTCTCGCGATGAAGGCGCGGGAAAACTCGTCGAGCTGCGCGACTTGCTTGCGCAGGGCCCGACGGCTCGGGCTGCCGATGACTTCGCGCAGCTGGGTTTCGGAGGTGACGACGTGGTTGAAGACGATTGTCATTGGCCGTTCCCTTGCCGGTAGTTGATCAGTCGTTTACGTTCTCGATTATCAACGATCTTCAGCCTTCGCTGGCACGCCGGCAAAACCCCAAGATGCCTTTGAAACGTCCAACCGCATTCCTGAACGAGAGAAGTCGCAACAGCGCGCATCGTGCGTGATCACGATTAGTTTTCGAGATTCACTCCTGCACCAACACGATATCCCACCCCAGCACCTGCGCATCCGGCTCTATATCCTTATCCTTTTGCGACGCCAGCGGTTGCGAGATCAACGTCTCCTTCGCCCACGCGCTCTGCAGCAGCATGTCCTTGTCGTTGAGCGGTTCCCCCGCGAAGTACATCTGCGTCACGAGGCGATTGCGTTTGCCGTGCACGTCGAAGTGGATGTGCGGCGGACGCGTCCAGTCCGCGCTTACGCCATAAGCACCGGGCTTGATGGTCTTGAACCGATAGCGGCCTTCGGCATCGGTGTCGAAGCGCGCGTAGCCGTCGAAGTTCGGATCGAGCGGCGCGGGATTGGGATCTCTGGGATGCGTGTAGCGGCCTGCCGCATTCGCTTGCCAGATTTCGATCTGGGCGCCGGCAACCGGCTCGCCGCGCACATTGAGGACACGGCCGGCTACGTAGACGACCTGCCCGCGGGCAGGTGCGCCACTGGGACGGCGCGTGAGATCGGCATCGACATCGTCGGGATAACGAACCGGATAGAACGGTCCGCGCGCCTGCTCGGATGTCGGGGTCAAACGCTTCTCTTGCGCGAGCGCCTGCGGCACGAGGCTCACTACACCGAGCGCGAGCGCCATGCGTAGCAGCTGCCGCCGCTGCAGCAGTTGATCGGTGCATGTCGGCAGATAGGCGTAGGAAGCCTGGACCGATCCACGAACTAGAGAATCCTTCACCTTATACCTCCTTCCTTCGTAGTGAGCATTCTGCATATGAACGAGGCCGTTCGCAGCGCACGGTACGCCCCGGTAGGAGGGCAAGCCCCAAGGTACGCCCCAGAGCGCGGCCGCGCGTACCCTCTCCCGCCCTTTCCCCCTCCTCTCACCAGGAGTCCCCCGTACGGGGATCAAAGGATCTGCCGCCAAGCCCGGGGGGTGTGGGTTTGGTCACGCGGTTTGAGAAGCCATCGTACTTCAAAGCGATCTCGCGCCTACTTCCGCCCCACGCACGAGACCCATGCCTCGCTGAACAACACCCCGGGCAGCGAGCCCCAGTCCTTCAAAGCCTTCACGTGATCGTCGTGCTCCTGCTGCGCGCACTGGTCGATCAACAGATCGAGAATCTCCCACACCGGCTCGAACACCTCGTAAGTTGCATGCGGCTTGACGTCGTGAAACCCCGCTGCGAGCGCATAGTCGCGCAGCTTATGGCCGCAGCGCACATCGCCGCCACTGGCGTTCTGCCGATCGGTGAAGCACTCGATCGCCGCCATCAACTCAGGTGTCTGCGGCGAGTACAGGAAGCCGCCCCAATCAGGCGTACGCACACCCACCCAGCCGCTCGGCTTGAGCACGCGATGGAACTCCTTCATAGCTGCAAGCGGATCGGCGAGATGCTCGAGTAAGGCATGCGAGAACACGCAATCGAAAGTGCGATCCGTAAAGGGCAACGCATAGACGTCGCCGCTTTGGAAGCGGGCGTTCGTCGCGCCCATACGGGCCGCGCGCTCGCCTGCGAGTTCCACTTGCGAAAGTGCCGCATCGACGCCGATCACTTCGCCGCCAGTTCCGATCACCTTCGCGATGTCGCAAGTGATCGTGCCCGGCCCGCAACCGCAATCCAGCACCTTCGCACCGGGCGACAAGAAGGGTAGGAAGAACACGCCGTCGCGATGCAAGCGGCGGCGTTCGACGAAGGCGACCGACGTCGAAGCGTAGCCCAGGGTGTACTGTTCCTTCATGGAAGCTCGTCGGTGATAGCATCGCGGCTCACCTGCGAATTAGATCACTAGTCTGTCTCAATGACACCCCCAGGTCACTCCGCACGCAGCGAAGCGCCGCCCGATCCGCGCCGCTGGTTGGGGCTTGCGGGTATCGGCAGCGGCGTGTTCATGTTCACGCTCGACGGCAGCATCGTGAACGTTGCGCTGCCCACGCTCGCCCAGGTGTTCGGCGCGCCGCTGGCTGCGGTGCAATGGGTGGTGCTCGCCTACCTGTTGGTCATCACTACGCTGGTACTCGGCGCTGCGCGCCTGGGCGACGTGCATGGTCGCAAACGCGCCTACATGTTCGGGCTAGGCTTGTTCACCGCTTCCTCGGTGCTGTGCGGACTCGCGCCGAGCGTGCATTGGCTGATCGCCTTTCGCGCGCTGCAGGGCTTCGGCGCCGTGTTCGTCTCTGCCCTCGGTGGTGCCATCGTCGCGCAGACCTTCCCGCAAAACGAACGCGGCCGCGCGCTCGGCGTGATTTCCTCGTGCGTCACCCTCGGCGTTGCACTCGGCCCCACCATCGGCGCCTTCATCATCCATCTGGTCGGTTGGCGCTGGATGTTCTTGGTCAACATCCCGGTCGGCCTCGCCGCGATGGCCATCGTGAGCCGGGTCATCCCCGACTTGCCGCCGCATCCCACGCGTCTGCGGTTCGATTGGTTGGGTACGCTGCTCATCGCACTCGCGCTCGGAAGCTTCTCGCTTGCACTCACCTTCGGCCAGCGCCAAGGCTTCGGCAGCGCGCTGCCGGACACGCTCTTCGTCGTCGCCGCCGGTGCGCTGATCGCTTTCCTCGTCTCGCAAACGATGGTCGACGCGCCGGTGCTCGACCTCAAGATGTTCGTCAACCGCCCCTTCTCCGCGGGGCTCACGATGAGCGTGCTCGCTTTCATCGTGCTCGGTTCCACCGCGTTCACCACGCCTTTCTTCCTGCAGCTCGGCGTCGGTCTGCCGATCGCAACCGTGGGCTTGCTGATGGGGATCTCACCGATCCTCGGCGCGGTGGTGGGCCCGATCGGCGGCACGCTGTCGGACAAGTTCGGACCGCGTTGGACCTCGTTCATCGGGTTGAGTCTGATGACCGTCGGCTGCTTGCGGCTCGCCATGCTGGACGAGACCATGTCGATCGCGAGCTTCGCGCTGAGCGTCGCGCCGGTCGGTATCGGCATGGCCTTGTTCTCCTCGTCGAACAATAGCGCGGTGCTCGGCTCGGTCGCGCGCGAGCGATTAGGCATCGCGTCGGGCATGCTGTCGCTCGTGCGCACGCTCGGGCAAAGCACCGGCATCCCGATCGCCGCGGCCTTGTTCGCAGTGTTTGCGCTCGGACATGCGGGCGTGGTGAATTCGGAAGCCTTGTTCACGCTACCCGCCTCGGCGCTCGTGCGCGGTACTCGCTATGCGTTCGGCTTCGCCGCGTTGGCGGCGTTCTGCGGTGCTTGTCTGGCGTTGTGGATGTTGGTCACCGATAGAACGAAAGTGCAGGCGGCGGCGCGCGGTTCGAGCAAAGGAGCATCGAAGAGGTAGCGAACAACAGTAGAATCCGGACGTGTATCACAGCGACGCTTACCTTGCTCCCTGCCTCTCGAGTCGGGGTCCGCGGTGGTGTAGCGTCGAAGATCGCAGGACCACCCCGGCCCTTCGGGCCACCCCTCCTCGATGAGGAGGGGAAAACGACGCCCAGCCTTTCGCCGCCTCTCACGAGGCGGGGCACCCTCCGGGTACACGTCCGGGCGAAGCCTGCAGGGCGGTGTGGGCCGAATGCTCATGTAGCCACCACCGCTCGCAAGCCCCGCGTCATCGGATACGAGCTGGAGTCGAGCGAAGAATGGAGGATCGAATCATGGTCGAGTTCAAGCATCGCGTGGTCGAGACCAACGGCATCCGTATGCACGTGACCGAACTCGGGGAAGGCCCGGCAGTGATCCTGTGTCACGGCTTCCCCGAATCGTGGTACTCCTGGCGCCATCAGCTCGTGGCGCTCGCGCAGTCGGGCTATCGCGCCATCGCCCCCGACATGCGCGGCTACGGCAAGACCGATGCGCCCGCCGACATCGACCAGTACACGCTGCTGCATCTCGTCGGCGACATGGTCGGTGTGCTCGACGCGCTCGGTGAGCGCACCGCTGTCATCGTCGGCCACGATTGGGGCGCGCCCGTGGCATGGCATGCGGCGCTATTTCGCCCCGATCGCTTTCGTGCCGTCGTCGGCTTGAGCGTCCCGTTTCGTCCGCGCGGCTCGACGCGTCCGACCACGGCGATGCCGCAGACCGAAGAGGCGATTTTCTATCAGCTCTATTTTCAGGAACCGGGTGTTGCCGAAGCAGAGTTGGAGCGTAACGCCAAAGACGCGATACGCAAGATCCTGTATTGGGGATCCGCCGATCGCCCGCGACGCAGCGGAAGCGGCGATGTCGGGATGGTTCGACGCGGCGGCAGCTTCCTCAGAGAGGGTGATTTGCCGGATTGGTCACCGGCTTGGATCAACGAATCGGACATCGACTTCTATGCGCAGCAGTTCGAACGCACCGGCTTCCGCGGCGGACTGAACTGGTACCGCAACATCGATCGCAATTGGGAGCTGCTCGCGCCGTGGTCGGGCGCGAAAGTGAGCGTGCCCGCGCTCTACATCGCCGGCGATCGCGACCTCGTCGTCGCATTCCGCGGCATGGACAAGCTGTTGCCCGCGCTCGAGCAATTCGTCCCGCAGCTACGGGACAAGATCATGCTGCCCGGCTGCGGGCATTGGACGCAGCAAGAGCGTGCGCAGGAAGTGAACGAGGCGATGTTGGGATTCTTGGCGACGCTGAGCTGACTCGGGCGTCGATCGAGGATGTGGATAAGCGGCGTTGAACCGAGCGGGTGATGGGAAGCCACGCAATGCATTGAAGGCAGTGGCTAGCGGGAAGCAACCCGATCAACAAAACGCCGGGTGGTTACTCGTCACTGGGCAACCGACATCCCTCAGCTGCCGCGCCCATGCATCCTTGACATCCACAGCCGGTAGCTCACCTCGCTAGAAAATTTTTTCCTCTATATCGCACACAGCCCGGAAAAACGAAAGCCTTTTCCGATTTATGCTGGATAGAATTCGTTACACCTAGTGAAGCGCTACCGCCCGGTCGGGCAGGGGCAACGCGCCGCCCGGATCGCACGCCGCTTTGCGATCCCACGCATTCGAACAAGACAGCGCGCACTAGTCTTCTGAGCGGCGAGCAAGCGCTGCGCAATGCACGCAGTCTGCTTCTACACAACCGGATGGAATATGGATCAGGATCGAGTCTTAGCGACCTATCTCATCGAGACGCCGCACCCGCTCGAGCATGCCGCGGCGGTGATTGCCGGGGAGCAATCGAGCGGCACGTTCGTGTCGGTTCCCGGCGAGACCAACGAGCTCAAAGAGCGCTTCGGTGCGCAGGTGCTGCGGATCGAGCCGCTCGACACGGTTGGCACCCCAAGTCTTCCGGGCAGCAAGCCGCCGCGCTCGGCCGGCGGCCGCATCGAGTATCGCCGCGCGCGCGTGGTGGTCTCGTTTCCGCTGCACAACTTCGGCGCCTCCTTGCCGAGCCTGCTGGCAACCGTGGCGGGTAATCTCTACGAGCTGCAAGAAGTATCTGGCTTGCGACTGGTGGATCTGGAACTGCCGCCCGCGTTTGCCGAACGCTACCCCGGCCCGGGTTTTGGCATCGATGGCACGCGCAAGCTCGCGCAAGTCCACGGCCGACCGTTGATCGGGACGATCGTGAAGCCCAGCATCGGCCTGTCGAAAGAAGCGCTATGCAAGCTGGTGCGTGACCTGGCATCGGCGGGGCTCGATTTCATCAAGGACGACGAGCTGCAGGCCGACCCACCCTATCTGCCGCTGGCCGAACGTGTCGCCGCGGTGATGGCCGAGATCCAGCGCGTCGCCGATGCAACCGGCAAGAAGGCGATGTATGCCTTCAACATCACCGGCGACGTCGACCACATGCTGCGCGCTCACGATCTGGTGAAGAAGCACGGCGGCACCTGCGTGATGATCAACATCAACAGCGTCGGCTTCGCTGCACTGGCGCACGTGCGCCGCCACTGCGAGCTGCCGATCCACGGCCATCGCGCGAACTTCGGTGCGATGGCGCGCCACCCGTTGCTCGGCATCGGCTTCACCGCGTACCAGAAGGTGTGCCGACTGGCCGGCGTGGACCACCTTCACGTGGGCGGCTTCAACAGCAAGTTCTACGAGACCAACGAGGAAGTCGCCCGCTCGATCAACGACTGCCTCACACCGCTGTTCGGCGACTACCGCGTCATGCCGGCAATCTCGTCCGCGCAATGGGCCGGCTCGGCGTTGCCGATCTACGCCGCCACCAAAACGATCGACGTCGTCCACCTCGCCGGCGGCGGCATCATCGCCCATCCCGGCGGTACTGCCGCTGGTGTGCTCAGCATGCAGCAAGGCTGGGAGGCGGCACTCGCCGGCGCCACGCTCGAGGAGTATGCTCGCACGCATCCGGAGTTGCGAGCGGCGATCGAAAAATTCGGAGGACGCTGATGGCCACCCGCTCAGAGCTTTTGCTCGCTTTCTACGGCGACGATTTCACCGGCTCGACCGACGCGATGGAGGCGCTGGCCGTATCGGGTCTGCGCACCGTGCTGTTCCTCGCGCCACCTACGCCGGAGTTCCTGCACGAGAAGTTTCCCGATCTGCGCTGCATCGGTGTAGCGGGCACCAGCCGCGCGATGTCTCCCGCCGAGATGGATGCACAGCTCGAACCGGTGCTGCGCGAGCTTTGGGCGCTGCGCGCACCGTTGACGCATTACAAGGTGTGCTCGACTTTCGATTCTGCGCCCGAGGTCGGCAGTATCGGCCATGTCGCCGACATGGTCCGCGGCACCCTCACTCAGGACACGATTTCGGTACTGGCCGGCGCGCCGCCCTTGCGCCGTTACACCGTGTTCGGCAACCACTTCGCGGCGGCCGGGGACGAGGTATTCCGACTCGACCGCCATCCCACCATGTCGCGCCACCCGGTGACGCCGATGCACGAGGCCGATCTGCGCGTGCACCTGTCACGGCAGACCCGAGCGCGCGTCGGTCTAATGAGCCTGCCCGAGCTGGTCGGCGACGACGCCACGGTCGATGCGCGCCTCGCGCAAAAGCTCTCAAGCAAGCCCGAGCTGCTGCTGTACGACTGCGCCGATGACTCGAGCCTGCGCGCCGTTGGCCGGCTGATCTGGCAGCAGGCGCAGCGCACGCAGCACTTCGCGATCGGATCCTCTGGCGTCGAGTACGCGCTAGGCGCACACTGGCGCGCGAGTGGTGTGATTCCCGCCGCGCGGGCCACGTTCCCGGCGATCGCGGCTGTTCCGCAATTGCTGGTCGTATCCGGCAGCGCGTCACCGATGACGGCCAATCAGATTCAGTGGGCGTCGCAGAACGGCTTCGACTGCCTGCGCGCACCAACGGAAGAGCTGTGCCGGCCGCAGACGGCAGAGAGCACGGCGAGAAGCCTGTTCGAGCGTGCGCTGGCCGCGCTGTCGAGCGGCAAGAGCGTGGTCGTGTACACGGCCGCTGGCCCGGACGATCCGAGCATCGGTACTACACGGCAGGCACTGGCGGGCGGCGCGGGCAGCACGGCAAAGACGCTCGGCAGCGCGCTCGGTCGTATCGCGCGCGAGTTGCTCACTCGTACCGGCTTGCGGCGCGTGGTCGTCGCGGGCGGCGACACGTCCAGTTATGCGACCCAAGAGTTGGGCTTGTACGGCTTGGAGATGTTGGCCGAGCTGACACCTGGCGCACCGCTGTGCCGCGGCTATTCGGAGGATCCGCGCTTCGACGGTCTGGAGATCGCGTTGAAAGGCGGTCAGATGGGCAAGGCGGATTACTTTGGAATGGCGCGGGGAGATCGGTTGTAACTGTACAAGCTCCTGTTCGATTGAGGAAACAAGAGAGCAAATCTCGCGCAGTTGCGGGTGGATTTTCATAAAGGAGACACACATGACGAAAGTCGCAGTTCTCGGCGCCGGCGGCAAGATGGGCTACCGCGTGTCGGCCAACCTCAAGGGCTCACCTTACGATGTGAGCCACATCGAAGTCAGTGAAGCGGGCCGCAACCGCCTCAAGGAGCTTGGCATCAGTTGCGTTGATGCCGATGCCGCCCTACCCCAGGCGGATGTCGTGATCCTGGCGATCCCCGACAACATGATCGAGAAGGTCACGTCGAAGCTCGCCGAGAAGTTCAAGAAGGGCGCGACGCTGATCGCTCTCGACGCCGCCGCGCCCTTCGCCGGCCATCTCCCCGAGCGCGAAGACCTCACCATCTTCGTCGCACACCCGTGCCATCCGCCGATCTTCAACGACGAGACCGACCTCGAGGCGAAGCGCGACTACTTCGGTGGCATCAAGGCCAAGCAGGCGATCGTGTGCGCACTGTTGCGCGGCGACGAGGCGAATTTCGCGCTCGCGGAGGATGTGTCCAAGCGCATGTACGCGCCGGTGGTCCGCTCGCACCGCGCCACCGTGGATCAGATGGCGATTCTCGAGCCGGTCCTGTCCGAGACCGTGTGCGCCACGTGTCTGACCGTGATTCGAGAAGCGACTGACGAGGCGGTTCGCCGCGGCGTGCCGGAAGCGGCTGCGCGCGACTTCATCCTGGGCCACCTGAACGTCGAGCTGGCGATCCTGTTCGACCAGCTGCCCGGCGTGCGGATGTCGGATGCGGCCAACAAAGCGGTCGAGCGCGCCAAGAAGGAGATCTTCGTGCCCGACTGGAAAAAGGTGTTCGAGCGCGAGGCGATCGCCGAGAACATCCGCATGATTACTTCGGTTTGATGGTTGGAGGAACAGATGCTCAAGAAGGAAGTAGCGAAGGGAAGCGGCGGCCGAGTGATCCTGATGGACTCGATCACCAAAGTCACCCCCGAGGACGAGGGTGCGATCGTGCTATGCGCCTCGCATGGCGGTACCAGCTCGGGCGAGTTCGCTCTGGAAGTGCCGCTCAAGGCAGTGATCTTCAACGACGCCGGCGTGGGCAAGGACAACGCGGGCATCGCGGCGCTCGACATGCTGCAGAAGCGCGGTGTGGCGGCAGCGACTGTTGCGCACACCAGCGGGCGCATTGGCGATTCGCTGGATATGTGGGAGAACGGCGTGCTCTCGCACGTCAATGCCGCCGCCCGCAGCATCGGGCTCGAAGTGGGCGCGAAGGTGCGCGCGACGCTGACGGCGCTGGTGTCGCGCTGATCGGCCTTCGGCCGATCACCCCGGCGCTTCGGGCCCTTATACCCGAAGGGTGACCCCTCCTCGACGAGGAGGGGAAGAAAGGGCGTCCCCCGCCTCTCAAGAGGCGGGGTGCCGGGCGCAGCCCGGCGGGCGGTGTGGGGTAACAGGAATCGAAAGTCGAGTAGCGTGTAATCCTGAGGACAAGGACGATGGTAGACCCCAGACACAAGAGCAGGCCCTTGCTGGAAGGGCCGGACCGCGCCGTGGCGCGATCGATGATGAAGGCAGTGGGTTTCACCGATGAGGATCTCGCGCGCCCGCAGATCGGCGTGGCCCATTGCTGGATCGGCACCATGCCATGCAATTGGAATCATCGCGAGCTGGCGCAGAAGGTGATGGACGGTATTCGCGCCGCCGGCGGGACGCCAATCGAGGTCAACACGATTGCAATCAACGACGCCATTACCACCGGCACCGAGGGCATGAAGACGTCGCTCGTGAGCCGCGAGCTGATCGCGGACTCGGTGGAGCTGGTCGCCCGCGGCCATATGTTCGACGGCATAGTGACCATCTCCGGCTGCGACAAGACCATCCCCGCTATGGGCATGGTGCTGGGGCGGCTCGACATCCCGGGTGTCACGCTCTACGGCGGCTCGATTGCCTCGGGCGCCTGCACGCGTCCCAACAAGATGTTCGGCGGGCGCAAGCTCACCATTCAAGATGCCTACGAAGCGCTCGGCGCATTCAATGCAGGCAAGATCAGCGAGGAGGAGTTCAAGGACGTCGAGGATCATGCCTGTCCCGGTGCCGGGGCATGCGGCGGACAATTCACCGCGAACACCATGGCCACCGCCTACGAGATGCTGGGCATTGCGGGCATGGGGTGGAACGACGTGCCCGCGGTGAATTCAGCCAAGGCCGATGTCGCCTTCGAGTGCGGCAAGCTGGTCATGGAGCTGGTGCGCAAAGGCATCACGCCGCGCTCGCTGGTCACCCGGCGCAGCTTCGAGAACGCTATCACCGGCGTCATGGCAACGGGCGGCTCGACCAACGCCGTGCTGCATCTGCTGGCCACGGCGCACGAGTTCGGCGTCCCACTGACGCTCGAGGATTTCGATCGCATTTCTCGCAAGACACCGGTGCTCGCCGATCTGCGGCCGTGGGGCACCTACACCGCGCCCGAGATGTTCGATGCCGGAGGCATGCCGGTGGTCGGCAAACGGCTGCTCCAGGCCGGTCTGCTGCATCCCGACGAAAAGACGGTCACCGGCCGCACGCTCGGAGAAGAGATCGAGCGCGCGCGCGAGCCGGCGGGACAAGCTGTAATCAAACCTCTGGATCAGGCGCTGAAGAAGGAAGGCGGGCTGGCGATCCTGCGCGGCAACCTCGCGCCTGGTGGCTGCGTGATCAAGATCTCCGGGCAGAAGAAAGCCATCCATCGCGGGCCGGCGCGCGTGTTCGAGCGGGAGGAAGACGCCTTCGAAGCGATCAAGGGCGGCCACATTCAGCCCAACGACGTGATGGTGCTGCGCTACGAGGGCCCGCGCGGCGGACCGGGGATGCGCGAGATGCAGCTCGTCACCGGTGCGCTGCAGGGCGCGGGGCTGGGCGAGACGGTCGCGTTGATCACCGATGGTCGTTTCTCGGGCGCGACGCGCGGCTTCGTCATCGGTCATATCGTGCCGGAAGCCGCGGAGCGAGGGCCGATCGCGGCGCTGCGCGACGGCGACACCATCGTCATCGACGTCGAGAACAGGCGTCTCGACGTGGATCTGAGCGAGACGCAGCTTCAGCAGCGCTTGGCCGGATGGAACGCGCCCGCGCCGCGGTACACCAGCGGAGTGCTCGCCAAGTACGCGCTGCTGGTGGCAAACGCGTCACGCGGTGCGGTGACCGATCCCGCCGCGCGCTGAGCCCCGCTGCCGGCAGGTAACTCCCTCTCCCTTGGTGGGAGAGGGTGAGAGCGAGGCTAATGCCGGGAGGACCCTTCCCGCGCCCCATCCCACAGGGTGAGGGGGAAGCCTTGCTGAATGTAACGGGTAATTGAGTTCCTTTTTTTTCCCACCGAAGAAATGACCACGCATTCCGAATACGCCGATCCCAGCATCGCCGATGCTCCCCCGCCTGCGGGGGCGCCGAAATGGCTGGTGGCCCTGGAAGCCACCGCCGGAAGCGCCATCGAAGTCGCGGCAGCGCTGTTGGTGGTGGCCGATGTTGTCATCCTGTTCGCCGGCGTTGTGTCCCGTTATGTCTTCCACCAGCCGATCTTGTGGACGGACGAGCTGGCCTCGATCCTCTTTCTGTGGATGGCGATGCTGGGCGCGGCGGTAGCCCTGCGCCGCGGCGAGCATATGCGCATGACGGCCATCGTCGGCCGGGTCTCACCCTCGGCGCGCGCCTTCCTCGAAGTCCTGGCGATCGCGGCGGCACTGACCTTTCTCGCGCTCATCGTCTATCCGGCCTACGAGTTCGCCCATGACGAGCTGGTCATCACCACGCCGGCGCTGGAGATCAGCAATGCCTGGCGCGCCGCCGCGCTGCCCGTCGGCAGCGCGCTGATGCTGTTGATCGCGCTGATGCGACTGCTGGAAGCGGGAAGCTGGCGTCATATCCTCGGCGCCTTGGCGGTGATCGGCGTCGGCATCGCGATCCTGCTGTTGCTGCAGCCCGTTCTGTTCGAACTGGAAAACGAGAACCTGCTCATCTTCTTCGTCGGCATCGTCGCGCTCGGCGTGTTCGCCGGCGTGCCGATCGCGTTCGCCTTCGGGCTCGCGACGTACGGCTATCTCGCGATCACCACCATGATTCCGATGACCGCGATCGTCGGACGCATGGACGAAGGCATGTCGCACCTGATCTTGCTCTCGGTTCCGCTGTTCGTGTTCCTCGGCCTGCTGATCGAGATGACCGGCATGGCGCGCGCGATGGTCGCGTTTCTCGGAAATCTATTGGGCCACGTGCGCGGCGGACTGCACTACGTGCTGGTGGGCTCGATGTATCTGGTGTCAGGAATCTCCGGATCCAAGGCGGCAGACATGGCCGCGATCGCGCCGGTGCTGTTCCCCGAAATGCAGCGTCGTGGCGCGAAGAAAGGCGATCTGGTTGCGCTGCTCTCGGCCACCGGCGCGCAGACCGAAACGATACCGCCGAGCCTGGTGCTGCTCACCATCGGGTCGGTGACCGGTGTGTCGATCGCCTCGCTCTTCACCGGCGGCATGTTGCCCGCGGTGGTGCTGGGGCTCACGCTGTGCGCGCTCGTGTGGTGGCGCTATCGCAACGAAGACTTGTCGCACGTGCGGCGTGCAAGCGGCAGTCAGATCGCGCGCAGCCTGCTCATCGCCGCGCCGGCCATCGCGCTGCCGTTCGTGATCCGCGCGGCAGTCGTGCGCGGCGTGGCCACTGCGACGGAAGTGTCCACCATCGGCATCGCCTACTCGATCATCGCGGGGCTGCTCATCTACCGCCAGTTCGAGTGGCGCCGCCTGTTGCCGATGCTGGTGGAGACCGCCGCGCTGTCGGGCGCCATTCTGCTCATCATCGGTGCGGCCACCGGCATGGCGTGGTCGCTTACGCAGTCGGGCTTCTCTCAGGATCTCGCGGCAGCGATGGCCGCGATGCCGGGCGGGAAAGCCGGCTTCATCGCGGTGTCGATCGTGGTGTTCATCATTCTGGGCAGCGTGCTCGAGGGCATTCCCGCGATCGTGCTGTTCGGGCCGCTGCTGTTCCCCATCGCCAAGCAGATGGGGGTGCACGAAGTGCACTACGCCATGGTCGTAATCCTTGCAATGGGTATCGGTCTGTTCGCGCCACCCTTCGGCGTGGGCTATTACGCCGCGTGCGCGATCGGCCGCGCCAACCCCAACGAAGGCATCCGTCCGATCGTGGGCTATCTGCTCGCCCTGGCGGTGGGACTGATCCTGGTAGCGACGGTGCCGTGGATCTCGATCGGATTTTTGAAGAAGTGAGCATGACCGTGCGAGGCTCAAACGTGGCTACGGATCGCAAAGCGCCTCCATCCTCCCTCTCCCCTTGCGGGAGAACGTCCGAGGGTGAGGGGTTAGCAGCATCACCTTCACCCTCGCCATCCCCCCTCTCCCCTTGTGAGAGAGGGCCCGGAGGTGAGGGGTTAGCAGCATCGTGTTCTCCCTCACCCCGGTCGTCTCCCCTCGATGGAGCCGGAGTGCCGCGAGGCGTGACGCGACGGCAAGTGCTAGCCGCTGCCGCGGCCTTGCCGCTGTTCAGCATCATCAGCCGGCGCGCCGCGGCCGCGCGCCCGAAGTACCGCTTCAAGTTCGCGGGCAATCTGCCCATGACGCATCCGATCAATCAGCGGGTCAAGGAGATCCTTCCGAAGATTCTGGAAGAATCGGGCGGTCAGCTCGAAGTGCGGATGTTTCCCAATAACCAGCTGGGCGGCGACTCCGACATGCTCTCGCAGCTGCGCAGCGGCGCGCTCGAGATGTTCGTGCTGTCGGGCACCAACGTGCTGTCCACGATGGCGAAACAGACGGCGCTCTACGGCGTGGGCTTCGCCTTCAAGGACCACGCGCAAGTCTGGGCGGCGCTCGACGGCGATCTGGGTGCTTACTTGCGCGGCGTGATCGCGAAAGTCAACCTGCACGCCTTCGACAAGCTGTGGGACATCGGCTTTCGGCAGATCACCAGCAGCACGAAGCCGATCCTGGTTCCCGAAGACCTCAAGGGCTTCAAGATCCGCGTGCCGGTGAGCCCGCTGTGGGGATCGTTGTTCCAGCACCTCGGTGCGTCGCCGACCTCAATCAATTTCAGCGAGGTGTACTCGGCGTTGCAAACCCACATCGTCGATGGCCAGGAGAATCCACTGTCACTGATCCTGATCGCCAAGCTCTACGAGGTGCAGAAGTACATCTCGATCACCAACCATATGTGGGACGGTCAGTTCACGCTGGTCAACGGCCGCGCTTGGCGCTCGCTGCCGGAAAACCTGCAGGAAGTCCTCTCGCGCAACTTCAACCAAGCGGCCGTGCGCGAGCGCGAGGACTTGGTGAAGCTGAATCAGAACGTCGAGAGCGAGCTGACCAAACTCGGTCTGGAGTTCCACCGCACCGACCCCGACGCCTTCCGCGCCGCGGTGTCGAAGTCGGGTTACTACAAGAAGTGGAAGGCCACCTTCGGCAACGAAGCCTGGGCGATGCTGGAGAAGTATTCAGGGCCGCTGGTGTGACCGGCTCGACACGTGTACCTGGATGCGATAGAGGAGGAAGAGCCGCTCGTCGGGCATTCCTATAGTTTTCATATCAAAAGTCCCGATTGCATTATTGAGGATTCACTAAAGTGCCTGGCAAAACCACACCACCCCCGGCCTGCGGCCGACCCTTTATCCCCCGTACGGGGGACTCCTCATGAGAGGAGGGGAGGAACAACTCCCCTTTGCCTTGCACCAACGGCGATGTCATCCATTCATGAAGACTTCAATAAATGAGCTTTTCTCACAACCGTTGTGCGGTGCGCGGGCATGGGCGCGTACGCCGACTGCGATCTCGAGGGGGAATCGATGAGAGGTGACGACACGCCGATGGACAAGTTGACCGACTGCTTTCAGGCCCAGCCAACCCGCCGGCATTTCCTGCGCACGCTGGGCGGCTCCTTGCTGGGCGCCTCCATTCTGGCGAGCGCGCTGCCTGCGCTTTCCGGCGTCGCGCGCGCGGCACAAGGCGCGAAGAAGCGCGTGGAGACGCCGGGCAAGACCTGGCTCGAGGTGTCGTTGAACGGGCCGTGGTCGCGCGACCGCCAGCCGGGCATTCCGATCGCGGTGCGCGACATCGTCGAGCAGGGCATCGCGTGCGCCCGCGCTGGTGCGTCCATCCTGCACGTGCACGCCTACGATGAGAAGACCGGCCGGCAGAAGGATGATGCCGACCTCTATGCCGCAATCATCGAAGGCATCCGCGCGAAAGAGGATGTGGTCGTCTATCCGACGCTACCCTTCGCCGGCAGCGTGGATGCGCCCAACATGATGAGCGCACAGGAGCGCTTCGCACACACCGAGACGCTGGCCAAGCGCGGCTTGCTGGAGTGGGCCGTGGTCGATCCCGGCTCCACCAACATCACCCGGCTGGACGAGATCCCCGCCGGTAAGCAGGGCTTCGTGTACGCCAACCCCGAATCGCACATCCGTCTCGGCCTGGAGCTCGCTACCCGTTATCGCTTCCATCCGGGCTACGCGCTCTACGAGCCGGGTTTCGTGCGGCTGGGTGCGGCGCTCGAGCGCGCCTACCCGGAGGTCCCGCAATGCATCTACCGCTTCATGTTCTCCGACGGTTTGAGCTTCGGCTTCCCGCCCAAGCCCTACGCGCTCGATGCGTTCCTGCGGCTGCTCGCCGATGAGGCGCCGCACGCGCCGTGGATGATCGCGGGACTCGACGTGGACATCATGCCGCTCGCGGCGTATGCCATCGAGCGTGGCGGCCATCTGCGCGTGGGGCTGGAGGATGCACCGTTCGGGGTAACCAAGACGAATCTACAGCTGGTGGATGACGCGCTCCGCGTGATCCGTGCAGCGGGCAAGGAGCCCGCGAGCATCAAGGAGATCAGGCAGGCGCTGGCCTCCGCTTGAATCGCCCCACAGGATGTGGAAGAGGAAGCAAGTAAGGAGAGGAACAAATGGAGTTTAGCGAGCTTCGGCAGCGGCTTCTTCGACTGGATTCGGCTGCTCTGTGCGATGCCGACAAGCGGCTGCGCGTGGTCGATCCTGCGCTGCGGCCGATCAATCCCGGCGCCAAGCTCGTCGGTACCGCATTCACGTCGGTCTGTCCGGACGACCACCTCACGGTGCTGAGGGCTCTCAAGGATGCGCGGCCGGGAGACGTCCTCGTGATCGACACGCGCGGCGGTCGCCGCGCAGTCGCGGGCGAGCTGTTCGCAACCGAAGCCATGAATCGCCAATTGGGCGGCATTGTGGTGGACGGCGCGGTGCGCGATACGGCCACCCTGCGCACGTTGTCGCTACCGGTTTATGCACGCTTCGTCACCCCGATGTCCGGCACTACGCAGACCGCCTGCGACACGCAGGTGGCGGTGCAGTGCGGAGGCGTCGCGGTGAACCCCGGTGACGTGATTTTCGGGGACGATGACGGATTGATCGTCGCCTCCCTCGAGGAGCTCGAGCGCATTCTTCCGATCGCCGAGGAGATTCAGAGCAAGGAACTGGCTGCGCTCGCCCGCATGCGCAATGGCGACAATCTGCCCGACTTGCTCAACTTCAACGAGCACTGGGAAGCAGTGGCGAACCGAGCCGACAGCAAGCTGGTGTTCCGTCCGATCTAAACCACGCGATGGCACGCTGCGCGGATGCGCAGACGCCCACTCGCGGGCGCGGCCGCGCCATCTACGTTGCCATCATTGCGCGGAGGCAAGGAATCTATCGTCGCCTGCGCGAATTGGTGGGGGTGCGGCTTCGACTTGCCGTGTGGCAGTCGCTCTACGCGGAACTAAGACTTAGGCCGCATGGCGGTTGCTGTCGCGCAGGACGGGCGCGCCGCCCCGCGCGCCCGCGCGGATCGAACAGGCCAAGCCGGCGTACTGAACGCCGATCGACATCGAGCATCGCGTGTCGTCGACCTACTCAACGCCGACGATGACTTCCGAAGCCTTGATGATTGCCGTCGCCTCTTTTCCAGGCCGCAGCCCGAGCTGCTCCGCTGCCTCGTTCGTGATCGATGCGGACATTATTGCCGGATTGCGTACCTCGATCTTGACGATCGTTGTTACAGCGCCTTTGTGGACCTCGGTGACGACGCCCTTAAGTTGGTTCCTGGCACTCAGCTTCATACGGTCTCCCAGTGAAGTCGACAGATTTCGTCAGCACGAAATTCAGCAAGGGAAGTTCCGGCACCGTGACACGACTGCGGATTCGAGCACTCGGTTGTCTGGTGGGTCGGCTTTGATGACATTCAGCTCTACATAGCGACCCGCATCGGTCCGTTCGAGTTTCGTCCCTAGCGTGTGCCTTCCTGCCTCACATCAGTCCAGCCGGATGACCGTATCGAAGTGCCAGGTTCGGCGGATTTCGACCACATCGTACTCGCGAGCCAGCGCAGCCGGAAACGCGAGGTAGGGCTTCTGGCTCTCCACGATCTGTCGTATCGCGTGATCGACCTCAGCCACGTCGCTTGACAGCTCAAAAGTCACCGACTCCACTGAACCGTCGCTTCGAATGGCGACCGTTACCATCGGGTCCCTGTGAGGCCGCTTCGCCACCTCGCGAACCGTTTCGACCGCGGTGTTCAATTGGATCCTCTGGGCCCACGCCTCCGCGTACTGGATGAGCTCGACGTTGGGGTGGATGCGTCCGAACAGCTTGATTCGACGCGCGGTGCTCAACGACCGAGGCAGCAGGTTGGGCTGGCGATCGGCAGTCGAGGCGGCGTCACGCCGGGTGGCTTCTTCATCGAGTTGACGTCCGATGGCTCGACGCCTCTCTTCCCGCCTTGCCTCCTCTTGTGCGGCCTGGGCACGCGCAGCCTCTTGGCGCGCTGCGGCCTGGCGCGCGGCCTCCTGTCGCGCGGCCTCCTGTCGTGTGACTGCCTGTCGCGCGGCTTCCCGGCGTTCGGCCTCCTGCCGCGCGGCCTCGATACGGGCCGCCTCCTGACGAGCGGCGGCTTGCCGCTGCGCCTCCAGCTCGGCGGCGGTCTGTCGCGCGGCCTCCCGGCGTTGAGCCTCCTGTTGCATAGCCTCGATACGAGCTGCTTCTTGACGAGCGGCTGCTTGCCGCTGCGCCTCCAGCTCGGCGGCGGCCTGTCGCGCGGCTTCCCGGCGTTGGGCCTCCTGTTGCGCGGCCTCGATACGGGCCGCCTCCTGACGAGCGGCTGCTTGCCGCTGCGCCTCCACCTCGGCGGCTGCCAGTCGCGCAGCTTCCTGGCGTTGGGCCTCCTGCCGTGCGGCCTCGATACGGGCCGCCTCCTGACGAGCGGCTGCTTGCCGCTGCGCCTCCACCTCGGCGGCGGCCTGTCGCGCGGCTTCCCGGCGTTGGGCCTCTTGTCGCACGGCTTCCCGGCGTTCGGCCTCCTGTCGCGCGGCCTCGACGCGGGCCACCTCTTGACGAGCCGCGGATTGCCGCTGCGCCTCCAGATCGGCGGCGGCCCGTCGCGCGGCTTCCCGGCGTTGTGCCTCCAGTCGAACGGCTTCCTGGCGTTCGGCCTCTTGCCGCGCGGCGTCGATGCGGGCCGCCTCTTGACGAGCGGCTGCTTGCCGCTGCGCCTCCAGATCGGCGGCGGCTTGTCGTGCGGCTTCCCGGCGTTGCGCCTCCTGTCGCACGGCTTCTTGGCGTTCGGCCTCCTGCCGCGCGGCCTCGATACGGGCCGCCTCTTGACGAGCGGCCTCTTGCGCCGCAGCCGCTTGCTCAACGGCTCGCTCCTGCGCATTCGTGACGATTCGCTCCTGCACTGCATCACCGGCATCGCGAGGCGCGGGCACGACGGGCTCCGCACTGGATACGCTTGGCGCGTCGCTCACGTCAGGCGCTGGCGCCCATGGAGTGGACACGACCAGCTCGGGCTCCACGTCGGTGACGGGCGGTTCAATGATCTGAGTGGGCGCCGCGCCGGCAGGCCCTTCGGCGCGCGGGAGCGCTTTCGCAGTGTCCGTATCGGTCGGGGCGTTTAGCTTTGGCTTGGCTTCTACCGTAAGCCTGGCAGAGGGAACGATCGCCAGTCGTTGCGCCGCCGGTGACGCGGAAGGAGTCCGAATCGGTCGACGGGCAGCCGGTTGCTCGACCGGTGCTTTCTGCAAGGGCTCTGTGACCGACGGGGTCGCCGGCTCGGCGGGTGTGACCTGCGGCGGAACGAGCCTGACGACCAAGCTGGGCGCCTCGATCCGTCGATCTCGCCAGGGGAAGCCAAAACCCGGAAGCCCAAGCCCCTGGCCACCGAAAGTCAGGCTCAACAGCAACGCATGAATCAGCAGCGAGAGCAGCAGCGCAAACGCTAGCCGTCTGTATTCAATCAAGCGTGCTCCGTCATCGCAATGGGGACGGCCTTCCCGTCGGTGCCCAACGCTAGCCATCACCAGCCACTGCAAGCGGGCGAAGCCCGCAGAAGATCGAGTTAAGCAAATTGTGCCTCACAGCATACGCAATCGGTGCCCCTCGAGAGGAACGACTGCTTGGTTAGTCGAATGGGCAGCAACAGTGAGCGGCGCCTTATGGGCCGACACCGGTCGCGCGCAAGGTAACGCCGTTTAGTAGACGAATGATCCGGCCCTGGCGGATTCCATTTTTCCTTGATTGCGAAGTGAGTCTTTGAAACGTCACCGCCAACCGGCTGGAGAAAGCCGTAGGCGAACTGCGCGGTCATCAATCCGACACAGACAGAAGGTAACGACTTTCGCAGGCCAACGGATGAATGGTCGAGAACAGTCGCTGGTGATCAGCAAATGTCGCCTCTTCTGCACCGACGAACCTCCCCAGGCTAGCCTGTCGGATCGAACCCAAAGAACCGCGCTGCCTCCATCGCCTGTCCCGCATGCATGAAGCGCCCGCTGTGCGTGCGATGGCCGGTCTGTTTGGCGCGGATCAGCAGCGGCGTTAGCTCCGGCTTGGTGACGACATCGACCACGAGAGTGGTCTCGGGCAAAGGCGCTGGGTCGAAAGGCAGCGGGTCGTCGGGCTGCATGCCGAGGGGTGTCGCGTTGATCACGATGTCGTAAGCGGCATTGGGGCGCAGCGGCTCGACACTCACCTGTGTGTTCGGGAACGCAGCGCCAATCCGAGCCGCGACGCTTTCGCAGCGATGCGCATCGACGTCGTGCAACGCGAGCTGGCTTACGCCCGCCTCGGCCAATGCAAACGACACTGCCGCACCTGCTGCGCCGGTACCAAGCAGGAACACCGATCGACCGCTCACTTCGCGACCCTGTCCGCGCAGACCTTCCACGCAACCCCGGCCATCGAACATATCGCCGATCCAGCGACCATCCTCCATGCGCCGCGCTGCGTTCACCGCGCCCAATGCGCGCGCAGCGGGGCCGAGTGTATCGAGCAGCGCGCACATCGAGGCTTTGTGCGGCATGGTGATGACCAGCCCGCGCAGAGTGTCGATGCGCTTGAGTCCGTCGAATGCCGCCTTCAGTTCTTCGCGAGCCACACGCATCGGCAGCATGACCGCGTTGATACCTTGTCGCTCGAACAATGCGTTGAACCATTCGGGCGAGCGCACGGCGAACACCGGGTCGCCAATTACGCCGTAGAGAATCGTTTTGCCGTCGATGGTCATATCAGCGGATCAGTAATTTCGGCAGCGCGGTGATGATAGACGGATACAACACGAGCAACACCACGCCCGCGAGCAATGCGATGAAGAAGGGAACAGTCGCCCAGAATACGCGTTCCATCGGAAGCTTCGACACCGTCGCGACACCATAGAGCGCGACGCCGACCGGCGGCGTGATGAGTCCGATCACGCACATGATGCAGAACAGCACGCCGAAATGGATCGGATCGAGACCTACACCCTGCACCAGCGGCAGCATCACCGGCACCACCATCAAGATGATCGGTACCGCATCCATGAACATGCCCAGCACGAGCACCACCGCGAGCAGCATGAAAGTCACCGCGATCTTGCCTTCGACCACACCGCGTACGGCCTCGGTGAAGCGCACCGGCATTTGTTCGTACGTGAAAACCCATCCGTCGACGCCCGACAGCCCGACGACGAGCAGCAGCACGCCGACAGTCGCACCGGCGGCAACGAACTCGCGATAGATCGCGCCCCACGTGGCACTCCGATACCAAAGACCGAGCAGCAGGACGTAGAGCACCGCGACGGTAGCCGCTTCGGTCGGCGTGAACAGTCCACCGAAGATGCCGCCGATGATGATGACCGGCGTGAGCAGGACCAGGAACGCACGCTTGGTGCTGCGCCATACGCGCTGAAGCGAGAACGCCGCACCGCGTGGGTAGTGGCGTCGCGTCGCGATGATGCTGACCGTAACGAGCAAGGCAAGCGCGAACAACAATCCGGGCAGGACGCCACCGATGAACAACTTGCCAATCGAAACGCCGGCCGTCGCGCCGTAGATGATCATGATGATGGACGGCGGAATGATCGGCGCGAGCGTGGATGCCGCCAGCGTGATCGCCGCGGCGAACTCGGGATCGTATCCGCGTTCGCGCGCCGCCTTCACGGTGATCGTGCCCACCCCCACCGCATCGGCCGCGGCCGACCCGGACATGGCCGAGAAGATCAAGCTTGCCATGACAACGACGTGACCCAAGCCGCCGCGAATGTGGCCGACCAGCGCGAGCGCGAAGTCGAAAATCTTCTCGGTGACGCCGAGCAGATTCATCAGTCGCCCGGCGAGCAAAAACATCGGCACCGCGAGGAGCACCGAGTTGTTGAGCGTGCCGTAGATGCGCTGCGACGCGACGGCGAGCGGCAGCTCTTGCAGAAACAACCAGACGAGCGCGGGCAGACCGAGCGCGACCGCGATCGGCGCGCGCAGCAGCATCAAAACGACCAGCAGGACGAGTATGAGGCCGATCATTCTCCAGCCTCCAGTGCAGGGCTGAAGCCAGGCAGCGGACGGATCCACGCCATCGCGAAGTGGAAGGCCATCAAGGCGCATCCGATTGGGAGCGCGGCGTAACCCACCGCGACCGACACACGCAGGGCGGTGAGTTGCTGGATCGCGCCAAACGCGGTGTGCCATGCCGATACGCCGGCCAACACAAGAAAGAATCCGACGACGAGCGCATCGATCAACCGGGCGACGAGTGCTTTGCCTGGAAACGCGACGCGCTGCATGAAGATCTCCACGACGAAGTGCTCGGCGCGATAGGCCCCGACTGCGGCACCAATGAACACGAGCCACAGCTGTCCCACCCGCGCCAGCTCTTCGGTCCAATCGAGCGGGAACTTGAACAGGAAGCGCGAGGCGATCTGCAACGACAGCGTTGCGACCAGCAGCACGAGGATGCCGAACACTGCGGCTTCCTCCAGCTTCACGAGGGCGCGCTCGAGTTGCAGCAAGGTCTGTCTCACGATCCTGTCCTCATCGCGCCGATCGAATCGCCTCGACCAACGCTGGCCCGAAGCGCTTCGCGTAAGTTTCCTGCACCGCCCGAACCGCAGCTTCCAAGCTCGCGCGGTCCGGCGTAGTGATTGTTACCTTCGCACTCTTCGCCAACCAGGCGAGATCGCTCTCGAACTTGGAGGCTGCCAAGTCGCGTTGGAATCGCGTCGCTTCCGCGAGCGCCTGGTCGAATGCGCTACGCTGCTCCGGCGTCATGCGCGCGAGCAAGCGGCGATTCGCGATGATCACCTTGAACATGAAGAAGTGACCAGTCAGCGAAAGATGTGGCGCCTGCTCGTAGAACTTCATGTTGCGATAGCCGGTGGTGTCGTTCTCGGCCGCGTCGACTGTTCCGGTCGCAAGCGCCGTGTACAGCTCACCATAGGGCATCGGCGTGGACTTCGCGCCGAGTTGATTGAACGTGTCCATGTAGACCGGACTGCCGATGACGCGAATCTTGAGCCCGCCCAAATCGGCGGCGCCACGAACGTCGATGGCCCGCGTGAAGACGTGCCGCATGCCCGCGCTCCACCAGCCCAGCACCGCAAGCCCAGTCTCGCGCTCGATTTGAGCAGCGACGCGCTTGCCGATCGCGCTGTCCGCCACGATCCAAGGATGACGATCGTGATCGCGTAGCAGAAAAGGAATATCGAAAACACCGGCGGACGGCGCGAACGCGGAGAGCGCCGCAGTGGAAATACTCGCCATCGAGAGCGCTCCGAGCCGCACTTGCTCGATGATGTCCTTCTCGTCGCCGAGCTGGCCGCGTGGAAACGCGCGCAACCGGACGCCGCTGCCGCGTTGAGCGAGGCGCTTAGCGAGGTAGTCGAACGCTTCGAAGGTCGGTTCGCCGGGGGGATTGACATGCGAGGCGGTGAGCTCGAGCGCTTCGCTTCGAGCACTTAATCCGAATGCAAGCAGTGTGATCGAAGCGGCATGCAGAAGAGATCGGACAACTTGCGCGAGGCGGACGCATCTCGCCGGCGTGCCCGTGCTCCTTCGTATGCGCCCGCTCCTCACTGCGCCCTCTCCTTTGCTGCTTCTGCGATGCGAGCACCAAGCGGTGCTCGCGTTGCTTTATAGGTAGGCGATAGTACATCGGTTGCTCAAGTCGACTCTACTTCGACGCGCTCGCCCTTTCGCGAGGACAGCAAGATGGCATCGATCAAGGCATGTGCAGCGAGCGCGCTGCGTCCGTTGCTGCGTGGCTCGCGGTCGCTGCGCACCGCGTCGACGAAATCCTCGATCAGTCGGCGATGCGGCTCGTGCGAGAACGCCATCGGATCGGCGCCGCTGCCGCCGGCCATCGAACCTTCGAGTTTCACCGGCGCTTCGCCCATCAAATTCACCGTGAGGCTTTCCGCTTCCAGCACGGCGCTGCCGCGCGTGCCGGCGATTGCGATCTGTTCCGGATAACCGGGATAGGCGGCGGTGGTTGCATCGATCACGCCCACGGCGCCGTTGCGAAACTCGACCGCCGCGCAGGCGATGTCTTCGGTGTCCATGTTGCGGAACACGCTCGTGCGGCAGAACGCGCTGACCTGTTTGGCGGGTCCCGCGAGGTCGAGCATCACATCCAGCGTGTGAATCGCCTGCGTGAGCAGCACGCCGCCGCCGTCGCGGGCCAGCATACCGCGGCCCGGCTGCGCGTAGTAATCGGGGCCTCGCCACCAGCGCACGCTGCACGATACGCTGAGCAGATCGCCAAGCGCGCGTTCGGAAAGTCGTGCACGCAAGGTCTTGGCGCCGTTGCGGAAGCGATGCTGGAAAACGACGCCGAGCTTACGACCGGCGGCCTCGACGCCCTCGACGACTGCGCGCGCTTCCTCCAGAGTGACGTCGATCGGCTTTTCCAGCAGCACATGCTTCCCCGCGCGCGCAGCGCGCAACGCCAATTCGGCGTGCGTGCGAGGCGGCGTGAGAATGATGAGGGCATCGACGCGCGGATCGGTCAGCAAGACGTCCATCGCGCTCACGGTCGGCAAGCCATAAGTGGTTTCGAACTCGCGACGGCGCTGCGCAGTCGGACTGAACGCACCGATGAATTCCACTTGGTCGGTCAGCTCGCGCAGCGCCAATGCGTGCGGCTTCACCGCCAGCCCCAACCCGATCATTCCAATTCCCAAACGCTTCATGCTCGCTTCCTCCTCGCCTGATCCGGCCGTGTTCGTCACCTCGCAGCCGTTGAATCCTTATGGTGCCACTGCGCGGCGACTACGCGCACGATCCCGGCGCGCTTCGGTAAGATCGCATCGGCGCGGGTCGCATCAACGGAACGACAGACGGTCGCGCGCCATGATTGGAGAGCGAAGCGTTTGGGCGGCCAATGCGCAGCACGCCAAGCAATCGAGAATCATGACATCTCTTCGCGCGATCGCTATAGTCAGTACGCAGCACGGTGATCGCGTTCGTCGATGACGGCGCGCGATCGAAAAGGGAGGAACGAGCCGATGCCGCTGTCCGAAGTGCATCAGCAGATTCAGGAGACGACGCGCCGATTCGCCGACGAGCAAATTCGGCCGATCGCCGAAGCGCTCGATCGCGACGAGTGCTTCCCCGCCGAGCTCTATCGCCGGATGGGCGAATTGGGCCTGCTCGGTATCACCGTTCCCGAGCGCCTCGATGGCGCCGGTCTCGACGTCCTCGCCTACGCGGTCGTCATGGAGGAGCTGTCGCGCGGCTATGCTTCGGTCGCCGATCAATGCGGGCTGGTGGAGCTTGCCGGAACGTTACTGACCGCGCACGGTACGCAGGCGCAGCAGGCGCGTTGGCTGCAGCCGCTCATGGGCGCACAATGCTTCGCCGCTTACTGCATCACGGAAGCGGAGGCCGGCACCGATGTATCGAACATCCGAAGCAGCGCCGAGCGCACAGCCGAAGGATGGCGGCTGAACGGCTCGAAGTTGTGGATCCACAATGCGCCCCTGGCCAACGTGGGCTTCGTGCTGGCGCGTACCGACAAGACCGCCGGCAAGCGCGGCATGAGCATTTTCATCGTCGACTTGTCGCTGCCCGGTGTGTCGCGTGGGCCGAAGGAACACAAGATGGGACAGCGCGCCTCGCAAGTCGGGGCGCTGCATTTCGACAACGTCGATCTCGCGGCCGATGCATTGCTCGGAGAAGAGAACCGCGGCTTTCACATCATGATGAGCGTGTTGGACAAGGGACGGGTCGGCATCGCCTCGCTCGCGGTCGGGATCGCGCAGGCCGGCCTCGAAGCGGCATTGGACTATGCGATGACGCGCAAGCAGTTCGGCAAACCGATCGTGGAGAATCAAGGGCTGCAGTGGATGCTGGCGGATATGGCGAAGGATATTCAAGCGGCGCGACTGCTGGTGCGCGACGCCGCGACGCGGCTCGACAACGGCGAGCCCGCCACCGCGGCTTGCAGCATGGCGAAATGCTTCGCGGGTGACATCGCGGTTCAGCACACGGCGAATGCGGTGCAGATTTTCGGCGGCAGTGGATATATCCGCGGCTTCGAAGTCGAACGACTGTATCGTGACGCCAAGATCACGCAGATCTACGAAGGCACGAACCAGATTCAGCGCAGCATCATCGCGCGGGAGTTGATTTCGAAGGGTGCGCGACAGTGAGAGCAGATGTTTCGCTCGGTCGCTGCTTCGGGCATGCAGGCGAGTACCATCTCTGCTTCGCGGGGAACTCACGATGCTCGGGGACAATGGCTGACAAAACCCACACCACCCCCGGCCTCCGGCCGACCCCTCCTCTTGAGAGGAGGGGAGGGAGACACCCCGACCTTGGGACGACACCTCCTATTGAGCGGGAGGGAAGAAGGGGCAAAGCGTCCAGACTCTTCTCCTTTCCTCAAGGAGGGGTGCCGGCGAAGTCGGCGGGGTGGTTTCGACTAGAGCGCAGCCTCCTGTCCTTGCGACCCCAACTCTTCCCCTCCTTTCCTCAAGGAGGAGTGCCGGCGAAGCCGGCGGGGTGGTTTCGACTAGAGCGCAGCCTCCTGTCCTTGCGACCCCAACTCTTCCCCTCCTTTCCTCAAGGAGGAGTGCCGGCGAAGCCGGCGGGGTGGTTTCGATTAGAGCGCAGCGCCCTGTCCTTGGGACCCCGGCTCTTCCCCTCCTTTCCTCAAGGAGGGGTGCCGGCGAAGCCGGCGGGGTGGTTTCGACTAGAGCGCCGAGGACGTGGCTGATGGGCTGGTGCTCCAATGACGTCAGCAGCTTTACGAAAAGCTCGATGAGTTAAGGAGTCGCGATGCCAAGCATTCGCCTACCTAGCGTTGACGGCCGGCTCGAGACCTACACGCTCGTCGGTCAACCCTTGCACATCGCAGCGGGCAAGCACGTGTTCAATCGCGTGGCCTTCTCCGCGGCGCACGTCGTGGCCGATCCGCTGTCGGCGCGCGAGCCGAGCGAAGGCCCGGCGATCGACTGGGACGCGACGGTTGCCTATCGCCGTTATTTGCTGGGATTGGGGTTAGGCGTAGCCGAGGCCATGGATACCGCGCAACGAGGCATGGGCTTGGACTGGCCGGGCGCACTGGAGCTCATTCGGCGCACGCTCGAGGGCACGCGCGATGTCCCCAACGCGCTGATCTACTCGGGCTGCGGTACCGATCAGCTCGATGCCAGCCGCGCGCGATCCCTCGACGACGTCCTGCGTGCCTACGACGAGCAACTCGCGGCGATCCAAAAGCTCGGCGGCAAACTCATCGTCATGGCCAGTCGCGCTCTCGTTCGCGTCGCTCGAGGCCGGCAAGATTATCTGCGCGCCTATCGCCACGTCATCAACCAGGGCGAGCACAAAGTCATCTTGCATTGGCTGGGGGCGATGTTCGATCCTGCACTGGAAGGGTATTGGGGCGCGCGCGACTTCGACGAAGCACTGCAGACATGTTTACAGGTGATCGGTGAGAACGCCACCAAGATCGACGGCATCAAGATTTCCCTGCTCGACAAGGACAAGGAAATCCGCATGCGTCGACTGCTGCCACCGAGCGTGAAGATGTACACGGGTGACGATTTCAACTACCCCGAGCTGATCGCCGGCGACGCGCAAGGCTACTCGCACGCGCTGCTGGGCATCTTCGATGCGATCGCGCCGGCGGCATCGAGCGCGCTGGCCGCACTGGCCAGAGGCGAGCGCGAGCGCTTCTTCGCACTGCTCGAACCCACGGTGCCGCTGTCGCGGCTGATCTTTCGTGCGCCCACGCAGTTCTACAAGACCGGCGTCGTGTTCCTCGCCTACCTCAACGGCCATCAGAATCACTTCGTCATGATCGGCGGCGCCCAAGCGATGCGTCCCCTGCCCTATTTCGTCGAGCTGTTCCGACTGGCCGACCGCGCGAATCTGCTGCGCGACCCCGAGCTCGCTGTCGCCCGCATGCGGGCCTCTCTTGCGTTGTACGGAGTCGAAGGTTGACATGCAATCGCTCGCCGGACGACTCGAGCGCTGCGCGATCAACACCGCGACGCTGGGTCATCAACTTCCGATCGAACAGATGATTGACGCCGTCGCGCGCGCCGGCTTCGGTGCGATCGCGGCCTGGCGGCAGGAACTGCAGGATCGGCGCGTGGAAGTGATCGGCCGCAGAATTCGTGATGCGGGCTTGAAGGTGAGCGGTTTGTGCCGCAGTACCTTCATCCCCGCACCGACGCGCGCACTGTTTCTCGCCAACATCGAAGACAACCGGCACGCGATCGATCAGGCCGCGGCGTTGGAAGCGGCGTGCTTCGTCGTGGTAGGCGGTGGCCTGGCGCAGGGATCGAAGGATCTTGCCGGTGCGCGCGCCCAGCTTGGCGAGGGCTTGGCCCTGCTGCTCGAGCACGCGCGTAGCGCCGGCGTGCCGCTCGCGCTCGAGGCGCTCCACCCGATGTACTGCGCCGATCGCTCCTGTCTGTCGACTCTGGAGCAAGCGCTCGATCTATGCGAGGTACTCGACTCGCATCGCTCGGGCGCGCTCGGCGTAGCGGTCGACGTCTATCACGTCTGGTGGGATCCCAAGCTCGAGGCCCAGATCGAGCGTGCCGGGCAGTCCCAACGATTACTCGCGTTCCACGTCTGCGATTGGCTGGTGCCCACACGCGATCTTCTGCTCGATCGCGGCATGATGGGCGATGGCGTCATCGAGCTGCACCGCATTCGCGGTTGGATGGAGCGAAGCGGCTATGCAGATGCCGTCGAGGTGGAGATCTTCTCGCGCGACAATTGGTGGAAGCGGCCGGTGAGCGAGACGCTCGAGGTGTGCGCGGAGCGGTTGCAGACGGTGTGTTGAGCACCGGGCCAATCTCGAATCAGGGCCGTCATATTGGGCCATCCCACACCGCGCCGGCGGCTTCGCCGCCACCCCGCCTCTTGAGAGACGGGGAATACCTCTTCGCAAGCATCGGTGCAATTCTTTTCTTCCCCTCCTCTTCGAGGAGGAGTGGCCCGAAGGGCCGGGGTGGTCCTGCCGCTGGGGCCGCGTCATGTCGGCGCCTTTTTTTGCAGCTGCTACCGTTGCGGATGAATCTCGGTCCAAGTCCGAGTCGACCCGGTATTCGGATTGAAGCCCGGATCATCGCTCAGCACGTATTCCGAGCCGTTGCTCCACGCGTGGCGGTAGCCGTTGGGCAGCTCCACACGAGTCGATGAGACCGGATCGACATACGTGTCGACGCCACGGATCGCCTGGCTGTAGTTGTCGAAGATGCGGTCGTACGCCTGACTCCGCCTCTGCCACGATTCGAACAGCATATCGCTCGTCTCCGCCTGCGTTCTGCGAATCTGCTGGAACTTCTCGAAGATCGCACGCTGTTGGCGCAACTGCTCGCGCGTCACAATCGCGCTGAACTTGGTGACATGCTCGTGCCACACAGGATTGTCGCGACGGGACGCCGCGATCGTGCGGAACGTCTCCAGCCGATTGTCCATCTCCGCAGCCGGCGCGCGAAAGCTGGTCGGCACTGCGATCCAAGTGATCGCAGGCACTGTGCCGTAGATGGAAGGGGAGTATGCCGTGAAATATGTAATGACGACTGTCACATCCTCGACCATCGGCTTGCCGGCCAAGGTGTAGCGGAACTTCGCGCGCGCGGCGTCGGCCGCAAGCTGGTATTGGAACTCGAACGGCGAGATCGAAGCGAAGATGTTCAGGATCGTTTGCTGCCACTGTAGCGCTTGGCGCGCCACCTCGGGCAACGGTTGCGTCTCGAGCAGTTCGCCACCGGAAACCTCGGCCCGGTAGGCGGGCAGATAGAGCTCGCGCAATGCCTGTTCCGCGCTCAGCGGCTGCATCACCTCGATGCCGTTTTGCGCATAGGCTTGCTGCAGCGTCGGATCCTGCGACCAGAACAGCGTGACGTGGGGGAATTGCTGGAAGACCGAGGCGCCGTCGGAGCTGGCCACTTCATAGCTGCTGTAAGGCTCGGGGGGAAACCGCTGGATGTCCCAGGTCACCTCGCCTTTGAAGCTCCAACCTTTCGGAACGAGCAGGCGGAACGCCTCCTCGCGCATGCCCTGCTCGTCATTGACGATTTGCGTGCGCAACAGGAGCGGTTCCGCCGCCCATGAGCTCTGCACCTGAAGTAGGACGATGAATAACGCATAGTAGAGCGAGCGCAACAGACCCATGACGAGATCCTTTAGGCGGTTGCAGTCAAACTACCGTGCCATCGCCGAGGATGTCTTGACCTACGTCAATTCGTCAACGCGCCAGGTCCACCTGCCCCCGGAAGGCTAGCGTGATAAGACCCGACGCTTCACCTCCGTCATTGCGATCTGCCTGGCTATGAAATCCGCATCCATCCCAGGGGGCTCAAACTTCGGCAAGCTCAATGAGCCCCCCGGTCCGCGGAGCTACATGCTGCTACTTCTTCTTTTTGCTCGGGTCGTCGGCCGGATTCACGTAGGTCGTGCCCAGCGGCGCCGTCGTATGAACTTCGATGATCGTTTCGCCCTTGCACTCGCCGTAATGCGGTTCTTTGGTGGGAATGACGAAGAAGCCGCCGGTCTGCACCTCCTTGAGCTTCGCCGCATCGTACTTTGGGCCCAATCCGATTAGCATAGTGCCAGCGAGCACCGTGACGCGTTCGGCGCCCGGATGTGTATGCGGCAGGAACTTATAGTCGGCGGGACAGCGAAAGCGCAAGGCAACCGGACCTTTTCCACCCGCATCGCCGTCGAGAATGACCAGCTGCGTGTCCGGAAACTGTGGACCGGTATCGGCCCACTTCAAGTCCGATGGCGCGGCGATCAACGTGGCTTGTTCCGCTGCATGCGCGATCAATGCACCTGTCACGAAAGTTCCCAAGATGATGGCAGACCTACAACTCCAGCTAGACGTCCGCATAGCGATTCCTCCTTGTTTCGATTACGGCTCCATGACTTGCCGGGGGCTGTCCCCTTCTCCCCTTAGTACTCCACCGTCTCGCTGCCCTCTTCGTGCCCCGAATGGTCCTGCGACGAGGCCTGCCCCTTGTACTTGCCCCCTCCCTTCAGGTTCTTGAACTTTCCGCTTCCGCCCAGGAACTGATAGGTGCCCTCCCATACTGTCGCCCACGATCCGTCCTGACCGGAGGTGGTCTTCACCGTCCCCTTGAAGGCACCATAGGTGTGACTGCCGTCCTCATGGGTGTCGTAGAAGTAACCCGACTGATTACCGTTGCCGTCAACCAGGTCCGATTGCGAGTAGACCCATTCTTCCTTGATCTTGAAATCGGAGTTCGGCGAGTACTTGATGTCCGCGATGTTCGCCTCCTGAAGGATCTCGTGGTTGGGAACATCGCCGACAGGCAGTGCCGTCTTGTAAAGCGTTCTGAAGTTAGTCTTGACGTAAGACTGGTCGCGCTTCTCTGCCGCTTGTGCGACGAGCGGCAGGGACGTCGCGAAGGTCAGCACGAGGGCCGTCCACCCTGCGGTCCATAGCTTTCTGGTCTGCATCGGTTTGTTCTCCTTCCTTATCGTTAAGTGATCCGAAGTCGTCGTCGAGACGATTTCGAAAGTCCTCCTTCTACCTCACCGTCTCCCTGCCACTCAGTACTGCACATCCACGACTGCCTCCCATCCCGCGCCGTCGGGTGTCGCCTTGCCCTTGTAAGTACTCGAACCCTTGATGTTCTTGTACTTTCCGGTGCCGCCGACGAACTCGAACTTGCCTTCGAACGGTGTCTCCCAAGCGCCGCCGTCCTTAACCATCGTCTTGTGAGTTCCTTCGAACTTGACGTAGACCGTGTCCCCGTTCTTCAGCGGCCAAACCGCGTAGCCGCGATGCGAACCGGTACCCGCTACCTCGTCCGCCTGCACATGGTTGGTGGTCTTGAACCCGTTGAAGTCGGGATCCGGACTGGTGATTTCGTACGAGTACACGCGTTGCGCGATTTCGTGATTCGGCTGATCGCCGATCGCGACGACGGTGCTCGTGGTCCACGCGAGCGGCCGTTTCGCGGACAGCGTCACCTTCTTGCTCTCGGCATATGCGGGCAACGCTAGCGCAAGTGCCGTCAACGCCACAATCCAAGCTGATGCAAAGAATTTCGGTAAGCCGCGCACTTCTCGTCTCCTCTTTGTTGGTTTTTGCTGATGCTGTTGCAACACCGCGATCGAGCAGGGGGAAGCAGAGCTCTCGAACCCGTCGTCCACAGCGAAGCTTCAGCACCTCCCCTGCTTCATCTCCACCAAAATGACCTCGACGGGCTTGCTGGACACGTTCTCCGGCAAGTGTGTCCACGGCTTACCGGACACGACCTGCCCCTTGGTGAGTTTGGCGACACGCTCCTTGCCGTCGGGCATATGGATGAGAAGCTCGCTGTCATCCAACCCAATGGCGACGTAGCAGGGATGGGAGTGCATCACTGACTTGTCGCCTGGGGCGAAGCTGATGCGCAGCACGCGAATCTGCGCGTTCTCGAACTCCACCTTATGGTGCGATGGATCTACGGCGACCGGGTCCTGCGCCAACGCACCGAAGCTCAGCAGCGCGCATCCAAGCGCTAACGCGCGAACCAGATCCGACATCTCCACCTCCTCGCAGCATGCATCGAACGACTGCCGTTCTTACCCCGACACCGACTGCCGACCCTATTCCTCGATCCAATACTCGCCGGAGCTCGTATCACTCAGCGACTGGGCGCCGGCACCACGCTCGCCGAATCCGCGGATCTGGCCGCGGATGCCGCGAAACTTGCCGGTGCCGCCGATAAAGTTGTCGACGAAAGAGAACCGGCGCGAGCCGTCGGGCTGGGATTGATTGTTTCCGCCGCCTCGCGTAAAGATGCGGCTGCCGTCTTCGAGCACGTAGACCGAATAGGTGGAGAACTCTCCGCTCCAACCCGTGTAATCGCTATAGCCGGTGGTGAAGGATTCGCTGACCGGCACGTCGAGAAAGACGAGGTCCTTCTTGGGATATTCGAAGCGAATGCGGTAAATGCGCGCCTGATGACCCGAGACGTCACCGACGTCGATCGCGCGTTCCTCGATGTAATAGCCCTCCGCCGTGGCCCGAGCAAGCGGGTGTTTCTGCTGGGCGGTAGCAAGCGTGGCACCGCACGTCGCGCACAACGCCAGTGCAGCAAACAGAGCGCGCTGTCTCATAGCTATCCTCCCCCTCCGCCTGAAATCGTGGGTGTGATCCTCCGCGCCGGCGTGTACGCCCTTACCCAGCGATCATGGAATCACTTGCGCCACGCAAGCAGCATAAGGCCTAGCTACTTACAGATAATGTACAAATCGCGAAAGTCGAGTTATAGATGGTAAGGAGCTTCTCCCCCACACCGCCCCCCGGGCTTCGCCCGGACCCCGCCTCGTGAGAGGCGGGGAACACGGTCGCATGCGGCACAATGCGCGAGGTGGGAACACGGTCGCGCGCGGCACAATGCGCGAGGTGGGAATACGGTCGCGTGCGAGCACAATGCGCGAGGTGGGAATACGGTCGCGTGCGGCACAGTGCGCGAGGTGCGGAATACGGTCGCGTGCGGCGCAGTCTGCAAGGCGAGGAACGACGCAAGCTTTCACAGGGCAACGAAGCGCCACGGGGGGTCGACAAGCGAAGCACCGAGCAGCCGTGGTGATTAGTCGTAGCCCGGATGAAGCTCAGCGCAATCCGGATGGCCGAAGCCATCGGAACTGACCCGCGTCGAGCTCCTACTCCACGGCGAACTTATCGCTTGCCGCGGTTGGAGCGTTGTCGGTTCGGCCGACGAACAAGAGGAGCGGAATTGCGGCGAGCGATGCCGCCGCGAGGAAAAGAAAAGCATCGTTATAGCCGGTCACTGCTGCCTGGCGATCGAGCTCGCGCGCCAGCATCGCCAGCTTCTCGGTAGAAGCCATGCTCCAGGTGCCGCTGCTTTCGGCCGCGCGGAGCGCGTCGCTGTACGGGGAGACGTGTTCGGACAGACCGGCCCGCGACATCGCGCTCGTGTGGACGAACAGAGCAAGCGTGACCGATACCCCTGCGCTGCTGCACACGCTGCGCACGAGATTGAAGACTGAAGTGGCCTCCGTGCGCTGGCCAGCGGGTAGCGACGGAAACGCGATGAGCTGGATCGGCACCAGCATGATGCCCGCACCCGCGCCTTGCAGCAGACCGGTCCAGACGATCGGCCATTTGTCGACCTCCGCCGTCCACTGTGACATCTCGGCGCTGGAAATGCCGAGCGTCAGCAATCCGAACGCGATCAGGATGCGCGGATCGATCTTGCCGGTGATGCGTCCGCTCACGACCAACGCGCTCAGCATGCCCACGCCGCGTGGCGACTGCAGGAGCCCGATCGTGTCGATCGGATAGCCCTGGAGGTTTTCCAGGAAAGTCGGCATGAGCACCATGGTGGGAACGGTCAGGAAGCCGTAGAACGAGATGAACAGCAAGCTCAGGAAGAACTTACGCTGGATGAACAGTCGCGGATCGAGAAAAGGCGTGCGTGCAGTGAAGCTGTGCGCATTGAACAGGTATAGCCCGAGGCAGGCCAGCGCTGCCTCGAACACGATTTCGGGCGACTCGAACCAGTCCAGCCGCTGACCGCGATCGAGCATCATCTGCAAAGAGCCGATGCCGATGGCGAGTGTGACGAAGCCGAACCAATCGAGCCGCTTGGACGCATCGCGCTTGGTCTCGGGCAGGAACGCCATCACCCCCACCAAGGCGATCAGTCCCAACGGCACGTTGATGTAAAAAATGTAACGCCAGGATAGATGCTCGGTGACGAAGCCGCCGATCGTCGGCCCGATCACGCTGCCGAACACCGAGCCCGTTCCCCATAACGCCATCGCCTTGCCGTGTTCTTCCGGCGGATAGGTATCGAGGATGATGGAATGCGACAGCGGAATCAGAAACGCGCCGCACATGCCCTGAAGGATGCGCGAAAGCACCTCGAAGGGCAGCGAGTCCGCCGAGCCGCAAAGAATCGACGCGAAGGTAAAGCCGCCCACTGCGCTGAGGAATACGCGCTTGCGGCCGAAGCGCGTGCTCAACCATCCGCCGGTCGGAATCATGATCGCGCTGGCGACGATGTAGGACGTGATCACCCACGCGATCTGATCTTGAGTGGCGGTGAAGTGACCTTGCATATGCGGCAACGCCACGACCGCGATGGTCCAGTCGATCGAATAGAGCAGCGAGGCCAGCATCACCGATGCGGTGACGAGGCCCGGATGGGCGTGCCGGGGCATGATCAGCCCTTCCGGGTCAGCGCTGGCGCGCGAGCGCCGGCTGCGATTCCATCATCCACGGCAGATAGCCGCTGTCGATCAGCCGCTGCACGATGCGCGGTAGCCCGCGCTGCCGTCCCGTATCGACGCTCACGGTCACCGTCATGCCGGCGCGCAAAGGCGGCTGTCCCGGCGGCTGCACGACCTCGATGCGCACCGGCACGCGCTGCACGACCTTGACCCAGTTGCCGGTCGCGTTTTGGGGAGGCAACACCGCGAACTCTGCCCCCGTTGCCGGCGCGATCGCCGCCACTTTTGCCGGCCACTCGACGTCGGGAAATGCATCCGCGATTACCGTAGCCCGCTGGCCGACCGCCATGTGGGTAAGCTGCGTCTCCTTGAAATTCGCCTCGATCCAAACCGGGCCGGACTCGATCAAACTGAAGACCGACTTGCCCTTGTCGACGTACTCGCCCACTTGCAGCTTCATGTTGCTCACCACGCCCGCCACCGGTGCAGTGACGCGCGCTCGGGCAAGATCGAAAGCGGCGGCGTCATGCGCGGCGCGCGCCTCCTGAAAGCGCGGATGGCGCTCGGCCAAAAGCTGCGGGTCGCCGTTGAGATTCGCCAATGCTCGGTTGGTGCGCTCCTGCACGCTCTCCAGCCGGCGACGGGCAAGTGTGAGATTGTGCGCGGCCTCGTCATATTGGTCCGCGCGGCTCATTCCCTTCTCTTTGAGCCGCTCTTGCCGCTCCAATTGGCGAGTCAAAAAGGCGATCTGCTCCTCGACCTCGGCGCGCTCTTTCAAGGTCGCCCGATATTCCGCGCGCAAGGACTGCACTTCCGCGCGGACCACATCCATCTGGGCGCGCGCGCCGGCGAGCGCGATCTCGAACGGCGCGGGGTCGAGTCGAAACAGCAAAGCTCCCGCCGCGACCGGTTGGTTGTCTTGCACCGCGACCTCGGCCACCCGGCCAGCGACTGCGGCGCTGATCGCGACCATATTGGCTTTGACGTAGGCGTTCTCGGTCTCGACCACCCGTCCACTGTGGGCGTAGTAGGCTAATCCCACCAGCACCGCAACCAGCGGCACGACCAGCAGCAGCAGGATTCGCAAACTGCGACGTCCCGCGGCAATCCATTTTTCTCGATTCACAGCCATTGTTCAGTTCTTCCGCCGGCCATTGCCATTGGTCGCCGTTGCGCTTTCGCTACGCGCGAGATTGGATTTGATGGTGAGCAAGGTGTCGACGAAGCGCTCCTGCTCCTCGGTCGACAGGCCCGATAACGCTTCGCGGCGCAGTTCGGCGGCTGCCGCGCGCAACGCCTTGACCGTCGGCTGCACCTCTTCGGTGAGGAAGACACGCTTCGCGCGCCGGTCGTCCGCATGGCCTTCGCGTCGGATCCAGCCCTTCGCCTCCAGACGGTCGAGCAGGCGGCCCAAAGTAGGTTTTTCAATTTCGAGAAGCATCGCGAGCTCGGACTGCGTCACGCCGTCGTAACGGAACAGATGATTGAGCACCCACCACTGCGAGCGAGTGAAGCCGAGCGACTTCACCCGCCGGTCGAAGGTCGTACGCATCAAGCGGGCGACGTCGTTCAGGATGAACCCGAAATTACGAGACAGATCTTCTCGAAACATAGGTGCATATTAGTTGCCTAGCTTACGATAAGCAAGCTTAATGCTCAAACTGTCAAAGCCCGATCGCACGTTCGGCTAGAATTCCCGCACCTCACTACGGCGAGTACAACTATGAGAATCACAGCCATCGAGACCATCAATCTGGAGGAGTTTCCCAACGTTCTATGGGTGCAAGTGCACACCGACGACGGCATCGTCGGGCTGGGCGAGACGTTCTACGCGGTGGAGCCCGTGATCGCCCACATTCATCAAACCGTCGCGCCCTATCTGCTCGGTCAGAACCCGCTGCAGATCGACAAGCACAGCCGCCACATGCTGTACAACTACCTCGGCTTCAAGACAGTCGGCGCCGAGATGCGGGCGGCCTCCGCGGTCGATATCGCGTTGTGGGACATCCTGGGGCAGATTACCAACCAGCCGATCTATCAGCTGCTCGGCGGTGCCTCGCGCGACAAGGTGCGCGCTTACAACACCTGCGCGGGCTATCAGTACGTGCGCGCGAAATCGGAGCAAGGCACCGCGAACTTCGGCATGCCGGGTGACAGCGGCAAGTACCAGCCTTACGAAGATCTGGTCGGCTTCATGAACTACGCCGATGAGCTCGCGCTGTCGCTGCTCGAAGAAGGCTATACCGGCATGAAGATCTGGCCCTTCGACGAGTACGCCGAGGCAAGCAACGGGACCTACATTTCCACTTCAGATCTGAAGAAGGCGATGGTGCCGTTCGAGAAGATCCGCAAAGCGGTCGGCGACAAGATGGACATCCACGTCGAATTCCACTCGCTGTGGAACCTGCCCGCCGCCATCAAGATCGCGAAAGCGCTCGAGCCCTTCGACCCGTTTTGGTACGAGGATCCGATCAAGATGGACAACCTCGATGCCATCGCCGAGTACGCGCATCGCACCGATGTGTGGGTCACGGCGAGCGAGACGCTGGGCACACGCTGGGCATTCCGCGATCTGTTCGAGAAACGCGCCGTGTCGGTGTGCATGTTCGATGTCGGCTGGACCGGCGGCATCAGCGAATCGAAGAAGATCGCGACGATGGCGGAGGCCTATCAGCTGCCGGTCGCCCCGCACGATTGCACGGGGCCGGTGCTGCTGACCGCGTCGGTCCATCTATCGATGAACTGCCCCAACACCCTCGTGCAGGAAGTGGTGCGAGCGTTCTACACCGACTGGTACGGCAAGCTGGTCACCCAATTACCGCCGCTGGACAAAGGCTACATCACCGCGCCGAAGGGTCCAGGGCTGGGAACGAAGCTGCAACCGGACGTGTTGAAACGCAAGGATGCGCGCATTCGGCGCAGTAGTTTGTAAGGGCCCCAGCTTTTCCTACGCCCCTGCCTTGAGGAACAAGTCCCGGCTCGGAGCGAAGTGCGGCTGTCGTGGCAGGAAGCGGTTTCTTGGAACCGATAGATGACCGTCAGGCGCGGCGCCCATGTCTGGGCGATGCTATGCGGACTGTTCGTCTGTATCCTCGTAGTTCCCGGCGCCCTGGGCGGGCGAACGATCCGATTGGCGGGAGACGTCCATGAGCTTCTTCGAGAGAACCGACGCCAGCGGCGTGCTGGTGCTCGCGCCCCGCGACAACATCGCCGTGGCGGCGAGCGATTTGCCAGCCGGCACCGTACGTGACATCGCCGGTGCCCGCGTCGTGCTCGAGCGCAAAGTAGCGATCGGCCACAAGTTCGCGATCAAGCGCATCGCCATCGAGGAGAAATCGCTGGGCGCCTATGCCAAGTCCGGCCAGTCGATCATCAAAGGCATCATCAAGCCTGGCGATGTGCCGCTCGCGGGAGGACTTCATCTGCTCGACGTCGTGCCCGACGGCGAGCCGCGCTTCGGCTTCCCCAACATTAGCGACAACGCCGAGATCGCCGAGCTGATCGCGTGCGGCAGCCACGTCATTCTCTTTTCCACCGGACGGGGCTCGGTAGTCGGCTCCGCACTCGCACCAGTGATCAAGGTGTGCGCCAATCCGCAGACGTACAAGCGGATGAGCGAGGACATGGATGTGGATGCCGGCCGCATTTTAGAAGGCCGTGCGACACTCGACGAGGTCGGCCGTGAGATCTACGATCTCGTGTTGCGCGTCGCGAATGGGGAGCAGACCAAGTCCGAAGCGCTCGGCCACCAGGAGTTCATCCTGACGTATAAGCACTTCGAGCCGCTCGGACCCGCTTGCTTCCCTAGCGCTGCGTGACACGCATGCAACGCGAACGAGGCCTGCGTCGCCCACTCCCGATCCGATAACCGATGTCCACTACCAAGACACGCCCCGGTCGGGCCGACCTTGCGGCCAGCGGCAAGCTGCGCATCGGAGACGATTGGAACGCGATCACGATCATCGCGCTGTCGCAAGACAATCCGCTGAAAGCCGTAGCGGAATTCGTCGAGAACAGCATCGATGCGGGCGCCCGCAATATCACCATCATCCGCGCGCGTGAGCGCGGCGAGCATTACCTCACCATCGCTGACGACGGCGCAGGGGTTCCCAAGGACGCCGAGGGGAAGCCCGATTTCCGTTACGTCGCCACCCACATATGCGACTCTGTGAAGCGCAAGCTCAAGGCGAACGGCATCAAGGGATTGCAGGGCGAGTTCGGCATCGGGTTGCTGTCCTTTTGGACCGTTGGTGAAACGCTCTCGATGACATCGATGGGTCGCGACGGAAATCTGTACGAGATGCACATGCGCAAGGGCGATCCGAGCTACAGCGTCTCGCGCCGCCGTGCGCTCGTCGCCGAGCCTGGCACTCGCCTGAAGATCAGCCCGCTGCTGCCCGGCGTGCGACAACTATCGGGCGAAAAGATGCAGTGGTATCTCGCCTCCGAGCTGCGCGAGCGCATCCGGCAATCCGAAGCGCGGATCAAGGTCGTCGATCGGCAAGCACGCAGAGAGTTCGCGGTCGAGCCGCGACAATTCACCGGCGAGCTATTGCATCAGCTTCCCCCTCTGGTTACGCCGCTCGGTGAGATCTACGCGGAGCTTTACCTCAATCCGCCGGACCCCAGCAGCCAAGTCGGGCTGTACCGATCGGGCACGCGCGTGCTCAGCACCATCACCGAGCTCGACGCCATGCGGCGATCGCCTTGGACGGACGGCTATCTGCAGGGCATTCTCGATGCGCCCTTCCTCAACCTCACGCCCGCGACGCGGACCGGGGTGGTGCATGACGCCGCGCTCGAGACCTTCATCGCCGCGCTGGAACCGCTCGAGTCGCATCTACTCCGACTGATCGACGAGCAAAAACGCGCCGAGGAGGAGCGCAGCAGCCGCGACACCCTGCGCTCGATCCAGCGCGCGCTGCGTGAAGCAATGCTGGCCTTGCCGGCGGAGGAGTACGACTGGTTCGACATCTCGGTCCGTGAGCGCGGCGGCGGCGAAGGCGGCAGTGAGCGCGCGGCGGCATCGCCGGAGGCTGGGGCAGCGTTGGAAACGCCCGGCGTGGCGATGCAAGACGAGGCTGAGTACGAGCCCGCGCAGCGTCAGTTCTTCGAATTCGCCGGGCCGCTGTTTAGCGCACGCATCGTCCCGGCTGCTTGCACGCTCGCGATCGGGACGTCGCGTCGTCTGCGCGCCGTCGCACGCGATGCTAGCCGACGCATGATCGAGACCGGCGTGAGCTTCGAGTGGCGCATCGCCGAAGGCGCTGGCCGATTGGATGCGAACGAGGGCGAGTACGTCACGTACTTCGCGCCGGACGAGCCGTGTATCGTCCAACTTACGCTCGTGGCGCGCCAAGCCGAAAACAGTTGCGACGCGCAGGCGATTCTCACCGTCACCGATGTGCTGCTGCCGCAACCGCGCGAGCGCTCCACGAGCGGACAGGGATTGCCGGGTTATACCCTCGAGCACGCGCCCGGCAAGCTTTGGCGCTCACGCTATGACGAGCAGCACAATCTCATCGTCATAAACAGCGGCCATCGCGACTACATTTACGCTTCGCGCGGCCGCACGCTCAAGCTGCGCTATCTGCTTCGGCTGTATGCCAAAGAGATGGTCAAGCGTAACTTCCCCGGCTTACCGGGTGAGCAGTTGCTCGACCGGCTGATCGAACTATCGCTGTACGCTGAGGAGAGTCTGCGGTAGGTGCAGCGAGAAGCGGCTGCCATGGCGGAAAGTAAAACCTGCGGCCTCGAATCCGAACAGGACGCATCAGCGCAGCGATGGCATACCGGCAACCGCCCTCGCTTGCCGCGCCAACTCCTCGACGTTCGCACCCGTAAGCGCGCCCATGAAGGCGACGAGATCCCGCTTGTCCTGCTCGCTCAGATGCAGCGGCAGCATCAACGGATCGAGATTGGCGTTTGCATTGCCACCCCGGTCGTGGAAATCGACCACCTCGCGCAACGTGGTCAGCGATCCATCATGCAAGTACGGCGCGGTGAGCGCGACGTTGCGCAACGAAGGCGTGCGGTAAGCGAAGCGATCGCCCGGGTCGCCGGTCACTTCGAAACGTCCCAGGTCGGATTGGACCGGCGACGAGACGCTTTGGATGACACTCGCCGGCATGCGGGTCACCACGCCCGGTGCCAACACGACTTCCACTTCACTCGTCTGCGTCGCTGGAGGTACACCGACCCCCAGATTGTGGAACTCGCCATCGGTAAACAGGGCGTAGGTATCGGCCACAGTGTGACAGCTGCTGCAGCGCGCCTTGCCTCGAAAGAGCGCGAAGCCGCGCTGCTCCTGAGCAGTGAGTGCATCGGTTTCGCGGCCAAAATACCAACGGTCGAAGCGCGATCCTCCAGATACGAGCGAGCGCTCATAGGCAGCGAGCGCGGTTCCGATGTGCTCGGCGGATATGGCCTGATCGTTGAACGCGCGGCCGAATAATTCAACGTACTCCGACAAGGCGGCCACGCGCGCCACGACGCTTTGCCGGTCGGCATTTCCCATTTCGTCCGCGGCCAGCAGAGGACCCCAGACCTGCTCCTCCAAGCTGCGGGCGCGGCCATCGTGGAACAGCGATTCGTTGTAACCGACGTTCAGTACGCTCGGCGCATTGCGCCGCAAGCTGCGACCTTCGATCCCCACCGAGGTCGCCACCTCGTTCACGGTGAAACCTTGCTCCGGCACATGGCACATGCCGCAGGACATCGTCCCGTTGCGCGATAGGCGCCGGTCCATGAACAGCTTACGGCCCAGCTCGACCTGCGCCGTAGTGAAGTCCGAGGCGAACGTCGCTGCGGGTAATCCCAACCCAGCGATCGGCACTTGTTCGCATGCGAGCGGGCCGCCGGTTAGGAATGCCAGGGTGGCCACAGCAGCCACGCTTTGGGCCGCGCACGCTGCGCTAATCATCCTTGCACTCTCAGAATCCTCATGGAACGCGGCGCTTCACGCATCGCTGCACGCTGCTCGCCGTGTCCATCTGTGAGCGGCGCGCTACGCTGCCACTCGCAAGCTAATCGACCTTTACGCCCTCCTCCAGCAGCAGCGTCTTGATGTCGTTCACCACCACTTGCGGCGCCAAATAGGACGTCGTGTAGATCTCCCGCACCCAACCTTGGCCATCGATCAAGAACAACTTCAGCACGTGCAGCAAGCTCTTGTCGTCCGACGCGGCTCTCGGCCGCGATACATCCTGACCAAACCCGTCGAGCAGCGGCGTGAGATCGTCGCGCGAAGCAGTGGTCAGGAAGTGCCAAGGCACCGATGACTTGCCGTTGGCATGCGGACCCCCGTAGGCGCGCATGACCTCCGGCGTGTCGCGCTCCGGATCAAACGACAGGCTGATGACTTGCACGCGGCCCCGCGCCCCGGCACTTTTCTCCAGATCGCGCTTGATCATCGCGATGCTGTAGAAAGCGAGCGGACAGCCGGTCTCGTCGCTGCATCCCGTGTACATAAGCGAGAGCAGCGTCACCTTGCCGCGGGTGTACGTCAGCAGACGCTTCGACTGATGCCGAGCGTCGATCACGTTGCCGTCGGGCGCCAGCATGATGCGCTCGAGCCGATAGGTGCCGGCGGCGGGCGGCACGAAGTCCAGCTTGGTCGCCTTTGCTTCGTGCGCCAGGCCGTTTCCCGTCGACGCCAGCAGAAGCGCCAGCCCGCCTACCAAGCAGCCGCTAACGTGCCGCTGCCAGGTTGTCGTCGACGTGTTGTTCATAAGCGGCCTTGATGGCGTTGGTACCGAATTTCATGTGGTGCGCGCGGCCGAGCTTCTCCTTGTAGAAGTCGACTTCGAACCTCGGCGTCAACTGCTTGCCGTCCCAGCTGAAGGCGCGCAGGAACTGCTCGTCGTTCTCGCCTTTCTTGTCCCAGTTGGCGAGCAGCGACGATGTAACGTACACCCGCTTGCCGTCCCAGCTCTGCGAGACCATGTTGACCTGCTTGCCGGTGACCTTTTCATAGGTCTGACGGGGATGCTCGGGATCGCTGAGGTCGATGTAACGCGTCTTGCCGTCCATGAAGGTATTGACCCACAAGCCTTTGCCGTCAGCGGTAATGCTGATGTCGACGGGCAGCGGCACCTTCGACGGGTCGCCGATATCGCCCACGGCCTTGGCCTGCCATTCGCCGCTGGCGTCTTGCTTGACTAACCAAATCTTGGCGGTCAGTGCCGAGGTGGTTATCGCCCAGTTTTCGCCTTCGTTCAGCGACCAACGGATTTCGAGCGGCGCGCCTGGAACGTTGAAAATTTTCAAGGGTTGCATCGACTTCACGTCCCACAACACCATGGTCTGTCCGAAGCGTTTCATCGCCTCCTGATCCTGCAGCATCTTGCCGAAATCCATCATGTAGTTGTTCCAGCC
>Ga0070741_10002937_pt1 | contig 43950 bp, 36 predicted proteins | sample Coa_R1_4_FD_66440 | JGI IMG/M metagenome (GOLD analysis project Ga0070741, IMG submission 66440) | Surface soil microbial communities from Centralia Pennsylvania, which are recovering from an underground coalmine fire - Coalmine... | ecosystem: Environmental > Terrestrial > Soil > Unclassified ... | reverse complement strand
CTCGCCAATATGATCGGCATCCGCGTCTCAGGCGATCAATTGTTAGAGGCAGCAGATACCATTGCTGCTTTTGATGAAGTTATCTACCTGGTTGTTTGCGCCGGTCACTTTGATCTGCTGGCGGAAATTGTCTGCCGCGACAACGATCATTTTTTGCAGTTTCTCACGGAAAAGCTTTATAAGGTGCCCGGCGTGCGAGATGCGGAGACATTTATGTATTTAAGAGTTTATAAACAGAATGATGCTGCATTCCTCTCGCAGGCCAGGCTCTCCCCTTCGCCCGCTTTTCATAGGCGACGCGTGCTGGCGACGGAAGAATAGATCGATGACAGCTCCCCCTCTCCGCACCAGATGCCAATGGTCTCTGTCATCGTTCTAAAGGTCTCCTACTAATCTGAAAGCAGACGCTCTCCCTGTGAAGCATTCCTTCAACCTGGGGGTAATATCAATCGTACATTACTCTGAATGCTATCAATTATAACCGCATAATAAAGGAGCCTATAGTTGTGGAACCGTCAATCTCGTATTCACCTCAGACCGGTCCTATTCATTTACCCAAAGACGGGCGGCCAGCCAGCGTGCAGGTGCAACACCTCGTCAAAACCTTCGACAAGATTGAAGCGGTGAAAGACGTCTCGTTCAGCATTGGCGAGGGCGAGATCTTCGGGCTGCTTGGTCCTAACGGCGCGGGCAAAAGTACCACCATCAATATGATGTGCGGCTACCTCAAACCCACAACGGGCGACACCATCATCGATGGACTTTCAGTCACCCATGAGCCAATGAAAGTCAAACGCGTGATCGGTGTTGTGCCACAGGAGATCGCCCTTTATAAAGACTTAAATTCCCTGGAAAACCTGGAGTTCTTTGGCGAAATCTATGGCTTATCCAGGCAGGAACGCAAAACACGCGCCCGCGATGTCCTACAATTTGTTGGCCTCTACGAGCGACGTAGAGACCCTATCAAGACCTTCTCCGGTGGCATGCAGCGCCGCATCAATCTGGCTATTGCCCTGCTCCACCAGCCAAAATTCTTATTAATGGATGAACCAACGGTCGGAGTAGATCCTCAGTCGCGCGAGCACATTTTTGATACAATAGAGCAACTGCGCGATCAGGGTACCACCATCCTCTATACCACCCACTATATGGAGGAGGCCGAACGACTCTGCAACCATATCGCCATTATGGATGAGGGACATATCATCGCTATGGGGACGCTTGAGCAACTGCTGGCGTTACGCGACCAGGCCCGCGAAGTGCAGCGCCCACACGGCTTGCAGGAATTGTTCATCCAGCTCACCGGCAAAACGCTCCGCGACTAACCATGCATGAGCATCTTCATAAAAAATTGAGAAGGACCTATCGACATGAGGACAATCTGGTATATCGCCAAAAAAGACCTGCTACAGACGCTGAAAGACAAAAACTCTTTCTTCTTTATGCTGGCCGTTCCGCTCATACTCATTGCCGTCATCGGCCTGGCCTTTGGCAACCTGTTTGGTGGCACGTCAAGCCAGATTACCATCGACGTTGCCGTCAGCAACCAGGATAGCGGCTACGTTGGCACAGCTATCGTCAATGCGCTCCAGATCAATACGGGCCAGTTGAAGATCACCGTCCATCAGTATCAGAACGCCCAGCAGGTCACCGATCAGGTAGCCAACACAAGTAATATGAATGCAGGCGTGGTTATTCCTGCGGGCGCAACCGATAACATCATTGCCGCCGCCCGCAACGGCACAAGCCCCAAAAATCTGGTCCAATTTTATGCATTGCCGAGCAATAATGATCCGCGTGCCACCATCGTGCAAAATATTGTGACCGGCGTGATCAGCTCCCAACTGGCAGGCTCCGCCGCTATGGGGCAGGTCGATAGCGTCTGTAACCAGCCAGGCAACCATTGCGCTCAAAATACGATCAATGAGCAGAAGATTATCAGCAGCGTGGGGCAGGCCAGTGCGGCTGGAGGACAAACCGCAGTGCAGTCACTCACGGCGGGCCACGCGACAAAGATCAACTCCTTCGACCAGATCGTTCCTGGCTACGCCATTTTCTTTGCCCTTTTCGGTATTAACGCTGCTGCCGCAACCATCCTGGAGGAGAAGGAAGAAGGCACATTCCGCCGCCTGCTGATCGCCCCCATCCATAAATACGCGCTGCTCGGCGGCAAGCTGCTGGCGCAGTTTATCCTTACCCTGATGCAGTTGTCTGTGCTCTTTGCCATTGGCTACCTCGCCTTTCACCTGGATGTCGGCTCCTGGCCCATGTTGATTGCCCTGCTAGTAGCAACGAGTTTTGCCGCAACAGGCCTGGGCATTCTGCTGGTCTCTATCGTCAAAACGCGCCGCCAGCTCAACCCCATCGTCAGCCTGGTGGTGCTGGTCTCTTCCGCTATCGGGGGCGCGTGGTGGCCGCTCTTCCTGGAGCCGCAGTGGATGCAATCGGTTGCCAAGCTGGGCCTTACAGCGTGGGCAATGGAGGGACTGAACGGCATTATGATCCTGGGGAAAGATTTTACTCAGGTTCTACCTGATCTGCTCGGCTTGCTGGCTTATGGTATCATCTGTTTTGTGATCGCCATGCGCTTCTTCCGCTTCGAACAGAAAACGGCGTAGCGTTGCTACCAACAAGCTAAACATCCTACAATCTATCCACGAAGTGTACATGTCTTTAGAACTGGTGTATAATGCGAATGCAGATTTGTTTGCAAACAAATCTGCATTATAAGCACATGTATTGTTTCAATCCCTCAAGTGGGCCGAGAGAGCGATGAACTCCTGCCGCCTCCTTTGTGGGGAGTATAGATATCGGACATGATAAATCGAGTCCCTACAGATGTCAAGTGGATAGGCACTGAACCATTCCATCATCCACCAATCTGCTCAGCAAATATGGGGGCGCTGCATTCCTCTCTTGTCTAAAAGCAGCAGTCATCACATTGGAGGTCTGTTTTGATAGAAACGATTCCGCCAGGTACAGTTCTCTATGGGCGTTATCGTATCGAACGTGTGTTGGGCAGTGGGGGATTCGGACACGTCTATTTAGCAATAGACCTGGTAACAAACCAGCCTGCCGCGGTGAAAGAGTACCTTGTCACCGGAGCAGGAGGGCAAGAGCAATTGAGACACGAAGCAACCGTACTCAGTCGATTGCACCACCCTAACCTTCCCGCTTTTCTGGACGCTTTTATAGAGGACGGTCGCTACTATGTGGTCCTCAATTACATTGAGGGGCACGACCTGACCGACCTGATTATGCGTACGACGCGCCAGCGCAACGAGGTTATCCCGATAGCGCAGATTATGAGTTGGGTACTCTCGATCTGTGATGCTGTATATTTCCTGCATAGCCAGCAACCCGGCGTGATCCATCGCGACATCAAGCCTGATAATATTCGCATTACGCCCGAAGGCACTGCTGTGCTGGTGGATCTGGGCAACGCCAAAGCGGCTGCCGACGGAGCACGCACGCTCCTATTTATTCGGCACCAGGGTACGCCCGGGTACGCGCCACCCGAACAATATCCTGGCGGCAGCGGGACCGATATGCGTTCAGATATCTACGCTTTAGGGGCTACGCTCTTTTTTGCCCTGACAGCGCAAGAACCACCCAGCGTCTCGACGCGCAACCAGTTTATGCAACAAGGCAAGCCGGACCTGCCAACCCTCCAGGAGCGGCTCGCCAGCAATCCCCCGCCCGTTTCCCCTGAAACGGATGAAGTGCGACAGTTCCGCTTAGGCATTTCTAAACCCGCCAGGCCGGCCCCGCGCCACTTGCGGCATGTAGCACAGCTTGGGACACTGCCACCCGCATTGCTCAACCAGCTCAACTTGATTATCCAGCGCAGCATGGCGATCAAGGCAAAGAGCCGTTACCAGCACATTGCCGATTTCGCTAACGATCTGAAAAGGGTGATGGCGTCTCTGCCAACCCCGCCAACGCCAGGTCCATCACGTCCGCTGGACCCCAATAGCACTCAGCCGGATCTGCCCAAGCTCTACGAAGCCATGCAGGCCACACAAGATAAGCCTGATGCGAGCGCATCAACGACGAACGCTCCTCAGACTTCGTCGGCAATGAATGTTCGCTGCCCTCGTTGCGATGCAGCACTGAGGCCAGGCACGCCTTTTTGCCCACGCTGTGGAACCGCTTTAGCGCCCAACGCTCCGCACCCCAGCGGAGCTGCACAGGATACCTCTGGGGAGCAAACTATCCTCGTTCCTCCTTCATCATACTCTATAAAAGCAGTCACGCAGAATACCCAGAGGCCTTCTTCTATGACCCCTCTCGCCGGGCCGAATAATTTTTCCGGTCGCCAGTTAATGCATACTCAAACATCCACCCAGGCTCCCCCCGGCAATATGTCTCAGCCAGGGCCAGCCACCAGTAATATGCCCGGGATGGACAACAATACGCAGTATCATTCATCATCCAGTTCCAAATCGAACTTGAAAAATATTTTTACCATTCTTGTGATTTTGCTTGTAATTTTGGTTATTATAGGATTATTAATAGTATTTATGATCAGTCGAGTAAATCATGGCAGCGTAGGTTTTTATACCAATTTTCTATCTTTATCTGACAGCTACAGGTTTTGAGGCATGAACGAACACGCTCTTTTGCCATTACGGCTGCTCTTACTGGGCTTTGGTAATGTGGCCCAGGCTTTTCTTCCGCTGCTGGCATCCCGCAGCGAGTGGTTGAAGCAAACATTGCATATTCGCCCCGTTATCAGCGGGATCGGCACCCGCAGCCAGGGATTTTATATCCATCCCACAGGCATCGATGCGGGCGCGCTCGCTCAAGAAACAGCTCCCTTTCATCAGTTTAGCAATCAGGCTGAGCACGTCACGGACGCGCTTGCATTTATCCAGGCAGGCAACGCTGCGGGCGCATCACTGTTGATAGAGCTTACTACGCTCAATCCCCAGGATGGAGAGCCAGCCCTGACGCATATCCAAACTGCGCTTTCGCTGGGCATGGATGTCATTACGGCTAATAAAGGTCCGGTCGCACATCAACAGGCCGCGTTGCAAGCTCTGGCACAGAGCAAGCAAGCATATTTCCGCTTCGAATCGACGGTACTGGATGGTCTGCCCCTGATTAATCTCGCTCAATTTACTCTCCAGGCCGTCAATATCTATGCCTTCCGGGCGCTGCTTAATTCCACCAGCACGCTGGTATTGAGCCTGATAGAGCAGGGTCACACCTTCGACGAGGCAACACGTCAGGCGCAGCAGCTCGGCATTGCGGAAGCTGACCCATCCTACGATCTCGAAGGGTGGGATGCGGTCATGAAAACAACCATCCTCACCAATAACTTGCTCGAAGGGCAGCTCACCCCATCAATGGTGCAGCGCACAGGCATTCGCGACCTCTCGCCCGACGAGGTTCGAGACGCGGCCAGAGCCGGAACGCCGATCCGCCTGGTCAGCCGGGCCAGTCGCCTCACCGATGGCATTCAGGCAATTGTATCCCCTGAGCGGCTGAATAGCGACGATATTCTCCTGACCGGAAAAGGCTCGGCCAGCGTCATCTCGCTAGAGACCGAGGCAATGGGAACAATTACCCTGGTCGAGCACGACCCTGAAGTTCAGCCCCCTCATTCCACCATCCAGCATAGCAATGCCGCCGTACTTCAGACCGCTTATGGCGTCCTGAGTGACCTGATCGTGATTATGCAACAGAGGCATAGCCACACATAGATTATTAGCCGTAGCAAATTTTAGCGCATTGTGGGAACATTCTGGGAACATCTATGCGCTATAATTGCGGAAGCCTAATCTATTCCTTCTAAATGGAGCATTGCGCGTTCTTCTGCTTTCTGATCGCAAAGCCAGGTTGTACGCGCAGGCTCGTCGCTACCACCCGTAAAGGAGGATGTGTGTGAGCACAGCCAGCAGCAGTTTCATGAACCGCAACCTGGAACACTACCCGGCGAATTCAAGACGGATCTGGTACCTTACGCTCTCTGTAGCCGCAACTTTTGTTTTGTATTATGAAGCGTACGTTCTCCCTTCGGTCGCCCCCCTGGTACTCAAAAACTACAATATGTCGTTCGGCCTCTATATCTTCTCAGGCGTTGCTGCCGCCGCGCTTGGAGCAATGGCTTCGCTTCTGGGAAGTTGGGCAGATCGCGTCGGGCGCGCCAACATGGTGGTTTACGGCGTCCTTCTCACGTCTCTGCTCACAATCGCTATAACCTTTGCCACAACGCTCTGGCTCTTCTTCCTGCTCACCTGGAGCGTCGGCTTCGTCGAGGGCATCATCCTGGTGGCAACGCCCGCCCTTGTGCGCGATTTTTCTCCCCAGTTGAGACGAGCAACGGCAATGGCTTTCTGGACTGTCGGCCCCGTGGGAGGAAGTTTGCTGGCAACAACAGTCACGAGCCAGACCATTACTATCTTCGGGACATGGCAATCGCAATACATTATCGCGGGCGTCGTTGGCCTGATTATCGCGGTGTTCTGTTTCTTCGGTCTGCGCGACCTCTCGCCGTCTTTGCGCGCTCAAATCATGGTCACGATGCAAGAAAAGATGCTCCTCGAAGCGCGCGCCAGAGGCATTGACATGGCAGCGACCATGAAGAAGCCCTGGCGGCAGATGCTACGCCCACAAGTGCTGATTAGCGCCATTGGCGTTAGTATATTTCTGCTGCTCTATTATGCGTTGGTAGGCTACGGCCCGCTTCTCTTCACCAACATCTTTAAGTATCCCCTCGCATTGGCAAACGGCCTGCTGAGCATTTACTGGATCGTCAATGTGATGGCTTCTCTCGTCGGTGGCTTCGTCTCTGACCGCTTTGATGTACGCAAGCCGTTTATGGTCATCGGTACCGTTGCCAACATTCTCGTGAACATCGTCTTCATCAGTCGTATCGGGCAACCAACCAGCCCTCTATTTATGGGAACGCTCCTGGCGCTCACCGCGCTGACCGGCCCCATCGCCTACGTCGCGTGGATGGCTGCGTTCACGGAAACGCTTGAAGCGATCAACCCGGCTCTGGTTGCCACCGGCATCGCGATCTGGGGCTTTATCGTCCGTGTTGTCGTGGTGCTCTCGACGATAGGCTTCGGCTTTGTGGTCATTAACATCGTCAACCCCGTCCAATGGGCAACCTGGTGGTGGATCGGCGTAGGCGGACTGGTGGCTTTCTTGCCAACCGTCTGGCTCACAGCCGGCTATTGGAGTCCCGCCAGCGCCCGCGCCGCTACGAAAGCCCGTCTGGAAGAGGAGGGGATCGCCGCTGGCACTGCGGTCGGGTCGGCGTAATTTTCACAAGAAACCCTTGTCCCGCCCAGGAAAGGAGGACAACTCGCGGCTAATCGTTAAGCCGCGAGTTGTCCTCCTTCACGAAGGCTAAACCTTGTCGCTTATGCATAGCGTGTCACTGACTCAGGATCTACGCACCTTGCCTTCTCATACACAAGTAAATGGAGGCGGCGGGAGTCAGTGGTTATTCTCGATTTGCTTGAGGGTACTGAAAAAGTCAGATTTGTGCAATGCATACTCAACATCGTCACCATCCCAAAGCACCTCCGCCGCATCGCGGGAGAGGCTGTCAAGAGCCTGCAACTCCTCTACCGTCATGTGAAAGGTCCGTACCAGCGAAAGACCCGCCTTTTCCATGACGCGGCGGGAGGCGAGGTTGTCCTGGTAGGTCGTGGCGACCACACGCTGCACCCCCAACTCGGTAAAGCCGAGACGGATCAGTGCGCGAACTCCCTCCGTGGCATAGCCCCGACCCCAGACGGAGCGCCTTAGCCGATAGCCGAGCGAGACCTCGTCACGACAGGTCACATCCTTTGGGCGGAAGCTAAACCAGCCCAAAAACTCCCCACTTTCCTTCTCAATAGCTGCAAAGACGCCAAAGCCGGGAAATGGCTCGTAGGAGCGCAGGAACGCGGGCAGGATGTCGTTCTGGATCGCCTCGCGAGGGGTGGGGATACCGCCAGTGAGAAAGCGCATAACCTCTGGATCGCTATCCAGATCGACCAGATGGTCCACATCAGCCGCCGTGAAGCGGCGCAACACCATGCGCTCAGTTTCCAGAAAGATCTGCATTGCTCGCTCCTTACTCATTTAGTGACGTGCCGCTCACTTTACTGTGTAGTTTACTCCACTTTCTCAGGAGAAGCAAAGTTTTTGAGAAACGCGGGCAGCTGGGCCAGACGCTCGATGCGAGGTAGCGTTCCTATCTCAGGATGCGCTGAAGTACTTACCAGGACGGTCCTTGCCCCAGTTTCTGCCGCCCAATTAATCGCCTGAGGGCTGTCATCGACGACGAGCGCCTCCTCAGGAGGAATGCCGACATCGGCGAAGAGATGCACGTAGTACTCTGGCCCTTGTTTGAAGGTGTTAATCAGGTCGGCACCGTAAAGACGACCAAAGCAGTGACGCACCCCTAACCCATCAAGGTAGCCAGCCAGTTCAAGCGAACACGATCCCGAGGCCAGATGCAGCGAGTAGCCCTGATGATGCAAGATACGAATGGCCTCCACTGCTCCCGGCAAGGCAGCCTGGACGCGACGAGTGATCGAGGCAATCGCACGGTAAGCCAGCGCAAGGCATTCTTCTTCGGCTGGCACCATAATCCCCACCACCTCACACATACCTCTTATCCAGTGAAGCTGATAGCTCCAATAAAAGCTCACGAAATCAGCCGATGTCCGACCACGAGCTTCCTCCCACTGTTCCAGGCGATTAGTGACTATACGAAATGCGTGCGTCCATGCCTCCCCGTCTCCACCAAGCAGTTCCGCAAAGCACCCGCCGACCAGGCTCTGCCATTGTGCGATCTGCTGATCTTTGTCGATGATGACACCGCCAAGATCGAGAAAAACGCTCAGTGATGACATAGCAAGACCGGCAGAACGCTAACTGATCGTTGTCGTGTTGTCATAAAGCGGCTACACCCACATTTCAGGCAACGCGCGCCGCACACGGGCCAGCCACGCAGGGAGGGATGCAGCCCAGGACAGCCGCTCCATGAGATCATCGATGTTCGACGATACCAGGGCAGGAGCAAGCCCAGCCTCTATCGGGGTATAAAAGAGATCTTCGAGCGGGCCATTGATAGTCGCTATGGGAGAGATGATCAGCAATGCATCAGTCAGGAGAGCGGCTTCTCCTGGCGCTGGCGGACAGAGTTCCCCATAAGCCTGTAAGAAGCGGCGCATGCGTTCGGGTTCGAAGCCGCGTTTGACCAGGGGACGGGTCAGGCTGTTGCCAGGTTGCCAGGCAAGGGCGCTAAAGTAGAAAAGGGCATAGGCCACTTCGAAGATCCGCTTCTCCCAGCGCGACGCCTCCAGTCCCGTTACCGCCGTCACTCCTGACGGGCCGAAGCGCAAGTTGAGCGCGTGATAATCGCCGTGAAGATGAAATTCCGGCAGGTTTCGTCCGGCGCCAATCGACATCATGGCCGAGGGCAGAACCGCTTCCCACTGTTCAACCCACTGCGAGAGGGCGGCGGCAAGGGCGTGAATTTCGCTCTGCTCGGCCTTGCCGCGTGCCAGATTGAGCCAGTTCTGCACCATGCCGCCCATGTGTGCCTCAGAGGGCCAGCGGTGCTGATCTCCAGCATAGCGTTGCGAGGCCAGGTGAATACGACCAAGCATTGTGCCTGCAAACTCTACCCACTCCAGGCTGCGCGGGTTCGCCGTATCGAATAACTCGCCCTCCGCCCATTGTTGCAGTTCGAAGTCATCTTCGCCAAGCGTCACTACCGGCTTCCCATCGGGCGCGAGCCATAGCGCAGGGATAGGGATATCGTTCTGTTGAAGGTAGCGCCGGAATGCGTAGCGATGGCTCAGGTCTTCCCCCGCCAGCCCCTCCGGGCGTTCTCGCAACACATAGCGTTGTTCCTGGATATCGACTAGCAAGCTCAGGTTATCCGCGCGCGCCGCATCTGTCTCGCCCAGGTTCTGCCATTCGTGAATGCCAAAAGCCTGCATGACCGCGTTAAGGTCAAGCAAGTCTTTTGCCTGTACTTCTTGCGTATCATCAAACTCGTGATTGTGCATATTTTATCTTTGTCAGCGCAGCTAAGTAGGTCTCCATTAAAAAGGAGAAAAATCGGGGATACCCCGTGCTCACCAGGGGCAGCCGCCCCTGGACCCCGCTTCCAGTTTCTTTTGTCTACCTACTTAGACCTCTGTGGGCAGATCCTGACGCTTGCCCCATTCATTCCAGGACCCATCGTAGTTGGTCAGTTTGGGATAGCCCAGCATCGCCAGGCTAAAGAGAATGGTTGTGGCCGCAACGCCGCCGTTACAGTAAGCCACAACCTGCTGCTCCGGCGAGATGTGCGCCGCCGTGAAAATCTGCCGCAACTCGTCGTTACTGCGAAATGTCCCGGTCGTCGGATCAATCACTTCCTCGCGTGGAACGTTGAGCGCACCCGGAATGCGTCCCCTCCGACCATGACCACGCGCAATCTGGCCGCTATACTGTCCGGTATCGCGAGCGTCCAGCAGGGTCACACCTTGCTTGCCAATGAAGGAGAGCACATCCTCCGCCGTGGCGCGCAGTTGTGGCTGCACAACGGGAGTGAACGTGGCGGGAGGATACGCGGGAATGCTGGCACCCAGGGGCCGATTCTCACGCTTCCACTTCGCCAATCCCCCATTGAGCACAACCACCTGATCGTGACCATAATAGTTCAGCGCCCACCAGAGGCGGGTGGCAAATTGCGAGGTCGGATGAGCGTCATAGGCGACTACGAGGTGCTGATCGCCAATGCCCAGACGTCCCATCGCTGCGGCGAAACGGGCAGGAGGAGCAACCTGCGCCTCCACAGTGTCGTCGGGATCAACGATATCGCTGCTCCAATCGATGTAGAGCGCCCCAGGAATGTGTCCCTGCTCGTACTCTTCGCGAGCGCCAACATACAAAGCATCCTGGATGCCATCGTGCTCGACGGTCTTGACATAGCCGCGCATATCCACGATGCGCAAATGGGGATCGTGCAGGTGATCGGCGAGCCACGAAGTTTCTACCAGGAAACGACTACGCTCCAGTTCCATAAACCATCTCCCCCTTCAAAAATATACGAGGGGACAGATTCTGCCCCCTCCTGCTCAGCCTCTACATAAGGGTGCCGGGAGAATTCTTATGAGAAGAGTCCCGCGGCGTCTGGATTATCGGTACTTACAAAGTGAGCAGGCGCGCCAAACACCTGCATCCGCTTCACGCCAGCAATGCGCATCGAGCTATTGGGCGTTTGCGTGGTGACATAACGCTGCATCATCAAGCCGAGAGGGCGAGCCAGGACAATAGCAGCGGTGGACGCCAGAATCACATTATTCACCGTGCTATACGGGCGTCGCATCTTCGCCACCGCCATCGCCGAGATCCCCGTCAGCGCCCCCGTTACGGCTAAATTAGTGCCGCAACGCTCGTGAACCGCCATCTCAGGGTGAGTCGTACGCAGCAAATTTAACGCTTCCTCAGCCGTGGGGAGAATCGCCTCGGTCGGTACATCTCCAAAGACAAAAAAGCCAGCCGCAAATGAGATCCCTGAAAGACGCGCCTCCGGGAACTTCCTGGCCAGCAAAACAATCGTAGCGTGCTCAAGAGCATGATTCTGCTTCACCGCACTGCCCAGCAGCATTTGCTGCGCAACCTGCACTACGGGATTTATACTCATGACAATGGTCCTTCCTAACAAATGATCCTTGCATCGCCAATACGCTAACAGTAGCCACAATATTCGGTTATCTATTCTATTGTACGATTACGGACCATAGATCACATTGAAGATGACAGCTTCATCGCCAAAGCTGATCATGTCTCCATCATTCAGGGCTACCGCTTGATATATACGAACGTTATTGACAAAAGTGCCATTCGCGCTCTGCAAATCTTCCAGATACCAGCGCCCATTGGCAAACCATAAGCGCGCATGGCGGCGCGAGACTGTCAGCCCCGGGATCACCAGATCATTGCCGGTGGTGCGTCCTATCGTCGTCACATCCTGATGGAAGCGATAGGCGCGACCGGCCATTGGTCCGTTTTTCATCAGCAGCCGCGCCAGGACGGGACGGCCATTTGGTCCCAGGAAGCGATCCGCGCTGGCACGTTTGTTTGACAGATCATCACCGCAGGTTGTGCAGTAGAGCTGCGTGCTGCGATTCAATGCTCCGCAGCGGAAGCAGGCCAGCATCACCACCGACTGCGCCCCCGACTGAGCTATCCCTCCTCCATACTGAGACGCGCTGCTCACGCTCTGTTGATTTTTTACCTCAACAGCAGGACCCGAGGCAAAGGGCGAAATACGATAGGGGCGGGGCATCGAAAGATTCGACGCCGCCAGGGCGCTTGTCAGGGCATCAATCAAGACATCCGCCGATTGATACCGTTCGTACGGTTGTTTCGCCGCCATCTTTAATACGACCTGGACAACAAGAGGGGGTACACCTTCCGCCGTCAATCGGTCAACGGGCAAAGGATCATTGATATGTTTTACTGTGATGGTAAGCGGGCTATCGGCTTGAAAGGGCACGCGACCGGTCAGACAGTGGAAAAACACGATGCCCAGCGAATAGAGGTCACTGCGCCGGTCTACAGCCTGGCCCATGCCCTGCTCGGGTGACATATATTGCGGGGTACCGATGCCTGTGCCAACGCGGGTGAGGTTGGTTGTACCCTCCAAGATCTTCGCAATGCCAAAATCGGAGAGCAGCAGATGCCCATCTTTGCGTAGCAGCATATTGGCAGGCTTGACATCGCGGTGAACAATGCCGTTGCGGTGAGCGCAATCCAACCCTTCAGCCGCCTGGATAATATAATCCGCGGCCTCTGGCACAGGTAAAGGCTTTTTGATGCGTTCCTTGAGCGTCCCGCCATCAACGTATTCCATTACGATAAAGGTAATATTTTCCTGCTCACCAAAATCATGGATCTGCACAATGTTGGGGTGGGCCAGTTTCGCCACTGAGCGCGCCTCTTGCACGAAGCGCTTGACGAATACGGGGTCGCGGGCGTAATGGGTGGGTAAAACCTTAATTGCCACATACCGGTCGAGCGCGGGCTGATATGCCTTAAACACCGTCGCCATGCCGCCAGCCCCGATCCGCTCAACAATGCGAAATTGCCCCAACGTTTTGCCGACCAGCATATCTAGATCATTATTGCTGCCTGCCTGGCGAGGATAGTAATTTTCTGGTTGCATACCCCTGACAACTCCGTTATCCGAAACTTAAGCATTTATAGATAGACCACAAACGCGGTTCGGTTTCTGCTTCCTCCACCATTGCCTGGCTTCCCAGGTCTCACATGATGTTCACAAGCGTCTCTTCCCGTGAAGTACTTTTTCAGGATTCAGATGACTTGCTACTTCCGCTCTATCGTCTGAACAGAAACAGATCCTCTATAGCACAGTAATCTCCCTGATTATACAGATATAAACGCGCGATGTCGAGAGAAATCAAAAAATGCGTCTACCCTTCTAGCAGCAACGTTTCAGGGTCCTCCATCATCTCCTTGATTTTGACCAGGCATTGTACTGCCTCACTCCCATCGACGATGCGATGATCGTACGAAAGGGCCACATACATCATTGGCCGAATTACCACCTGCCCATTTAAAGCGATGGGCCGTTGCTCGATTTTATGCATGCCCAGGATGCCGACCTGGGGAGCGTTCAAAATGGGAGTGGAGAGGAGCGAACCAAAGACGCCTCCATTGGTAATGGTAAACGTGCCACCCTGAAGTTCCGGCAGCGATAAGGCATTTTCGCGCGCCCGCTTCGCCAGACTGGCGATCTCGCGCTCAATCTCGGCAAAGCTCTTGCGGTCGGCGTCGCGCAATACTGGTACGATTAAGCCTTCCTCGGTGCTGACCGCAATACCGATATCATAGTAATGCTTTATGACGATCTCGTTGCCCTGAATTTCGGCGTTGAGGCGCGGGAATGCCTTGAGCGCGCCAACCACAGCTTTGGTGAAAAATGACATAAAACCCAGCGATACCTGGTGCCGCTCCTTGAAAGCGTCTTTGCGCCGACTGCGAATCTCCATGACCGCGCTCATGTCGATCTCATTGAAGGTGGTGAGCATGGCGGCGGTATGTTGAGCCTCGACGAGACGCTGCGCGATTGTCTGCCTGCGACGCGACATACGAACCCGCTCTTCACGCCCCGGCTGTGCGACAGGTGGAGCAACCGGAGTAGCCGCACTTCTCTGCGGTGGTGGAGCAGCAGGTGCGGGTGGAGGCGACGCGGGGGGAGCTGATAGCGGCTGTGTGGGCTGCTTCTGCTGCTGGAGATAGCTGATGACATCTTCTTTGGTGATGCGCCCATGTGGACTGGTTCCCCTGACCGCGGACAGATCGATATTGTTTTCCGCCGCGATCCGCCGGGCCAGCGGAGAAGGGGCGCGCGACTCCGTTGCTGCCGACGAAGGCTGCGAGGATGCTGGCTGCTGCTCTGGCGTCATAGCCTGCATTGGCGGCGTGGCAACGGAAGACGCAGCGACACCATTTGATGATGCTTCAGCGGCGCCAGCGCCCTCAGCAATAGTACCCAGCACGTCGCCCACCGCAACCACATCGCCCACCTGCTTGACAATCTTCTGTAGCACCCCCTCTTGCTCGGCAGCGACCTCCAGGTTTACTTTATCGGTCTCCAGTTCCACGAGAGCTTCTCCCACATGAACCGGCTCACCTTCTTGCTTTCGCCACACAGCGACGGTCGCTTCAACGACCGATTCTCCCAACGTTGGGACATGAATCTCAGACATGTTTTCCTCTCGGCTGTTCTAGCGGCAAGCCGGAGGCTTCCGCGATAATTTGCTCCTGCTCGGCCTGATATCTATCGTAAAAACCGGTGGCAGGGCTGGAACGAGCAGGGCGAGAAATGACCTCTAATTTATGATTACGTGGCATGATCTTTGTGAGACGAGGGGCCATATAGCTCCAGGCCCCCATATTTTGCGGCTCTTCCTGCACCCAGACCACCTCACGCGCGCGAGGATAGCCTGCGAGAACCTGCTTGAGCTCATCGGCGGGGAAAGGATAGAGCATCTCAACCCGCACAATGGCGACGTCATCGGCATGAGGACGGCTCTGCTGAAGTAGCAGATCGATGGCGATTTTCCCGCTGCAAAGCGCGATCCGCCTGACGCTCTCAGGATTTTCACGCGCCTGCTGATCGTCGATGACGGTTTTGAAGGAGCCTTCCACCAGATCCTGTAAGCTCGATGAGGCCAGGGGATGCCGCAAGAGGCTTTTCGGCATCATCACAATCAAAGGACGTGGGGCTCGCTCAAGCAGGTGCGCCTGTTGTCGCAGCAGATGGAAGTACTGCGCCGAGGTGGAACAATTGGCAACGCGCCAGTTATCCTGGGCCGAAAGTTGCAGGTATCGTTCCAGGCGGGCGCTTGAATGCTCAGGTCCCTGACCCTCGTACCCGTGCGGCAGCAAGAGCACCAGCGACGAATTCTGCCGCCATTTCGCGCGGCCCGAAGAAACGAACTGGTCGATAATCACCTGGGCCACATTGGCAAAATCGCCATACTGCGCCTCCCACAGCACCAGGACATCAGGAGCATGCACACTATAGCCATACTCAAAACCCAGCGCCCCGACCTCGCTCAACGGGCTGTTATAGATGGAAAACGACGCTTTTGCCGCGCGCAAATGTTGTAGCGGCACATACACCTCGTCGTTTGCCTGGTTATGCAGGACGGCATGGCGATGGCTAAAGGTGCCACGCTCGGAATCCTGCCCGGTTAAGCGAATCGGCACACCCTCAGCAAGAATAGAGGCAAACGCCAGCGCCTCGGCCTGTCCCCAATCAATACCGCCTTCTGGCCCCAATGTATTGGCGCGGCGCTGCAAGGTGCGCGCCAACTTTGGATGAGGCGAGAAGCTCTCCGGCCACGTCAACAATTCGTCGTTATAGGCTGTCAGTTGCTCAGCCGTGGCCGGTAACGGCGTCTTCGCGACATGATGATAGCCATTGCCGTTTTTTATTTCTTCTTCGTCAGGCAGCCTGACGCCGCCATCAGCTTCGCGTTTGGCCTGTTCCAGTAATGAAAAAGCGTCCTTCTCCATTGCATCGGCCTCATCACGCGAGACAATCCCTGCTTCTTCGAGGCGGCGAGCGTACAGCTCGCGCACCGTTGGATGCGAGCGAATGCGCTCATACATCTGCGGCTGTGTGAAAGCAGGCTCATCCCCTTCATTGTGTCCCCAGCGCCGGTAGCCGACAAGATCGATCATCACGTCTTTATGAAATTGATCGCGGTAGGCATGAGCCAGGCAGACCGCCGTCAGACAGGCATGAGGATCATCGGCATTCACATGGATTATTGGGAGGCCAAAGCCCTTCGCCAGATCGCTGGCAAAAGGCGTCGAGCGCGCATCCTCCTGCGACGTGGTAAAGCCAAGCTGGTTGTTTAAAATGATATGGATGGTCCCGCCCACCCAGTAGCCGCGCAAATGCCACATATTCAAGGTCTCAGCGACCACCCCTTCACCAGGAAAAGCTGCATCACCATGAATCAGGATCGGTAGTGTATGATCCACATCCTGCACAGGCGGACCGGGCTCGTCGCGGCTCTCTTGACCGGCGCGGGCCATCCCCTCAACGACAGGATTTACAAATTCCAGGTGGCTGGGATTGGGCGATAATATCGCTTTGAGCGTGATCGACGCACCTTCTCCCAGCATATGTTCCGCGCCCAGATGGTACTTGACATCGCCGGTCCAGCCAAAGCCAAAACTATCCGTCAGAGGGGTACCCTGCTCGTGTTTGGCATGCGAGAATTCGGCGAGAATGGCCGCGTAGGATTTGCCAAAGACGTGCGCCAGCACATTGAGACGACCACGGTGGGCCATACCAATAATGACCTCTTTGCTCTCAGAGTCGATGGCACCGCTGGTAATCTCATCAAGCATAGGGACAAGAACATCGGTGCCCTCAATTGAGAAGCGTTTCTGTCCGGGAAACGTCTGATGCAGGTAACGCTCAAACACTTCGACCTGCGTCAATCGCTTGAGCAGCTTGCGAGCTGTGGCCGCGTCAGGAGATGTATGATACTGGCGCAATCCTACGGCGTCACGCAGCCATGCGCGCTCATCAGGGCTCTTCACCTGATCGAACTCATAGCTGATGGTCCCGGAGTACATTGCATGCAGCGCGTTAATCGCCTCCAGCGCGTTGCTGACCCCTTCAGCCGCGTGCCCACCCACGACAGACGCTGGTAAATGAGCCAGGTCTTCATCATTCAGACCATGCTTTTGTGGTAAAAGAGCCGGATCGCCCACAGGCGAGCTGCCCAGTGGATCAAGGTGCGCTCCCAGATGCCCGCGCTCCCGAATGGCGTGAGCCAGGGCGGAAGCGGCAAGAGCATGAGCAAGCTGGGGCGCTGTTAGTTCGGCGGGCTGGCTTTCCGGCAGTTGCTGTGGTGCCTGCTCGGGCGTCCATGCGGCAAAGATGGCGCGGGTGGCCTCATCCACCAGAGCGGGGTCCTGTTTATATCGCTCATAGAGTTCAAGCACGTAGCCTGCGTTAGGGCCATAAAAATTTTCCAGGGTGTACATAAATGTTCCTTAAAAGCGTATCGAGTACATTTTCGCTTGACATCTTCAGTGTGATGCGTATACTCTTCCTCAAGAGAGGCAAGGAGCCAATGGCCGCGCTCGACCCACTTGAGGATACTGAAAGTAAAGAAAGAGCTATTGTATTCTATCATCTCTTATGGTATCATACTTTTGCTACATTCTTCACCTTCGCAGGTCGCTCGCTCGTAACAATTTGTCTATCGCAGAGGAGCGTCATGAGAATAGTTAAAGATAGCGGTGAAGAATAGCAGAGAGCCAGAAATTTTGCATAGGGCAATGACGGAGCGAGTACGCCGCTGGACCTGTCGCAGAGAGCCTGGGGATGGTGTAACCAGGCACGGGATGCCGGCAGAAAATCACTCCTGAGCCGCTTGCTGAACCACGAAGTAAGCAGGCCGGTCCCTTCCCGTTATCACGAAGGCGCGTAATTCCGCAGTTTATCTATAACCGCTCGGAAATACGCGGATTCGAGTGAGTCCAACGTCGGGTCATGCGATGGTGTTGGGCTAACAAGGGTGGTACCACGGGAGTTCCTCTCGTCCCTGCGCTGGACGAGGGGTTTTTTATTGAAGAAATTGAAGAAGGGCCAAAGCAATGAAGACGAAGCTCCTTTATCACCAGAACAGCTTTACGTACGAATGCACAGCGAAAGTTGTGGCCGTCGAAGGCGACGAGGTTGCGCTGGATGCAACCGTGTTTTATCCCGGCGGTGGTGGACAGATGGCGGATCGTGGCGTCATCTGCTGGGATAACCAGCAATCGCTGGCTAACGTGATAGCTATGAATAAGCGCAACGATATTGTCTGGCACACGCTCGATAGCATCCCGCCCTCCGTTGGCACCGAAGTCGTCGGCACCATCGATTGGGATTTTCGCTACCGGATGATGCGCACCCATACTGCTCTACATCTTCTTTGTGGCATTATCTGGAAAGAGTTTGGCGTCCAGGTTACCGGCGGTCAAATGTATCCCGACCGGGCACGCATGGATTTCTCAATGGAGAATCTGGACCGCGAGCGCATCGCTTATATTGAGCAGAAAGTCAATGAAGCTATAGAGGCCGACCACCCGATACGCGTCTACACCTTGCCACGCGAAAAAGCGTTTGAGATACCGGACCTGGTGCGCACCAGAATTAATCTGCTGCCACCGGAGATTGAGGAAATTCGCATTGTAGAGATCGTTGGCCTGGACCTGCAAGCCGACGGTGGCACCCATGTCAACCATACCAGCGAGGTCGGCGGCATTAAAATTACCAAAACGGAGAATAAGGGCAAGATCAACAAACGTTTAGAAATCGTACTCGTAGATTGACCTTACTGCTCATACGATATATCAGTACAACACATATGCGTACGTAGGGCATTGGACGCAGAGGAGGACGCTTTGTCAGTAAAATCAACCGTATTCCAGCCTGTTGTCGCGGCAGATCGCGTGGACTATCCGGCGCTGGAACGCACCATCCAGCAGTGGTGGGACGAAAATAATGCGCTGCAACTCTACCTGAAGCGCAACGAGAACAGCGATAAGCAATACTCATTCCTGGATGGTCCGATCACCGCGAACAATCCAATGGGCGTCCATCACGCGTGGGGACGCACCTATAAGGATCTCTACCAGCGGTTCAAGACGATGCAGGGCTACAAGCAGCGTTACCAGAACGGCTTCGATTGCCAGGGGCTATGGGTCGAGGTGAACGTCGAGGAAGATCTTGGCTTCCAGACCAAGCACGACATCGAAGCCTATGGAATAGCTAACTTTGTGGAGCGCTGCAAAGAGCGCGTTTTTACCTTCGCCAAACGACAGACCGAGCAATCTATCCGCCTGGGCTACTGGATGGACTGGGGCAACGATTACTATACCCTTTCAGACGAAAATAACTATACCATCTGGTCGTTCCTCAAAAAATGCCATGAGCGCGGTCTGATCTACAAGGGGCGCGACGTGATGCCCTGGTGTCCGCGCTGCGCGACCGGCATCTCTAATATGGAGATGGAAGCCGAGGGCTACAAGGAAATCACGCACCTCAGCCTCTATGTGCGCCTCCCGCTGGTAGATCGCCCCGGCGAATACCTTGATATTCCGCCCACCAACGCTCCCACGATGAATCGAGGAGCTACAGACGCGTCTAGCAGGGCAGGGGCAAGCCCGGCCCCTACGGCGGGCGGCAAGGAATACCTGCTCGTCTGGACGACAACGCCCTGGACGCTGGCAGCCAATGTTGCGGCAGCCGTTCATCCCGATCTGCCCTATGTCAGAGTCGAGCAGGATGGCGAGTTCTATTACCTCGCGGAGCAACTCCTGCCGGTTTTAAAGGCGCTCAAGGGGCGCGACAAGGGAGATTATCGCGTCACCGAAACGTTAAAGGGCAGTGACATGGTGGGCTGGAAATATCGCGGTCCCTTCGACGAACTGCCAGCCGAACAAGGTGTTGTCCATACCGTCGTCCCCTGGAAAGATGTTAGCGCCACCGAGGGCACCGGCATCGTCCATATCGCTCCCGGCTGCGGACGCGAAGACTTTGGCCTCTCGAAGGAGTTCAATCTGGCGGTGGTCGCACCGGTCGATGAGGCCGGGATCTACGTGGAGGGCTTCGACTGGCTCACGGGACAGTATGCCGCCGACGTTGGGCGACAGATAGCGGATAACCTGACCAAAAAGGGCCTGCTCTATCGCCCGCAGAACTACAGCCACCGCTATCCAACATGCTGGCGCTGCAAGACCGAACTGATCTTCCGCCTGGTTGATGAATGGTTCATCTCGATGGAGCAGTTGCGCTACGAGATCATGGACGTGGTGCGCCAGATCACATGGATACCGGCCTTCGGCCTGGAGCGCGAGCTGGACTGGCTGCGTAACATGGACGACTGGATGATCTCTAAAAAGCGTTACTGGGGGCTGGCGCTGCCCATCTATAACTGCCCCAAATGTGGCACCTTCGAGGTCATCGGCAGCAAGGAAGAGCTGAAAGAGAGAGCGGTTGCCGGTTGGGAAGAGTTCGAGGGGCATACGCCTCATCGTCCCTGGGTTGACGCGGTCAAAATCAAGTGCAAACAGTGCGACACCGTGGTTTCGCGCATCAAAGATGTCGGCAACCCCTGGCTTGACGCGGGCATTGTGCCGTTCTCAACCCTGCACTATCGCACCGATCACGCCCACTGGCAGCGGTGGTTCCCGGCGGACTTTGTCACCGAGTCGTTCCCCGGCCAGTTCCGAAACTGGTTCTATTCGATGCTGGTGATGAGCACGGTGCTGGAGAACACGACGCCGTTTAAAACGCTCTTCGGCTACGCGACATTGATGGCGGAAGACGGCACGCCCATGCACAAGTCGAAGGGCAACATGGTGGTCTTCGACGAGGCAGCCGAGCGGGTCGGATCGGATACGATGCGCTGGCTCTTTGCCAACCATGTGCCGGAGCAAAATCTCAGCTTCCCGGCTATCCCCACGGTAGAGGATATGCAAAAGTCCGCCGAGACGGGCATGCCGGTACGCCTGAGCGAGAAGTGGATGCTGACGCGTCGCACGCTGGACAAGATCTGGAACATCTACTGGTTCTTTGTGACCTACGCCAATATCGACCAGTTTGACCCGACGCAACATCAACTACCCGTTGCGCGACGCAGCGAGTTGGACCGCTGGATACTCTCGGAACTACAGCAGACCGTGCGCGACGTCACCAACGGCCTGGAGCGGTACGATACGGTTAAGCCAACGGAGGTTATGCAGGACTTCCTGGACGATCTTTCTAACTGGTACCTGCGGCGCAGTCGCGAGCGCATCTGGAAATCGCAGCTTGACGATGACAAGCTGGGCGCTTACCTGACGCTCTACGAGTGTCTGACGACGCTGATCACGCTGCTTTCGCCCTTCATGCCATTTATGACGGAAGAGCTTTACCAGAACCTGGTACGCAGCATCAGCCAGCAAGCGCCGTTGAGCGTCCACCTATGCGACTGGCCTCAGGTTAATGACAGCCTGATCGACGAGCAACTGACGCGCGAGACGCATCTGGTGATGCGTATGGTCGGTCTTGGTCGAGCCGCACGCGAGAAGGCGCAGATCCGCGTGCGCCAGCCGCTCAACGCGCTCTATGTCCGCGTACCCAGCTTTGCTGAAGAGGAGGCACTGACGCGTCTCAAAAATCAGGTGCTTGAGGAGCTCAATATCAAGCGATTGGAGCTGATGAGCGAGGATAGCGATATGCTGGCCTATACGCTGAAGCCTCAGGTCAAAGTTCTTGGGCCGAAGCATGGTCCGCTGGTCCAGAAAGTCCTGGCGTTCTTCAAAACAATGACGGCGCATGAAACCCAGCTTGCCGCCGAGCAGCTCAACGCAACGGGCATGCTCAAACTGGCGCTGGGAGAACAGGAGCTTGACCTGACGGCTGACGAGGTTGAGGTCATCGCAACGGCGCGGCCCGGCTTCGTCACAGCAGAGGAACGCGGCTATATCGTGGCGCTCGAAACGACGATCACGCCGCAACTGCGTGAAGAGGGGCTTGTACGCGACCTGACCCATTACGTCCAGGATATGCGCAAGAAGGCCGGATTGAACATCGAGGATCACATCGGCCTTGCCCTGTACACCGATGTCGAGCTGGCAAACATCCTCACCGGCTACATGCACGAAATCCGGGCGGAGACGCTGGCCGACAACCTGCTGGTCTCGATCAGCCAGCGCGACTACCCATCATTCGACGAGATGTACCGCGAAACCATCTCGCCCACCTCGCTAAAGAAGCTGGAAGGCTACACTGTCGAGGTCGTGCTGGGCAAGATGTAGGGCATGGCCCTGCTCGCAAGGGGAAGAGGTGCAGGCTGAGCCTGCACCTCTTCCCCTTGCGAGCGTCCCCCCGGGGTCGCGAGCCCTCACGAGCACAAGGAGCATGAGAAAACTGAAAAGCCCTGTTCATAGCTAAGCTTCCTTTACAACTCTCCTGCTCATAGCACATAATAGAAACGCTACAATATTTATTCTTCTCTCCAAATCATGACCGCTGACTGTGCCTGGCAAACACGGTCTGCGACATGTATAAAGGCTTGCTCGTTGCATTCATTTCACGCGAGGCGAAATGAATTCTTTGACGTGGCTTGCCCCCCATTTTCATCCATCACCCCGAGGAGCGCTACGAGATGCTTCCTTGCAGCAATTACACCCATGCTCCTCAGTTGCGTGAACGCTATCTACTAAACTCTCGCTTTTCTCACGAAAGGAACCATAAAAATGACCGCAATATCTAAACGTACTCTCGATGCAAAACTCCCTGCTATTGCGCACCATTTCGATCTTGGGCAAGTTTTGAACCGCCGACGTATCGCTCATTCTACCAACCAGAACTACTTGGTTACAACAACGCGGGGCGAGTATCTCTTCAAAATTATTGTCAATACCACCCTCGAAGATGTCCTCAATGGCCTGCCTTTTCTACAGCGTTTGGAGCAGCAGCAGTTTCGCAAAACCGCCTACTATCTTGCTGCACCCAACGGGGAAATAGCCTATCATAGCCCCGATTGCGATGCTGTGGTTCTCCGCAAATTGCCAGGGGGAACGCCCGAACTATCGCCAACTGTCTGTCATGAGATCGGCATCGCTCTGGCTCAACTGCACCTTATACCCTGCGACAATTTGCCAGAGAAACGTCACTGGCTCGACGCTCGCTACCTGCCAGAAGCAATCCAGGCGGCAGTTAAGATGTACGGCCCGGAGAAGTTGAGCGAGACGCTCAAGGTTTTCGACTCTTTGCACAATTTCCAGCCCGCAACCTTCCCGCAGGCCATCATCCACGGCGATCTGTGTGCCGTAAACTGCCTTTTCGAAGGAGAAGAACTGATCGCCTTTGTTGATTGGCAGGAGGTCGGCGTCGGCGCAGCACTGATAGATTTTGTCTCGACCGTGCTCGGCTTCTGTTTTATCGATCAACCAGATGGGCATGAATACTGGGCGATTTTTGAGCCCAACCTTTATCGTGCTCTTTATGAGGGCTATAGCAGCATTCGACCACTCTCCGAGTACGAAGAAGCTCATCTGGATGATGCGCTCAAGTATGTCGGTCTCACGCAGCCCGTCTGGTCCATGCTCATGTGGGAGCAGTATCATAGGGGGCAGGAGATGATCGAGACCAATACAATGTACTGGAAGTTCGGCCTGGATACGCTCACTTTGCCGAAGGGTTAGGCACAGCACCTCATCGTATACAACCTTTATGGACTGGTCCAAAGGGAAGAGGTATGCGCTCACGCGTTGCCGAAGATGAGCGCAGCCGCGAAGACAAGGACCCCGCTGCCAACAACCTGAACAAGCGAGAGCCACCAACTCGTACCGAAGTAGCGGTGGCGGATTGCTGCGATAATGATGAGTTCGATAGCGACGACGATGTAAGCGGCAGCCAGTGCGAGGCCCAGGTTCGTGATCAGGAAGGGGAGGGTATGCAATGTCCCTCCAATGAAGGTCATCAAGCCAGTAATTCCGCCGCGTATCACTGGGCTTCCTCTTCCTGTGAGTTCTCCGTTATCGGAAAGCGCCTCCGAGAAGGCCATGCTGATACCAGCGCCGGTCGCCGAAGCGATGCCGACAAGGAAGGCGGTAAAAGGACGATGCGTGGCAAAAGCCGTGGCAAAAATCGGGGCCAGAGTGGAAATCGAACCATCCATGAGCCCCGCTAGCCCAGGCTGAACCACTCGTAGCAAAAAACGCCGTGAACTTTCATCATTCGAAGTCGCTCCATGAAAGAGCTCGACAAGCTGCTTGCTGACCGTTTTAGGCGTCTGCTTCGGTTCCTTTTGCTTGACGTCAGGGGCTTCATTCACTGTTGCTCCCTGCGAGAGAGCTCCCGCTTCTTTTTCGGCTGACATTATCTATATACTCCTGTTGGAGGAAGTCCTCTGCAAGTTTCCCTTCATATTAGGGTCGCCTAAGAATGAGAATGATTCTCATTTTCTGCGGAAAGTATAGCCAGCATTATCTCATGCTGTCAAACTCAGCATTAGGCAAGAACTTTTATTAACGTGTCGGCCTCAAAGCTGGCAAAATCTGATGCTCTAGCCACTCCTGGGCAGTGAGCCAGAGGACGCGCACGCCGAAATAACCCAGGGCAAGGCCGCATAATATGTTGATCCAGCGGAACAGGGCGGGGCGAATCCAGCGCCGTCCCCAGCGCATGCCGGAGCTGATACCAATGCACCAGAGAGTAGCACCAATAAAAAAGCCGATGAAGAACACGGCGAACTGCACCCCAACTATGCCGGAGGCCACGATGCTGCTGCCCAGGCCGGACCAGAAAGCTAACCCGACTGGATTGGCTAGCCCGAAGACCACCCCTGTCGCAAAATCTCCTCGCGTGCTAGATGCCTTGCCTCCGGCAGAGCGATGACGCACCAGTGCCTCGTGAAGGGCTAGCCAGGCCATACGCAGCAGAAAACATCCCCCGACGATCCCTAAAACCACCTGGACCGCCAGGTAATGAGCGAAAACGGTGACGCCCGTTAAGGCTAGCAAGGCCCAGAAGGAATCGCCGATGAGCGAGCCGGTCTCGACCATGAGGGTCGAGCGCGCTCCATGCGTCACCCCTCGTCGGATAGCTTCGGTGTTCACAGCGCCGGGCGAGGCCGCATAGGCAATGCCTAGCCCGATGGCAGTGATGAGTAAAGTAATTTGCATCAATAGTGATCTTTCGTAACTACTCAACAGATTAAACTGTAATGACTATATTTCCCTTAAAGCGACGATGGCGCCACAGCATTGACGAAGACTTTGGTCATTCTATTTCTTCTCCTTGACCGCAGCGATCAAGAGAAACATTGGACGGCGAGTTTCATCTCGCCAGTCAGGACGCTTGTCCAGCATTGCTTGCGCCGGTTGAGGTTCGTAGAGTTTCTTAATGGTGAAATCAGCTTCAATGAGCACATTTAAATAGGTCGAAATGGTGCGATGATATTTGACAACATCATGATCCAAAAATCTTGTCTGACGCGGGCCTTCCTCCTGGTAATGATCTACAGGCCAATGTAATCGTTCACTATGCTGACCATAATACCAGTCTTGCGCAGCAAGCGCAGTGAAGATGGGATGTTCCACTGAGAGAACGAAGGTTCCCCCCGATACAAGACAGTGATGCACCTTTTGGCAGACAATATCGAAATGCTCAACATAATGGAGTGCCAGCGAACTTATCACCACATCGAATTCCCCGGCGGGAAAGTCAATATCTTCAATGGCAAGCCGATGATATTCGATGGCCGAATCGTTGGTGATCTCTCTAGCGCGTGCAATCATTTTCTCTGAGAGATCTACCCCGACTGCTGATCGTGCTTGTTGTTCACGGGTATATCGACAGTGCCAGCCAAAGCCACAACCAAGATCAAGGACGTTTTTATCGCGCAACTCAGGAAGCAGAGAGCGAAACGCGGGCCATTCTCCGGCTTCCTCGAGTCCACCGATTGAGCGAGCCATCTGGCTGTAATTAGTGAAAAATGACGGATCATCATATTTGTTCTGCTTCATAGCACCTGTCAAGCCAGCTTGCTTCATCAGCTTTAAACGACTTTATACTCTAACCCTTCTCCACTCCACCCCATCAGAAAATCAACTCTACTGATTTTTCTTATTTACAAACCAATTCCCACACAATTTTATCAACGTTTTTCGCTATGTCGTTGCAGGGAACGCACATATGCTACAAATTTATCACCCCGGTCAAACTCGTTGAGGAACATGCGGAAGCTGGTAAAGCCGGGGGAGAAGAGCAGCACATCGCCAGGGCGCGTCAGGGCCACGGCAGTATCGATTGTCTGCTTAAAATCATCGAAAATACCGCGCATAGGATTGGCAACGCCCTGTTTGCGCGCCTCCTCCTGAATGGCGGGGAGCAGCTCATCGGTGCCGCTGCCCACCATCAGCACCACATCCCGGCAGCGTTGCACAATTGTCGCGGGCCATTGTTCCAGGGGGAGATGCTTGGTATTGCCGCCAGCTACCAGCACTATCGGGCTATCGAAAGCCTCCAGGGCCACGCGTCCCGCTACTGGAGTTGTGCTGGTACTGTCGTTGATAAAACGCACCCCGTTGATGACGCCCACATCTTGCAGGCGATGGACTACCCCACGAAAATCACGCACGGTAGCCGCAATACACTCATCCGAGACTCCAAGCAGGCGAGCAGTTGTCGTTGCCATGAGAATATTTTCCAGATTATGCCGACCGGCCAGAGGGGTCTCGGTAAAGATAAACGGTTCTACAGCAGTCGAGCCGCGCGGAAAGCTGCCGCCAAGCTGCAAACTGGTAAACCAGGTCTTGCCCGGCGCTTCCTCGCCAAAACGGCGCGTCCAGGGATTATCGTAGTTGAAAACGGCGATCCCTTCGGGAGTCTGATGACGGAAAATATTGGCTTTGGCCTCGGCATATTCCTCCATCCCGCTGTAGGTATTGAGGTGATCGGGATAGACATTGGTCATGACCGCGACCGCGGGGCTGAGCGCGTGCGGCGCCAGACCTTCGAGCTGCCAGCTTGAAAGTTCCAGCACTACCAGTGTCTCGCTGGTGATCTGAGGCAGCAATGAGAGCGTCTCTACTCCGGCAACATTGCCACCCAGTACAGCGGGAGCGCCGCTGACATGCAGGATCTCATAAATGAGGCTTGTCGTCGTGGTCTTGCCGCGCGTCCCGGTAATCCCGATGATGCGACCAGGGCAGGCGAGGAAGAAGAGGGCAATTTCCATCTCGATCTGCGCCCCATGCTCCTGAGCCAGCAACAGATAAGGCGAGGTGCGAGGAACCCCAGGGTTACGAATCACTATCTCCGCCCAGCGAAAATCTTCCTCGCGATGCTGACCCAGCACAAACTCTATCGACAGGCCCGCCAGCGCCTGCACACTCGGAGCCAGCACATCCTCCGACTTCATATCCGTCACGCGCACAATCGCGCCCTGCTGAACTGCGTAGCGGGTCGCCGCCATGCCCGAACCTTGTAATCCCAGCCCCATGACCAGGACGCGTTTCCCACGCAAATCCATCGACGTCTCCTCAATTCTTTACGCATTAAAATATCTACTACCTGTTGCCATGATAGCAGAATGGAGCAAGAGAGACAAATATCCGTAAGATATCTGCGGCACCATACGCAATACAGGCTCTATCAGGGCTTTTCAGCTTTCCTCTCCTCTGACTCCTGCTGCCTGGGTTCGCGCCCCGTTCGGGGCGCAGAGCAAGGGGAGAGAGGTGCCGGCACCTCTCTCCCCTTGCGAGCAGGGCTTCGCCCTGTGAGGATGACGAACACTGAAAAGCCCTGCAGGCTCTATTCTAGAGAAGACAGCGCGCCCAAAAAACGCTATAATATCAACACAACAGATTCGAAGCAGGCTTCGTTATATTGCATCAATAGAGCGGCATCATAAGAAGTATTCGGAAGTTCGCTTCTGGATAACTAGAAAAATACAGTAAATATGGAACTGGGACACGCAAAACAACTCGAGTATATCCTGGAACATGTGCCGGTTGGAGTTGCCATTCTGGATTCCGCCAGCCTGGATATCGTCTATGCCAACCCATACCTGATTTGCCAGCTTGATGCTCCCTGGAATAGTCTGGCTATCACCGGACAAGCAGCAGAAACCGTGCTTCCTGAAACCGTGCGCCAGATTGCTATCCCCCTGTTACGCCAGGTTGCAGCAACCGGACAGCGGCTCCAGTACGATGAAGTCCCGTTCGAAGGCTTTCTGGAGACAAAGGGGCGCACCTATTGGCGCATCGTCATCGAACGCTCACCAGTAACCGTTGACAGAGCGGCCTATCTCCATCAGCACAGCCAACGACCGCCATTGTTGATTACTATTGAAGATGTCACCGATGCGGTACGGTCGCGCCTGCATCTTAATGCCATCCACCATATCTCCTCAGCCATCGCGGGCGCATCGGCGCTCCCTCTCGTCCTCGACAGGATCTTGCAGGCATTATATGAAATGGTCGGATCTAAACGGTGTGCGATCTTGCTCATCGATCAATCAGTTTCCGATAGCGAAGCGCGTATCGCAGGATACGACGAGCGTCAGCGTAGCGGAATAGATCTATCAGGCAAGGTTACAGTGGCGGCACAGAAAGGTATTCATCCCTGCTCACATGATTGGCATCCTCCCCTTGATGAGCGGATACTGCTGGGGCGGGTCGTGCAAGAACGGCGCACTCTGGTAATCACCGATACCAGCACCATGCCAGAGATTGAACTCCCCTCGCTTGATAATCACGGAAAGCCATGCCGCCCGGGTTCTGTGCTCTGCGTTCCTATTTTCGACTCTTACCCGCTGCACTCGCTCCAGGAAAGCGCCAGAACAGGTGAGCAGCCAGAATCGGCAGGGGCAGTGCTTGGGACCATCGAAGTCTATCATCGTCGAGCGCGCGGCTTCTCGGCTGAAGAGGTGGAGCTGCTTAACCGCTTCGCCCAACAGGCTGGTCTGGCGATCCAGAATGCCCGCCTTTTCCGCAGCATCGACCGCTGGGCTCGCGTCGCCAGCCGCAACGCGCACCAGAAAGAGAATGTGATGCAGGCCATCCCTGATGGCGTTGTGATCTTCGATCCGCGCTGGCGCATCGCCGATGCCAACCATACCGCGCGCAGACTTTTTGGCTGGCCCGATAGCATGATCGGTATGCCCATCACCCAGGCTCTTGCCGCCAGTAACCAGAAAATGCTGGACAGGTACCTCGCAGCGCTGGACGAGCCTCAACTCGTTCCAGAGCTTGAGCGCCGCGCCTTACAGGGGCAGATTGATGAATACAAGATTATCGGGGGAGACGGGCGGCAGTATACCCTGCGCTGCTCCTATACTCCGATCCGCGACGATCTGGGAGACATCTTTGCGTTCATCATTATCTACCATGATGTCACGGAAGAAGCGGCAGCACGCGAACGCGTCGAGGCGGAAGTGGTGGCACGCACCGCCGAACTGGCCCAGCGCAATGAGGCCCTCCAACTTGCCCGCATCGCTCAGGACCTCGCCAGCGCCCGCATGGAAGTGCTGCTGGAAAGTCTCCCCTCTGGCGTGCTCCACGTCTCCAGCGATTATCGCATTACCCTGATCAATCGTCACGCAGTAGAACTTTTGCAACGTGTGGGAGCATTATTAGAACCGCGAGACGATCTTACGCAAGCTTGCAAAAGAGCGATTGGAGAGAATTGCGAGGATGTCTTCCGCCACACTACGATGTATAGCACATCTGGCTCGGTTATCCCTTTTGAAGAACAGCCGCTTAGTCGCGTTCTACGCCAGGGAACGGCTAGCGAGGCTGAACTGCACATAACGAAGCCGGATGGGCAAACCATCCACCTGCTGGTCAGCGCTGCCCCGCTACGAGCGCCCGATGGCACCGTTACCAGCGCGATCCTCGTCATCCAGGAAATCACGCGCATCAAACTGCTAGAGCGCGCGCGTGAGGACTTCTTTACCACAATGGCCCATGAACTCAAGACGCCACTGGCTAATATACGTGCCCACCTCAGCGCGCTGCTCGCCAGAGATCTGCAATGGTCGAATGAAGAACAGTATGACTTTTTGCAGACCGCCGACGAGCAGGTAGAGCGGCTCGTGGGCATGATTAATCACTTCCTCGATGCCTCGCGCGTTGAAGCGGGGGCATTGCGTATGCAGATGGAGGCCATTCTCTTACCGGAACTGATAGAAGATCTGCAAGACCGGCTGGAGGCGCTTATCACCTCGTCACAGCGCTCGCTCAAGGTCGTGCTCCCTCCGCAATTGCCCGCAGTGCTGGGAGATTATGAGCTGATCATGAGCGTGCTCATTAACCTCCTGAGCAACGCTTTCCGCTATGCCCCGGAGGGAGATATCGTCCTGCTCGAAGCTGAACTGGTCACCGATCCCCAGAGTCAGCAGCCTAGCGGTGTAACGTTGCGCGTCATGGACCGGGGGATCGGCATGACCTCCGAACAGCAGATGGCCATTTTTACGCGCTTCAGCACGTTTGCCGCCGCGCATCGACCCAACGCAGATCGACCCGGACAGCCCACGCTGGAGCGGAGACGCGGGACGGCGCGCTGGAGCCCGGCAACGGGGCTGGGTCTCTATATCAGTCGGGGCATTATCGAAGCGCACAACAGCACCCTGGAGGTAAAAAGCGGGCCTGGTCAGGGCGCCATTTTTGCCTTCACCTTGCCGACGTTTACAGGAAAACGCGAACTTGAACCCACGGAACCTGTTCTATAAAACCAGGATGGACAGGAAGAGAGGAAAGCCATGTCCACAACCGACAAAAAAGTTCGTATCCTATGTGTTGAAGATGATCCACAGATGCGCACATTCTTGCTTGCCCAATTAAAAGCACGCGGATTTCAGGCGCAGGCGGTACGCGACGGAGCGCAGGCTATCGACCTGGCGGCGATATTCCAGCCCCAGCTTGTTCTACTTGATCTCTCGCTGCCCACCCTGGACGGCCTGACCTTCTTGCGCCGTCTGCGCGAATGGAGCCGGGCTCCGGTGATCATCCTTTCTGCCCATGATGAAGAACCTGTAAAAATCAAGGCGCTGGATCTCGGAGCCGACGACTACCTGACCAAACCATTTAGCCTCAATGAATTATTGGCTCGCGTACGCGTCTCCCTGCGCAGAGCGGAAGAAACCGCGCAGCTACGCAATAGCATGCCAGGAGGCGAAACGCAGCGCCCGAGCTACCGCAGCGGGGGAGCAAATGGCCTGCTGGTCGATTTTGCCCGTCGCCAGGTACGTTCGGGGGGACAGGAAGTACACCTCACCCCCACCGAATACGATCTGCTGTGCGAACTCACACGCAACGCTGGCAAAGTGTTAACGCACCGTGAACTGCTACAACGCGTCTGGGGACCTGATTACAGCGGGGAAAACACGTACTTACGCACCTTTATCCGTCACTTACGCCGTAAGCTAGAGCCAGATCCATCTCAGCCGCGCTTCCTGCACAACGAGCTGGGAGTCGGCTACTACGTGCCTCCTCCCGATCCTGAAAAGCTGTAACGACGAACTGCCCGTTATCATCAATCCAGATTACAACGTGTTCACATAATTTTCACAAACCTGTATAGATATTCACGGCATTATCACCAGTAATCGGGTAATCTCTAGAAGAGAGATGGAACTCATCCCTCTTTCTGTCGCACCGGTGGAGCGACCGCCCGTCACAACCAAAACGCGCAGCGGGAGCAAAAATGCCAGTCATGCATGATGATGACGCAGCGAAAACCCTGCCGGTCAGCGGCAATATCGACGCGTTGCACAAACAGATAGCGGACCAGGAGCATGTATCCGACCGCTCCGAGCTCGAGCAAGCGGGAGAGCAGTTCGCCACACAACGTATCCTGGTCGTTGAAGATGATCTCGCTCTGGCAAGTCTGGAAGCGAACATTTTAAAGACTTATGGCTTTTCTGTTGTCACCGTAAACAGCGGAGAACTTGCTATCAGTGCGCTCCGTCGCTCTATTCCTGATCTTGTAGTGCTCGACCTTGAACTTACCGGCCCGGTCAGCGGCTGGGATGTGTTGCAGGAATTACGCGTTTTCGCCACCATCCCGGTGCTCCTCACCACAAGTTCAACGGTAACAGTGCGAAAATACATATATAATCAAGGTGAAACAAGAGAAACGCTGGATCATTTGCCCAAACCTTATCCCATGCAGACATTTCTCAAGCGGGTCAAGCGCATGCTAATGGTGGCGCCGCAGTAGCTTGAAGTGTTCCGCGTTCCAACGCCGCTATCGCGCGCCCACGATCAATCGGGGAGCGACAGTTCAGGAACGCGGAGTCGAAATACTTTGCAATGTTCCGCGTTCCAACGCCGCTATCGCGCTAGCTCCGCTCAGGAACGCGGAGTCGAAGTAGTTGTTTTCAACTTCAAAGGAGGTTCCCATGGAACGCAAGGAAGATCGCGAAATTTTGCGTAAGGGTGGGTTCGCTGAAAATGAAATGAAAATGCTAAGCAACCTTCGTAGAAACTACAACGAGCAGGAGCAACGTCTGGCTCAGGAGAGCCACCGTCGCCTGGAGTTTGTGCGCTGGCTCGTTACCACCGGCAAGCTCACCGACCAGATTGCATAAGCTCAGAGCGCGACCTGCTCCACTCCTGTGACAAGAAAGCCATGTGCCCGGCAGAGAACAATTCCGGCCAGGAGCACATGGCTTTTTGCCAATCAACAAGCCATTCGTTTCAGACAGCCTGAGCATAGCTAGGCGCTGTAGCTCCTCGATTCATTGTGGGAGCGTTGGCTATCTGCATAGCAAGCCAGTAGAATAAGTGCGAGATAACAGGATCATTAATAAACAGCCCCCAACTACGATGGTAGTAAACGGCTTTTGCGCACAATCAGCCCATCAACATTATTCCAGAACCAGGGCGAATCCAGTCGCTCCCGCTCTTCAGTCTGTCCCTGAGGCAAAGGGATATTCCTCACAGATCGCATAATACGCTCGACCAACGATGGAGGAGGCTCTATCTGTTGTAGCTGGCTGAAGATGCTATCAATATCATCATCTGCTGTCACGTCGTCAGCTAACAAAACCTGTGGAAAATAACTCATACATGCTCCCTCTTACGTTATTCTTACCATCTCTGCTGCTAGTACGAATAACGTAAGAGAGAAGTTTCAGATTGTCTCAATACCCTGCCATCCACGCCTCTATATATCAGCGAATTTATAACACGGAGGAGGGCTGCCATTGATTGCTCAGAGCGGCGCGCAGCAAAGGTCGGGCGCGTTGGAAGTACGTTTTTGCCGTCGCCTCAGGCATATTGAGCGTGCGGCCAATTTCCGAGAAGCTGAGTTGACCGGCATAACGTAAGAGGACCACCGAACGGAACTTGGGCGGCAGCGATTCAATGGCCTTGCGTAAAGCCTGTTGCAGATCATGGCGCTCGGCCAGTTCATCAGGCAAAGGACGTGTATCAGGCATAATGGCAAGGGGAGAGAGATCGTCCTCATCGTTGCCCGCCTCTAACTCGGAGAAGTGAATAGCACGTTTGCGGCGCAACTCATCCAAACAACGATTACGCGCAACCTGGAAGAGCCAGGCTTTGAGCGGCTCACCCGTCCGTAATGTTGGCATGGAAATATAGAGCTGAAGAAAAACTTGCTGCGAAACATCACATGCCAGATCATAGTCGCCCAGGCAATGGCAAATGAAATTGAATAAGGGAACATTATAACGACGGACCAGCGCCTCGAAAGCTTGCTGATCTCCGGCAAGTGTCTGTTTGACTAACATACCATCAGTGATTTCCGGCATTTGTGTTTTTGTTCGTTCTCGTACTTGCATACTGCATACCCTCACTTTCTTTTGTCTCTACTAGGGTAGCTGTTTCTACTAGAAATATCAAGCATTTTTGAGGGTTATAAGCTCTGCTGTAGACCACTCTAAGCGGAAACTAAAGTATATTTAAGCAACGATATTTTATTATTAAGGAAGTTAAGAGTTCGATTACTTATCTTATTCTAATCTACTTCTTATCGTTTTCTAAGCATGAGCAAGGAGGGATCGGTGAGGAGGGCATTTTGTGCGGATTATTGTTCTTCTTTTAACCTTAACGCCGCGTGAGCAAGCTGTTGCACCACAGAGGCAATTTCTGGAATGCTTCTCGTGGGACTAGCGAGGATATCGAAGCACTCGAAGCTGAGTAATGTATAAAGAACGTTGACCACTTCATCGAGTGCTTCGGGCGCAGGCCGTCCATATTGCTCGGCAAGCCGTCCGACGATGACTTGAAGACCTTTTCGTCTTCGTTCATCTCGCGCACGTATCACCTGTTCGAAATCGGGATCAAGGGCAGCCAGAGCACGAAGCCGGCGCATGACGAGCCGATCCACCTCCCAAAAGTGACTAAAGATCCGAGTATATTCATTCAGACCGTCGAGCGAATTGGCTTGCTGGAATGCAGAGGCCAGTTGCTCCATTCCCCCGGACATCGCAAGGGAATCGCAGAGCGCCTCAAGTAGCCCTGATTTGGAGCCGAACTGATGATAGATCGTCATCCGTGCCACATCGGCACGCTTTGCAATCACATCAATCGAAAAAGTCGAAAACCCTTCGCTTGCCATCAGCAGCTCACGAGCAGCATTGAGAATACGTATACGCGTCTGCTCGCTCGCAAGCAGACGTTGACCAAGTCGATAAGGACGAGGACTCATAGAGGCTTGACACCCTTCGCAATTTATTGTACATTCTGTCTATCCAAATTAATTAATTGGGTAGACTGCCTATATAATAGCTGATCGCAGAGCCTCTGTAAAGGATGTTTCAGCTTCGTTATAGAGAGGATTAATCAGATGGATAGACCTTTTCGTTTTGGCGTTGTTGCCGCTCATGCTCAATCGCGAGCAGCCTGGGTTACGACCGCTCGCAGAGTTGAGGAGCTTGGCTACTCAACCCTATTATTACCGGATCGCACGAACGTGGGTAGCCTCGCGCCCATTCCAGCCCTGGCTATCGCTGCCGCCGCCACCTCAACGCTGAGAGTTGGCAGTTATGTATTCTGTAACGAGTATCGGCATCCGGTGCTCCTCGCCAGAGAAGCTGCCACCCTTGATCTGCTCTCCGACGGTCGCTTCGAGCTTGGCCTGGGAGCCGGTGTCGGGCCATCGGAGTTTCAGGAGATGGGGCTGCCATTTGCTGATGCGGGGACGCGCGTCGGCCATCTTGAGGAAACCCTTCAACTAATGAAACAGCTTTTCACTCAAGAGAAGGTAGATTACAACGGGAAATACTACAGGCTAACGGGCATGAAGGGATACCCCAGACCGGTCCAGAAGCCCTATCCCCCTTTAATTGTTGCCGGGGCAGGAAAGCGCATGCTCACATTGGCGGCCAGGGAAGCTGATATTATTGCGATTGGCTCCAGAGTACCAGGATTTCACGCAGATGCGCCAGATGCTTCGATGGAGCAAAAGATTGCGTGGATTCAAGAAGCCGCCGGAGAGCGATTCGCAGCACTGGAACTAAGTCAGACGATCTTCGACATCGTACTTACCGATAGTGGCGCTAATGCCGCCTCACAGCAAGGAGGGCCACCCATTCCCAAACGGCCCATGTCAACAGCGGAAGCGGTCGCCCGCCTCCTTGAGGAACGTGATCGCTACGGCTTCTCCTATCTTCAGGTCTACGAGGGGCAAATGGAGAACGTTGCTCCGCTGATCGCTGAGCTTGCTGGCAAATGAGCTACTAGCAAAAATAATGTGAGCCGCTTTCCCCTACTTGAAAGAGAGGGGGATGCGGCGACCCTAATCCTCAAGCTGTTGGAGGACGTCTGCTTGAATATTGTTGACGCACTTTTCTGTAAGCACTGCCAGGGATAGGAAGGCTGTTCTGGTTTAATTCATTTCGTTGCTTCCTCAAATCCTCCAGTAATGTTAGCAAGTCTTGATCCGAAATATCATCTCTGAAAGAATCAAGATCATAAAACTTACGAGCGTCATTTCTTATTGCTGTATACCTTGTACCAGCATTTTGATGAGAGTTAGCTTTTTCACCAGGATTCAAAAAAGTGGTCAGCGCAGACAGTGCGGCAACAAAAATTGCAAGAACGCCAGCAACGATATTATGGTTGTCAAACTGGGCTAAGGCAGATGCCCCAGCAATAGCGGAGAAAATAGTGCTTGGTATTCCTAAAACCATATTGCGTCTTCTCCACTCATCTGATGCTACAAAATGCCCTTTCGCTGAAAAGAAAGTATCATTTTCTATTCTTTTCGCTTCTTTTACCATCTTCTCGCGAATTGTCTCTGGTATAATATTATCGTCTACCATAGTATCCTCCACAAAATGCCAATTAGGTATTGAGGGGTTAATACTATAATAGACGTTAATTCACGCTTTTATTCACATTTAAAAATCCTGCCATAGCTGGATCTTACAATCGTGCAAGATTAGGGGAGCTTAACAAACGATGAAGAAACTGGCTGGCGACTCGCTGATCGACGCGACTGCCGATGCGGGCCAGCAGGACGTTGGCAGGCTCCATGCTGACATTTGGCTCGGTTGTGGGGTATTCCACAAAACCCTGAGAGCCAAATAAGCGCGCGATCAGTTCTCGATAGCGGTAGACCGAAATGCCGAGATCCTCCATATCCCAGTGCCACGATAAGCCAATTGCAAAAAAGATCATATCTTCCTTTGCATCCAGTTCAAGCGCGAAGGCCAGGAGACTCTTCGCAATCCCCTGCCCGCGCCAGTCTGAACTCACTTCTATCGCCACCTCATAGAGATTCTCGATGCCCTCCCACCATTCATCGGCGGGAGCAATGGTGACTTCGCCGATAATCTCACCAGTGGGAGTGTGGGCAAGCGCAAGGACGCAATCCGGGCTTTTCGCGATATCCAGCAGCAACTGCTGCTCGCGCTCTGGTAAGCGCGCAAAGGCATGCAGACCCTTATCGGGCTTGAGTCGCTCTACCAGCGAGGGCGGACAGAAATCACGCAACAGGACCGGCCCCGAGGGAGTTTCCAGTACTTTACTGCGCGAAGGCGTCCCTTCCCTGTTCAGATGCAATAGATCGAACAGACCAGAAAGCGGGGAGCGCCGCCGCATGGTTGGAAATGCCTGACGCACAACGGTTGAGGGAACGGCAAGCTGACGCATCAGCGCAACCGTTTGCCTGTTCGTATGGCTGATTGTCCAGCGCCTAGGCTGAGCCGGGAAGTCTTCGGCCCTGTCCATAAACGTTGTGGGGAAAAACGTTGCAGCGGAAGATTTGCCCATGATCTGCTGGCTCAGCTCCTCCTGATCCTGAGCAGCCTGCCAGGCGGGTTGCCAGCGTTGCACCCACTCCTGCGGCAACTGCTCCGGTACCTGCTGCTGCGACATCTCTGCCCATAATAAGCTCCAGGCACGCGGCACTACACGGTAAAGATCGTAGCCACCGCCGCCAACCGCAACCCATCTGCCACCGCAATAGGTATGGGCTAGTTGATGGGCCAGCTTCATCTGCGCTTGAATGCTGCTCATAGTCAGGCTTAGATGCGTCAGAGGGTCCCAGGCATGGGTATCGCAGCCATGCTGCGAAATGACGATATCGGGGGCAAACGACATTATCAGGGGGAAAAGCAGAGCATTCATAACTTCATTATATGAATCGTCCTCAGTAAATGGCTCCAGAGGGATATTGACGGAGTAGCCACGCCCGCTATCCTGCCCCAGTTCAAGCACATCGCCGGTTCCAGGAAAGAGATAGCGTCCGGTTTCATGAAAAGAAACGGTCAGCACACGCGGCTCGTCATAGAATGCACGCTGCACGCCGTCGCCATGATGAGCATCGAAGTCGATATATAAGACTTTAGCCTCGCAACTGCGTATCACATGGGCAATAGCTACCGCGCTATCGTTATAGACACAAAAGCCCGATGCGCGCTCGGCCCAGGCATGATGCAGCCCACCAGCCGGGTGAAAGACATGGAGCGGACGCTCCTCCTCGCGCTCAAACTTCCCTCCTTCGGGCAGACCCATGACTGCGCTCATTGCGACCAACGTGCCACCGGCGAGCCTGGCCGTGACCTCGTGCATCCCCGGCAACGGGGGCGTATCGCCATCGCCAAAACCGTACTTGAGGGCGAGCCTGGATCGATCTCTGCGCTCATCCTTGCCCATCGTTTCGTCTTCCGGCTGGCTGAGTTGCTGCACCGCCGCGATATAGTCGGGGGTATGGACCAGGCTCAGTTCATTCAGAGTCGCGGGGCGAAAATCGAGTCTGGTTTCGGGCTGCTCTGCTCTCCACAGCCCGCTACGGGCGAGAAGATCTATCAGTGCCGCCAAACGACTGGGCTGTAGGGGATGCTGCGGACCAAAATCATAGTTCAGCTCGGTCGCATCGAAAATAAGGCGGACTCTTCCATGAGGATGCACATCAGCCATGAATATCACCTTCCGCTAGCGGAGTTCCAAAAGAATAGTGGATGCCCTCTTCCTGCAAACGCATTAGCAAAGGGGCAGGATTAATCGTCCCGAGGCGTATCGTGGCAGTCATGGGCACGCTGCCGGAAAGGGGCGCCGCCATCACACTGCGTATCGACATATGCAGTTCGGAGGCAAGAGCCAGCACACGCGCCAGGGCGATCATATTGCCTGAAGGCAAGGCGATATCAAGCTGCATTCCAGGCTCAAAAGCTCCCATAGCGCGCGAGAGGGCCATGAGCAGATCGCTGCGTGTCAGGAAGCCAACCAGGATGGCCTTATGCTCGCTCTCTACTTGACGATATTCCACCACGGGCAAATAGTTCAAGCCCCGCTCTACCAGGATCTGGGCTGCCGAGGCGACATTCGTGGTCGGAGTTACAGGCAGGTCGGCACGATGCATCACCTCGATCACACGCTTCTCCTGCCACGGCTGCGTACTTGCGCCATCTTTCTCAGCTAAAGCAGCCGCCATATCAATATCGTGAGAGGTCAGCACACCCTCAAATTGGAGTGCAGTCTCTGCCTTGTGGCTCTCTTCCTGCTGCGGGACGGCCAGCCTGATTTTTCTCGTTACCGGAAGGTGATGGAAGCGATATTGTCGCAACAGACTCGCGGCGTGAGCCAGCGTATCATCTGGTTCAACCGTTACCAGCTTCGTCGTCATTATGTCGCGTACAATCATAATCTTTGCTCTCGCATGGCACTATGCCCTATATGACTGATATTAAGCATGGTTTTGATCAGCCGTTACATATGATAACACATATCTAGACCTACCTCTTTGCTAAAACATCAGCTTGCAGTGGTTTTACGGCTCGCTGTATCGGCAGGAAGGCAGAAAGCCGCGAGGAGAGAGAGGCAAAAGGACTTCTTTTCATTTGCCATCAGCCTTAAATCAGTTTCTCTGCAAGCATGAAACAATATAATCTACTACCTATCAGCCAGGTCATACGTAATAAAAATTGTCAGGAACACCGCAGAGTAATAACCACGAGGGTCTGTGGCCCTCTCTATTGTAGAATGTAGGATAAAGAGAAAGGCAGCTTGTTATATGATCGAACCGGAAGATACCCCGACCCTGCAACGTTCACAGATCGCAGAGCAAGACGCAGCAGATGATGCCACCGATACCACCAGCGCCGCCACTATTCAGGTTCCTGCCAGCAATGAAAATACAGCTCCCGCCGCGGAACCGTTGCCATATATGAGCATTGATGATCTTCTCGCGTTCAATATTGTAAGCGATCCACAGATTTCGCCGGATGGCTCATTGATCGCATTCACTTTACAAACCTGCAACGGCGAAAAGGATACAACTAGCAGCGCCATCTGGTTGGTGAGCAGCACAGGGGGAAAAACCGAGCTTCCCAGGCAGGTGACGGGCGGGGAGCACAACGATACCACGCCGCGCTGGTCGCCCGATGGTCGCACCCTCGCCTTTCTGAGCGACCGGGCGGGTGCCCCACAAATCTATCTGCTATCGATGAACGGAGGAGAAGCGCATCAACTTAGCAACCTGCCCAACGGCGTCACAGCATATAGCTGGCGACCCGACGGCTCGATGCTGCTGGCGCATAGCTTCTGGAAGCCCCAGGACGAGCAGGAGTCATCCGATGCTGGCAACATCGCCGTGGTCTACACGCGACTGGATGTGCAATGGGATGGCATTGGCTATAAGCAAGGACGGCACCAGCAGCTCTGGCTGGTCCCGTTGGAGGGGGACGCGATCCGCCTCACCTCGGAACCGGTCGATATCGTGCAGTCAAGCTGGTCGCCCGATGGAACGGAGATCGCTTTCTGTGGTAACCGCCGTTCAGATCCGGATCTGAGCGTGGGTATGGCGTTGTGGGTGCTCACGGTAACGACCGGGCAGATGCGTCGCCTGACTCCTGAAGAGGGGCTGGCCCAGATGCCATCATGGTCGCCCGATAGTCAAAGCATTGCCTATCTTTATACATCAGATCAAACAGAAGCAGGTAATATCTCTCCCTGGATAGTACAGGCTCACGATGCCGCAACTGCACAACTGGCCGTTCAGGGAGCGGAGAATCTCACCTGCCTCTCATGGCTTATCGACGAGCTGCGCAGCGAATTCCTGGCGCCGCCGCAATGGTATCCCGATAGTAAGGCATTGCTCGTCCCGATTCAGGAACGTGGGCAGGTCCACCTCGCCCGTCTCGACCTGGAACAGAACGCCATTGTGCGCCTGACCAGCGGCAATGGACGTTACCTGGGCGCACAGCTCAGCAAAAATGGGCAGATGATCGCCATGATACGGGCGGACTGGTTTACTCCCGGCGATATCTGGGTGATGGATAGCGAAGGCAAAAATCCACGCAAGCTCACGAAAGTCAACGATACGTTCTTACGTGCGCGCCAGCTTATCCGTCCCAAGCGGATTACATGGCAGGGCAGCGACGGATTAGCAATAGAGGGCTGGCTCTACCTTCCTCCTCTAGCGGAAGATGCCAAAGCGCCGCTGATTCTGGCGCCACACGGCGGCCCGACGCTGGCCTGGGGCGATAGCTATAACCACGAATTCCAGGTACAGGCCAGCCGGGGCTATGCCGTGCTTGCGCCCAATCCTCGGGGGAGTTCAGGCTATGGCGAGGAGTTTTGCCGCCAAGTGCTCAACGATTGGGGCGGCGCGGACTTCCAGGACCTTATGGCGGGGATCGATCATGTGATCGCGACCGAGCCTATTGATGGCAGCCGTCTGGGCATTGGAGGGCTCAGCTACGGCGGCTACATGACCAACTGGGCCATTACGCAGACCGACCGCTTCAAAGCTGCGGCCAGCCGCAACGGCATCAGCAATCTCCTCACTGCCAGCTACCTTTCGGACCAGACCATCTGGTTCAATCTTTCGATGAGCGACGAGAGCCTGCAAAAGGAGAGATCCGCCCTCACGTTTGTAGACCGCATCAAAACGCCGCTATTACTGTTGCATGCGGAGAACGATTTGCGTTGCCCGTTTAGCGAAGCCATGCAACTGTTCGTGGCCCTGCGCAAGAGAAAGCAGGCGGTCGAACTGGTACGCTATCACAACGTCAGCCACCTGATGGACTGGCCCGGCATGGGCACGCCACAGCAGCGCCTGGATCGGATTCGCCGCACGATTGAGTGGTTCGAGCATTTTGTATAACCTATCTCCCAACAGGAAAGCATGGGCCAGAGCGATTGTAGGCAGCTCTGGCCCATGCTTTCTCACTGATCAAAAACTCTCCAGGTGATACTATCTGGCGGGCACGAAAAGTTGCGCTATATAGACAAGGGCCACGAGAGCCAGAGCCAGGGAGTAGAAACCCGCTGCATAGCTTGAAGAGCGTAGCGTCCTGACGCCGTAATGCGGACGAAAGCTATATAAAGCCGTTCGCCCTGCCGCGATCAGAATACCGGCCAGGAACAAGAAATCCAGGAAGCGCGCGCCAAAGTTGCCATTGAACAGCCCGAACGTCACGGCAATTGCGCCAAAAACCAGCAAGGCCCCGAAAATGCAGAGAGCCGCGATCCCCATAAACATCCCCTCGTCATACCGCAGATAGAGCAAGCGAGGGGTTACGCGCAATATAATAATCAATCCGCCAATATATGCAAGAATACTCGCAAAAGTCCAGAGGATATAAGACATAGGTAGATCATCCCCAACTAGTTAATTTCTGGGCGTCAGTGAATCACCTGTGAGCCTGAATTGTGCAACGCCCATCAAATACACATCATAACTCGGCCCCTATGGATATGTACGACCATCGACTCAACAAGTTGCCTATTATTATAATGCATTACGGGCAATAACGCTATTGTTTGATTGCTCTGCAACGCCATTGTACCACGCCAGCCAATGTATCAAGTATGGCCACCTATTTCGGCCTGATATTCGGTCCGTGCTAGCTTGAGCGATCCGTTTTAGCATGCATCCTTCGTTTCTGCGCTTCCCGATAGGCTGCCATCACTTCAGCATGCTCCAGCGACCGCAGGCACTCTTCTTGCGCGGCGACCATCGCATTGGTTAGCATTGCTATATCTTGCTCAAAGGCATGGTCAATCTGGCGTTTGGTGTGCCGTAACGCCGTGAAGGGGATCGCTAAGAGTTCCTGGGCCAGATCCAGGCTGCGTTGTTCGAGATCAGACAGTGCCACTACCTCGTGCAGCAGACCCATGCTCAGCCCTTCTTGGGCCGAGAAGCGCCGTCCTAGCAAGCAGAGATATTTGGCGCGTGCAGCACCGATGAGGCGAGCCAGGCGCATTGGTCCCAGGTCCGCTACTACTCCCTCTTTCACGGCGGGAATGCTGAAAATAGCGTCGGTGGCTGCCACCAGCAGGTCACAGGCGATGGCCACTTGTAGTCCCCCTCCTAGACAGTAGCCTTGAATGGCTGCAATCGTGATGGCGGGGAGAGTAGCGAGCGTCGTCACGGCACGCTCCCAGGCCGCAAACCACTCAACACTCAGATTTCCTTGCGCCAGTTCCTTCACATCAAGCCCACTACAAAAGGCCCGGCCTTCGCCGCTCACAATCACAACACGAATCTCCGTATTCTGAGCAAGATGGTCAACAGCCGTGCCTAAATCTCGCACCCAGGCCCAATTGGCGGCATTGAGGGCTTCTGGACGCTGCAAGCGTAAACGAGCTAACGGTCCATCCACCTGACAGGACATCGTTTCAAGCTGTAACATTGTCAAGGGCTCCTTCCCTCTGTTTTCTTTCCAGTCTATCACATCCATGTTTGCTTGAAGAGATATACCGCTATGCCCAGCAGGGCTTTTCAGTTTTCATCATGCTCGCAAGGGGAGAGAGGTGCTGGCAACGCCGCAACGCGGCGTTGCCAGCACCTCTCTCCCCTTGCCCTGCGCCTCGTTGGGGGCGCGAATCCAGGCGGCAGGAGCCATCAGAAAAATGAGCGATCAAGTGAGGCAACTGTCGCTCTTTTATAAGCCCTTACGGAGTCCCTCCTCAACCCAGGCTATATGCGCGTCTGCATGCTGAGCATTAGCGGCGAATAGATTGCTAGCAGGCATGGCTGGTATAAAGGAGAGAGAGATGGGGGCAGCCAGTTGTTCATCGGTGAACTGTGCCAGCAGATCCAGCGTTCCCTGGCGGACGGCGGAAAGATTGGCGCGCAGCGTCTCCATACTATCATTGCGGTGTTCATTCACGTAGGTTTGATTGCGCTGATTTGACCAGGCAATCCGCTCCTCCTGGCTCATTGTAGCCAGGTTCTCCGGCAGAGATCCGCCTGTGAGCGAGAGACGCAGCAGGGTTTGAATCCCCTCTTCGTTGGCTGTGAGGTGGGCGAAGTGATCTTTGGCGCTCCAGGGAGCTTCGCCGGGCACCCCGCTGGCTGTACATGGGCGCTCAAGGTCTGCGCGACTTAGCCCTGCAAAATACGCAAAAACTTTCTCCTGCGATGCGGCAAGAGTGTCCTGGATTTCTGAACGTGTTGGCATGAGTGTCCTTTCTAACATACAG